>WNFJ01378170.1_pt2 | contig 47138 bp, 38 predicted proteins | sample 5400461 | NCBI WGS metagenome assembly WNFJ01 (sample SAMN13153349, study PRJNA577476) | soil metagenome | isolation source: 115 cm saprolite on Douglas fir-dominated hillslope | place: USA:California | collected 2013-09-17
GGGCTCAGGCGGCCGGGTCGGCCGGGTCGGCCGGGGCGGCCGGGCGCGAGCCGGCCCGCCTGGTCTCCCGGGCCGGGACCCGTTCCCCCAGCGGGGTGCCGGTTTAGGCGGCTCAACTGGCGCGCCGGGCCCGTTCCATGGCGGAGCGCCCGGCCCGTCTCCCGGCGGCGCGCCGGGCGCAGACCCTGTTGGCGCGGCGGGCCCAGATCCTGTTGGCGCGGCGGGCCCCGCCCCCGGCTCGTTCTCCGACGGCGGGACCGGCCCACCCCACGGGCCAGGCGCCGGTGGCGGGAAGGCCCCGGGCGCCGGGGCCAGACCCCGACCGTCGGGCTGCTCAGGGAAGTGCAGCCGGGGGAGCTGGGGCGGCTTCTCCGACGGCTGCTCGGGGAAGCTCTGCGGCGGCCGCGGACTCTGGTCTGCAGGCAGGGCCCGGTCCTCTCTGGCGATCATGTCGGCTTGCTTAACACAGCCCCCCTATTTCATCACCTCCGGCAACCGTCCATCGTGGTCGCCGTGCCGAGCGGGCTGGCGCACGGGCGCTTGGCACGGCTTCGTCGTAGACCGCCCGCCGTCCGCGCCGCGCTCGAGGCCGTCACCTGAGGCACGGTCAAACCGCATCAACGGCACATCGGTGCTGTTAGAGCCGCATCAACGGCACATTGATGCGGTTGGGCGGGTGAGGCTCGGCGCGGGACAATAGTCCATGCGCAAACGGCCGAATGCGAAGCAGCGGGATGCGAAGCGGCTGGTGGTGCTGGTCTCTGGCGCGGGAACTAACCTGCAGGCGCTGCTGGACGCGTGCGCCAGCGACGCGTACGGGGCGCGCGTGGTCGCGGTCGGGGCGGACCGGGACGGCGTCGCGGCGCTGGCCCGGGCCGGGGCGGCGGGGGTCACGACGTTCACGCTGCGGGTGCAGGACTATCCCGCACGCGATGACTGGGACCGGGCGCTCGCCGCGGCCTGCGCCGGCTTCGAGCCCGACCTGGTCGTCATGGCGGGCTTCATGAAGCTCGTCGGGGCGGACTTCCTGGCCAGGTTCGGCGGGCGGGTCATCAACACCCATCCGGCCTTGCTACCGTCGTTTCCCGGGATGCACGGCGTCAGGGACGCGCTGGACTACGGCGCGAAGGTTTCGGGGTGCACCGTCTTCTTCATCGATGCCGGGACCGACAGCGGCCCGATCATCGCGCAGGCCGCCGTGCCCGTTCAGGAGGACGACGACGAGGCCGCGCTGCATGAGCGGATCAAGGTCGCCGAGCGCTTGCTGCTGGTGGACACGGTGGGTCGCCTGGTCCGTGATGGATGGTCCGTCCAGGGCCGGAAGGTGAGGATCGGATCATGACCAAGGTAGCCATCTCTAGGGCGCTGATCAGCGTCTACGACAAGACCGGCCTGGACGACCTGGCCCGGGCCCTGCATCAGGCGGGGGTGGAGATCGTCTCCACCGGCAGCACGGCAGCCCGGATCGCGGCCGTGGGGCTCCCGGTGACCAGGGTCGAGGACGTCACGGGCTTTCCCGAGGCCCTGGACGGCCGGGTCAAGACGCTGCACCCGAGGGTGCACGCCGGGCTGCTGGCCGATCCCGGGCAGCCGGGGCACCGGGCCCAGCTTGATGAGCTCGGGATTGCGCCGTTCGAGCTGCTCGTATGCAACCTGTACCCGTTCGAGCGGACCGTGGCCAGCGGCGCGGCGCCGGAGGAAAGCGTCGAGCAGATCGACATCGGGGGACCGGCCATGGTCCGCGCGGCAGCGAAGAACCACGGCCGGGTCGCCGTGATCACCGACCCGTCGATGTATGCCGATGTGGCCACGGCCGTCGCGGACGGCGGCTTCACGCTGGAGCAGCGCCGTCGGCTCGCGGCGACGGCCTTCGCGCGCACGGCCGCCTATGACTCCGCCATCGCGTCCTGGTTTGCCTCGGCCTACGCGCCGGACGAGACGGCCCGCGACACCGGCTGGCCGGACGTAGTCGGCGCGTTCTGGACCCGGAAAGAGGTGCTCCGGTACGGGGAGAACCCGCACCAGGGGGCGGCCCTGTACCTGCGCGCCGGGGCGGGCGGAGCCGCCGGGATCGCGGACGCCGAGCAGCTGCACGGCAAGGCGATGTCGTACAACAACTACGTCGACGCCGACAACGCGCGGCGGGCCGCCTATGACTTCACTGAGCCCTGCGTCGCGATCATGAAGCACTCCAACCCGTGCGGTATCGCCGTCGACACCGACCTGGCCAGCGCGCACCGCAAGGCGCACGCCTGCGATCCGGTGTCCGCGTACGGCGGCGTCATCGCGGCCAACGGGGTGGTGACCCCCGCGCTCGCGGCGCAGATCGCCGAGATCCTGACCGACGTCCTCGTCGCGCCCGGGTTCGAGCCGGACGCGCTGGAGATCTTGACCCAGAGGAAAAACCTGCGGGTCTTGCGCTGCCCGGCCCCCGACCGCGGCCCGGCCACGGAGTGGCGCCCGGTCAGCGGAGGCATGCTGATGCAGGCCGCCGACCGGATATCCGAGCCGGGCGACGAGCCGGAAAACTGGAAGCTCGTGGCCGGTCCCGCCACCGACGCCGCCACGGTGCGTGACCTCCGGTTCGCCTGGCGTGCCTGCCGCGCGGTCAAGTCCAACGCGATCCTGCTGGCCTCGGGGGAGGCCTCGGTCGGCATCGGGATGGGCCAGGTGAACCGGGTCGACTCGGCCCGCCTGGCCGTCTCACGCGCCGGAGACCGCGCACGCGGGTCGGTCGCGGCCAGCGACGCGTACTTCCCGTTCCCGGACGGCCTGCAGGTGCTCGCCGACGCAGGCGTGCGCGCGGTGGCCGAGCCGGGCGGGTCGATCCGCGATCCGGAGGTGATCGCCGCGGCCCAGGCCGCCGGCGTCACCCTCTACCTCACCGGTGTCCGCCACTTCTACCACTGACGGGCGCGCTACGGCGCGACGCACACGATCACATAACGGTGTCTCCCGCTCGCTCCGGGGGCGCCGCGCCCCTCCAGCTCGGACAGCGGCGTTCCTCCCTGTCAGCCGCGGAAGTCGGGGTTGCTCTGCTGCAGGACCCAGCCGTTGCCGTCCGGGTCGTCGAAGGTCTTCCAGCGGCCCCAGGGCGCCTGCTGGACCTCGCTCTCGTTGAAGCTGACCCCGCGGGCGGTCAGCTGCGCCAGGGTCTTCTCCAGGTCGTCGCAGCCCAGCACCGAGCCCTTGAGCGAGCCGGCGGGCATGGTCTCGAACCAGGTCACCAGCGTGATCGCGGTCCCGCTGCCCGGCGGGCGCAGCATCACCCAGCGCATGCCGCCGTCGCCGAACGAGCTGTCGATGTCGACCGAGAACCCCAGCTTCTCGGCGTAGAAGGTCTTGGCCCGGTCCTGATCGCTGACCGGGACTGAGACGACCTCGAGGTTGGTAAGGGCCATGGTGCTTCTCCTCATCATGATGGGCCTTACCGCCAGCGGCGGAACATGCCCAGGTAGGAGCGCCATCCTTCGGCGCACTGGACGGGAATGGATGATGCGTTCTGGCCGGCGGCCTGACCGGGGCCAGCGGCCTGACCGGGGCCAGCGGCTTGATCGAGGTACGCGGGCAGGCGCTGGCGGAGGATCCTCGGGTAGCCGCTGGCCAGGATCCTGCGGGTCAGCTGCGCGCCGAGGCCGTGGAACCCGACCTGGCGCATGCGCAGTCTCGTTCCCGCGTCGGCGGTCTCCTCGAGCGTGAAGGTCACGGTGGTGTCGATGTTGCCGCCCGCCTACGACCACACCATCCGACGCGGCGGGTCAAGCTCGAGCACCTCGCACCGCACGATGCCGTCGAAACCGCGGGCGGGCTTGGTGCGGAAGGTGAAGCGATGTCCGACGACCGGCTTGAAGTCGTTTGGCATCAGCCAGGCGGCCAGCGCCTGGCTGGACGTCAGCGCTTCCCAGACCCGATCGGGCGGATGCGGGTAGCTGACCGTGACGTCGATGTCGGCCTTCAACTGGGTGCCTCCCTGAGGTAGTCGCCGAGTGCGGCCAGGCGCGCCTGCCAGAACCGCTCCAGCTCGTCCAGCCAGTCCCGCAGCTCGGTCAAGGCGGCCGGACGCAGCTGGTAGTACCGGTGCCGCCCCTCCTTCCGCGCCGTGACCAGCCCGGCCTCGCGCAGCACCCGCAGGTGCTGCGACACCGCGGCCTGGCTGATGTCCAGGCCGGCCATCAGCTCCGACACCGCCAGGTCCCGCACCGCCAGCCGCTCGAGCAGGTGCCGCCGGGTCCGATCGGCCAGGGCGGCGAACCGATCTGATGGCTCGGCGCCGTTGGCGTTCTGGCCCGTGGTCCGGTTCTTGCTGGGGCGCCCCGGCCGCTCGGCCATGCTCAGGACATTAATTAGTTTTTATTTATATATCAACCGCACGGGCGGCCCGCGGCCACGCGGGGCGGCCCGGGCCTGAAAGAATCGGTGCGGTTCGACAGGACTCGACGGGACTCGACTCGACGCACTGGACTCACGAACTGGGGCAGCGATGACCGCACGCATTCTCGACGGCAAGGCGACCGCAGCCGCGATCAGGGAGGATCTCACCAGGCGGGTGGCCGAACTGGCCCGGCGCGGCATCACGCCGGGCCTGGGCACGGTGCTGGTGGGAGACGACCCCGGCAGCCGGTCCTATGTCAACGGCAAGCACCGGGATTCCGTCCAGGTCGGCATCGCCAGCATCCGCCGCGAGCTGCCCGCCACCGCCACGCAGGCCGAGGTCGAGGAGGTCGTCGACGAGCTGAACGCCGATCCCGCGTGCACCGGCTACATCGTCCAGCTGCCGCTGCCCGCGGGGCTCGACGCGCAGCGCGTGCTGCAGCGGATGGATCCGGCCAAGGACGCGGACGGCCTGCACCCGCTCAACCTCGGGAAGCTGGTGCTCGGCGAGCCGGCGCCGCTGCCCGGGACACCGGAGGGCATCCTGGAGCTGCTGCGGCGCTTCGAGGTGCCGCTGGCCGGGGCCGACGTCACCGTGATCGGCCGCGGCATAACGGTCGGGCGCACCCTGGGCCTGCTGCTGAGCCGGCGAAGCGAGAACGCCACCGTGACGCAGTGCCACACCGGCACCAAGGACCTGGCCGCGCATACCAGGACCGCCGACATCGTCATCGTCGCGGCCGGGCGCCCCGGGCTGCTGACCGCCGACATGGTCAAGCCCGGCGCCGTGGTCGTCGACGTCGGCATCACCCGCACGGACACCGGGCTGGTCGGCGACGTGGATCCGTCCGTGGCCGAGGTGGCCGGGTGGCTGGCGCCGGTCCCCGGCGGGGTGGGCCCGATGACGCGGGCGATGCTGCTGGCCAAGGTGGTCGCCTTCGCGGAGCAGCACGGCTGACGCCTGGCGGAGGCCGGTGACGCCCGGCGGCGTGCCCGGATGCGGTCGCGCTTTTGGCGTGGTCGCTACCCGGCAGTAACATAGGGCGGAGGGCCGTTGCCCGGCACCCGGGGGTGAGGGCGCGGGGGCGATTTGGCAGGCTTAAGCTCGGCGTCACCCGACATTGGCGCCGCGCAACCCCCGCCGGGCCGCATTTTTGCAGAGGGAGGTCGGCCGCCGGTTATGAACATCGTCGTCTGCATGAAGCAGGTTCCCGACACGTACTCGGAGCGCGCGCTCCGGCCCGCCGACTCGACCCTGGACCGCGACGCCGCCGACGCGGTCATCAACGAGCTGGACGAGTACGCGATCGAGGAGGGGCTGCGCCTGGCCGAGGCACACGGGGGCGAGGTGACGATCCTGTCCATGGGCCCGCAGAAGGCGAGCGAGTCGATCCGCAAGGCGCTGTCGATGGGCGCCGACAAGGCCGTGCACCTGGTCGACGACGCGCTGGCCGGGTCGGACGCGCTGGGCACCTCGGCGGCGATCGCCGCCGTGCTCGGCCGGATCGGGTTCGACGTGGTGATCCTGGGCTCGGAGTCCACCGACGCCCGGATGGGCGTGCTGGCCGCGATGCTCGCCGAGCGGCTCGGCGTGCCGCAGCTCTCATTCGCCAGCAAGGTGGAGATCGACGGGACGGACGTCTCGATCAACCGGCAGGCCGACTACGGCTACGACCGGGTGCAAGCGAGCCTGCCCGTGGTGATCAGCGTGGTGGAGAAGATCAACGAGCCGCGCTACCCCTCGTTCAAGGGGATCATGGCGGCGAAGAAGAAGCCGGTCGAGACGCTCAGCCTGGCCGACGCCGGGATCGACCCGGGCCAGGTCGGCCTGGCCCCGCCGCGGCAGGCGGGGACGGTCGTCAAGGACGAAGGCGACGGCGGCGTCAAGGCCGCCGAGTTCCTGGCCGCGCAGAAGTTCATCTGAGCCCGAGTTCACCCGAGTCTGGAGGGCCGCCGTACATGGCTGAGATCCTGGTGCTTGCCGAGCATTCCGGCGAGACGGTCAAGAAAGTCACCAGCGAGCTGCTGACCCTGGCCCGCCGGTTCGGGGAGCCCTCGGTCGTCTGGACCGGCCCTGGCGCCGACGGCGGCCGGGATCGGCTGGCCGAGTTCGGCGCGGCGACCGTCTACGTCGCGGCCGACTCCGAGCTCGACGAGTACGTGGTCGCCCCCAAGGCCGAGCTGCTGGCCTCGCTGGTGGCGCAGAAGGCACCCGCCGCGGTCCTGGTGGCCAGTACCGCCGAGGGCCGGGAGGTCGCCGGGCGGCTGGCGGTCAAGACCGGCTCCGGCGTGATCACTGACGCTGTCGGCCTGGACGAGGGCCTCATCGCCGAGCAGTCGATCTTCGGCGGCGCGATCATCGTCCAGTCCCGGGTCCGCACCGGAACGCCCATCGTGGCGGTGCGCCCGAACGCGGTCGCGCCGGAGCCCGCGCCTGCGCCGGGAGCCGCACAGCTCGAGAACGTGACCATTGAGTTCAGCGACATCGCGAAGAGCGCCCGGGTCCTCGAGCGCGTGGTGCAGGAGCGCGGCGAGCGGCCGGAGCTCACCGAGGCTTCGATCGTCGTCTCCGGCGGGCGCGGGGTGGGCGGCGCGGAGAACTTCGCGCTGATCGAGAAGCTCGCCGACTCGCTGGGCGCCGCCGTCGGCGCGTCCCGGGCCGCCACCGACGCAGGCTGGTACCCGCACCAGTTCCAGGTCGGCCAGACCGGGAAGACCGTGTCTCCTCAGCTGTACCTGGCGGTGGGCATCTCCGGGGCGATCCAGCACCGGGCCGGCATGCAGACCTCCAAGACCATCATGGTGATCAACAAGGACCCCGAGGCCCCGATCTTCGAGCTCGCCGACTTCGGCGTCGTAGGGGATCTGTTCCAGGTTGTTCCCCAGCTGACCGAGGAGATCGAGAAGCGGGCTGAGGCCTGAGCAGCCGCCGCCTAGCCGCGACCAGGGGTCCATCCCGCGGCTAGGCTGGGCCATCATGGGATACCTCGACGCCGGTGCCCGCCGGCCGCCGGCACCGGCCTCGCCGGTGTACATGGATCACGCGGCGACGACGCCGATGCTGCCCGAGTCCCTGGCCGCCATGACCGAGGAGCTCGCGCAGCTCGGCAACCCCTCGTCCCTGCACAACGCCGGCCGCCGGGCACGCCGGGTCGTCGAGGAGTCACGGGAGCAGATCGCGGAGACCTACGGCGCGCGCCCCAGCGAGGTGGTCTTCACCAGCGGCGGGACCGAGGCGGACAATCTGGCGGTCAAGGGCCTGTTCTGGGCGCGCCGCGCGGCGGACCGCGGGCGGCTGCGCGTGCTCACTCCGGCGATCGAGCATCACGCCGTGCTCGACTGCGCGGGATGGCTGGAGCAGCACGAGGGAGCCGAGGTCGGCTGGCTGCCGCTGGACAGCGCCGGCATGATCCACCCAGAGGCGCTGCGCGAGGTGATCGAGCGCGATGCCGATGCCGTCGCCCTGGTCAGCGTTATGTGGGCCAACAACGAGGTCGGGACGGTGCAGCCCGTCGCCGAGCTCGCCGCCGTGGCCCGCGAGTACCGGATCCCGTTCCACAGCGACGCGGTCCAGGCGGCCGGCCAGCTGCCGGTCGACCTCGCCAAGAGCGGCGCGGCCGCGCTCACCATCACCGCGCACAAGATCGGCGGCCCGGTCGGGACGGGCGCGCTGCTGCTGGCCCGGGGCGTCGACCTGGTGCCCGTGCTGCACGGCGGCGGGCAGGAGCGCGACGTGCGTTCCGGCACCCTGGACGCCCCGGCGATCCGGGCCTTCGCGGTCGCCGCGCAGCTCGCCGCCGCGGGCCGGGGCGACGAGGACAAGCGGCTGACCGCGCTGCGGGACGACCTGATCGCGCAGGTTCTGGCCGCCGTGCCCGACGCGGTGCTGAACGGCCCGCCGCCCGGCCCGGACCGGCTGCCGGGCAACGCCCACTTCTCGTTCCCCGGCTGCGAGGGCGACGCGCTGCTGATGCTGCTCGACGCCAGGGGCATAGCCTGCTCGACCGGGTCCGCCTGCACGGCCGGCATAGCGCAGCCCAGCCACGTGCTGCTCGCGCTCGGCGCCGACGAGGCCCGGGCCCGGGGGTCGCTGCGGTTCTCGCTCGGTCACTCGAGCTCCCAGTCCGACGTGGACGCCCTAGGCGCGGTCATCGGCGAGGCCGTCGAGCGTGCCCGCCGCGCCAACCGCTGAGCCCAGCCGGACCCATCTCCCAGCAGGCCCCGCACCCTGGCGGCGGCTTTTCACGTGTTCCGTTCCCACAGAACGGGGCAAACCAGCACACCTACCCGCGGGTACGTGTGAAAAGCCACGCCCTAGCCCGCATCGCGGGCGCGGAGGAGGTTCATGGCGGTGAGCTGCAGGACGGTCTCGTCGTTCTGGTTGATCAGCTCTGCCTGGGTGCGCACGAGGCCGCGATCGGGCTTGGAACGCGACCGGCGCGCCTCGACGATCGTGACCCGCAACCGCACTGAGTCGCCGGGCCGCAGCGGCGCTGGCCAGCGGAGCTCGTCGATCCCGGGGGAGGCGAGGCTGGCGACCCGGGATAGGTAGTGGTCGGCGAACAGGCGCATCATGAGCCCGGCGGTATGCCAGCCGCTGGCGATCAGGCCGTGAAACGGGCCGTGCGCGGCGAACTCGGGATCGAGGTGGATCGGCTGGGGGTCGAAGGCCCGGGCGAAGTCGAGGATCTCCGCCTCTGTCACGGTGAGGTACCCGTACTCGTAGACGGCTCCCGGCTTGTAGTCCTCGAAGTAGCGGTCGTCGACGGGCGCCGAGAAGTCGTCGTCGCTCAGGGTCTTTGTACTCCCGGCCGGGCCAGCTGGCTGTCTCATGGTGATCATCTTGCCCGGGACCGCCGCCGGGCACCAACGTCGGCCGCATACCCTCGAACCCGATGACTAGACTGCGCGTGCTCGCCGCGATGTCCGGCGGCGTCGACTCCGCGGTGGCCGCCGCCCGGGCCGCCGAGGCCGGCCATGACGTGACCGGCGTCCACCTGGCCCTGTCCAGGAACCCCGGCTCCTACCGCAGCGGCGCGCGGGGCTGCTGCACGCTGGAGGACGCCCGGGACGCGAGGCGCGCCGCGGACGTGATCGGCATCCCGTTCTATATCTGGGACCTGGCCGAGCGGTTTCACCGCGACGTCGTGCAGGACTTCGTGGACGAGTACGCCCGCGGCAACACGCCGAACCCCTGCCTGCGCTGCAACGAGAAGATCAAGTTCGCCGCCGTCCTCGACCGGGCGGTCGCGCTCGGCTTCGACGCAGTCTGCACCGGCCACCACGCCCGCCTCGTGCCGGGGGTCGCGGGGGAGCGTGGCGTAGCCGGGGAGCTGGGGGGCGCGGGCGGGCCTGAGATGGCGGGAGAGCTCGGCTCACGGGTGCTACAGACACCCGGGCCGCGCCTGGCTCGCAGCGTCGACCCGGCCAAGGACCAGTCCTACGTGCTGGCCGTCCTGACCAGCGAGCAGCTGTCCCGGGCCATGTTCCCGCTCGGCGACTCGACCAAGGACCAGGTGCGCAAGGAGGCGGCGGAACGCGGCCTGGCCGTGGCCACCAAGCCGGACAGCCACGACGTCTGCTTCATCGCCGACGGCGACACCAGGAAGTTCCTCGAGGCTCGGCTCGGCGCCGCCCCCGGCGCCATCGTCGACCCCGAGGGCACGGTCGTCGGCCGCCACAACGGCAGCTACGGCTTCACGATCGGCCAGCGCAAGGGCCTGCGTATCGGCACGCCAGCGCCGGACGGCAGGCCTCGCTACGTCCTGGACATCGAGCCAGTTTCCGGAACGGTGACCGTCGGCCCGGCTGAGGCCCTGGGCGTGGTCGACATCGACGCGCAGCGCGCCGTGTGGAGCGGGTGCACGCCGCCAGCGGCTCCGATCGACTGCCTGGTCCAGCTGCGGGCGCACGGCGAGCCGTACCTGGCGAGGGCCTGGCCGGACGGGGATGATCTGCGCATCAGGCTGAGCCAGCCCGCCCGCGGCGTCGCCCGCGGCCAGGCGGCGGTCCTCTACGACGGCGACGTCGTACTCGGCAGCGCCACCATCACCCGCGCCGACCGGGCCGTCAGGACGCCCTGAAGGGGCCAGGCCGGAAGCCAGGATGAGTACGGTCGTCTCCACCACACGGGCGTCCAGGAGCAGGCCTGAACTCCCGGCACGCTAGTGACGCTGCGCTACGGATCGGCGGATGCAGCGCCGGTAGCGAGACAGAGCCTGGCCGACCCTCCCACGAGGATCGGCAGTCGACGGGTGCGTTTACCTAAGCGCACCATCCGGGTCATAGTGCTCATAGCGGTACTGTGACGACGGACGACAGTGACGCTTGGCCATCCAGACCTCCCTCCCTGAACGCGCGAGCCCTCGCCCAGCCATGCCCGCACCAGGCCATCAGTACGGCTGTACAAGCCCGCTGTGTCTTTTAAACACCATCGCCGATCGTCGGCAAGATCGCAACTGTCCATTCAGCGAACCTACGGTGGCGTCTGCGCCTCACCCGGGCAGTTAACCTAGATCATATTGGTCAGCCCGACGTGACAGGTCAATCACAGAGTGCGAGATGTGCGTGTAGCCAAAGCCCACATAGCGTGGGTCTCATGTGTCATTGTCACGACCATCGGGCACCACCCCGTTGCTCGCACTCGTGTCGGCACCTTCGTATACGAGCCGATTGCGATCGGCGGCGAATATTGTGCGCGTAACCCGAATTGGCCGATCGACTGCGTAGGCGGTGCGCCAGTGCCTGAGTACGGGCACGCCCGGGCTGAGGTTAAGGGCAGTGACCTCGTCGAGGGACGGCATTTCTGCAATAAGCTCGTCACGGTAGCCGACCTGTATGTGTCCTAGACGGGCAAGCTCCTGGCCGATGCCTTCGGCCACGACCCGGGGCTCCATGATCCTCGTGCCTTTGGCAAGGTCCTCGGGATAGTAGGAGTCCTGAATGGACACGGGCTCGTTATTAGCTGATCGTTGAAGGCGTCGCAGGATGACGACCGAGCCTTCCGGAACAAGCAAACGCTCGGCGATGGCTGCGGTTGCCTCCAGCATCGAGAGGCTGAATTCCTCCTTGGGCTCGGCGCCCTGCGCGCGGATGAACTGTTCAAACTCGACAGTGTGCTCGCTTCCGGGGCTGTTCTCGCGCGAGGCGTAGTACGTGAGCATGAGCCGGTCCTGGACGAATGCTCCACCTCCCCGTCCCGGCTGCGTCTTGATCAGGCCCTGGTTGGCGAGGGTTGCCACCGCCATGCGAACAGTGTTCCGGGACACCCCGTAGAGCGCCATGAGTTCTTGTTCGGTCGGAAGCTTGGCTCCGGGACCGAGCTCGCGGTCGAGGATCCTGCCGCGGTCGAGGATCCTGCCACGAAGGTCATCCGCGATCTTCTGATAGAGCGCAACCACGGTCAGCTCCTAAATGTACCAACAATACCAACTAATCGGACTATACCCGGTTGACAATCGATCTGTCCAGAGTTAAAGGTTGGTATCAAAAGATCAGTATGTACTGATCTAAAGTAACAGACGCTGCTACTGGGCTGGTCACGGCCCGGCAGGCAGTGGCCGCGCGCGAGGTAGCCAGGAGGAAGTCAGGATGAGCGCCGAGCATGAGCACAGGCTGGGACGACCACCGAGTTTGAGAGCCGACATGCCAGCCGCCGCGTCGCGAGCGCAGCACGATGCTCTGGATGTAACGGTCACCGCCGCTCATGGCAGCCCAGAGGGCCGGTATTTCTCCGGTCCGGGCAAGCCACTGGTTCGGCAGATCACCGAACTTAGGGACCGGGCAGCGGGCGCGAGGGCACGGGCAGAAGGACTGCAGGCTGGCGTCCAGCGCGCAGAACGCACCGACGACGAGCAGAAGAGGCATCACCGCGGAGGCGACCGCCCATGGCCGTTGCGGTTGCTCATCCTCGGCGGGATCCTGGCGGAGAGCCTGACGGCCTACGTGGCGATGGAGATCCTGGTCACGAGTCGGGCACTCGCCATCGCGCTCGCCATGCTGGCGGCCCTGGCTGGCACTGGAATGGCATGCATCTTCGCTAATCGTCGCCTGAGCAATATCGCCGTGCTGGGCGCGCCAAGGTTCATCGAGACCATCTTCGTGGCAGTCCTGACGGTATTGAGGTACGAGAGCCTTCGCGTTCAGGGAGCGAGTCTGCTGGCAGCGGTCGGGGGAGCCGCTTTAGCAGCCCTTATCAGCGCACTCGCGCTCCTCGGGATCGAGGAAGTAGTAGTCGAGACCCGCACCCTCAGCCTCTTCGTCAGCGCGCGGCGGGTCGTCTGGAAGCGCTGGCGCTTCGTGTCAGCTTCGAGCCGCCTCAGCAGAGTCCGGGCGAAGCTAGAAGCCGCAGGAGAGAAGTTGCAGCAGCACTTCCAGGAGTTTCTGCTGAGGGCTGAGGGTTTTTCTCTCGATGAAGCGCGACGGCGCGGCGCTGCGCTGAAGCGTGCGCTCGCCGAAGACGGCGATGCGAAATGAATCGCACCATGCTGGCCGTGCTTGCTGGCGCGGTGCTCGTTACTGGCTGCTCTGCGCTGTCGGATCTGGCGGGTATCCGCACTCCGCTCGCCTCAGGCTGCGGGCGGCCCGAGGGCCTGGTGCTGGTCATCGGCGCGCATCAGAACGCGCCAGCACCGTCGCTGGACCAGCGCCTTACGTGTCAGGTGGCTGCCACCATCCGAGCTGGACGGCCGATCCGGATCGTGGTGGCCTCTGGCCAGCCGTGGCTGATTGCCCCGCAGTTGATCAAAGTGAGTAGCGGCACACTCGCCCAGCAGGATTCACCATGGGTGGAAGACGATGTGCGACGCATTCAAGCTGCGGTGACTGCTGCCCGTGCAACCTCGCCTGGCGTTGACGATCTGGTAGCGTTGTCGATCGCGGCGGATGCCGCGCGCAGCGCCGGCGCCCCGCATGCCGAGTTGGCGCTGCTTGACTCGGGCCTGGACGACCGTGGTGCCCTTGACTTCACTGTTCCGGGCATACTGGCTGCAACCCCAGCCGAGGTTGCGTCCCAGTTGAAGGCCACCGGCAACGCTCCTGACCTGCACGGACTGACAGTGGTCTTGGTCGGCATCGGCTACGTCGCTCTTCCGCAGCCGCCATTGTCGGCGAAATGGCGGAGCAACTTGACCCAGATCTGGGCCATGGTCGCGAGGTCCGCCGGCGCCATGGTCCGGGTTGACCCTCAGCCCACGCAGGGGGCGTCGGTTCGGACGGGTCAGCCCGTCAAGCTAGTCCCGGTGCCATCAGATCAATCTGTCAGGCCGACCACTCGAACCCCGATCGTGTTTACGGGGACATCTCCCGTTAGATTCGAGCCGGATAGCACCGTCCTGGTGGATCCGGCCGCCGCGTTGCGGGCTGTCGCCCCCATCGCCAGGTGGCTGGCCGCAGATCCCCACCGACGGGCGTGGTTGACCGGTACGACGGCTGACGTGGGCCCGATTGGCGGTCAGATCAAGCTGTCCGAGCTACGAGCCGACCGCGTCCGCGACGAGCTGGTCGCTCTCGGTGCGTCGCGCGCGCAGATCTCGACCAGGGGAGTAGGCAGTGATTTCCCTCAGTTCACACCCGACCGGAGCCGATCCGGGACACTGCTGGCCGGACCGGCGACGCTCAACCGGTCGGTTCGTATTACGCTGAAAGAAAGCTGATCCTCAGCGTGGAGTCGGCCAGCGGGCGTCAGTGAGTAATCAGCGTGACCGCGTGCCTGATTGTATCGATGTATGAAGTTCTTGAGGATAGTCTTATACCACTCTTGCCACTTTCCAGGGCAACCCTCAAGAAACGCCACACCGAATGCAGGCAGGGCAAGAATCACAGCGGACCAGTGGACGCCCACGCAGGTGGCGAGCCATCCGTCAGTGACCGAGGCGATAGGCTTGGTTCCAGCCCAGGCCACCGCCCACAGCGCCATTACCTGAGTGGCATGATGAGGTCCGGCCTGCTCCAGCAGCAGGGCCTGAGCCGAGGCTCCCGTGAGTAGCCCGGCCACGCCCGCGACGACGGCCGCGAGGAAGCTAAGCCATGCGCTGATGCCTAGGGCGAAGACCACGACGGAGATCGCTAGTACGGCCAGGGGGATCGCAGCGCGACGGGCGGTCGGCGGACGGGTCGGCAAGAGGGCGCCCACCACTGTACCGAGGCCGAGGGCGGACAAGAAGTAGGCGGGCCACACGCTGGAGACCCCTAGGATCTGGTGCGCGAGCGAGGGCCCGAGGACCAGCACAGGATCGTCGGCAATCGTAACGGCGGCAACCATGGCGAGCAGCAGCATGATCCGGGGCCGCCGTATGGCAAACCTCAGGCCGGTCCACGCGCGGGCGGGCCTGACCTGCTGTTTCTCCGGCGAATCGAGGCACAGAATCACCAGGGCAAATATCAGGAAGGAGATCGCATTGAACGCGAATGCCCAGCCGGTGCCGACGCTGGCGAGCACCACAAGGCACAGGATCGGGGCAAACGTCCTCCCGCCGTTGTAGGATACGGAGTTCATCGCGAGGGCGGCCTTCGTGTCTTCCTCGGGGACCAGCGTCGATACCATCGCAGTCTGGACAGGAAGTGCGAAGGTAAATGCCACTCCGGTCCCGAGCGCTCCAACTATCAGTTCCCACTCTTTCAGGGCATCCGTCAGTATAAGAAATGCTAGCGCCGCAGCGACCAGAGCTGAGAACAGCTGAGCGGTTATCAAGACTTTCTTCCTGCCGATCCGGTCCGCCAGGGTGCCGGCCCAGGGGCCGAATATCAGAAAGCCGGAGAACTGGGCACATGTAATGAGCCCTACAGCAAAGACCGAGTGAGTGATCTGGTAGGCAAGCAGCATTTGCGCCGTGTTCTGCAGCCAGGTCCCCAGATTCGAGACCAGGCTGCCGACGAAATAGCCCAGGAATCTGCCGTGTCGCAGGACCTGCCAGGAGTTCGGCCTAGCGGCTGCGTTCCTCCAGGTCATATGGCTGAGCGCGAGCGGCCAGGAAGATCGAAGTGGCGGAGTGGCCGAGGCGAAGCTGTACCTAGCCCTCATGCTGGCACCTTTCCGACCGTCAGAACGAACTGGTTCCTGTCCGCCGGATAGGTCGTGATAGTGACTCGCAACGGCTCGCCTGATTCGTCATAGCTAGTACGGATGAGCTCGACGACGGCGGTGCTCCCATCATCAGGCAGCCTGAAGAAGGCCGCCTCTTCCCGATCCGGAGCCCGAACCACGAATCTGTCGCGCCACCCAACCTGCTTGACGCCGAAGTGGTCCTGGATGTAAGACACCGCTCCTTTTGGTATGTCTTCCGCTCGGACGAGCGCCACGGCCCCCTGGTCTACCAGGCGGTACTCGTAGAACGAGGTCTGCAGCGACCATGGGGTGCCGTCGATGAACCGCTGCTGATGCCGGCTGACGACGGTTGCGCCCTGTTCCAGTCGCAGCTCGGCGGCAACCAGTGCCGTGGCCTGCTGGATCTCGACCCGCGGGATTGAGACTTTGGGGGTCCGGGACTCGGCGGCTACCTCGGAGAGGTAGGAGGCGCTCTCAGCGCTCGGACCAGCCTCGGCGTCGGTTGACAAAGTCGTGACAAATGGGTCGACCTTCGTGACGATGAAGGTGCCCTGACCTGGCCTGGTGACGACCAGGCCGCGACTGACCAGCCACTTGACAGCATCGCGGACCGTGTTGCGTGAAGCCTTATAGATATCCCGCAGCTCTAGCTCCGAGGGCATCAGCCCGTCGTCACCCCCAAGCTCGCCGGACTCGATCTTCTGGCGCAGGTCCTCGGCGATCTGTCGCCACATCGGATCAGGCATCGGCCTATCCTCTCCCAAACGGTCCCAACAGCCCCTACGGCTGGTCCGGGTGGGTTAGCTAGGACTGCACTAGCTGTACTGATTGACCCGATAGCCCAGATTGTTGGGTCTAACTGTTGTGTTCGATCTTCGGTACTGTCAGCATGGAACTGTACCAAATGTTGGGATGGCCCCAACAGATGGGCTGGTAGGTCTTGGCCAACCAAGTCTGGCCCTTGGGCTAGCAGGGATCGGTTAGACCAGCCTAGTACCCGTCGTTGGCGCCAGCCACACACGGCGCGGAAATCGCCGAAAGGAGCAAGTCGGACACCAAGAGCCAGCCGTTGGCCGGGTTGAAAGGGGGATCCGCCATGGCAGCTATCGGGATCTTCGTCGGAGCAGGGGTTGCCGCCATCTTCCTCGCCACCATCGTCGTGATCATCGGGGTACGTCAGGAAGAGCGGCGCAAGACGATCCTCGGCGGGCATCGGCCGCCGACAGCTTGTGCGCTGGTGGCCCGCTGGGTCCTCGGCGCTCACTTCTACCTCATCCCCGAAGAACGACCCGAGCTCGAGGAGCCCGAAGAAGAGCCGCCCTGGTTCGCGCGTCCGGTCCCACCGAGGCGCCCACTCGGGCCAGGGGAGCGCTAGTGGTCTAGTCGGGGCCGCCGTGCCGCACCGCCGCGGGGGCGTGGTGCGGCACGGCACACGGCTGCTGGCCTGTGGGCTGCTGAGCGGCGGAATGTCTGTGCGGAACATTCAACCGCAGCGCTTGGAGCAACCGCGAAGCCGTGACCTGGCGTTTGGGACCTGCGGGCTCCTGTCGCCACGGCCGATCCGCGGGAAGGTTCGTTGTCGTGTGACGTCGGTGGCCGCCGCTAGGCTCTGGTTCGTGAGCAGTAACGCGCCGTCCTATCCCTGGCCTGCGGGGAGCGCGACCGGCATCGGGTCGATGCCGGGCACCGACCCGGCCGAGGCGTGCGCCGTGGTGATGGGGGAGCTGCCTGAGTTCCCGTATCTGCCGGAGCTGCCTGCCCGCGGGGTCGGCGGTGACATCATCGGGCGGACCGCGTCGCTGCTGGTCGACCTGCCGGTCGAGACCACGCCGCGCGGGTGGAAGTTCGCCACGCATCCCGGCCGAGACCAGCGTCGCGCGGCTGACTTCCTGTCGTTCGATCTCGACGCGATCCAGCAGGCGGCGGACGGGTACGCCGGGCCGTTCAAGATTGCGGTCTGCGGGCCGCTGACGCTGGCGGCCCGGATCGAGCTGAGCCGCAGCGTGAACCCCGCGCTGGCCGACGCCGGAGCCCTGGCCGACCTGACAACCTCGCTGGCGGAAGGCGTCGCGGCGCACGTGCTCGGCGTCCGCGAACGCGTCCCCGGGGCGACGCTGGTCGTGCAGATCGACGAGCCCGAGCTGCCCGCGGTGCTGGCCGGGCGGGTCCGCACGGCCAGCGGGCTGAGCACGATCCCGGCACTCGACGAGATCCTGGCCACCGACACGCTGCGCTCTGTCGTGGCCGCGACGGGGGCATTCACCGTGGTGCATTGCTGCGCGGCGGGGTTTCCGTTCCTGCTCATGAAGGACGCGGACGCTGGGGCGGTGAGCTTTGACCTGGCTCGGCTGGAGCGCGACGACATCGATGCTGTCGCGGAGATCGCCGAGGCCGGGCTTGGGCTGCTGGTCGGTGCCGTGCCGACGGGCGAAGACGCGGCGGCTCGGTCTGCGCGGGACACGGCATCGGCGGTGGTGACGCTGTGGCGCCGGACCGCCCTGGATCCGCGGCTGCTGGCCGAGCAGGTCGTGGTCACCCCGGCGTGCGGCCTGGCGGGCCTGTCGCCGGAGGCCGCGCACACGACGCTGGCGCGCTGCCGGGAGGCGGCTCGGATCGCGCCCGAGCTGATCGAGGAGGGGGCCAATGAGTGAGCCGCAGGGCGCCCCGGAGGCTAGCGGGGGAAGCACACTGAGCGAAGCGGACCCAGCGAGCACGGTGAGCGAAGCGGACCCGGGGACCGTGCGCGAGGCGGATACGGGCGCGCGGCACCGGCATGCCGCGCTGAGCGCCGAGATCACCGAGCACAACCACCGCTACCACGTGCTGGACGCGCCCGTCATCTCCGATGCCGAGTACGACGCGCTGATGCACGAGCTGCGCGAGCTCGAAGAGCGGTACCCGGACCTGCGCACCCCGGACTCGCCGACCCAGAAGGTCGGGAACGTGATCTCGACCGGCTTCGCCCCGGTCGAGCACCTGGAGCGGCTGCTCAGCCTGGACAACGCGTTCTCGGCGGAGGAGCTTGACGCCTGGGCGGCGCGCACCGAGCGGCTGGCCGGCACCGAATCCGTGGGCCCCTACCTCTGCGAGCTGAAGATCGACGGCCTCGCGGTCGCACTGGTGTACCGGGGCGGCCGGCTCGTCCGCGCGGCGACCCGGGGTGACGGGGTGACCGGCGAGGACGTCACGCCGAACATCCGGACGATCTCGGCGGCTCCGGCCCGGCTGGCCGGGACCGGCTGGCCAGAGGTCCTGGAGGTGCGCGGCGAGGTGTACCTGCCGGTGAGCGCGTTCCACGAGCTGAACGAGCGGCAGGCCGACGCGGGCAAGCCGCTGTACGTCAACCCGCGCAACACCGCGGCCGGGTCGCTGCGGCAGAAGGACCCGCGCGTGACCGCCACCCGGCCGCTCAGCATGATCGTGCACGGGCTCGCGGTGCCCGGGGCCGGCCCGGCGGAGAGCGGCATGCCCGCGCCGGAAGACGACGCGGTGGGAGGCAGCGTGCCGTCGACCCAGTCGGGCTGGTACGAGCGACTGCGCGAGTGGGGGCTGCCGGTCAGTGACGTCTACCGGGTGGTCGGCACCCTCGACGAGGTGCGGGAGTACATCGGGTACTACGCCGAGCACCGGCACGACCCGGCGTACGAGATCGACGGCGTGGTGGTCAAGCTCGACCGGCTCGAGGTGCAGCGCTCGCTCGGCGCGACCAGCCGGGCGCCGCGCTGGGCGATCGCCTACAAGTACCCTCCCGAGGAGGTCACCACCCGGCTGCTCGACATCCAGGTCAACGTGGGGCGGACCGGGCGGGTGACGCCCTTCGCGATGATGGAGCCGGTCAAGGTCAGCGGCTCGACGGTGGACCGGGCGACGCTCCATAACGCGGACGAGCTGGCCCGCAAGGGCGTGCTGATCGGCGACATGGTGGTGCTGCGCAAGGCCGGGGACGTGATTCCCGAGGTGGTCGGGCCGGTGGCGGACCTGCGTTCGGGATCCGAGAGGGCCTTCGACTTCCCGACCGAGTGCCCGGCGTGCCATACGCCGCTGGCTCGCGAGGAGGGGGGCGTGGACTGGCGGTGCCCCAATGCCCGATCCTGCCCCGCCCAGCTGCGCGAGCGGCTGTTCCACCTGGCCGGGCGCGGGGCGCTGGACATCGAGGTGCTCGGCTATGAGGCGGTCATGGCGCTGCTGGACTGCGGGCTGGTCACCGACGAGGGCGAGGTGTTCTCGCTGACCGCGCAGGCGCTGGCGACCTGCCCGTTCTTCGTCAACAAGCAGGGCACGCTGACCGTCAACGCCGTCAAGCTGCTGCGCAACCTGGACGAGGCCCGGCGCAGGCCGCTGTGGCGGATCCTGGTCGCGCTGTCCATCCGGCACGTCGGGCCGACCGCGGCGCGCGCGCTGGCCCTGGCGTTCGGCTCGATCGACGCGATCACGGCGGCGTCGCCCGAGCAGCTGGTCGCCGTGGACGATGTCGGCCCGACGATCGCCGCGTCGGTGCGCGACTGGTTCACCGTGGACTGGCACGCGGCGATCGTGGAGAAGTGGCGCGCGGCGGGCGTCCAGCTGGAGCAGGAAGGGTTCGTCCCGCCGGCCGCCAGCCCGTCGGGCGAGGCCGCCGGCGCCGGGCCGCTGGCCGGGGTTACGGTCGTGATCACCGGCACGCTGGACGGGCTGACCAGGGACGAGGCCGCCGATGCGGTGCAGCGCCTGGGCGGGAAGGTGGCTGGCTCGGTGTCGAAGAAGACCGACTTCGTGGTGGCGGGGGCCAGCCCGGGATCGAAGTACGACAAGGCGCTCGCGCTGGGCGTCCCGGTGCTCGACGAGGCCGGGCTCGGCGTGCTGCTTGACCAGGGGCCAGCGGCGGCGCACGATGCTGTGGGCTCCTCCGAGCCAGGCGCCTGAGACCGGCTCCTGACTTGCCCCGAGCCGCTAGCAAAGGCGTAGCCGGATGACTACGGCCTGGCACGTTGTAACGGATAGTATGCGATTGGCTTCGGGAAGTACGGTTTTGGCCGTACGCTTCTGCTGAGAGAACCCGCAGGCCAATCGGTTGCACCGATGAGGACGGCCCATGAAGGACCCGAACGACACCAGGGACATCGGCCCGCGGGTCGGCTCGCCGCTGTGGGTCCACATGACCTCGGTGACGGTGGCCGGCCTCGCGGTCTTCGCCTGGGCCATGACGCGGCTGTCCGGCCTGCAGGACCTGGTCCGCCACCCCCTGTTCTGGGTCATCGCCGCGCTGGTCGTGGTCGGCGACATGCGGCCGATCGTCACCCCGGGCCGGTCCGGCGCTGAGTCTCCGGTCGCCTCGCTCACCTTCAGCTTCGCCGCACTGCTCTACTGGGGATTCCCGGTGGCGGTGCTGCTCAAGGCCACGTCCAGCCTGGCCGTCGGCCTGGCCCAGCGCAAGGCCCTGCACCGGAGCTCGTTCAACGCGGCGCAGACGACGCTCAGCATGGGGGCCGCCGGGCTAGCCCTGGCCCTCACCGGGATCCACCCGGCGGCCGAGAAGCCGGTGGCGATCCAGGGTGGCGACCTGCCCAAGGTCCTGCTGGCCGGGGTGGCGTACTTCGCGGTGAGCTTCCTGCTCGTCGAGGCGGCCATAGCGCTGCACTCGCGGGCGCCGCTGCTGCGGACGCTGCGCGCCGCCCTGCCGCTCCAGGCGCTGGTCAGCCTGGTGCTGATCGCCGCCGCGCCGCTGGTCGCCGTGGTCATGGGCGCGCATTCGGCGTCGCTAGTGCTGTTGTTCGCGTTCCCGCTGGCCGCCATCTACATGAACGCGGCCATGTCCGTCCAGCGCGAGCATCAGGCCCACCACGACGAGCTGACCGGCCTGTCCAACCGCAAGCTGCTCATCAGGCAGACCAACGAGGCGCTGGGCGATGCGGCCAGGTCGGAGGCCAGGGCCGGGTTCCTCCTGCTGGACCTGGACCGCTTCAAGGAGGTCAACGACACGCTCGGGCACCCGGTCGGCGACCGCCTGCTGCGGATCGTCGCGCACCGGCTCACGCACAGCGTGCGGCCCGGCGACCTCGTGGCCCGCCTGGGCGGCGATGAGTTCGCCGTGCTGCTGCCGTCGGTACGGGAGGTCGGCGTGGCCCGCGAGGTGGCCACGCGGCTGCGCGCGGCGCTCTCCGAGCCGATCCGCCTCGAGGGCATGTCGTTCGAGATCGAGGCGAGCGTCGGCATCGCGCTCTACCCGGACGACGCGACCGGGTTCGAGCTGCTGATGCAGCACGCCGACGTCGCCATGTACCTGGCGAAGGAACGTCGCAGCGGGGTGGAGCGGTACGTGGCCGACTCCGACCGCAACTCCCCGGCTCGCCTCGCGCTGCTCGGCGACCTGCGCCGGGGCATGGACTCCGGCGAGCTCGAGCTGCACTACCAGCCCAAGGTCGTCCTGGAGACCGGCCGCACCGCCGGGATGGAAGCGCTGGTCCGCTGGCAGCACCCGGTGCGCGGGCTGATGACGCCCGAGGAGTTCGTCCCGCTGGTCGAGCAGTCCTACCTGATGCGGGACCTCACGTTCCAGCTCGTGGACCGGGCGCTCGCCCAGGCGTCGCAGTGGCGGCAGGACGGCCTGCCGGTTCAGGTCTCGCTGAACGTGGCCGGGCGGGACCTGCTCGACGGGAGCCTGGCGGAGACGATCGGCCGCGGGCTTAAGCGTTATGAGCTGCCACCCGAGGCGCTGCTGCTGGAGGTCAACGAGCGGGTGCTGACCAGCGAGCCCGCCTACGCCGCCGCGGGGGTGGAGGCCCTGGCGGCGCTGGGCGTGGCGCTGAGCCTCGACGATTTCGGGACCGGCTACTCGTCCCTGGTGCGGCTCAAGCGGCTGCCGGTGAGCGAGGTGAAGATCGATTCGTCGTTCATCTCCCGGCTGCTCGAGTCGCCGGACGACGAGGTGATCGTCCAGTCCATCGTGGACCTGGTCCGGGCGCTCGACATCGATTCGGTGGCCGAGGGCGTCGAGTCGGCGGAGGTCGCGGCCGCGCTCCGGGTCATGGGCTGCAGGGCCGCGCAGGGCTGGCACTTCAGCAAGCCGCTGAACGCGGCGTCGGCCACGGCCTGGCTGGCCGAGCACGGCGTGGCGGGCGTGCGGCCGGCGCCGCTTCCGTCCGGCCACGCGACTCCCGGGCTGGCGAGCCCGCGCCCGGTCACGCCGCCGGCGGGCCTGCCGTCTTTATCGGCCGTGAACGGGGATGGGGAGGTGAGTGGAGCCCGGAAGCTGCGGTGGCGGGCGGTTAATGATGTCGGCCCGCCGCTGCGGGGTGACTAGGCTGGCGTGCATGCCGATCACGAGGGACGAGGTCGCCCACCTGGCCAGGCTGTCCAGGCTGGCCCTCAGCGAGCAGGAGCTCGATCACTTCGCCGGCCAGCTGGACGTGATCATCGCGGCTGTGGCGCGGGTGCAGGAGGTCGCGGCCGATCAGATACCGCCGACCACGCACGCGCTACCGGTCACCAACGTGTTCCGCGACGACGTCATCGTGCCGCCGATCGGCGCGGAGGCCGCGCTCGATCAGGCCCCGGCGGCCGAGCAGGACCGGTTCCGGGTGCCGCGGATCCTGGCCGAGGACTGACCGATGGCTGGTGATTCGATGCACAGCGATTCGACGTACGGCGAGCTGACCAGGATGACGGCGGCCGAGCTGGCCGCGGCCATCGCGGCGGGCGAGACCTCCGCTGTCGACGTCACCCGGGCGCACCTGGACCGGATCGAGGCCGTGGACCAGCGGGTCCACGCGTTCCTGCACGTGGCGCCGGAGGCTGCCCTGAGCGCCGCGGCCGCGGTCGACGAGCGTCGCGGCGCCGGGGAGCCGCTCGGGCCGCTGGCCGGGGTGCCGCTGGCGCTCAAGGACGTCTTCACGACCACCGACATGCCCACGACCTGCGGGTCGCGGATCCTGGAGGGCTGGCGGCCGCCCTACGACGCAACGGTCACCCGGCGGCTCAGGCAGGCCGGAGTCGTGATTCTCGGCAAGGCGAACATGGACGAGTTCGCGATGGGGTCGTCGACGGAGAACTCGGCGTTCGGGCCGTCGCGCAACCCCTGGGACCTGAGCCGGGTACCGGGCGGGTCATCCGGCGGCTCCTCGGCCGCGGTCGCCGCGTTCGAGGCGCCCCTGGGCATCGGCACCGACACGGGGGGGTCGATCCGCCAGCCCGCGGCCGTTTGCGGCATCGTCGGGGCGAAGCCGACCTACGGCGGCTCCTCGCGGTACGGCGTGGTCGCGTTCGCGTCCTCGCTGGACACGCCGGGGCCGCTGGCCCGTACCGTGCTCGACGCGGCGCTGCTGCACGAGGCCATGTCGGGACATGACCCGTGCGACTCCACCTCGATCGACGCGCCGGTGCCGCTGGTCGTGGCCGCGGCGCGGCAGGCCGACGTGAGCGGGCTGCGGGTCGGCGTGGTGACCGACCTCAGCGGCGAGGGGTACCAGCCGGGGGTGCTGGCCAGGTTCGGCGAGGCCGTGGAGCTGCTGGAGTCGCTGGGCGCCAAGATCACCGAGGTGTCCTGCCCGCATTTCAGCTACGCGCTGCCCGCCTACTACCTGATCGCGCCCAGCGAGTGCTCGTCGAACCTGGCCCGCTTCGACGGGATGCGGTACGGCCTGCGGGTTGGCGACGACGGGACCCGCAGCGCCGAGGAGGTCATGTCGCTGACCCGCGCCGCCGGGTTCGGCGCCGAAGTCAAGCGCCGGATCATGCTCGGCACCTACGCCCTGTCCAGCGGGTACTACGACGCCTACTACGGTCAGGCCCAGCAGGTGCGCACGCTGGTCGTGCGGGACTTCGAAGCGGCCTTCGAGCAGGTCGACGTGCTGGTCTCGCCGACCACGCCGACCACGGCGTTCCCGATCGGCGAGCGCGTCGACGACCCCATGGCCATGTACCTGGCCGACATCGCCACGATCCCCGCGGACCTGGCCGGCAACGCCGCGCTGTCCGTGCCGTGCGGGCTCGCGCCGGAGGACGGGCTCCCGGTCGGGCTGCAGATCATGGCGCCGGTGCTCGCCGATGACCGGCTGTACCGGGTCGGCGCGGCCGTGGAGGCCGCGCTGGACCTGCGCCGCGGGCATCGGCTGCTCGACGAGGCTGACGGGCTCGGCGAGGGGAAGGGGCCCGGCCGTGACTGACGCTCCCGCCCTGGTCCCGTACGACGAGGCCGTCGCCCGCTACGAGCCGGTGATCGGCCTGGAGACCCACGTCGAGCTGGGCACCGTGACGAAGATGTTCTGCGGCTCCCCGGCGCACTTCGGCGCCGATCCGAACGGGTCCGTCTGCCCGGTCTGCCTCGGCCTGCCCGGCTCGCTGCCGGTGGTCAACCGGGCGGCCATCGAGTACGCGATCAGGATCGGGCTGGCGCTGAACTGCTCGATCGCGTCCTGGTGCCGGTTCGCCCGGAAGAACTACTTCTACCCGGACATGCCGAAGAACTTCCAGATCTCCCAGTACGACGAGCCCCTGTGCACGGATGGGTGGCTGGACGTTACGGTTGACGAGACCCGGGTGCACGTGGGCATCGAGCGCGTCCACCTGGAGGAGGACACCGGCAAGTCGCTGCACGTCGGCGGGGCCACCGGGCGGATCCATGGGGCCGACTACTCGCTGGTGGACTACAACCGCGCCGGGATCCCGCTGGTCGAGGTGGTCACCAAGCCGATACCCGGCACCGGCGCGCTCGCGCCCGTCGTCGCCCGCACCTACGTCACCGAGCTGCGGGAGCTGCTGCGGGCGCTGGGCGTCTCCGACGTCCGGATGGAGGAAGGCTCGCTGCGCAGCGACGTGAACACCTCGCTGGCGCCGCGCGGCTCCGGCGCCTGGGGGATCAGGACCGAGACCAAGAACGTCAACTCGCTGCGGTCGGTCGAGCGCGCGGTCCGGTTCGAGATCGAGCGGCAGGCGGCCGTGCTGGACGGCGGCGGCCGGGTCACCCAGGAGACCCGCCACTTCCAGGAGGACAGCGGAACGACCACCCCCGGACGCAGCAAGGAAGAGGCGCAGGACTACCGGTACTTCCCGGAGCCGGACCTGGTGCCGATCGCGCCGTCGCCCGAGTGGGTGGAGACGTTGCGCGCCACGCTGCCGGAGCTTCCCGCGGCGCGCCGGGCCCGGCTGCAGGCGGAATGGGGCCTGTCCGACGGCGACATGACCGCGCTGCGGAACGCGGGGGCGCTCGACCTGGTGGCCGAGACCGTCGCCGCGGGTGCGGCTCCCGCGGAGGCGAGCAAATGGTGGCTCGGCGAGCTGGCCAGGCGGGCGAACGAATCGGGCGTCGAGCTCGCCGCCCTGCCCGTGACGCCCGCTCAGGTGGCGCGGGTCTGTGAGCTTGTCGAGTCCGGAATGCTCAACGACAAGCTCGCCCGGGTGGTGCTCGACGGCGTGCTGGCCGGCGAGGGCTCGCCGGACGAGATCGTCGCCGCCCGCGGGCTGGCCGTCGTCAGCGACCACGGAGCGCTCCTGTCGGCGGTCGACGCGGCGATCGCGGCCCACCCCGAGGTGGCCGCCAAGATCCGCGCGGGCAAGACAGCGGCCGCGGGCGTCCTGGTCGGCGCGGTGATGCAGGCGACCCGGGGCCAGGCCGACGCCGCCCGCGTCCGGGGGCTGATCCTGCAGCGCCTGACCGAGTCCTGACCGAGGCTCGGGACGGGGGCCGCGCGCGCTTAGTCGACTGTTACATGATCCCGGACCCAAACCCACCAATGGCGTGGGTTTCAGTCCGGGATCATGTAAAACGTAGCCATAACGCCCGTCGGCGCTAAGCCTGGCCAGTGTCGGGAAGGTTTTCGGCGCCGGGTCGGTTACCCTTGCGTTATGACGTCACGTCCGAGCCAGGTGATGATGCCCCGCTAGCGGGGCCACTTCACGCTGCCAGGACGACGTCCGACACGAGGCCCTCAGGGGGCCTCGATTCATGTTCGCGGGTCGGAGCCCCCGCCATTCCACGGAGGTTCCGATGAATACGCAACGCGTCTACCTCAGCACCACCATCCCGTACGTCAACGCCCGCCCGCACCTGGGCTTCGCGCTGGAGCTCGTCCAGGCCGACGTGCTGGCCCGCCATCATCGCCTGGCCGGTGATCAGGTTCGGTTCCAGACCGGCACCGACGACAACTCGCTGAAGAACGTGCTCGCCGCGGGGGCGGAGGGGATCAGCACCGGCGAGCTCGTCGACCGCAACGCCACCGCGTTCGCCGCGCTGCGCGAGCCGCTCGCGCTGTCGTTCGACGACTTCATCCGCACCGGCAGCGATCCGCGCCACCTGCCCGGGGTGGAGCGGCTCTGGCAGGCCTGCGCGGCGAGCGGTGATCTGTACCTGAAGCACTACCAGGGCCTGTACTGCGTCGGCTGCGAGCAGTTCTACAAGCCGGCCGAGCTGCGGGATGGCCTGTGTCCGGAGCATGGGACCGAGCCGCAGCGGGTCGCGGAGGAGAACTGGTTCTTCCGGCTATCCCGGTACGCCGACCAGCTCTACGACCTGATCAGCTCGGGCAGGCTCCGAATCGAGCCCGCCGCGCGGCGCAATGAGGTTCTCGGCTTCATCGCGGGCGGGCTCGAGGACTTCTCCGCGTCGCGCTCCACGGCCCGGGCCAGGGGCTGGGGCATTCCCGTCCCCGGCGACCCGAGCCAGGTGATCTATGTCTGGTGGGACGCGCTCGGCAACTACGTGAGCGCGCTCGGCTTCGGCACGCCAGGAGCGGACTACCGGCGGTGGTGGACCGGAGCCGACCGCCGGGTGCACCTGGTCGGCAAGGGGGTGCTGCGGTTTCACGCGGTCTACTGGCCCGCGATCCTGCTGTCGGCGGGCGAGCCCCTGCCCACCGACATCCTGGTGCACGACTATCTCACGATCAGCGGCAACAAGATCAGCAAGTCGGGCGGGGTGGCTGATGACACTGCTGACCCGGTCGCGCTGGTCGAGCGGTACGGGACCGATGCGGTGCGCTGGTGGCTGCTGCGCGAGGTGCCGCGCGTCGGCGATGCCGACTTCACGGCGGCCAGGCTGGTCGCGCGGGCCAACGCCGACCTCGCCAACGATCTGGGCAACCTGGTCAGCAGGGTGGTGACTCTGGTGCACCGCTACCGGCAAGGAATAGTGCCATCGGTCGCCACCCGGGCGGAGGACCCGCCGCAGGCGCACGAGCCACGATCGGGGGACCGGCCGCGGGAGGCAGAGCCTGACCGGCTCCGGCTGGCCGGGCGGCGTCTGGCCGCCGCGTGCGATCAGGCGCCGGAGCGTGTCGCCGCGGCGCTCGCCGCCTTTGACTTCCGCGCGGCCACGGCGGCTATCTGGGAACTCGTCGAGGAGGCCAATCGTCACGTGGAACTGACTGAGCCCTGGCGCCTGGCCAGAGCCGAAAAAAACGGCGACGCCGGCGCCGAGGGGCTGCTCGACGCGTCCCTGGCCCTGCTGTGGCGAATCTGCGCGCAACTTGGCAGGGAACTGGCTCCGTTCCTTCCCGACCTCGCGGCGCGGGTCCGGGCCGCCTGCGACCCGACCGCGGGGCGGCTGCCTCCCCTGGAGCCCGTGTTCCCCCGCATCAGGTGAGGGAATGCTCTGGGCACCGGTCAAGTAACAAGGGAATGGCCAGATGGCTGGTCACGGCCACTGGCTGCGGTGCTCTAGCCGGCGGCCTGGTCGTCGGGCGGGTACAGCGGCGCCTGGGCGCCCCGGGGGCGGATCTGGCCAAACCGCTGCTCGTACAACGTCAGGTTCTGGTTGACCGTCCGGATGATGTCGAATACCGCAGTCGGCGGGATGCGGATCCTGGTCACGAGTCGGTGCGGCGCCCGGATCACGTCCTCGCCGTCCTCGGTCCTGGCCTGCTGCGGCGGCTCGCTGCTGACCAGGAAGTCAAACGTGAACTCGTGCGCCGTGTGCCAGATGGCCAGGGCGTTGGCATACGACCCCGCCTGCAGGTCAGGGTCCGCGTGGGTCTCGAACGACATCCTGGGATTGGTCGGCGAATCAGTCACCAGAGCACGGTACCCGTCATTGTCGCTGCAGGCCGAGACTGCCCAGCGAGACTCCAGCCCGCCAGCACCACCGGCGAGCGGAGAGCGAAACATCCAGGGCTACTCGAAACCTGAGTAACACCTGAGGAAGCAGACTCCTGAAGTTGTCTCCTGCTCTACGCCCTTCCTCAATCGAAGCGTGACCTTGCGCACGTACAGTCAAGTCACATCGCTGATTGCGAGACCGCGTCCGGTACGCCCGGCGAGCCCACGCAACGCCTGGCGCCACGGAATTCGTACTGGTGATCACGAGCCGCAGCGCCGCGGCCGTGACGGGACGCGTGCCCAGCGGGCCTAAGGATTTGGCCAGGCTGGATGTTGGTCCCCCGGACGCGGCGAAAAGGAGGCTCTGGTGCGGTCGGATGAATCCGGCGGCGCGCGATGACCCTGGCCATCCTGGCCGGAGTGGCCGGGGCTCTGGTGGCCGTCGCCGCGGCGGCGTACCTGTGGCGCGCGTCGACCCGCCGCGAGCCATCCGTCCGGAATGCCTATCGGTGGCTCGCGGTCGTCGCGCTGCTCTGGGGCACGGGCTTCGTCGCCGAGGAGGGAATGGCGGCCAGCGGCACGGGGACCTCGCTGACCTATGCGGACCTGCTGACCCTGCTCGCCTTGCCGGCGCTGGGGGCCGGACTGGCCGGCCTGGCCCGGGCGAGCGGGGAGGCCGACCGTGACGAGCGGCGGGCGGCCCGGGCGCAGGCCCGCGGCGCAGTGGCCAGGCTGGCCGACGCATCTGTGCTGGCTACCTCCCTGTTCGTCATCGGGTGGCTGACGCTGTTCGGATCCGAGTACCGCAGGACCGACGAGTCGGCCGGAGCCTTCGCGCTCCAGGCGATCCACCCGATCGCCGACTTGCTCGCACTCGGCGTGCTGCTGGCGCTCGCGGTGCGCGCCCGGCAACTGGGGCTGGCGCCGTACCTGGCCCTGCTGGCGGTCACCGTGGGAGACTCGCTCGCTGTCGGGGCCAGGATCACCGGAATGCGGCCGGGGGTCTGGGCGCTGCTGGTCCAGCTGGCCGGGTTCTGCCTGCTGGCCGGCGCGTCGCTGGCCAGGGCCGGCCTCCCGGAGCCAGCACGAGGTAAGCCCGGTTGGCCGGGGCCGGACGGATTGCCGACGGCCACCAGGGTGGCCGCGATGGCGGCCGCCGTGGCCGCGGCCATGTCGATCGGCTGGGCCCTGGGGGGCGCATCCTTCGCCGAGCCTGCCGTGGTGGTGAGCGCGGGAGTCGGCGCGCTAGCGCTGGTCGCCAGGATCACCGACCTGCTCCGCCGAGGACGGTCGGCGGCGGCGATCACGCAGGACTCGCAGCATAGGTTCCGTGAGCTAGCCGACCGCACCAGCGACGTCGTGCTCATCTGCGATCGCGACGGGATCATCAAGTATGCGAGCCCGGCCGTCGGCGCGTACGGCTACACGTCCGCAGAGCTCGAGGGCAGAGGGCTGTCCGAGCTCGTACACCCGGAGGACAGAGCCGCCGGCACCAGGATCGTCCGCGCCGCCGGCGTCGGGCGCCAGCCGGGCAGGTTCCCGTGCCGGGTCCGGTCGGCCGACGGCACCTGGCGTCATGTTGAGTCGACCGTGTCTCGCTACCGTGACACGAGCGACCTCGGCCAGCTCCTCATCACCGCGCGCGACGTCAGCGACCAGGTAGCGCTGCGCAGGCAGCTCACGTACCTGACCTTCCACGACGGGCTCACCGGGCTGCCGAACCGGGCGTACGTCGAGGGCCGGGCCAGGGACGCGATCGAACGGGCCGCCGCCGTCGAGCCCGGGCGGCCGCCAGTGCAGGCCGGCGCGATCTTCATCGACCTGGACGGCTTTACGGGCGTCAACGACTCCGTCGGGCACGGCGCGGGCGACCTGCTGCTCGCCCAGGCGGCCCGCCGCCTGCGCGCGACCGTGCCCTCGCAGGACACGGTGGCCCGCTGGGGCGGCGACGAGTTCGCGGTACTCGTCGAGAGCGCGGCCAGCGCACCAGACATCGTAGACATGGCCGACCGGCTCGGCGGGGCCATCGCCTCCGAGCCGTTCCACGTCGCCGACCGTGAGATCTCCCTGACCGCCAGCATCGGCGTCGCCTTCGCCGACAGGGGCGCGCCCGGCCACCTGCTGCGCAACGCGGACGTGGCGATGTCGCGGGCGAAGGGCTCCGGCGGCGGGCGGGTGGAGGTCTTCGCCGCGCACATGCACGCCGACGTCATGCGCAGGCTCGAGATGGCCAGCGATCTGCGTGCGGCGGTCACGGCCGGCCGGCTGGCGCTGGAGTACCAGCCGGTGGTGGAGTTCGCGACGTCCCGGGTCATCGGGGTGGAGGCGCTGGCCCGCTGGTCGCGCGACGGGCACGCGGTGCCGCCCGCCGAGTTCCTCAGGGTGGCCGAGGACTCCGGGCTGATCGTGCCGCTCGGTGAGTGGGTGCTGCGTGAGGCGTGCGCGCAGGCCGCCGCCTGGCGGAACTCCGGCTGGGCGATCGGCGTCTCGGTGAACTTCTCGCTGCGGCAGGTTACCGCCGCCGGGTTCGCCGCGTCCGTGCTCACCGCGCTCTCCGGCAGCGGCCTGCCGCCCGGCGAGCTGACCCTGGAGGTCGCCGAGCGGGTCCTGATCGAGGGCGCCGGCCCGATGGCCGACGGCCTGGCGGAGCTTCGCCGTCACGGCGTGCGGCTGGCCATCGACGACTTCGGCACCGGGTACGCGTCCCTCGCGTACCTCAGGCAGCTTGCCGTAGACATCATCAAGATCGACCCCTCGTTCGTGGCGGGCCTGGGCGCGGATGCCACCCTGGCCATGCTCACCCGCACGATCATCCAGGTCGGGCATGACCTCGGCATCGAGGTCGTCGCGGAGGGGATCGAGCGGCCGGAGCACCTTGAGCTGCTGCGGGGAATGGGCTGCGGGCTAGGCCAGGGGTACCTGATCGCGAGGCCGATGACCGCGCGCGGCATCGAGGCGCTGGTCGGCAGCGGCTGGCCCGGGGGCGAGTTCCGCGCCGACGCCAGGGGCGAGGCCGGAGCAGTCGCCGGGGCGGTTCAGGACTCCATGCCGGAGTTCGCACCCGGCCCGGGGCCCGCCGCTGGCCCCGTCCTGGACCCGGGCGAGGCGCCCGTACCCACGCCGGCGACGCCTGCCGCGGCTCCCGCGCAGTGAGCCGCAGCGAACCTGAGTGAGCCTGACCGCGCCGGAACAGGCCGGGAGATGCGGGGGTGCGGCTGATTTGTGAATGACTTCACAAGCGCCGCTAGACTGTGATGGCTCACTGCCACCGCCGAAAGGGCTAACGTGTCCACGCCGATCGTCCTCATCGCTGAAGAACTCTCGCCGGCCGGGATCGCACAGCTGGAGTCCGACTTCGAGCTCCGCTACACCGACGGCGCTGACCGCGCGCAGCTGCTGCCGGCGCTGGCCGAGGCCGACGCAGTGATTATCCGCAGCGCGACCACCATCGACGCCGAGGCACTCGAGCACGCGCCGGGGCTGCGCGTCGTCGCCCGGGCCGGCGTCGGCCTGGATAACGTCGACATCGAGGCGGCGACCAGGGCGGGCGTTATGGTCGTCAACGCCCCGATGTCCAACATCGTGAGCGCCGCCGAGCACGCCGTCGCGCTGCTGCTCTCGACCGCGCGCAACGTGCCCCAGGCGATGACGTCGCTGAGGAGCGGGCAGTGGAAGCGGGCCGCGTTCACCGGCGTCGAGCTGCAGGACAAGGTGGCGGGCATTCTCGGTCTCGGGCGGATCGGCGTCCTGGTCGCCCAGCGGCTCGCGGCGTTCGGCATGACCGTGATCGCCCACGACCCGTACGTGGCCGCCGCGCGCGCGGCCCAGCTCGGCGTCCGCCTGGTCAGCCTCAACGAGCTGCTCGCGGAGTCCGATTTCATCAGCGTGCACCTGCCGAAGAACGCCGAGACCCTGGGCCTCATCGGAGACAAGCAGCTGCGCCTCGTCAAGCCCGGGGTCCGGATCGTCAACGCGGCCCGGGGAGGCCTCGTGGACGAGGCCGCGCTGGCCAGCGCCCTAGCCGACGGCCGCGTGGCCGGGGCGGCTCTCGACGTGTACGCCCGCGAGCCGTGCACCGACAGCCCGCTCTTCGGGCTGCCCAGCGTGGTGGTCACCCCGCACCTGGGCGCGAGCACCCACGAGGCGCAGGAGAAGGCAGGCACCCAGGTGGCCCGGTCGGTGCGGCTCGCCCTGGCGGGCGAGTTCGTGCCCGACGCGGTGAACGTCCAGGGTGGTGCGGTTGACGAGATGATCCGGCCCGGGCTGCCGCTGGCCGAAAAGCTCGGCCGCATCTTCACCGCGGTCGCGGGCGGGATCGCGGCCAGGATCGCGGTGGAGGTCCGGGGCGAGATCGCGGGCCTGGACGTCAGCGTGCTGCAGCTCGCGGCGCTCAAGGGCGTCTTCAGCGACATCGTCGAGGACGCTGTCACTTACGTCAACGCGCCGCTGCTGGCGGCCGACCGCGGCGTGGAGGTCAGCCTGGTGACCGACAAGGAGAGCCCGGACTGGCGCAACGTGGTAACCCTGCGCGGCACGCTGCCCGACGGCCAGGTCGTGTCGGTGGGCGGGACGCTGACCGGGCAGCGCCAGGTCGAGAAGCTCGTCGAGGTCAACGGGTTCGACATGGAGATCGCGCCGGCCGAGCACATGGTGTTCTTCACCTACTCCGACCGGCCGGGCGTCGTCGGCGTCGTCGGCCAGATCCTCGGCACCGAGGGAATCAACATCGCCGGGATGCAGGTGTGCCGGGACGCCAGGGGCGGGCACGCGCTGATCGTGCTGACGGTCGACTCGGCGCTGCCGCCCGCCGTCCTGAACGACATAACCTCCTCGATCGGCGCGGTGGTCGGCCGGGCGGTGGACCTGGATGGGCGCTGATGTCGCTGATGTCGAGGGGTGACCAGTAAGGTACGCGCATGGCGGCACGTAGCATCCGGATCGCTGTGATCGGCGGTGACGGCATCGGACCTGAGGTGGTCGCTGAGGCGATCAAGGTGCTCCGGGCCGCGGCCACCGACGTCGCGATCGACACCACCAGCTACGACCTGGGCTCGCAGCGCTGGCTCCGCACCGGGGAGACGCTTCCGGCGACGGTGCTCGGCGAGATATCCGGTCATGACGCGATCCTGCTCGGAGCGGTCGGCGACCCGAGCGTCCCGAGCGGGGTCCTGGAACGCGGCCTGCTGCTCCGGCTGCGGTTCGACCTCGATCTGTACGTCAACCTGCGGCCGGTGCGGCTCTACCCGGGAGTGGCCTCGCCGGTGTCCGGCCTGCGCTCGGTGTCGGTGGACATGCTGGTGGTCCGGGAGGGGACCGAGGGCCCCTACATCGAGGCGGGCGGGGTCATGCGGGAGGGCACTCCCGGCGAGATAGCCACCCAGGAGAGCATCAACACCGCGTTCGGCGTCGAGCGGGTGACGCGGTATGCGCTGCAGCGCGCCGCGCTCCGGCCGCGCCGGAAGCTGACCCTGGTGCACAAGACCAACGTGCTCACCTACGCCGGGGACCTGTGGCGGCGCACCGTCGATGAGTGCGCGAAGCAGTTCGGCGAGGTGACAACCGACTACTGCCACATGGATGCCGCGTCGATATATTTCGTCACCGAGCCGGAGCGGTTCGACGTGATCGTCACCGACAACCTCTTCGGCGACATCCTGACCGCACTCGGCGCAGCGGTGGCCGGCGGCATCGGGCTCGCGGCGAGCGCCAGCATCAACCCGGAGCTGACCACGCCGAGCATGTTCGAGCCCGTGCACGGCAGCGCGCCCGACATCGCTGGCCAGCAGAAGGCGGACCCGACCGCCGCGATCCTGTCGGCGGCGATGCTCTGCGAGCATGTCGGGCTCACCGCCGAGGCGGCGCGGATCGAGCAGGCGGTCGCCGAGGACCTGCTGGATCGCCAGGGAGCGTGGGCGGCCAGATCCACTCTCGAGATCGGTGACGACATCGCGGAGCGCGTAGCAGGCTAAGCTCCGTTCCATAACGCCCTTCGGCCCGGCCAGGCGAGAAATCGGACTGTGGCACGCCGGGGGAACGTGACCGTGCGGGGCCGGGCAGCGGCGCCGGCCCGGTGAGAGAGGAACCGTGATGACCGCCAGCACGAGCCGTGACATCGCCTTTGCGCTCCATCCCGCCAGCGACCCGCTTCCGGCCGCGGAGCGGGAACGGCTGCTGGTAGATCCCGGGTTCGGCCAGATCTTCACCGACCACATGGTGACGATCCGCTGGTCCGCTGATCGCGGCTGGTACGACGCCAGGCTCGAGCCCTACGGGCCGTTCACTCTCGACCCCGCCACGTCGGTGTTCCACTACGCGCAGGAAATCTTCGAGGGCCTGAAGGCCTACCGGCAGGCGAGCGGTCCGATCGTGGCGTTCCGTCCGCAGGCCAATGCGGCGAGGTTCAACCGCTCGGCCATCAGGATGGCCATGCCGGAGTTGCCGGAAGCCGCGTTCATCCGCGCGATCGAGCTGCTGGTGACCCAGGACCGCGACTGGGTTCCCGCCGAGGAGGGGCACAGCCTCTACCTCCGGCCGTTCATGATCGCGACTCACCCGGGCCTTGGCGTCAATCAGCCCTCGCCGTCCTACCTGTTCGTGCTGATCGCGTCCCCGTCCGCGTCCTACTTCCGCGGCGGCGTCCGGCCCGTCTCGGTGTGGCTGGCCGAGGAGTACACCAGGGCCGCGCCGGGCGGCACCGGAGCGGCCAAGACCGGCGGCAACTACGCCGCGGCGTTCGCCGGGCAGCTGCAGGCTCTCGACCACGGCTGCGACCAGGTGGTCTGGCTGGACGCCCTCGAGCGCCGCTGGGTCGAGGAGATGGGCGGGATGAACCTGTTCTTCGTCTACGGCTCGGGCCCCGGTGCGCGGATCATGACCCCGGCGCTGACCGGGACGCTGCTGCCGGGCATCACCAGGGACGCGCTGCTCACGCTGGCCCCCGAGCTGGGCATCCCGGCCTCAGAGGGCCGGATTTCGGTGGACGACTGGCGCTCGGGATGCGAGTCGGGCGAGATCACCGAGGTGTTTGCCTGCGGCACGGCCGCGGTCATCACCCCGGTCGGAACGGTCAAGGGATCAGCAGGCGGCTGGACGGTCGGTGACGGCGCCCCCGGCCCGGTCAGCATGCGGCTGCGCGAGGTGCTGCTCGGCATCCAGTACGGGCACGTGGCCGACCCGCACGGCTGGATTCACAAGATCATCTGACCGCTCGCCCCGCAGGCGAGCGGGCTACCGCACCGCAGGGCGAGTAACAGCCTCGGCCTCTATCTCCGTTCGGACATGGTCTAGGCGCCCTCGGCGATAACCTGTGCGACCTCGTCGGCCCGCGCTGCCTCCTCAGCCGCGAATCGCTCCTCGTCGAGCTTGTCGGCGATCTCCTCGTCGGTTCGCATGAGCGCGTCGAGGTCGGCCTTCGCCGAGTCGAGGACCCCCATGTCGGCGTAGGCCTGCTGCAGCCGCTCGCTCCACAGCCCGATGTCCCTGACGCACGGGACCAGCCTGCTGAACAGCAGCGACCGGAACGCCCTCTGGTAGGCCGAGCCTTCGGTCAGCTCGCGGATCTCGCCGCGGTTGATGCCGAAGTTCTCCCAGACCTCGTCGCCGCGGATCCGGTCGCGCATCAGATAGCAGCCCTGGATCACGAACTCCTCGCGCTCAGCCAGCTCCTTCTCCGTCAGCTGCCGGTAGTAGTCACGCAGCGCAATCCGGCCGAACGCGACGTGCCTGGCCTCGTCCTGCATAACGTACGCCAGGATCTGCTTCGGCAGCGGCTTCGTGGTGACGTCGCGCAGGAGGCCGAACGCGGCCAGCGCGAGCCCCTCGATCAGCACCTGCATGCCCAGGTACGGCATGTCCCACCGGGAGTCGGTGAGCGTGTCGTCGAGCAGCGCCTGGAGCTGGCCGTTGATGGGATAGACCAGGCCGATCTTCTCGTGCAGGAAGCGGGCGTACAGCTCGGCGTGGCGCGCCTCGTCCATGGTCTGAGTCGCCGCGTAGAACTTCGAGTCCAGGTCGGGCACTGATTCCACGATCCGGGCCGCGGTGATCATCGCGCCCTGCTCGCCGTGCAGGAACTGGGAGAACTGCCACGAGGCCAGGTGCAGCCGCAGCTCCCTGATGTTCGCAGGCCCGAGCTGGTCCCAGTACTTGGTGCCGTAGATCGCCATCGACTCGTCGGGAATGCCGAGCACGTCGCCCGGGTCGACCTCCAGGTCCCAGTCGATCCGCCGCACGGCGTCCCACTGCTTGTCCTTGCCCTTCTGGTAGAGCGCGAGCAGACGGTCCCGGCCGTCGTCGTACTCCCAGGTGAACCTGGAGTCGCCGGCCATCGGGACGTCCCAGCCAGCCTGCTCGGCCGCGGTCACGTAGAGCTCATGGGTGGACAAGTGAGCCTCCCGCCTATCCCCGCTATGTCACGGCCTTCACGGGCATTCCTACGTACGCCGTACGTATGGTCCCGACTCAAGCACGTACGTTGTACGTCTGTCAAGGGCTGTGTCAAGGGCTGTGTCAAGGGCCGGGCCGCGGCCAGGGGGGCGCCGGGCCAGTCAGGCCTTCCGCGCGGGCCGGAGGTCAGCCACCGCGCGGACGAGGAGATCGAGGCCGAACTCGAAGTCGGCGTCGTGGTCTCTGTGCAGCAGCTCCGCTGACATGCTCATAACCTGCGGAAAGTCGGCCGGCTTCAGGTGGATGGGCCGGTCGGCAGAGCGTACGGCCTGATCGGTATTCAGCGGACGTTGCGGCTCGAGGCCGGGTGCCACGCCAACTTCACGCAACAGCGAGCCGACGATGTAGGCGACGAACGCGCGCACCACCCGGACCGCCTCCTCGCTGCCGAATCCCGCGCTCCGGAGCGTGGCCAGCGCGTGCTCCATGGGCCGCAGCGCGGCCGCCGAGTTGACGGGGCGGCTGACCACGACCATCGTGCTCCTGGGATAGGCGCGGGCTATCTGCCGGAACGCGCGCGCCTGGGCGCGAACCTGATCCTCCCAGCCGGCGCCGGGATCGGTGGTGAAGTCGATACCGGACATGACCCGCTCGGCGACACCGTCGAGCACCGCGGCCTTGCTGGGGACGTGGTTGTAGAGCGACATCACCCCGGAGCCGAGCAGGCCCGCGATGCGGCGCATCGAGACCGCGTCGACGCCCTCGCGCTCGATCAGCTCTACGGCGGCCGTGATGATCCGCTCACGGGTCAGCTGCATAATGCCAACGTACCCAGCCGCCCGGACCGGTCAGCGAGCCAGGGCGAAGCCGTGCCGGCCGCGACGGCCGGCCCCCGGCTAGCACAGCTAGGACACCAGCTCATCGGCGGCCCGTGGCGCGCGGGCCAGGACCAGATACTGGCCGCCCGCCGACCGTACCCCCCAGATGCCCTGGTCAGCCAGGCGCTGCAGCTGGACGTTGAGCCGGATGCCGAGCCTTTGCGAGGTCACCGGCAAGCCGAACATCGTGAACGGCCCGAATCCGAACGTGGAGCCTCTCACGATCTCCAGGCCGGCACCGTTCAGGATCCGGTCGAAGTCGCCCAGATGGTGTGCGGTGACCCTGGCCTGCTCGTCCTCCGGCTGCAGCACGCCAGCGGAACGGAGCAGCGTCTTTGCGGCCAGTCGCGCCGAAGCCAGGACCGGGTTATGCCGGGGATCGAGCAGCAGGGCCAGGCGATTGGAGTTGTCGGCACTCAGGACCAGGTGTCCGCCCGGCCGCAGCACACGGGCCATCTCCGAGATCGCGACCGGGGCTGAGCGCACCCAGGGAATGACACCCAGCCCGACCACCAGCGCGAACGTCCCCTCGGCGAAGGCGAGGTCGTGGGCGTCTGCCACGAGGAGGCGGACGCGTGACGATGCGCCGGCCGCAGCGACACGCCGGCGCGCGATCTCGACCATCCTGGGGGTGCTATCGGCGGCCTGAACGTTGAATCCGCGCCCGGCAAGTTCCACCGTCATGAAGCCGGCGCCGGGCCCGACCTCGAGCACCTGCGATCCCGCCGGAAGCCTGAGCCCGTCGATCCAGTCGAGCGCGCGCGCCTGACGATGCTGATGGATCAGGCTGAACAGGTCCTCGCGCTGGTACACCTCCTCCCAGCGCTGAGCCCGGTCGCGAAATCGCTCGTTCACCAGTCGCTGATGATCCGCCGTGTCCGGGCCCAATGGTCCGGCACTGTTTATGGTCACTGGCCGGGAGGTTGACGATTCCCCGGTCTCGTTCGAATAGATGACATTCCCCCCTCGACACGTGATCCGCAGAACGGAAAGCGGACCAGAGGAAGTGTAACCAGCTGACCCGCAGACTGAACGGCAGGGTCGCGCCCCCGCGGATGGCATAACTGACGCGAATGCCGCCGGTCACGCTGACTCCTTGCCGCGGCTTTGCCGCACAATGGCGGGCAGCTGGTCTTAGGGCGACCCGCCCCGGGCACCAATGAGATCGGCTGGCTTTCATGCCTGACCATGAGGTGCTGCGCCTGCTACCGACAAGTCATCTGGGGGGATACCATTAGCGTTTCCACACATCGCAAGGTTCGCCCCGGGCACGCCCGCAGTCTCGGCCGCGCCGGGCGTCTCGGGGCCGCCGCGTCCGGGCGCCGCGCCCTCGCGGTCACCGCGGGCAAGGCGGCACGCAGCACCGTCCGCCGGCTGGGCCGCGGGAACGGGACGGCCGTCCCCGGCGTGACCGCGCTGGCGATCGACCACGGGATGCTCCGCGGCCTGGCCGCCGAGATCCCGCACGGGGCCGTGCTCGTGACCGGCACCAACGGGAAGGGAACGACGTGCCACCTGCTCGCCGGCGTGATGCGCGCGTCCGGCCTGCACCCGATCCTCAACCACGAGGGCTCGAATCAGCCCACCGGCCTGGTGACCACGCTGCTGGCGCACGCCAGCCTGCTGGGCAGCCTGCTCGCTGATGACCAGGCCATTGGCCTGTTCGAGGTCGACGAGGGGTCTCTCCCGGAGATCCTGCCGCAGGTCAGGCCCGCCGCTCTGGTGTTCACGAACATCTTCCGCGACCAGGGGGACCGCTATCTCGAGCTGGACTACCTCACCCGCCGGCGGGAGGGGGTACTGCGAGCCCTGCCGGCCGATGCGACGCTCGTGCTCAACGCCGACGATCCGCGCCTCGCCTACCTGGGCTCGGAACTGGAGAACCCGCGGGTCTACTACGGCCTCCAGGATCTCGCTCAGGGCCGCGCGGTCGACGACACCTCGGACTTCCCCCACTGCCCGCGATGCGCCGGCGAGCTCGCGTACAGCTGCGTGTTCTACGCCCACCTTGGCCACTGGGAATGCCTGCACTGCGGCCTCGCCCGCCCCGCGCCGCAGGTCCGCGTGGCGAAGATCGACCTCATCGGGCCCACCTCCTCGAGACTGCAGCTCACCACGCCCGCCAGCGAGGCCGTGCTCGAGGTTCCGCTTCCCGGGCTGTACAACGCCTACAACACGGCCGCCGCCGCAGCCGCGGCAACCGCGTGCCAGCTGCCAGCCGGCGCGCTGTCCGCGGTTCAGGACGTGACGACCGGTTTCTTCCGGATGGAACGGGTCACCATCGGCGGGCGCGAGGTGCACCTGGCGCTGGCCAAGAACCCCAGCGGGTACACCGAGGTGCTGCGGGCGCTGCTCGGCGACGGGCAGCCCAAGCACATGATGCTCGGGCTGAACGACCGCGCCAGCCACCAGCAGCCGGACGTCTCCTGGATCTGGGACATCGATTTCGAGTCGCTGCGTGGGCTCGTCCCGGCCGCGGTGCTCTCGGGCAACCGCGCGACCGATCTGGCCGTGCGGCTGAAGTACGCCGGGTGGCTCGACCCCGAGGCCGGCCCGGAGGTCGGTGCCGCCGCGACCGACATCGCGGTCGAGCCGGATCCGCTCCGGGCGTTCCGGCTCGCCCTCGAGCGCACCCCCGCCGACCAGCCGCTGTGGGTCGTGTCCACCTATCTCGTTCTGTGGCAGCTGCGGAGCTGGCTGCGCCGGCAAGGCTACGTCGGCGCGCTGTGGGAGGGATAGCGATGGCCACCCGCAAGCTCACGCTCGGCTACCTCTACCCCGACATCATGAGCGCCGACGGTGACCGCGGGAACATCACCGCGATCACGCGGCGCTGCGGCTGGCGCGGCATCGTCACCGAGATTCATGAGCTGCGGCTGGGCGACCCGGTCCACCCGGACGACGTCGACATCTTCGTCATCGGCAACGGCGGGGAGTCCCATCAGCGGCTGATCGCCCCGGACCTGGCTGATGTCAAGGGCCTGGCCATCCGGGAGGCCGTCAGCCAGGGAGCTGCGCTGCTCGCGGTGGGCGCGGGCTACGAGCTCCTCGGGCGCTTCTACCAGCCGAGCCGGGGCGTGGAGCTGCCCGGGGCCGGACTGTTCGACGCCTGGACGATCCAGCACGGCGCAGGCCTCGCCGCGGCATCGCGCCCGATCACCGAGGCACGAGCCGACCGGGTCATCGGCGACCTGGTGGTCCGGTGGGGCGGCGCTGACCCCGGGGGCCACGGTGCTCCCTGGGACAGTACCTCCCCGGGGAGGACCCCCGGACCCCCGCGGCCCAGACCCCGATGGCCCGGAGCCCCCGGCGATGAGCTGCTGGTCGGCTTCGAGAACCACAGCGCCCGCACCTACCTCGGGCCCACGGCGCGAGCCCTCGGCCAGGTGATCATCGGGCAGGGCAACAACGGCGACGGGCGCGAGGGCGTCCGCCTGGCCGGCGCGGTGGGAACGTACCTGCGCGGTCCGTGCCTGCCGCGGAACCCGGCCCTCGCGGATTTCCTGATCCGTGCCGCGCTCGAGCGCCGCTACGGCGAGGCCGAGCTCGAGCCGCTGCCCGATGACCTCGAGCGCGCCGCGCACGATGCTGCCATGCTGCACATCACGGCGGCGGCACGGGCGGGGAACCGCCCGCGCCTCGGCCGGATCGGCACGAGGCTCGGACGCGTCGCCCTGCCCCCGCGCCAGGCCTGCGCCGGGCACAGCTAAATTAGTCCGCCGGATTCAGGCCCCGCATCACGGGAGCTGGCATTGACGTAACGATGTTCCGGTCGGCAATGCCAGACGCCAGACTGGATCGGCTGGGGATACGCGCTCCCCTAAGACTCGCGGAGCAAGCTCCGCGAGTCTTAGGGGCGATGCGAAGGCGCTCGCCGCGTTCGGTGTTCATCCGCCGTCGGCTTCCAGGGCGCGCGGTGCGAGAATGGAGCCTGGCCCAGGCATGAGGTCAGGAAGGGACCGGAACCTCTTGGACGAGAAGGAGATCCTCGGGCACATCGACGAGCTCATCCAGACCGAGCACGAGCTGCGCGCCAAGCTCGCCGCGGGTGAGCTGTCGACGGACGAGGAGCATGGCCAGCTGAGAGCCGCCGAGCAGGCGCTCGACCAGTGCTGGGATCTGCTGCGGCAGCGTCGCGCCCGGCGCGAGTTCGGCGAGGATCCGAGTCAGGCGGAGGCGCGTCCGACTTCCGAGGTGGAGGGGTACATGCAGTAGCAGGCTGGGCTGGCCCCGGGGGGGCGACCCCCCCGGAACCCGCGCTCAGTAGGCTCTGAGACGTGCGCATAGCAAGATTTGCCCACGGCGACGAGGTCGGCTACGGGATCGTGGAGGATGTCCAGCCAGACGGCGCCGCAGGCGTCGGCACCGGCCAAGACACCGAAGGGCTCGTGGTCGCCGAGTTGATGGGGCATCCGTTCGGAATCGGGGCAGAGTCCGTCCGCCTGACCGGCTCTCGCTTTCCCCTAGGGGACGTGCGCCTGCTCGCGCCCGTGCTGCCCAGCAAGGTGATCGCGATCGGGCAGAACTACGCCGAGCACGTGCGCGAGATGGGGCGCGAGCCGCCGCCCGAGCCGGTGATCTTCCTGAAGCCGTCGACCGCGGTCGTCGGGCCGCGGGATCCCATCGCCTACCCGGTCCGGCAGTCGGAGCGGGTCGACTTCGAGGGCGAGCTCGCCGTGGTCATCGGCAGGCTCTGCCGCGACGTGGCCGCGGCGCGGGTGCCCGATGTGATCTTCGGCTACACCTGCGCCAACGATGTCACCGCGCGTGACCTGGAGGCCAAGGACGGGCAGTGGGCGCGGGCCAAGGGGTTTGACACGTTCTGCCCTCTCGGGCCGTGGATCGAGACCGACCTCGATCCCGCCGACCTCGAGTTGACCACGATCGTGAACGGCGAGATCCGGCAGAACTCGCGGACCTCGCTGCTGCTGCACGACGTGACCGCGCTGGTCACGTATGTCAGTGCCGTCATGACGCTGCTGCCCGGCGACGTGCTGCTGACCGGCACTCCGGCGGGCGTCGGACCGCTGAAGGACGGGGACGAGGTCTCGGTCACGATTGAAGGCATCGGAACGCTCAGCAACGGGGTCGTCAGCCGTGACTGACCATGTCGGTCCGGGGGGACACGGTGCTCCCCGGGACAGTGCCATCCCGGGGGACACCCCCCGACCTCCAAGGCCCAGTCCCCGATGGCCCGGAACCGCCCGCGGACTTCCGGTACGGGTGCGCTTCGCGCCGTCCCCCAGCGGGGACCTGCATGTCGGCAACGTCCGCACCGCGCTGTATTGCTGGGCCTTCGCCCGGCACACTGGCGGCGTGTTCGTGCTGCGGATCGAGGACACCGACCAGTCCCGGGTGCGGCCCGCCTACATCGCCTCGGCCCTGGAGACGCTGCGCTGGCTGGGCCTGGACTGGGACGAGGGACCCGAGGTGGGCGGCCCCTACGGCCCCTACCTGCAGAGCGAGCGGCTGGCGATCTACGCGGACTGGGTGACGAAGTTCCTGGAGTCCGGCCACGCGTACTGGTGCTACTGCACCCCGGAGGAACTGGCCGAGCGCCGGGCGGCGGCCCGCGCCGGATCCGGCGGGCCGAGCGGGTACGACCGGCACTGCCGTCACCTGTCGCCCGAGCAGGTCGCCGCCTACGTGGCGGAGGGCAGGCGGCCTGTGGTACGGCTGCGGATGCCCGAGGGCTCGACCACGTTCACCGACCTGGTCCGCGGCGAGATCACCATCGACAACGAGAACGTGCCCGACTTCGTGCTCCAGCGGGCCAACGGCAGCCCGCTGTACACGCTGGCCGTGGCGGTCGACGACGTGCTGATGAAGATCACCCACATCGTGCGGGGCGACGACCTGTTGTCCTCGACTCCCCGGCAGCTCGCCGTGTACCGGGCGATGGGCGTGCCGGAGTCCGAGTTGCCGGTGTTCGCGCACCTGCCGTTCGTGCTCGGGCTGGAGGGCGAGAAGCTCGGCAAGCGTTACGGAGCCGCCTCGATCAGCTACTACCGTGACGAGGGTTTCCTGCCGGAGGCGATCTGCAACTACCTGGCGCTGCTCGGCTGGTCGCCGGGGGACAACCGGGAGTCGTTCACGCTGACGGAGATGGCCGCCGAGTTCGACCTGGCCCGGGTCAACAAGAACGCGGCCCGGTTCGACGTGCGCAAGCTGGAGGCGATCAACGGCGACAAGATCCGGGAGCTTGATCCGGCTGACTTCATCCAGCGGATCATCCCGTTCCTGCAGCGGGCCATGCTGGTAGACGATCCGCCCAGCGCCGAGCAGGCCGCGGTGATCACGGCCGCCCCCCGGCTGATCCAGGGACGGATCTCGAAGCTCGCCGACGCGCCCGCCATGCTGGGCTTCCTGCTGGTGGAGGAGGATAAGTTCGCCGTCGGCCCAGACGACGCCGCCCGGTCGCTCGGCCCCGACGCGGCGCCCGTGCTGCGGGCGGCGTATGACGCGCTGGCCGACCTCGAGCCGTGGACATTCGACGCGATCAGGAGCGCGCTGGAGGCGGCGCTGGTCGACGGGCTGGGACTAAAGCCCCGGGCCGCGTTCTCCGGGGCGCTGCGGGTCGCGGTCACCGGACGGCGCGTCGGGCCGCCCCTGTTCGAGTCGATCGAGCTGCTCGGGCGGGAGCGGACCCTCGCCCGCCTGGCCCGGGCGCTGCCCGGTATGGCCTGAGCGCCGGCCGTCGCAGCCTGGCCCAGGCGCTGCCCGGTATGGCCTGAGCGGCCAGCCCTCGCACCCTGGCCTGGGATCCCGAACGGTGCAGCGGCCCGTCCGGTCCGTCGTACGGACGGTCGTCGAGCGGCAGCATGAACCGCGAAATCGGCCCCTGTTCCTCGACCTGCTGCTCCGTGGCGGGACGGCGGAGCCGACGGTGGACGGCCTTATCGCGCCGCATGGTGGCCCGGGCGGACAGGCTGAGCCGCGTCCAGTCCGCCCGGTAGAGCAGTCCGACAAGCTCCGGCACGTCGGGCACGCCGGCCTCCTCGGGTGGCTGACTCCATCATCCACCGCGGGCACGGGTGCAGTCGCGGATCTCTTTGGCCGCCGGGTCCGCGCTTCGGCTAAACTGCACAGGCGCGTCCGGGCCTCGCTGGCCCGATCCCATGGGGTATGGGGTAATTGGCAGCCCGACGGGTTCTGGCCCCGTTAGTCTAGGTTCGAGTCCTGGTACCCCAGCCACGCTGCTGGTAGCGCGGATGCCGCCGGCACCCGCATTCGTGTTCTCCGGGCTGCCCTGCCGCTCACATCTGGCGCCGGCCGCCCGGCCCGCGCAGTGCGGCGTTTGGCGCGACTCCGCGAGGTACGCTAACGTTGGTGCCCGGCTGGGGCGGGAGTTCCGGTCGGTTTTCTGCACACGACAGGCTCGCAGGCGGCAGCGCTGCGCGGGCCCGCGTGGTACCTGGCCCCGTCGTCTAGCGGCCCAGGACGCCGCCCTCTCAAGGCGGTAGCGCCGGTTCAAATCCGGTCGGGGCTACGAGTGAGGTAGCAGGTCAAGGGCCTGATCGCTGGTGTCAGCGGTCAGGCCCTTGATCGTCTGTCACTGGTTGTCACTGAGTTCTGCCGTCATCGGTCGGCAGCAGGTGCCACTAGAAGATGTCTCGGCACGATGGCGAGGACGGAGCCGAGGCTGGTGTGAACATGGCGGTGATCATCGCGGCTCCCCGCGGTCCAGGGCAGTTCGGCGCCGGAGGCGGAGGATTCGGCCAGGGGCCCGGTGTCGCCGGAGAGACGGTCAATGTCGAGGCGCAGCTCTCAGGCTTCGAACGCGCCGATCGGATCGCGGATGCGCGACCACGATGGCGTCGTGGTGCCGGTTTCGAAGACGCAGTAGAGGACGCAGCGCCGACGCGCGCGGACGGCCAGGCGGAAATCGGCGCCGGGCCAGCTGAACTGGCCGTCATGGCCGGTGCTCACGGGCCAGGGCTATCTCCTCGCCGACAAGCGCTCGTACAGCAGGCCGTCTACCTGCGGAAACTGCGCGCCCTTCCACGAACTTCACGATTTTCGAGGGCACGTCGGAGATCCAGCGCATGATCATCGGAAGGGCCGTCACCGGGCTTGACGTGCGCTGATAACCGCAAGTCATGGCACTGATGCGGGGCCAGGACAGGCCAGGACAGGGTCGTGAACTCCGAATTCTGGCGGCTGGCCGTTTGCCCCTAATTCCTGGTTGGTTCCCGCCAGTTCCCGATAGCGGGCAGAGTTGGTCCTGACCCCTAACGGTTAGGGCAGGTCGATCCACAGCCATGGAAACGCGAATGGGGGAGAAGCGTGGGGGCACCTGTCTAACCATCGGACCCGGGTTTCAGCTGCGATTGCCATCGCTGAACCCCCGAGTCGATGGGCGACCCGATGCGTGACGATGACGCCGGGCTCAGATAGCGAAGGCAGCCGCGTCATGCACGAGGTCGAACGACACGACTTGCCCGATCGAGCGTGGCGTTACTAACGATCTCCCGCAGGAGGCTAAACCGCGCATGACCAAACCCACTGTTACGAACGTGACCTTGCCCGCCCGCGCACTGTTTCATACCGCGCCGCGCCGCGTGGACATCAGGGAAGTGCCCACACCGCGGCCAGCGGCCGGTGAGGTCCTTGTCCGCACCTTGTGCTCTGGCATCAGTGGTGGCACCGAACGGCTGGTGTACCGCGGCGAGGTCCCTGCCGACTTGGCGTTGGACGACACGATCGGCGCCCTTGGCGGCACCTTCTCCTATCCCTTCGCCTATGGGTATGCGTGCGTCGGCGAAGTAGCGGAGTCCGGCCGGGCGGTTTTCGCGTTCCATCCGCACCAGGACGTATTCGCGGCGCGAGCCGATGACCTGATTCCGCTGCCTGCCATCGATCCCGCGTCCGCAACCTTGCTCCCGCTGGTCGAGACAGCGTTGCAGGTGACGCTCGATGCCGGGACCGGATATCGCGACCGGGTCATCGTGCTCGGCGCGGGCGTGCTCGGGCTGCTGACCAGCTTGCTGTTGCAGCGCTCCGGGTGGCGGCCGCTGCTTGCAGAGCCGCAGGCGTGGCGCCGCGCCTTGGCCAGCAGCCTCGGCGCCACCGCCGCAGCACCGGAGGAACTGGTGGAAGAGCGGGTTCCGCTGGTCATTGACGCTAGTGGTAACCCGGATGCGCCAGCGATGGCGCTGAGCATGCTGGCCCACGAGGGAACCCTGTTGATCGCGTCGTGGTTCGGCACCAAACCAGTGGTGCTGCCGCTCGGCGGCGCGTTCCACCGGCGGCGACTGATCATCCGCAGCACTCAGGTTTCAGCGGTGCCGGCCCGGCTGTCCGGGACCTGGACGCGGTCGCGGCGCCGCAGGGAGACCGTTGAGCTGCTGGCCGAACTACCGTTGGCACAGCTGTGCACTCACGTCTTCGCATTCGGCCACGCAGCCGAGGCGTTCCGAGCCGTGGACGAGGGGATACCCGGGTTGATGCATGCC
>WNFJ01027599.1_pt1 | contig 47089 bp, 47 predicted proteins | sample 5400461 | NCBI WGS metagenome assembly WNFJ01 (sample SAMN13153349, study PRJNA577476) | soil metagenome | isolation source: 115 cm saprolite on Douglas fir-dominated hillslope | place: USA:California | collected 2013-09-17
AGCTAATTCCCGCCCCAGCCGTTGGCGGCAGCCAGTGAATCTTACCCGTCCGCGTTGAATGGCAGTGTTCACCCAGGGGGGTGTTTTCAACGGAGCGTTACAAAAGCGGCGGGTGGTTGCGATCATCCAGGGTTATGATCGCTCCCTTCCGGTCGCGGCTCGGTAACGAATTGTGGATCCCTCAAACCGGGAAGCTCGGGTGCTTGCGCACTTGCCAAGCCTGCCACAGATGCCTGCGGTCGTGTGTGGCGAGCAGAGCAAAGCGTTGTCCGAGACTGAATTTGACCCGCGGAATCGGAGTCGGCACCTTGATGCGCGCCAGATCGAGGCCGTTCGATTGAACCAGCAGCTTCAGCAACTGGTCGTGAATAGAAATGAACTCCACGACGACTTTCTCTTTGGGCTGATCCGGCAGCGGCCGGTACGGTTTTGGCGCTCTGACGCGGATCTTCGGCGGCGGCTCGGTCCAGCGGACGAATGTCCGGCTCAGAAAACCGTAGCGAAACGGGCCACTTGCGGTTAAGCCCACGGTGCGGGCTCGCTCGATTTCCTCGGCTAGCGCCGGCAGGTCCAGACCGTCGGTCAGGTTCAAATGAACCAGACACTCGCAAATGGACCAGCGCTTCGGCGATGGCCGCCAAGTGAACTGGGCCTCCGAAAGCGGCGCCGACAGCTCCAGTGCGTCTTCCTTGATGTTTTCCAGTTGCTCGTAATAATCGCGCAATTCTTCGAGCAGTGCGTGCTTGGGCGGCGTGGAGGGTGTCGACATAGTGTCACCTCGTCGTGCCGATATTCTACCTCCGCCGGCTGCATGTTGTCTTGCCGCGCAACAACCAACTCAGGAACAAACAAACCGGCCTCCCTCCTTCTTCTATAATCGAGACACATGGCGCATTCATTGATTTCTGAAGTTGCCCGGCAGGGTCATCCAACATGAACCGGGCGCTGGCATCCTTCCTGTTGCTCGCTGCGGCTTTGTCCGCGCAGACCAACCGCGGTGGTATCGCGGGCACAGTCACCGACAAAAGTGGCGCCGTCGTGCCCGGCGCCACAGTCGTAATCACGAGCACCGGCACCAATCAGGCCAGTAAGATTACTACCTCCGGGTCGGGCGCGTATGCGCTCCAAAACCTCGAACCGGTGGTCTACCGCGTTGAAGTGACTGCCGGCGGATTCAGGAAGGCCATCACCGACCAGGTAAAAGTGGATACGGCATCCACAACCACGGTCAATTTTCAACTCGAAATGGGTGGTGTCGAGACCACCGTCACCGTCACTGCATCCGTACCGTTGATAAACACGGAATCGGGCGCCGCCGGTCAGACCGTCACCGCTCAGCAAATCGACAATTCGCCGCTGGTGAATCGCAGCGTGCTGGACCTGGCGTTGACCATTCCCAACGTCACCGGCGACGCGGGCAGCGAAGATCCCGGCCTGGGCGCCGGTGCGCCGGTACCCGGATACAATCTCACCGTTAACGGCGGCCGAGCGGGGAGCACGCTGATCACCGCCGATGGAGTCAACAACACCGGCGTCGGAATCGCGCGCGCCGTGGTCAGCTTTTCGCCCGAAACGGTGCAGGAGTTTCGCGTCGACACCAACGCGTTTTCCGCCGAATTCAGCCGCACCGGGGGCGGCGTCATCAACACCACCACTAAATCCGGAAGCAATCGATTGACCGGCACGGCGCTGTGGTACCAGCGCAACCCGGCCACCAACGCCGCGCCGTACACCGTCGCTCCGGTCAATCGGCCCGTCTCAGGTACGCGCAACAATCAGTTCTCGCTCGCCGCGGGCGGCCCCGTCGTCCTCCCCAAAATCTACAACGGCCGCGACAAGACTTTCTTCTTCGCCGCCTACGAGCCGCGCTACCTTACCGACCACCTGACCGGATACGGCACCATGCCCAGCGACGCCATGCGCGCCGGCGATTTCAGTGACACCGTCCGCGTCAATTCCGATGGGAACGATTCAGTGCCGGTGCCCGCCGCCATCGCAGCCCGGTTCCCGAATGTACCCAGCACCGACGCCACCATCTATCAGTATTTCGGACTCGCCGGCAATCAGCTCCAAATCCTGGGCGCTCCGGCTTCCGGCACGACGCTCGCGCCGTTTCCCGGCAACGCCATTCCGAAAAGCATGTTGGACCCGGTCAGCCAAAAGCTGCTGCAATACGTTCCGAAACCCAACAGCGATTGGTTCATTTCTCCCGGCGGCAACCTCTCGAACATGGTGATCCAGCGTTTCCTCCGGGATGACAACAAACGCTACACGCTGCGCCTCGATCAGGCGATCACCGACACGAACCGGCTCACGTTCCGCGCCACGGTGGTTCCGGTAGTCGGTATCCTCACTTACGGAAATCCCGTGAACGGCAATACGGGCAACTACAGCTCTTCGAAGCAGCTCATGCTCGCCGACACGCACACCATCACGCCCAGAATGTTGAACGATCTACGTCTCAACTACACCCGCGGCCGGTTCAGCGGGACTTTTGCGCCCGAGTTCGACGCCAAGACGGGCCGCAATCTGAGCACGGAGAACGGTCTGCCGAGTCTGACTCACGGCGGCGTGCCCAACATGGCCGTCGGACTGGGCAGTTACGGCGGAATCGGCGCGGGCGGTTCCACGCTCGGCGACAACGTCGAGGAGCGCTACAACGTGGCCGATTCTGTTTTCCTCACTCGCGGAGCAATGAGCATCAAGTTCGGCATCGATGTCACGCACGAGCTGTTGAACACCGTGAATTTCTACACCGCGGCCGGCGGCGTCTACAATTTCCGTCCTTACGAAACAACTTCGAACGGCACCCGGACCGGCAGCGGCGGCATCCAGTTCGCCACGTTCCTGCTCGGCGTGCCGGACTCCGTGAACCTCTCCAACGCTCTGCTTCCTTATTACTACCGTTGGAACAGCGGCGCGGCCTTCGTGCAAAACGATTGGAAGGTGAGGCGCAACCTCACCCTGAACCTCGGACTGCGCTATCAGCTCCAGTTGCCGCGAACCGAAAAGTACAATCACCAAGGCACGTTCCTGCCGGCGCTCGCAAAGGCGTATCCACTTGCCCAGCCGGTGACGCTCATCACCGGCCAGACCATCACCTCGGCTCTGGTGCCGCCGTTCGCGCTGGACGGATACGGCGGACGGTCGCAGGGACTCTGGCCCACCGATTACACGGACTTCGAGCCGCGCTTCGGCTTCGCCTATGTTCCGCACGTGTTTGGTCTGAAGAAATTTGTGATTCGCGGCGGCTACGGCCTGTCGCACGCTTCGCTGAACGGCCAGAATCGCAAGCCCATGCCCAGCTTCAACAGTCCCGCCACCGCCTTTGGCCTGAATTCCGGCCAGGTGAATCCGGGCTATGCCATGCGGCTCTCAAGCAATCCTCCCTACGATCCGCCGCTCTCCTGGAACCAGATTCTGAATGTTCCGTCCGACGGGCTGATCACGCTCGGCAGCATTAACTACACCGGCCAGGCGTTTGCGATTTCGCCCAACATGAAAACTCCGTACTCACAAAACTGGAACGTGACGCTGGCGTATGAGTTCGACTCCAAAGACGTGCTCGAGCTGGCCTACGTGGGCAATAAGGGCACGCACCTGTTCATGCCGCAGATCAACCAGAACGCCACCAGCCTCGACTTGGTCAACGCGCTCGACGCCAACAACCAGAGCCCTTCCACCACTGTTCCCGACCCGCTCGGCCGGACCGGCAGCAACGGCCAGGTGATTCGTGTGCAGCAGGGCACTCTGGCCAGCACCTATCTCGGTTTCGTGAACCTATACACGCGCTGGGACTCGTCGGCAAACAGCATTCGTCATGCCGCCTATGTGAATTACATCCGGCGCGCCGCAAAAGGATTGACCCTCACCGCCAACTACACCTTCGGCAAATCCATCGACGACTCATCCGATTCGGGCCCGGAGGACAACATCCTGACCACCGCCAAAACTATTTCCGGCGGAGCGAGCAACTTCGGCGGCACCCGCAGGCTCGACCGCTCGGTCTCCACTTTCGACGTGAAGCACAGCTTTGTTACCACGTTCCTGTATTACCTGCCGGTGGGACGCGGCAATCGATTCTTCCCCGGAATGTCCCACGCGTTGGACGGGGTCTTCGGCGGCTGGTCGCTGTCCGGTATCGGCCGGATTCGCAGCGGAACGCCGTTCATGCCGGTGATCCGCGACAACAACAATGTCGGCGACGGCTCTTCGAGCAGTGAATATTCGATGCGGCCCAACATTGTGCCGGGTGTCCCGGTGGTGAACCCGCTGTGGAGTCCCAATTGTCCAATCAGCTCTTTGTGTGAACCGTTCGTGAATCCGGCCGCGTTCACTCGACCTCCGCTGGGCGAGCTCGGTAACGCTCCACGCACGATCGACGGTGCACGCGGACCGGTCCAGCGCTACCTGGATCTCTCTGTGCAGAAGACGTTCAGCATCCGCGAGGGCCGGGTGAAGGTGCAGTTCCGGACGGATCTTCTGAACGCGCTGAACCATCCGACGTTCGGCTTGCCGGCCGGCTACGGCGGCGACAGCAGTTGGTGGAACGGCACCGGCCCGCCCGGCACCGCGCCCATCACTGCGGCGCAATACAATTCCTGGGCGCTGGCCAACAACAAGCCGCCCTCGACCACGCCTGAAGGCGGAGCGCTCCTGGCTCAAGTGCAAAGCATCGTAACCGGCGCCCGTAACGCCAAAGGCGCGCTGCCCGCGGATTTCTTCAGCGTCCCGGTTCCACAGGGCTTCGCCCACATGACCGCCAACAGCTTCGACATCACTACGCCGAACGGCTACAAACTCTACACGCTGAGGAACGGCTATCTCCCAACATTCGGCAACGTCGGCGTCCGCTCCATCCCGCGCTACATCCAATTCGGCTTGAAGATCTACTTCTGATGTGGCTCACTCGTGGAACCAGCGCTTGAAGTCTGCCTGGATAAACTGCTTCACGCCATCACGGCCCGTTAAACGCAGCGACAAGCCGCCGCCTTCGCGCTCCCACCGCAGCTCGATATCAAAGAACGGGCAGCACAAGTGCTCGCCAACTGCCCACTCGGAGACCAACTGCGCCGTAGATGCATCGGAAGCAAGTCCGAACTCAAACCCGTCGGGCAACTCACGGATGGCGTTCACCTTTGTACGCAACGCCGGACCTAATTCGTCGAAATGCCTCTTTCTCGCCTCGGGCGAAAGGGCCGAGCGATCGCAAGCAAAGGGGGACCGCGTGGTTTGGGCGGCGCCAAGGACTGCGACGGCGGCTGCGACCGCCAGCACCCGGAAGATCGTTTTGTTTTCCATGCTCACGATTGTACGGGTTCAAGCCGGCTTGAAGGCAAGCACTGTTTACCGACTGTTTTGTTGCACTTGGCGAGAGTAGTTTTGTGCTCTATAATCGAGACGCATGCCGCAATTATTGATTTCCGAAGTTGCCCGGCAGGTTGGACTGCGTCCTTCCGCCATCCGCTACTACGAGCAGATCGGGATACTGATGCCCACCCGGCGAGTGGCCGGCCAACGGCGCTACGATGCCACTGTTCTCTACCGCCTCGCCGTGGTGCGGCGCGCGCAAGACGCCGGATTCACCCTGGACGAGATCCGCCAACTGTTCTTCGGCTTTCGCAAACGCATGCCGATTTCGGACCGTTGGAAAAAAATTGCGGAGACCAAGCTCGCCGAGCTGGACGCCCGGATCGAGCGCATCCAGAGCATGAAAGACCTGCTCCAAAAACTCCAAGGATGCTGCCGCTGTGAAACCGTGGATGAATGCGGCGCGGGAATTCTTCGCAGCGGATTTCAAAACCAGCGCGGCGCTAGAATTCTGAGGGATTAAAGAACCGTTCTGCTACAATACGAATTCCCCGATGGACCAACTGAAAGCGCTCATCCGCGAAGTGCCCGATTTCCCCAAGCCGGGCATCAACTTCTACGACATCACCACGCTTCTCAAGGACAAGACCGGCTTCAAGGCCGTGATCGACTCGCTCGCCGCGCATTACGCTTCCACGCCGGTCGACGTCGTCCTCGGAATCGAAGCCCGCGGATTTATCATCGCTCCGGCGGTGGCTTACGCTTTGGGTTACGGGTTTGTGCCCGTTCGTAAACAGAAAAAGCTGCCGGCCGAGCGGGCGCGCATCGAATATGCGCTTGAGTACGGCACCGACGTGCTCGAGATCCATAAGGACGCCATCGCTCCCGGCCAGCGAGTCCTGATCATCGATGACGTTCTCGCTACGGGAGGAACCGCCCGCGCGGTTGCGTCGCTGGTTGAGATGCTGAAAGGCAAGGTCGCCGGCTTAGGGTTCATCCTAGAGCTGGATTTCCTGCAAGGGCGCGACAAGCTGCAAGGCCGAGATGTCTATTCGCTGCTGCAATATTAAGTTCTCGATTTCGCGTACGCCTGCGTGGCGCAGGCTTTCAGCCTGCCGACTCGACACTCGTGTCGAGTCTTGTGCTTGGCCGAGGCAGGAAGCGTCGAGACGAGTCTCGAAGCGGCAGCCTAAGAGGCTGCGCCACAGGCGCCGATAAGTCATGACTGCGCGCGTCCGGGTCCGGTCCCTGGCTAAAATCAACCTGGACTTGCGCGTTCTCAATAAGCGTCCGGACGGCTATCACGAGCTGCGTACCATCTTCCAGACCGTCTCTCTGGCCGACACCATCGACATCGAATACACGGCCGGACGCACTCGGATCGACCTCAAGTCAAACTTGAATATTCCCGACAATCTTATTGTTCGCGCGGCAGATAGCGTTCTGAAGGCCGCCGGCCGACGCGGTCGGATTGGGTTCGTTTTGCAGAAGCGGATCCCGCTCGGCGCCGGTCTGGGTGGCGGTTCGAGCAACGCCGCAGCGGTCCTGTTGGCCCTCCCGGCACTGCTCGGCAAGCAGCTGCGGCTGGACAGGCTGATGGAACTGGCGGCGGGCCTGGGCAGTGATGTCCCGTTCTTCCTGCTCGGCGGGACTGCGGCTGGTATCGGGCGTGGCACCGAACTCTATCCGCTACCCGAGCTCCCTAGCCTGCCCGTCCTGCTGATCACGCCCGGGATTCATGTGTCCACGGCGGAAGCCTACGGCGCGCTAAATCGCGGCGCCTCAGGTCATATTGCGCCAGCAGACTGGCGCACCGGCGTGAACGATTTTGAAATGGTTGTCTTCGAACAACATCCTCAACTAGAATCAATTAAGGGGAAGCTGGAGAGATTGGGGGCCCGGCCGGCGTTGATGAGCGGGAGCGGTTCCACTGTATTTGGAATCTTCCCGAACCGCCAGATTCGTGATCGGGCCGTTGGGCCATTTCGCAAAGAGTTCGGCGACGGTGGGGTCCATGCTGTCAGCATGGTGAGCCGCAGCCGGTACCAGGCGCTTTGGCGCAGTAAGCTCCGAGCTTTCGTGGATAGTAAAGTATGGCCGTGGCCGCAGCAAGACCGGTACGCACGATGAGATTCGATCAAATGAAAATCTTCACCGGCAACGCCAATCCGGCGTTGGCCTGCAAAATCTGCGCGTCGCTCGGATGCACGCTCGGCGCGGCCTCCGTGGAGCCGTTTTCGGACGGCGAAATCCGCTTGCAGATCCTCGAAAACGTTCGTGGCGCCGATGTTTTTGTCGTCCAGCCCACCTGTACGCCGGTGGACCGCCACTTGATCGAAGTGCTGCTGATGATGGACGCGCTGAAGCGCGCCTCAGCGGAACGCATCACGGCAGTGCTACCCTATTATGGGTATGCGAGGCAGGATCGTAAGGACAAGCCGCGCATGCCAATCTCCGCCCGGTTGATTGCAAACCTGATTCAGACCGCCGGTGCGGATCGTGTGCTTACTTTGGACCTGCACGCGGCGCAGATTCAGGGGTTTTTCGACGTTCCCGTGGATCACCTGTTTGCCGCGCCGGTGATGATCGAGTATTTCGATTCCATCGGACGCAGGGACATGACTATGGTTTCGCCGGATGCCGGTGGCGTGGAGCGTGCGCGCGCTTTCGCCAAACATATGAACTCCCCGCTGGCGATCATCGATAAACGCCGGACCGATGTGAACGTCGCGGAAGTGATGCACATCATCGGCGATGTAGAAGGACGGCATTGTTTGATTGTGGACGATCTGATCGATACGGCCGGTACACTGGTAAAGGGCGCCGAAGCGCTGCTCAAGCAGGGCGCGCTCAGCGTCACCGCCTGCGCTACACATGCCGTGCTCTCCGGAGAGGCCGTGGAACGCATCGAAGCATCTCAAATTCAAGAAGTGGTGGTGACCAATTCCATTCCGCTCCGGGAGGACGCCAAGCGTTGCAGCCGAATCAAGACGCTGAACGTGGCTCCGCTGCTGGCGCGGGCCATTCAGTCCATCCACGAGGACGGGTCGGTAAGCACACTGTTCATCTAGGATTCATTCCGGAGCCATAACATGAGGAAAGAAATTACAATTACCGCGGAACCGCGCGAGTCGCGCGGCAAGAACGAAGCGCGCCGTTTGCGCGTGAAGGGGCTTACACCGGGAGTTTTATACGGAGCCCGCCGTCCGGCGGTGCCGCTGGCGGTCAGTCCCAAGGAACTCAACAAAATTCTGCACAGCAGCACCGGGCACAACACCATCTTCAATCTGGCAGTGCAGGGCGGGGAAGACACGCCGGTGATGATCGTCGATTGGCAACGGGATCCGGTGCGTGAAACCTTGCTGCACGTCGATTTGAAGCGCATTGATCTGGAGAAGCGCATCGAGGTCAAAGTTCGCGTGCATACCACGGGCGAGCCGCAAGGCGTCAAGGTACAGGGCGGGCTGCTGGAGGTCATCACGCGCGAAATCGAAATCGAATGCCTTCCCGGCGAGATTCCGGACCTGTTCACGGTGGATGTGACGGAGCTGATGATCGGCGACAACATGCGCGCCAGCGATATACAGTTGAGCGGATCGATGAAACTGTTGAGTGGGCCCGAGCAGGTGATCGCGCACGTGGTCGCAATGAAGGCCGAAGTTGTGGAAACCCCAGCCGTCGAGGGCGCTGTGGAAGCGGCCGCCCCTGCCGAACCCGAAGTGATCAAGAAGGGTAAGAAGGAAGAGGAGCCGGAAGCAGGCGCGGAGCCGGAGAAGGGCGAGAAGGGGAAGAAGAAGTGAGCGCTGCCTGAGCAATGGCTGCCGAGTTCGAAAAGCTGATCGTGGGCCTCGGCAACCCGGGCGAACAATACGAATTGACCGCCCACAATCTCGGCTTTCTGGTAGTGGACCGGTTGGCTGAGCGGAACGGAATCAAAATCGGGCGCAAGACTTCTATGGCGCTCGTGGGGCAGGGAACAGTGGCCGGCAAGCGCGTGCTGCTGGCCAAGCCGCAGACGTTCATGAATGTCAGCGGCGAGTCGGTCAAAGGGCTGTTGGTCAAGTATGCGATCGCGCCCGGCGATCTGATTGTGGTGTACGACGAGCTGGATCTGCCTTGGCAGTCGTTGCGGATCCGGCCGGACGGGTCGGCCGCCGGACATCGCGGGGTCGGTTCCGTGATCGGTAGCATTGGAACGCAGGAGTTCCCCCGGGTTCGCCTGGGGATTCACGGGGGCCGCCGCAATAAAGACGGCGCCCACATTGTGCTCGGCAAGTTGAGCCGGGCGCAGAGACAGGAATTGGACGAGATCGTCGACTACGCGTCGCAGGCGGTCGAGTCCATCATCGCTGAAGGCGTCGAAAAGTCCATGACGAAATTCAATCGTCGCGCCCAAGGCTTAAACGAGGAAGAATGAGGATCTACGAAGAGTTGTTTATTATCCGGCCGGATGCGCCGGAAGAACAGATCGATCAGTTGATCGAACAACTGACCACGTACATCGCAAATCAAGGCGGTAACGTGGACAAGGTTGACAAGTGGGGCGTCCGGAAACTTGCGTATCGCGTGCAGAAACGGACGGAAGGTTTCTACGTGCTGCTGCAGTTCGTCGCTAAACCTGAGACAGTGAAAGAACTGGAACGGCGCTTGCGCGTCTCGGACGATGTGCTGAAGTTCCTGACCGTGCGCATCGACGAAAAACTGAAGAAGATTGAAAAGCGGAAGAAGGAGCGGGAAAAACGCGCAGCCCGCAGGCCGGCGCCGCCGGTGGCTGCCCCGAGTGCGCCTAGCGCCGAGCATGTAATGGCAGGCGCGGCCGAACCTGCGCCCCGGCCGGGCGCTCCCATGCCAGGCGCCCCGGCGCCGGCGGAGAAGGAATAAGAGGACATTATGGCGGAACAGAGAGGCGGACGTCCCATCAGCGCATCGCAGCGGCCTACCGGCGGCGACAAAGCGTTGGCGACCAAGAAGCAGTATTTCCGGCGCAAGAAAGTGTGCCGTTTCTGCGTCGAGAAGATCGACGACATCAATTACAAAGACGTGAGGCTGCTCATGTCGTTCATCTCCGAGCGCGGCAAGATTGTTCCACGGCGCATTTCGGGCGTGTGCACGCCGCACCAGCGCCGCCTGGCCGAAGCGATCAAGCAGGCGCGCAACATCGTATTGATCCCCTTCGCGTCGCCAATTTAAGGAGCTATCAGCATGGAAGTCATTTTAAGAGAAGACGTCGAAAAGCTTGGCGCACGCGGTCAATTGGTGAAAGTGACGTCCGGCTATGCGCGCAACTTTCTGTTGCCGCAAAAACTGGCCGTCGCGGCAACGGAAGCGAACAAGAAGATCGTCGAGCAGGAGCGGCAGGCGCATCTGAGGCGCGAGGCCAAGCTGGTTGCCGACGCGTCCGACTTGGCGAAGATGATGACCGACGTTCGCGTCACGATTTCGCAGAAGGCCGGCGAGAACGAGCAGCTCTTCGGATCGGTGACCTCCAAGGACATCGCCGAAGCGCTCGAAAAGCAGGGCTACACCATCGATCGCCGCAAGGTTGTGCTGGAGGAGCCCATCAAGACGCTGGGCGAATTCAAAGTGCCGCTGCGCCTGCACCGCGAAGTCACTACGGACATCACCGTCAACGTCGTCAAAGAAGAAGAGTAGTTCCTGACGTGCGCCAAGCCCGCACCGACTTGATTTTCGATCCGGAGCACCTCGCGAGCGTTCCCGTCTACAAACTGCTGGAGGCCGCGGGTCGAGGATATATCGAAGTAGATCACCGTTTTCTTCACGCGGTTGTGGACGATCCCAAGAAGGCCCTCCCGGACCTCGTGCGTTTCGCCGCCGAGGACCACTCGGAAGATCCAGTGAATCTGGAGCCAGAGCTGATCGATATCTTCCGGGTTCTGCGCGCGCCTGAGGCGATTCCATTTCTGATTGGCGTGGTCCGGCGCGAACCGCTCGAAGTCGAGGACGAATTGGTGGAAAGCATCGCCGCACTGGGCGCACCCGCGGTGGAACCTCTACTTGCTTTATTGCAGGAAGTAGACGAGTGCGAATCGGAGGAAGTCGCGTTCCTGCTGGCAGCGTTACAGGTCCGCGATCCGCGCATTCTTGAAGCGCTGACGGGCAGGCTGGAGACCAATCCGCTCGACGCGGCCTGGAGCCTGGACGTGTACGGCGATCCGGCCGCGATTCCTGCGCTGGAAGCCGCGATGGCCCGGCTGCCGGCCGCCGATATCAGACGCGCGCACATCCACGAGGTGATCGATTCACTCTCGCGAATCGCCGAACCAAAAGCGGAAGTTCCGGAGCCATTCGATATTTGGTCGGACTACCCGAAAAAGGGTGAACCGCCGTTGGATCTCTTGAGCGAAGAAGAGCGCCTGGCAATGCTCGAGAGCGGCTCACCCGAATTGAGAACCACTGTCGCCGGGAGCTTTGTGAACATGCATTTCTCCCAGCAAGTTGGGGCGCGTTTGTTGGAACTGGCGAAGCACGATCCCGATGGCGCCGTGCGCGGTGAATGCTGGGAAGCGCTCCAGGATATGAGCGATCAGCCGGAAATGCGCCGCACCATGATCGGTGTGTTGCAGGATGCAAACGCCTCGCTCGAAGAGAAAAGCGGCGCGGCTCTGGCTCTTGCGCAGCAGTGCGACAACCGCGTGGTCTTTCAAGCCATCGAGGAGTTGTATGCCTCGCCGCGCGCCCGCGCTAAGGCGCTCAAAGCCATGGCGCGGTCGCTTGACCGGCGTTTTGCTGCGTACCCACCCCAGCACTTGGACGATCCCGATCCGGAGATCAAGAAGCAAGCCATCTGGTGCGTCGGCTATCTCAATTTGCCGGCGGAAGCGCCGCGGCTCGAAGCATTTTTCGATGACGGCGAATTCCGCGGCAGTGCACTCTTCGCCTACGCGCTATCCGTTCCGGGCGAGACCTCACCGGGCCGTGTCCGCGCGCTTCTGAAGAAGATCGACGATGTGGCCGGCGGATTCAGGCCAGACGAGGAAGAACTGGTCGAGATGGCTCTCGATCAGCGCCTGGTGCTGCACGGGAGGAAACCGGTGTTCACTACGGACGAATTGGAAGAAGACGAACCGGAAGCAGAGCCGGCGCCCAGCGTCAAGGTTGGCCGGAACGATCCGTGTCCGTGCGGGAGCGGAAAGAAACACAAGAAGTGCTGCGGTGCTTAAGCCGCCGTGCCGGTTCCAGCGAGCCGTACAATCGCTTCGGCACGCCGCCAGTCGTCGTCCGCGGTGCCATCGGGCCTGCCAGCGCTCTCCCACAGCAGCTCCGCAATATCCCGGACATGCCCTGCGTGGGCTTCCGATGAATCGTCCGTTCGCACAACGCGGGGACGAGAGGATCCGAGCAAGTGCTGCGCCAAAGCATCCCGGCACATGTCATAAACCACACGCGCCTTCTCCACTTCCACCAAAGCCACTTCAATGGCGGGCCGATCGGGATGTGGATCCGTGGTCAGCGATTGAAGATGACGAACACGCTCGGAAAAGTCATGGAATGCGCGCCGATACTCCTGCCAGACCCCAATTTGCTCGGTAGATTGCACTTTTGCCGCGCTCATGCCTCATTAGACGAAGCAAACTGTCAAAAGGTTCATTTTTTTGGCCCGGCTACTTCTCAACTATCTTTAGGAATTGGTTAGCGGAAATGTCCGTCAACTGCTGTTTTGCGCCGCTGGGCCACTCTACTGTGAGATTGAACACTCTGGTATCGCTGCCCAGCCCGAAGGTGAGCGCCAGGTCGCTTTGCGAGCAATAGCTGGAACCGCTTCGGACTGTGTTCCACCGCCTGCCGGAAGCGCTTTCCACGCGTACCACAGCGCCGATTGCGCTGCGATTCGACTTCGTTCCGGTCAGCCGCACGTTCAACCAGTGGTTCTGATTGCCGCCGTCGTTGCGGAAGAGGTACGCCGGGCCGTTATTGGTGCTGATGATTACGTCCAGATCGCCGTCGTGGTCATAGTCGGCATAGGCAGCGCCGCGCGCGACGATGGGCCGGTTGAAATCCGGGCCCATCTTACTAGTGACATTTTCGAAGCGGCGATCGCCTAGGTTGCGGAACAGTAACGGCGCCTGTTTATAGCTGACCTTGGGCTGCACGCGATTGATCTCTTCGTCGATGTGGCCGTTGGCGGCGAAGATATCCGGATGGCCGTCGAGATCGTAATCGAAAAAGAAGACGCCGAAGGCCAGGCTCAGCAAACTGGCGCGGCCTACCGTGGAGCTGGGCGCTTCATCCACGAACAGGCCGGTACCTTCGTTGTGATAAAGGCCGAGCATCTGATTGGAGAAGTTCCCCACCAGCAGATGCGGCCGGCCGGAGCGATCGTAATCCGCCGAGTCCGCGCCCATCGCGCCGCGCGCCGCGCCGTCTTCGCCGTACGCGACGCCTGCTACCATCCCTTCTTCGGTGAACGTTCCGTTTCGATTGTTGCGATACAGCTTGTTCGGCTGCGTGTCGTTGGCGACGAAGATATCGGGCCAGCCATCGCCATTGTAATCGAGGATGGTGACGCCGAGCGACTTGCTGGTTTGATCGCCGACGCCCGCCTTGTCGGTGACGTCTTCAAACTTGCCGCCACCCAGGTTGTGAAACAAGCGCGGCTTGTTGCCCTTGTACGATTCCGGTGTGCAATAGGATTTCACGGCGCCGTCGAGGGAGCAGCGCAGATCGCCCTTCTCGGTCCAGTGCACATAGTTGGCGACGAAGAGATCCACTTTGCCATCGCGGTCGTAATCGAACCACGCGGCGCTGGTTCCGAAATTGGCGTTGCGAATGCCGGACGCGGCGGTGACATCGCGAAATTTGCCCCCGCCTTCGTTGTGGAACAGGCGGTCGCCTTCGAGCGCGGTGATGTAGACGTCCTCGCGGCCATCGTTGTCGTAATCGGCGACGGCCACGCCCATGCCGTACACTTCGACATCCAGGCCGCTACCGGCGGTGATATCGGTGAACGTGCCGTTGCGATTGTTGCGATAAAGCGCGGGCAGCGACTTGCGGCCGCGCGGCGTCCAGTCCTTGCTGTTGACGAGAAGGATATCGGGCCAGCCGTCGCCGTCGGCGTCGAAGAACGCCACGCCCGAGCCCATAGTCTCCGGCAAGTACTTCTTGCCAGTCTTGCCGGCGTTGTGGTGAAACTTGATGCCGGCGGCAACGGTGACGTCGGTGAAGCGGACCGAGGTCGAGGGCAATATTGCTGCGACCAGGGCGGCGAGACTGACAGGAGGAACCAGCAAGCGCTTCATGGCAGGCGCACGCTCTCATGCTCGTGAATTTGCTGTCGCTCATTGTTGTCTTCCGGGCTTTGGAGACGCGGTGTGGCAGTGATGGACTGCGCCGATTCCTCGGCCTTGAAACGCAAAAACAACTTCTGCTCGCGCGCGGCTTTCTCCGAGTCGCCCAGCCCGCGATAGCAGAGCATCATGGTGTAGTGCATCTGTAGATCCTCGGGATCGACGTCGCAGACTTTCTCAAGAGTCCGAATGGCTTCCGCATACTGGCGCTTCAAGAACTGAATTCGGGCAATTTGATTCAGCACTACGCGATCGCGCGGATACATGGACGCGGCAGTCTGCAACGACTTGAGAGCGGCGTCGTAATCGCCGTCCGCCTTCTCGATCATAGCCTTGAAGAACCACGTGCGGCCTAGTTTCGCGTCCACTTCGAGCGATTTCCGAATGAACGGCTTGGCGGCGTCCGTTTCGCCTTCCTGAATCAGGGCGCGTGCGACGTTCAGCCATCCGTCGGCGTACTCCGGTTCAGCTTCCGTGACTTTGCGGAAGGCGTATTCGGCGCCTTTCAAATCGCCTTGTAGCAGCAGGCCGATGCCCCAGTCGTTCCATCGCTCGCGATCCAGCTTATTGACCACGGGGCCCCATTCGGTCTGGCTCCCGAGCTTCAACTCGGTTTGCGCCTGCGCTACGTTGACGATCGGCAAGTTCGGAACCTGCCCCTTGATTTCGCCCGAGACATTGGGCGGCACGTTGCTGGATGCGAACAGGTATTTGAGGCTGTTGAAATGCGGGCTGACGAGCGAGGGATCCTGGCCCGGCGCCGGCTGACCGGCATAGGCGAATTGCGTGTAGTAATGCGAAAACTTGCGGTAATTCAGCTTCGCGGTGAGCGTGATTGGGCCAGCGGCATCCTTGGGGATGCCAACGCGGTAGTGCGCGACATCGGCCGCGCCGGGCGGGATCAGGCGCACGTAGAGTACGCTGCGCGCCTGCCACGCGTTGCGTTTGTCGATTGGATTACCCGCGGCGTCGAGTTGGAAGGATTTGTAGAAATGTGCACCAGGCTCGACCGGTCCACGGCCTTCGTCCTCCACTTTGCCGCTCCAGAAGATGGTGCGGCCGCGCGCGTCGCGCGCCTGTAATTCGAGCCAGACATCGAATGCGTCCACGGTTCCGGCGGGAAAGAAGTGGCCGATCTTGCGAGTGCGCACCACGACATCCACGCGCGCTGTGGAACCAGGCGTGAATACCGTACCGGCCCTGTCGAGCGGGGCGGAAACTTTGCCCACCTCGCGAATCACGACGTCGTGCGATTGCTCGGCCTCCTCGCCGACGGCGAAGGTTGACATGAGTTGCGGTCCTTCGCCGGAGCGCCGCAGCATCGGCGTTTCGCCGGCATTCGTATCCTCCGGAGATGCCGAGAAAATGTCCACGGTGATGAAGCCGGACTTCAGGAATTCCTCCTCGGCTCTCATTTGTGCATCGTCTCGATTCACATAAGCGACGGCGGTGTTGGCCGCGGGAAAGCGATGCGAATGGACCTGGCCGCCGTGATTGCCGGGATCGCGCGAGGCGACCAGCGGCATGTGGCAATCCACGCAGGTGGAAGTCTTCGCGGGGTAATAAAAAGATCGTGCGCCCTGGCCGGATACGCCGCTCGCCTGCCAATTATCGTAATCGTCGAAGCCGCGGAACCAGCGATAGTTGTTCACCGGAACATCCAAGTGGACCTTGTGGCATGCGGCGCAGAACTCGGGAGCGTCCTGGCGCATGAACGGCTTCATGAACGTGCGGCGGTGCGGCTCGGGATTGAGGTACGTCAGAAAATGATCCAGCGCGCGGATGTAGGGGTTCTTGCTGCTGGCGAGTTCGTGCAAGGGCGGATATTCGATGGTGAAACCACCGTTGCCCATCGAGCTGTCCACGTGCACGATGGCGTGGCAGGAGGTGCAAGCCAAGCCCGCGCGCGCTTCTGGTGTATCGATCTGCTCGCTGATGGGCCGGTCGAAACGGCCATTGAAGAAGACCGCGTGATCGTGACAGCCGGCGCACCACTTGCTGGGCCGCGTTCCGATGACCGACTGCATGTACTCCACCGACTTCCGGTAGAACTGATTGTTGAACGAGGCGAAGTGGTGCATGGAGCTGTTCCACTGCGCATAAATGTCCTTGTGGCATTCACCGCAGGCCTCGGAGTCCATGAAAAAGTTGGATGGAATGATGCCACCGGCGTTTGTTTTTGCGCACGAAGGAAAGAAAGGCGACGCCGGTCCGCCGCCTTCTTCATCCATGGAGGCGGGGACGGTGTGGGGATTCTTGATGCGGTCGTTGGGATTCGGAGATGCGCGGCGGTAGATGGATGTTGAGAGCGGCAAGAGGATCAGAACGGCAAGGGCGATCCGGAATGCGGGGCGCTTCCACGCGTAGGGGATCAACGCCGCGATGCCGAGCGCCGCCGTGACGATGTGCGCCCACAATGCCCAACGATGCTCGCGGATGTTGCCGGCGGCGACCAGATAGATTGCGGCGAGGACCGCAAGCATGAAAAACCCGAGTGCAGGAGCGATGTGGCGTGGCAAGCCGGCGTTTCGGAGGATTAGAAAAACCACGGCGATGGATAACGCGACGCCCAGCGCCAGGTGGAACAGCACATTGCTCATGTAAAAGATGGTGGGTGAAGCGAAGGCTGCGATGTACCCGGTGTTGATGAGGAGCACCAGGAACCCGATGCCGGTCCATTTTGCGAGGCGCGGCTGCATGGCGGGCTGAATTAACCAGCTTAGCGCTTATCGACGCAGCAGCTTGAATGCGTGGTTCGCGCTTGTCCCTGCCATCCACGTGCTGCCATCAGGAGTCCAGGTACCAAGGCACATTGACGACGGCGATGCGCTCGTTCCCCTTCACATACAGCAACGCCTTCAGAACAGCGGCGCGCTGGTTGTGGAGGAAGTAGTAATACCAATGCCGTTCCACCAGTTCCGGAATCAGCACGGCGATTTCGCGCTTGGGGTCTTTGCGCTGAAGCTCGAGGATGTAATCGACAATCGGATGCACGATGAAGCGGTAGGGAGAATCGATAATGGCCAACTTTGGCGGCGTCAATCCGATCTCCAGCGCGGGCTGCTCGACGTATTTTTCCCAGGCCGGTTTCAGATCCCCGGTTTCCTCGCAGTTGACGTGCAGGCCGATCACATCCGTAGACATGGATAAGGCAAAACGCAAGGCGTGCTTTGAGACCAGGCTCCAGCGTTCGATCGGCACGACCACTAGTGCCGGGCGAAAGTCGTCGAGCTTGAGTGGCGACGGGCTGTCGATCGCGACACCGACGCGCCGGTAATGCCGGTGGACGGAGCCCATGAGCAGGAGAATCCCGGGAATGAGCAATACCGTGACCCAGGCGCCATCGACAAATTTCGCGACCAGCACTACCAGAACAGTAAGAGCGGTCGCGATCGCCCCGAGGCCGTTGACGAACATGCTGTGCCGCGCACGCGGGCCGCGGAGTCTTTTCCAATGAAAAACCATGCCCGCCTGAGACAGTGTGAATGCGAGAAATGCGCCGACTGCATACAGCGGGATCAACCGGTCCGTGACTCCGCGAAAGATGATGAGCAACACTGCGGCGAGCGCGGCCAGGACCAGAATCCCTTCCGAATAAACCAGCCGGCGCCCGCGCGTAGCGAGCGATTTTGGCAGGTATCCATCCATGGCGATGATCCTGCACAGGCGCGGGAAGTCGGCAAAGGCCGTATTAGCCGAGAGTGCCAGCACCAGCAGGATGGAAGCCATGGCGACGTAGTAGAAGATGCCTTTGCCGGCGACGGCTGCAATCAGCATCGACAGCACACTTTGGTATCCGGCTTCGCCAGGATCCGTGGCGCCAACCCGGTAAGCATGTGCCAGCCAAGCGATGCCTGCCAGCAGACCGATCAGCAATGCGATGACGATGGAGAGCGTGCGGCGCGCATTGACCGCGGCCGGTTCGCGAAAAGCCTTCACTCCGTTGCTGACCGCTTCGACGCCGGTCATGGCGGTGCAGCCGCTGGAGAACGCCTTGAGTATCAGCCAGGCGCTTACCATCTCCACGGCCGGCCGCGACGTTGGTGGAGCGATGACCGGGGTCGGATGCCCGCCTGCAAGCAGCGCTTTCCCGAGACCGATCACGATTGCGGTTAGCATGCAAGCGAGGAAGAGATACGTCGGAACCATGAAGACAATCCCCGCCTCTCTGAGGCCGCGGAGGTTGATGATGGCGATCAAAGCCAGAATGCCCAAGCAAATCGCCAGCGTGTGCGGCTGGAACTCGGGCATGGCGGATACGAGTGCGCCGACGCCGGCAGAAATACCCACGGCCACGGTCAGGATGTAATCGATCATGAGCGCGGCGGCGGCCAGCAGTCCGGCGGAGGGGCCCAGGTTTTCGCGAGCCACGGTGTACGATCCGCCTCCGCCCGGATACGCTTCAATCGTCTGCCGGTAGGAAAAGAAAACGATGACCAACAGAATGACGATCGCGGCGGTGACTGGAACGATGTAGTGAATTCCGAGCGCTCCGAGAGGGATGAGCAACGTGAGCGCGGCTTCCGGGCCATACGCGGCGGAACTCAGCGCATCCAGGCCGAAGATGGGGATTCCGGCGGCGGGCCCGATTCGTTCGGCGCGCTCATCCACGGTCCGCAGAGGCTTGCCAAACAGAAGATCGGCGAAGGGCATCAATTTTATATAGCACGGGCGGCCAGCCTGACCCACGCGGAGCTCGAGTGCCTTTGCTGCAAATCTTGGATCGGTGGATTTTGTGAGATCCTCGAATGAAGGTACGAGCCAAATGAGCAACCGCATTTTCCTATTCCGCTTCTGGCCATTTCTGTTCGCGTTGGTGATGGTCGCGCCGCTTCCCGGTCAACCTCCGATACCGCGCACCGCTGACGGCCACCCGGATTTGCAAGGCGTCTGGACGAATGCGACCCTTACTGCGTTGGAGCGCCCGGCAGCCTTGGCCGGGAAAATGACCGTCAGCGACGCCGAAGCAGCCGTCTATGAGAAACGGCAGAACGATGAGCTGAAAGCAGGCGACGGCAAGTCCGACAGCGATTTCCATCGGAGGGCCGGATCGGGCGAGACCGGCGGCTACAACGCGCTCTTTATCGATCGCGGATCGGAGTTGGCCCGCGTGGACGGAGTGAAGCGAACGTCGCTCATCATCGATCCGCCGGATGGCCGAGTCCCCCCGCTTACGGCTGACGCCCGGGCGCGGCTGGCATCAATGCGGCGCGGCAGCACAGACTCGGTGAAAGACCGGCCGTTGTCCGAGCGCTGTCTGATGAGTTTTGGTTCCAGTTCGGGGCCGCCCATGCTGCCCGTGCTCTACAACAACAACTATCAGATCGTCCAGACCCCCGGCGCGGTCATGATTCTGGTGGAGATGATCCATGATGCGCGCATCGTCCGCATGAACGCCAGCCACGCCCCGGACAACATCCGGAAATGGTTGGGCGACTCGGTCGGTCACTGGGAGAGCGACACGCTGGTGGTGGACACGACGAATTTTAACGAGAACATTAACTTCCGGGGTTCATCAAAGAACTTGCATGTCATCGAGCGCTTCACGCGCGTGGACGCGAATACGCTACTGTACAAAACTACCATTGAGGACTCGACTACTTTTTCGAAAAGCTGGACCATTGAATACCCGTTCCGCGCCACTAGCGACTCCATCTACGAGTACGCTTGCCACGAGGGCAACTATTCGATCGAGGATATTCTGGGCGGGGCGCGCAAAATGGAGCGCGAAGCTCCAGGGAAGTAGAGTCGCGTGAGATGTGTAAGATAATGCGCTTGCTCTTCGCGTTCGTGGCCGCGGTGGCGGCGGCGCAAACACCGGACGCGGTTTACCTGAACGGCAAGATCGTCACCGTCGATCCGCGTTTCTCGATCGCCGAAGCGTTCGCGATCAGTGACGACCGTTTCACCGCAGTCGGAAAGAGCGGCGAAATCCGGAAGCTTGCCGGCGCGTCCACGCGCGTCATCGATCTTCACGGCAAAACAGTGGTTCCGGGATTCGAGGATAGCCATCTTCACAGCGCCGGCGGTGGACTTGGCATCGATCTGTCGAATGCGCGATCGTTCGCCGACATCCTCACCGCGATTCGCGAACGCGTGAAGATCTCGAAACCCGGAGACGTGATCGCGTCGAACAGCGACTGGCACGAAGCGCAGCTCAAAGAGCAGCGCCTGCCCCTGCGGCGCGATCTCGATCCGGTTTCGCCGGCGAATCCCGTGGTGCTGGTTCGTGGCGGCCACGAGTTCATTCTCAACTCCGCCGCGCTTGCGAAATGGCGCCTAGAAAAGACAACTGTCTCGCCGGAGGGCGGCCAGATCAGCCGCTATCCCGACGGTGAACCCAATGGCGAGTTGATCGACCGCGCCAAGATGCTGGTCTCGTTGCCGCAGAACCGGTTGACGCTCGATCGGGAGATCGAATCATGGACCCAGCAGTTCCACAAGCTCCATGCCGCTGGGCTGACCAGCATACGCCTGCCCGGAATCAGTCTCGAGCAATACCACATGTTTCAGGAAATGAAGCGTCGCGGCCTGCTCACCATACGGGTGACCGCTCTGCTCTTCGCCCCTCCCAATCCCGACGCCGCGAAAGTGCGCGCATTCATCGAGAGCTCCGGCGTGCGATCGGATGAAGGCAATGAATGGCTGAAAATCGCGGGCATGAAGCTAATCGTAGATGGAGGATTTGAGGGCGGCCTGATGCGCGAGCCTTACCAGGAGCCGTACGGAAAGGACGGCACGTTTCGCGGGCTGCAATTGACGCCGCTCGATCGCTTCACGGAAATCGTGAAGGAGTTGAATCGTCTGGGATGGCGCGTCGGCACGCACGCCGTGGGCGATGCCGCGATCGATGAAGTGCTGGCCGGATACGAAGCCGGGAACCGCGAGAAGCCGATTCAGGGTAGACGATGGGCCATCGAGCACGGATTTCTGCCGCGCGAGGAGCATTTCGCGCGCATCACCGCTCTCGGCGTTTTCGTTACGGTGCAGGATCATCTTTATCTCGCAGGACCCAGTCTGGTACGTTACTGGGGAGCGGCGCGCGCGGCCTGGGTCACGCCGGTGCGCGCCTATCTCGACCATGGAGTGGAGGTCGCATCCGGCACGGACGCTCCGGTAGTGCCGTTTCCACCTCTCTGGACGATGTATCACTTCGTGACTCGCGAGACGATTAGCGGGGGCGTGCTGGGACCCGATCAGAAGATTACCCGTCAAGAGGCTTTGCGCATCAGCACGATGGGAAACGCGCGGCTCACCTTCGAGGAGCAGATCAAAGGCTCCGTCGAACCGGGAAAGCTTGCCGACTTTGTCGTACTGGACGAAGACATTTTGACGGCCGATCCGAAACGTATCGAGCAGATGAAGGTCCTGATGACGGTGGTCGGCGGGAAGACGGTGTTCTCGCGTTGAGGGAGCATTCAGCGCGCCCGCTCCCTCACGGTCACGGCTCAGCTACGGAGCGGCGCGCGTCAGCAAGCGGTTGTCGAATACGTCACGCTACTTCGAGATGGAAGCCGGGCCGCGCCCCACATCCATGGGTGTGCGCAGGGTTCCAATCCCTTCAATCTCGATCTCCACAACATCTCCGGGCTTGAGGAACTCATTGCGTTCGGCGCCGGTCCCCGCGGGCGTTCCGGTGGAAATCAAGTCTCCGGGATAGAGCGACATGATCGACGTGATGTATTGAATCATGTGACCCTCGTCCCAGATGAGTTCGCTGGTCCGCGCATCCTGCTTCACAACTCCGTTGACCCGGGTCACCAGGTGCAGATTATTGAAGTTCGGCAGGAACTCTTTGGGCACGATCACCGGCCCGAAAGGAGCGCCGCGATCGATGCTCTTCCCGTCGAACCAGTTCACGCCGGAGAACATCGAGACCACCCGGCGAGGCTTCCCCCCGCCGCGATCGCTGACGTCATAAAGGATGCTGTAGCCGAACACCGCGTCGTGCGCATTCTCCTTGCTTACCAGGTAGGCGTGTTTGCCCATCACGATGGCCAGCTCACCCTCCCAATCGAGGCGTGGACGTCCGGGCGGAATCAGGTACGCTTCACCTGGATCGATGATGCAGGAGCGCGGCGATTTGGCGAAAACGATCGGGCCGTCGCGGTCGGGATCGATGTTGGCCGCGGCGGCGGCGTTGAAGCCACCAGGCGCGCTGGGAACATTTGGTGCGGCCGCGCCTCGCGCTCCCATACCCTGGGCATGGGCCTTGTAATTCGCGGCAAGGTTTAGCAGGTTCCAGGGATACTTGATCGGAGCTTTGACGGAGACCTTATTGAAGTCGTAGGCGAAAGGCAACCCGGCGGTCCCACTTTCACCCTTGAGATAGTTGGCGACTTGGTACAAACGCTTCGAAGCCGTTTCGTACTCTTCGATCAGTGCACGCATTTCCGCAGGCAACTTCATCGCCGGCAGGTGCGCCTTCCGCTCCAGGTATGCATTGGCGCGAGCGATTTCGACCACGCGCGAACCGAACACCAGGCCGATTTGGAGCTTTCCGTCCGCCTCAAACGTCGCCAGCTTGAATGGAGTCTCCGGCTTGTCCGAGATCTTGACGACGTTCGATTGCGCAGCGAGCGCGGCTGCGCAGCATAGAGCGGTTGCTGCTGCTGAGATCGCGCGGAACCACGCGGAACCAAGTTTCTTTTGACAAGCGACCATTTCCCTCTCCTTTCTTGCCGGACTGTTGGTCAATTGTAGCGTGGCGCAGGCTCTCAGCCTGCCGACTCGGCACTCGTGTCGAGTGTACTCTGGCCGAATCCGGGAGGTTCTCGAAAGAGAAAGGGGTTGGTTGCGGGGGATGGATTTGAACCACCGACCTTTGGGTTATGAGCCCAACGAGCTACCAGACTGCTCCACCCCGCACTTTGATTCTAGCGCAGAGGCTCGGGCGCGTCAAACCCTAACTGCATATTTTCGGACCCCTTGCCCGGATAGATGACTTGGCCGTCTTTCAATACCTTCGCGAAGGGCGTCATGGCGTGGCGCTGGGCCTTCGTCTCGCTCATGATTTCCAGCACCGGTATCTCGCGCGCTACTAACGCGTCGGCGATCAGCGAGCGGTGGCATCTCCAGGGCACCGCTTCGGCGCACATGATCGCCGTGCGCGATTCAGCCGCGAGATCGATCAGCTTTTCGAGGTTTTCGCGGAACTCCGGCGTCTGCATGTAATCCGCAAAGCCGCGAAACGACGCGTTGCGCCACGCGGTGTTGATGGAATCGCGCCGCGCGCGGCGTAACCCGCCCAGACCGGGCATGTGGCGATACACAATTCCCGCGGTTTCCAGGCTGGCCGGCAGGCTTTCGCGATTGAACTGCGGGTTGTGCCGGGAACGCGGGACGGTTCGCACGTCCACCAATTGCCGGATACCGTGCGCTTCGAGGATGCGGATGAACTCGTCGATCGAGCGCGTAGAGTGGCCGATCGTGCTGATCGGCAACACGTTCACTTCCCTGCTGCCTTCCGCAGGGCCTCTACTCGCGGCGCGCGGCTCTTGGGACTATCCAGGCTGAACGAGCGCGCATCGCCGAGCTGATCTCGGACATACTGCTCGGTGCGCACAACCGCTTCCAGCAGCGCCTTGTCTTTCTTGACAAATGCAGTCCAGGCAAGCGAGCCGGCGGCGGTATCGAATTCCCAAAGCCCGGCGACGCGCCCGCGATCGAGGATCGCGTGGTTGGGCAGATCAGCGAGTCCTCCGAGTGCCTTCGTTCCCTTGTCTACGAAAACCTGCCGCTCCATGTCCTTCGAATCGAGCAGGCTCTTCAAGTCGCGGCGCAGCAGAACGGTTGCGTCGAGACTGCTCACCAGAACGTATTGCGGATCCTTCGGCGGTTTGAAAGCTTCCAGTTTCACGCGGTCGCCGGGCAGCATCAGCCGGTCGTCGCCCGAAGCGAGCGGTTCCAGTTTCAAAGGCTCGATCGCCGCCTTGGCCGCCTTCACGCCGAGCGCCGAGAACCACTGAAACTCCGCGATGCTCGCCGGGCCGATCCACGCGAAGTAGCGGCGCGCGAGCTCCGTGTATGCTTGCTCGGCCGACAGCTTGAAGCCTCGCAACGGATTCGGCCGCCACACGGTGTATTTGTAGCGCTGCTGATCCAGGCGACCGTTCAGCGGAATCCGCCGGATTTCTCCAGCCGACTGCAGCTTCCCCAGCGCCACCGGCAGCGTGGTTGTGACGCCTTTCTTCTTTCCCTCCTCACCCAGATTGCGGGCGGCTTTGCCGGTGGCCTCGCGCAATCCTTCGGGATCCAGCGGGCCTTTTTCCAGCGCCGCAACGATGGCGTGGCACAGCTTGTCGATTTCCTTTTCGGTCACGCCGAGTTTTTGCGCGGTCTTCCAATCGCTCTCAAAGCCCTGGCTGAGCTTGAGTCCCAAGGCGAAATCCGAAGCAGGCAGCACGTAGGTGCAACCGCGCGCGCTGGGCAGCTCGCAGATCTCGACCTTCGCGACGGCGGCGTCCACGTTCTCGCGACTCAGGCCGGCTCGCGAATAAAGCGTCAGATAAGGCCCGACTCCGCCCACGGATCGCGCCCAACCCGTGCGTCCCAAAACTTCCGCCGCCGATTTTCCGGCTAAGCTCGAATCCAATCCCTGGCGATACGCCCACCACGCTCGAAGTTTCGCTTGATCCATGCGGTCCGGCCTCCCAACTACAATATGGTATATCGAGTCATGCAACACAACCTCTCTCGCCGCACCCTTCTTGCCGCCGGAACCGCGATGCTCGGCCAGTCGCTGCCCGCTCACGCCGCCGACGAAAAACGCGCCCGACCAAAGCTGAAGATCGCGATCTTTTCCAAGCACCTCCAATTCCTGCAAGGCGAAGATTTGGCCAGAGCGGCCGCGGATATTGGATTCGATGGAATCGACCTGGCGGTCCGCAAGGGCGGGCACATCGAGCCAGAGCGCGTCCGGCAAGAGCTTCCGGATCTGGCCGCAACCATCCGCCGTCACGGATTGGACGTGCCGATGCTCACCACGGACATCGTCGACACCGAGACGCCGCACGCCGAGACTATTCTCAAGACCATGGCGGATATCGGAATCCGAAATTATCGCTGGGGCGGATTCAAGTACACGGCGGATCAGACGTACGCGGCGCAGCTCGAGCGCCTAAAACCTCGCATCGCCAAGCTCGCGGCGCTCAATTCGCGCTATCAGGCCTGTGCCATGTATCACACGCACTCGGGCGTTGGCTTGGTCGGCGCTTCCATTTGGGATCTGTACGTGCTGCTGAAGGACTTCAATCCCAACGCCGTCGGCGTCAACTACGATATCGGCCACGCTACGGTGGAGGGCGGATTGGGCGGTTGGATCAATAGCTTTCGAATTTGCGGCGCGCACGTGCGCGGCATTGCGGTCAAGGATTTTCTCTGGGGCCAAAACGCGAAAGGCAATTGGGCTGAACAGTGGAAGCCGCTGGGCGAAGGCATGGTCCGCTTTCCGCAATTCTTCGCCATGGTGGCGGCATCAGATTTTTCCGGGCCTTTGCAAATGCACTTCGAGTATCCCCTGGCTCGCGAGGAAACCTTCGGCGCCATGAAGCGGGATCTGGCGAAGCTCCGCGCGTACCTCGCACAGGCCGGCTTATGACTGTCGGCCGCCGCGAATTTCTGGCGATGCCGTTGTTGCTGAGAGGTCCACGCAGCACGGATGCACGGATCGACGAAATCCAGGCCAGCTTCGAGGACTTTCTTTATCGCGCGCCGTACAAGTTCGGCGGCAAGGAAGTGGATCGCGTAACGCTGCTGAACGTGCACTGCCGCATGACGGCGAAAGCCGGGAAGTCCGCCACCGGATTCGCGTCGATGTCGCTGGGCAATGTCTGGTCGTTCCCGGCCGACGATATTCCTTATGACACGACGCTGGCGGCCATGAAGACGCTCGCGGAGAAGATCGTGCACATCACGCGCGGGTTCTCCGGCTATGCGCATCCTCTGGACATCAACCACGCGCTGGAGCCCGAGTATCTGAAAGCAGCGGCCGAAACGTCCCGCGAGATGAAGCTGCCGCGCGCAATTCCGAAATTGTGCACGCTGGTTACGGCCAGCCCGGTGGATGCCGCCCTGCACGACGCCTTCGGCAGGCTGCATGGCCGCACCAGTTTCGCGGTTTGCGGCAAAGAGTTTGTGGTGAACGATCTCGCGCACTACTTGAACGCCGAATTCCGGGGCGAGTACTTGGATCAGTACATCCAGCGCGAGCCGGCGCCGCGCATCCGCATGTACCATTCGGTGGGTGCGTCGGATGCGTTGACGGCAGCAGATCTAAAGAAGCGGATCGGCGATGGTTTGCCCGAGACGCTCGCCGACTGGATTCCATATAACGGCGTAACGGCCATCAAAATCAAACTCAACGGGAACGATCTTGCATGGGATGTCGAGCGTGTGGCCGCGATCGATCGCGTCACCGACGAAGCGCAAGCCAATCGCGGCGTTCGGGAGTGGATCTACTCGCTCGATTTCAACGAACGCTGCCCGAACGTGCAGTACCTGCTGGATTTCGATCACCAATTGAACGGCAAGGCGCCCGCGGCATTCGCTCGCGTGCAATATATCGAGCAGCCCACGGCGCGCGACCTGGCGGCGAATCGTCAGAATACGATGTTCGAAGCCGCGAAACTCACGCCAGTGGTGATCGACGAATCCTTGACAGGCTTGGACGCGCTGCTCCTGGCTCGCGAAATCGGCTACACGGGTGTCGCGCTGAAGGCCTGCAAGGGACAATCGCAGACGCTGCTGCTCGCCGCGGCCGCGCAAAAGTACAAAATGTTCCGTTGCGTGCAGGATTTGACGTGCCCCGGCGCCGCGCTGGTGCATTCGGTGGGAATCGCCGCGCATGTTCCGGGAGTCACCGGGCTCGAGGCCAATGCCAGAGAGTACGTGCCCGCAGCCAATCGCGGTTGGGAGAAGCGCTTCCCCGGGATCTTCAACGTGAAGAACGGTTACATGGATACCAGCGCGCTGAACGGTTCGGGATTGTGCACGAGCGCTTGAAATCAGCCGCGCTGCGCCCACTCGAGCCATCCCCGCGCTGACGCTTGGGGTTGCGCCGCCGGGATCCCCGAACGTCGGTGAGGGGACAAACTGCCTGAACTCCATGCCACCATGAACTTCGGGTGAACCTTGATTACTACTTCTCGGACTTTTCGACCGGCAGGCCGGCGGACTGATAAGCGCCCAAACCTCCAACCAGCGAAAACACGTTGGAGTATCCCATCTTCATGAGCGAGTCTGCCGCCAGCGCCGAGCGATTGCCGCCGGAGCAATACAACACCAGTTTGGTGTCCTTGTGCGCAACTTTGGATTCGATGTCCCGTTCGATGACGCCCTTGCCGATATGCAACGCGCCCGCGGCATGCCCTGCCGACCACTCGCTGTCTTCCCGCACGTCGATCAGAGTGAACTTGTCGCCGGAAGATTGCAGCTTTTTCAATTGATCGACGTCGATCTCTTTGATGCGGGTTTTGGCGTCTTTGACGATTGCCTGGTATCCGGCGGACGACGGGTGTGGCTGAGCGCTGCTTTGTCCGAAACAGAAGGGTACGAGCGAAGCCGCGAAAATCAACTGGGAGACTTTATGCATGACCGGTATCCTTTGGATACCATTATGCCCGATCAGTTCGCGGCGGGAGGCGAAGGGCTAATCCTTCATCCGCTTCAGCGATATCTTCAGTTTTTCGCCGCTCTCGCCGCGCCGGGCATTACCGTTCATCTGATCGCCATCCACGGTGAGGTCCACGAAGAAGACCGCATCGCCAGCATCCACTTCGAGCGTTACCGCGTTTCCATCGACGGTTCCTTTTCGAATCGGAAAGCGATCGCTGTCGCCGCAGCCCGCGGTCCCGGTCAGAGTGTTGCCATCCTGTTTCAAGAGCAACAGGGCAGTAACGGTTCGGGACTGGCCATCTTCCATCACGTCCACGGTGCCCGACCATTTTCCCGATACATTGGCGGCGCTGAGACCCCAGGCCGCCAACAATACTAGACTCAACAGAATGCTTTTCAATGCAAGCTCCTTTCGCGCTTGGAGGTAGAGACGAAGCGAGCCACGGAAAAGTTCCCGCGTTTCTTTAGCAGGGCACGTTGATCGGGCGTTCAAGGCACGAGCGTAGCGGCCGCAGCAGCGACGGCGGTCTTCCACTCGGCGAACCGGCCCGAATCGACCCGGTAGGCCTTCTCGGGCAGCGATGCGATAAGCGCCTCTGCGGCCTGGGTTCGCGCTTCGGGGGTTGGCTGTGCCGCAAAGATTTGAGAGTACGGCGTGGGCAATTTTCGGAGGTAGCTGAGGAAGCCCGCCGGATCGTAGCCTGCCTCGCCAATGATGCGAATGGCGAGTGAATCGGCGTCCTTCTCAAAGCGCCGCGCAAAGGACGTGAATCCCAGCGGTGATGCACCGAGGCCGGGTGGCAGGCCCGCCGAGGCCAGGTTCACAAGTTCGCCCATGCTCGCCATGCGCGTGGAATGCCGAAGCGCGATATGCGAGATCGCGTGTGCGAGCACCGCCGCAAGCTCCGGTTCGCTGTCCAGCTTCTCTACCAGCCGCGCCGGAACGAAAACGGGACCGCCCGCCAGCGCGAGTGCCTCGTTGAATCCCTGGCCCCATGGGTCCAGCGGGAAAGCAATGAGCCTGGTTGGTGGAATGCCTCGAAAGACCGCGAAACTGTAAGGGAATTGAATTTCGCTCGCGCGGCCTGCGAGTTCCTGCCCGAGCGCCGTGAGATAACGGCTCACCTTCGGGTCGAGCATCACGGTGGTCGCCTGCGCCATTCGGTCAGCGCCGGCCTCGCCAACCTCGATTTCACGCGGGATGGAGTAGAAATTGACGCCCTTCGACGTAGGCAGGTCTTGCGCGGCCGATGCGAACGCTCCGAAGAAAAGCAGAGAGCTACAGAACTTTACGGATCGCCGACTCCACCGTAGCCATGTCGGTCTCGCCGATGAAAGAGCGAACCTTCTTGCCGGATTTGTCATACAGGAATAATGCCGGCAGGGCGCCACTCCATTTCGAGTCGACGGAAACAATAAAGTGGTCGTCACTGTCTGCTTGCTTACGGTACAGCGGGCCCCGAACTCCGAATTGCTTGATCACCTTCTCGGCATCGGCGGCCTGCTCCGGCTCGTCGGCCGAAATGGTCACGAGCTCGAATCCTTGCGAGCGCAGCTTCGCGTCCAGGCGCACGAGTTTCGGGATCTCCGCGCGGCAGGGCTCGCACCAGGTTGCCCAAAAATCGTAAAGCACCACCTTGCCCTTGTGAGAATCGACGAGCTTTTGAAAGCCCGCCTCATCTACATTGACGAGTGCGGCAAGGGCCGGCATCGCCAGCAGGAAAAACGCAGCCTTGGTCATGTTGCTTTACGGACGCGCTTGATGGTACATCCGAAGGCCTTGGTCTCGGTCACCGCCACCGGCTTGCCTGCCAGCACCGCATCCAGCGCCAAGCGCAAGCCGCGGGTTCGAATGCGGGCTTCGTTCTGGCTGTCGTCAATGGAGCCGTGGTAGCGGATGACGCCGGCGCTGTCGATGACGTAGCTCTCCGGCGTCACCTGCGCATCGAAACGGTCCGCGAGCACGTTGTTGGCGTCCTTGTAAACGGGGAAAGCGAATGCAACGTTCTTGGCGTGCTGGCGCACTTCGTTCGGAGATTCATTCTTGTTCGCATTTACGAAAATGAACTTGACGCCCTTCGGCGTGTAATCGCTGTAGACCGCGTTCATCCGCTGGTTGTATGAGTTCGAGACTGGACACTGCGTGGAGACAAACGTGACTACGGTAATCGGGCCACGCAGGGCGGAGAAAGCGACAGACTTTGCGTCCAGATCCTGTATGTTGAAATCGGAGACCTTCGCACCAACCTTGAATTCCTGCGCCGACAGGATGCCGGCCGATAACGCCAGTGAAATCGCAAGAGCGCGCTTCATATAGCCTCCTGTCATTTGTTCAGTTTCAAATTGACCACGGCGGTCTTCTGAGTATTGTAGATGCTGAGCGTCTTCTTCCCGCTGGATGCGCCATCGGAATCCGCCTTCAACTCGTATTCCACGTTGGTGCTGAGCCCGGCGAAATGATAGCTGCCGTCCGATTCAGTGCGGAACGATCGAATCTGCAGTGTCTTGGTGTCTTTCAGTTGCACCACCGCGTTGGCCACCGGATTGCCCGATCCATCCGTAACGGTCCCTTGAACGGACCGCGTATTGGCATCCTCATTCGGGCGCTTGTCCTGACCCGGTAGACCGTAACTTAGAACCATAGCGGCCACGAGTGCAGCGCAGATCGTCTTCGTTTGCATAATGGTACCTATTGTTTCGACTCTTCGCGGAGTTGGAAAGTTACGTCCACGCGTTCCTCGCCTTGCACGGTGACGGACTTTTCTTCGGATTGGAAGCCTCTGGCCGAAGCCCGAACCGTGTAACTCATGCTGGCGGCGGGAACGCGGAACACAAACTCGCCGCGCGAGTCCGATGTCGCTTGCATTTTCTTAATCTTCACAGCCGGCGTGTCCGCCTTAGGATTCGGGAGCAGAGTCAAGTCCACCCCGGGCAGCACGAACCCGGACTCCTTGAAGACTGTGCCTCCCACCAGCGCGTAGGGCTCCGGCGCCGCCTTCTTCTTGTCGGCTCCAGCCAGGGAAAAAACCGCGGCCAGCAGGAGCAGCAGGCTAATGCCACTCCTCTTCCTCTTCTTCTTCTTCGTCATCCTCGTCGTCCTCGTCATAATCGTGATCGTCGCTCTCATCCTCGTCTTCTTCCTCATCTTCAGTGGTTTCGAGTTCGAGAGGATCGATGCCGGTGACACTGAGATCGGCCCCACACTCTTCGCAGATTAGCGTGTCTCCTTCGCCCAGTTCTTCCTCATCCACTTCGATCACGGCGTCGCAGTTTGGACAGTTGGCCATCTACATTCCCTCCTGGGGCACAATTTCCTTTCGGTCACACTCGCCCGCTTGCTCCGTGGCGTCGTCCACCCGTGGGCGGAAACCCAGTATTGCCATAGCTCATTTTTACCATGCAACGCGCCGGGAGGTATGATGCGGGGAGACATATGCGGCGGAGAACTTTCCTGACGGTTGCGTCAGCCGGGGCGGCCATTCCTGCTTTGGCTGATTTGAAGAATCAAGTGAAGATCACCGGGCTCGAGACGGACCTGTTGCGCTTCCCGCCAGGCAAGCCCTATTTCGATGCGATACACGAGTTCGGGCCGGAGCGCGGCGGCGTGGTATTGCGGCTGCTGACCAATGCGGGGATCACCGGTTGGGCTTACAGCTCGTTCGGAACGATCGGCGGCGGGCCGAAGGTGGTGCAGGCTATCCTCGAATCCGAGATCAAGCCGGTGCTGTTGGGCAAAGATCCGGCTTTTCCAAAAAAACTGCGCGCCGAACTTTGGCAGGCCGTCGAGTATCACGGCGTGCAAGGCGTGGCTTCGTTCGCGCTGGCCGCCGCCGATATGGCGCTGTGGGACATCCTGGGGAAAGCGGCCGGCTGGCCGGTTTACAAGATGCTAGGCGCGTTTCGCGACCGCGTGCCGGCTTACGCGATGTGCGGCTGGTATTACGAGAATGACAACGATCTCACGCAGTACCGCCGCGCTATTGAATCGCATCTCAATGAAGGCTTTCCTGCCGTGAAAATCAAGGTGGGCCGCAACGGCATGGATGACGACATACAGCGCATCAAAGTGGCTCAGGAGTTGTGCGGCAAGAACGGGCGCGTGATGGTGGACGCCAATCAGGTCTTCAATCGCAATGAGGCATTGCGGCGCGGTCGCGTCTATCAGCAGATGGGATGCTTCTGGTACGAAGAGCCGTTGGTTCCTTACGATCGCGACGGCTACGCGGAACTGGCGCGCGAACTGGACATCCGCATCGCGACCGGAGAAAACGAGTACACCAAGTTCGCTTTTCTCGACCTGCTGAGCCGCAAGGGTGTGGATGTTGTGCAGCCCGACAATCGCAGGGCGGGCGGCGTCACGGAGTGGATGGAGATCGCGGCGCTCGCGGCAGCTTTCGGCGTAGAGCTGGCGAGCCACGGCGGCGGGCCGGCCAATATTCACATGCTCTGCGCCATGCCGAACGCGATCTATGTCGAAAGCGGCAGTTTGAAAGGCGATTCCTCGAGCGCCGAGAAGCTGCGGATGGTGAACGGAGAGATCCTGGCGTCGGAAATTCCGGGCCTGGGGAGCGAGCTGCGGCGCGAGTACATTCAGAAGTACAAGGTAGGGTAGAGCGTGTTGCTAGCTGATGCCTAGTTTGGCTTGGATGCGAGTGACGCGATTGTCCAGGTCTACGACTTTGCCGGTGAGCGTGTCGAACTTGACGTCCAAATTATTGAAGCGGCCATCGATACGGGTTTCCAGGGAGCTGATGCGTGTATCGACACGGGTTTCCAGGTGGTTGAAGCGCTCGTCGAAGCGCGTATTCATGGCGCTCATCTGCATCGAGTTTGTCAGAATGCCGACAAGTACGGCGAGCGTCGGTATCCCGATGGCGAGATAAAGTTGCAGGTCTGTCACCAACAATATTGTACTTCAGAGAGCCGATTCCTCTCATTCTTTCTGAGATCCGCACTGCGGGGTATGATTTGAAGCCTAATCATTGAAGCGCGCGTCCAGGCGATCGAACCATGCATCCATGCGATTTTCCAGGCTGTCGAAGCGCCTCCTCATGTCGCGCATCTGGATCGTGTTGATTAGAATGCCGAGCAACACGGCGAGTGTGGGAATGCCGTTAAGGAGACAGAGGCGTACAGCCAACATTAAGACTATTGTACTTCCTGAGCTTCATTTGGCATAAACTTCTCTCTATGAGCAGATTCCTTTGCGTGCTGGTGGCGCTGCCGCTATTGGGCGCCTCGCCGGAGCATGAAATTCGCGCCGTGCTGGACGAGCAAGTCGCGGCTTGGAATCGCGGCGACATTCCCGCATTCATGGATGGCTACGAAAAATCGGATGCCACCACATTCGTCAGCGCCACGGTCACCAAGGGCCACGCGCAGGTGCTGGCGAGTTATCTGAAGCGCTACCCGTCGCGGGAGAGGATGGGAACTCTGCGGTTTTCCGACCTGGAAATCCGGCGGCTTGGAACAGAATATGCTTCCGTGATCGGCCGGTTTCACCTGGATCGCTCGGCGGAAACGGGCGGGGAAGCGGCGGGCATCTTCACTCTGCTATTCCGCAAAACGGCGCAGGACTGGAGGATTATCCTGGATCATACGAGCTGACGTCATGGCAACCACACGCAGAACTGCGCTGTTATCCGCGCTTGGCCTTGCGGCTGCTCAAGGCGTCCGGTTGCGCGCGCAAGGCAAGACCAACCCGGAACTCGACCAGGCGCTATCGTTGCCCGATTTCGAAGCCCTCGCAGAGAAACGCATTTCGCATGGCGCCTGGGCCCGGGTCCAAGGCGGCGCAGCGGACGAAATCACTGTGCGCTGGAATCGTGAGGCGTATCAGAATATCCGGCTGCGGCCTCGCGTGCTGGTGGATGTCTCCAAGCTCGACACGCGGGTCACACTCTTCGGGCAGGAATTACCGTTTCCGATTTTGCTCGCCCCGACCGGCGCTCAGGGTTTCGTTTATCCCCAGGGCGAATTGGAAGTGGCCCGTGGAGCCGGAGCCGCGCAGGCCACGTTGGTTATCAGCAGCAGCGCTGCGTTCCGGGTCGAGGAAGTTGCCGAGGCCGCCACGGGTCCTGTTTGGTTCCAACTGTACGTGCAGAAGGATCGGGCTTTCACGCGCGATCTGGTGCAGCGCGCGGAAGGCGCCGGATGCCGTGCGCTCTGCGTAACCGTCGATTCGCCCTCGCATGGCGCGCGGAACCGCGAATATCGGGCCGCGCAAGAACTGCCTGAGCGCCCGCTTCCCAATCTCAAAGGCCGCGATTATCTCGATCCCACGCTGACCTGGAAGGACATCGACTGGCTGCGTTCCTTTGCCAAGACGCCGGTGCTGCTCAAAGGCATCTTGAACCTGGACGACGCCGCTATCGCCGTGAAGGCGGGAGTTTCCGGCATTGTCGTGTCGAACCACGGCGGGCGCAATCTGGATACGGTCCCGGCCACCATCGATGCGCTTCCGCAGGTAGTAGAAAAGGTGGCCGGCCGCATTCCGGTGATTGTCGACGGCGGCATACGGCGCGGCACGGACGTACTGAAAGCCCTGGCGCTCGGCGCAGTTGCGGTGCAGATCGGCCGGCCCTATCTTTACGGCCTGGGCGTCGGCGGCGCAGAGGGCGTCACGCGCGTGGTTCAAATTCTTCGTAAGGAATTCGAAATCGCGATGATGCTCGCGGGCAGGCCGACGCTCGCCAGCATCGACCGATCGGTGATTTGGCCGAAGTGATTTTCACAGGCTGAAGCCTGGGCCACAGCTACAGCGCGGCTCAGTTGTCTAGCGAAATTTATCGCGCTGCAGCGTGCGCATTTCATCGATGATGCGCTCGAAGACCCGCTTCAGCGCCTCCGCGGACAGCGGCCCCTTATTGTTGCTGGTGACGTTGCGGAACACTTCGTCTTCACGCTTGGGTTCATAGATCGGCAGCGATAACTCCTGCTTGATGCGTCCGATCTCCTCGACGACGCGCGTCCGTTCATTCAGCAGCGCCAGGATTCTCAGATCCAGAACGTCGATCTCCTTGCGGCATTCGGCGAGCCTTTCCATGCTCATGGGTTCTTCGATGGTAAACCACTTCGAAGCTCCCGGGCCAGAGCTTCCAGTTTGCGCTCCAGCTCGGCGCTGGCCGCGTTCTGCTCGATGACGCGCACGAACGCGCTGCCGACAACCACGCCGTCGGCAATGGCTCCGACGGCCCGGACGTGATCGGCAGTCGAAATCCCGAATCCGACGGCAAGAGGCAGATTCGTCGCCTTACGCATCGCGGCGACCAATGGTGTGACAGCTTCCGAAACGGACGCGCGTTCACCTGTTACGCCGGTTCTCGAAACCAGATAAACAAAGCCAGTGGAATACTTGGCCACCAGTTCCAAGCGCCGCTCGGTGCTGGTGGGCGCGGCGAGGAATACCGTGTCGAGGCCCGCGTTCCGCATGGCGCCGACATGCGGCTCTGCCTCTTCGACGCTCAGGTCGGTGAGCAGGCAGCCATCGATACCGCGCGCGACCGCCTCACGTGCGAGCCGGTCCAAGCCGTAGCGCAGCACCGGATTCATATAGGTGAAGAGCAGCAGAGGAATCTCGGATCGCCCACGGATCTGAGCGGCGATATCGAGCACCTTGGCGACCGTGGTTCCCGCTTTCAGCGCGCGGTCCGATCCACGCTGGATCACCGGCCCATCGGCAATCGGATCGGAAAAGGGAACACCGAGTTCGATCAAGTCCGCGCCGCCGCGTTCGAGTGCCGCCACCAAGTCCGGCGTGCGATCGGGCGCCGGGTCGCCCGCCGTGATATAAGCGATCAAGGCCGGACGGCGTTGCGCCCGCAGCCGCTCAAAGAGCCGGCCGATTCTGGTCTGGCTCATCGAGTTCCTTGAGGTTTTCGCGATAAATGTCGGTGTCCTTGTCGCCGCGCCCGGAGAGGTTGATTACGAACAACTCACCGCGAGCGGCCGGAGCGCGGCGCAGCGCTTCTGCGACGGCGTGCGCGGATTCGAGCGCGGGAATCAGTCCCTCGGTATGCGCGAGCGTCTGCGCTGCCTCGAGCGCCTCGCGATCCGTGACCGATACGTACTCCGTCCGGCCCTGATCGCGCAGCCAGGCATGCTCCGGTCCGACGAGCGCGTAATCAAGACCGGCCGAGACGGAATGCGTCAGCGCCACTTGGCCGTCGGCATCCTGCAACAAATAGCTGTACGCGCCGTGGAGCACACCTGGCGATCCGCCGGAGAAACGCGCCGCATGACTCCCAAGTTCCGGACCGCGGCCTCCAGCTTCGACACCAATCAGCTTTACGCCGTCATCCGCGAGAAATGCGTGAAAAATTCCGATGGCGTTGCTGCCCCCGCCGACGCAGGCGAAGATCGAATCCGGCAGGCGGCGTTCGCGCTCCAGAATCTGCTTGCGAGTTTCCTCTCCGATCACGCTATGGAAATCGCGCACCATCAGCGGATAGGGATGCGCGCCCAGCGCCGAACCCAGCAAATAATGCGTGCTCCCGACATTCGTTACCCAATCGCGCATGGCTTCGCTGATGGCGTCTTTCAGAGTGCGGCTGCCGTTGGCGACGCTGACCACCTTCGCGCCCAGCAGCCGCATGCGGAAGACGTTCAGACGTTGCCGGCGCATGTCCTCCTCGCCCATGTAGACGATGCATTCGAGTCCGAAGAGAGCGCAAACGGTGGCTGTGGCGACGCCGTGCTGGCCGGCGCCGGTTTCCGCGATGATGCGCTTCTTGCCCATACGCCGTGCGAGCAGCGCCTGCCCCAGGCAGTTGTTGATCTTGTGGGCGCCTGTGTGCAGCAGATCTTCGCGCTTGATGTAGATCTTGGCGCCGTCCAACTTTTCGCTAAGCCGGCGCGCGTGATAGAGCGGCGTCGGGCGCCCAGCGTAGTTAGCGAGCAGGTCCTTCAGTTCTGCTTGAAATGCCGCGTCGTGCCGAGCTTCGAGATACGCCCGTTCCAGTTCCTCGAGCGGCGCCATGAGCACTTCGGGAACGTAACGGCCGCCGTAGGGTCCGAAGTGGCCGCTGGGGTCTGGTGATTGGTTGCTGGTGGCTGGTGGTTGGTGTATCGGCATACTCAGCTCTTGAGAGCAGCTTCGACGAACTCTTTCATCTTCGCGTGATCCTTCACGCCTGGGGACTTTTCGATTCGAGAGCAGGCGTCCACGCCCCATGGTTGCGCTGCCTCGATGGCACGGCGAACGTTCGTGCCATCCAGCCCACCGGCCAGGATGATCTTTTTCGGAAGGCCTCTGGTCCGCGCCCAGTCGAAAATCTTACCTGTTCCGCCGTACAATTCCTCGGAAGGCGCGTCGATCAGCACCGCCTCCACGGCTTCATCCGTCATATACGTCAGGAGCGATTCATTCGCCTGGCAGGCGCGCCAGATTCGAACGCCGCACGCTTCCGAGGCCCCGTACAATTGCACAACGTCGAGCGAGACATCGAGCACCGTTCTTGCGACGAACTCCGCGCTCTCATTCACGAAGATCCCAACCTTCCACACATTTGCGGGCACCTTTTCCGCGATGGTCGCGGCGCCGGTGGGAGAAATGTATCGTGGGCTGTCGAGATAAAAGTTGAAACCGACAGCCGAAGCGCCGGCCTCCGCGGCAGCCAGCGCGTCGACGTGATTGGTGATGCCGCAAATTTTCACCATCATGACAGCAACGCTCGCAATGCTTGCGCCGGATCGCCCGACTTCATCAAGTGTTCGCCGACCAGGAACACGTGGTAGCCCGCCGGCCGAAGCCGCTCCACGTCAGCAGCCGAATGGATTCCGCTCTCCGTCACCTTGAGCACGCCGGCAGGGATCTTCCCGGCAAGGCGCAGCGACACGCCGAGGTCGACCTGGAAGGTATGCAGGTTCCGATTGTTCACGCCGATGATCCGCGCGCCCGAAGCAATGGCTGGTTTCAACTCCTCCTCGTCGTGGACCTCGACGACCGCTGCCATTCGATAACCTTCAGCGATTTCCCGAAAAGCGCGCATCTCGTGTTCGGAAAGGATCGCAGCAATCAGCAGGATGGCGTCCGCTCCATGCGCCGCCGCTTCGTGAACGTGATATGCGTCGATCGTAAAATCCTTGCGGAGAACCGGCAGGCCGGTCGCAGCACGCGCGGACTCGAGATGCAACAAGCTGCCCTGGAAATATTTTTCATCCGTGAGCACCGACAACGCCGCCGCGCCGCCATGCTCGTAAGCGCGCGCAATAGCGGCGGGATCGAACTCTGGGCGAGGCCTTCTTGATCTCGGCGATGATGGCGGCCGGGCGAGCCCTGAGTGCGCCGGCAAAATCCCGCCGATTCGCTATCGATCGCTCGGCGAGTTGCTCCACGCCGGAGGCGCGATGAGCAAGCTCAGCCTTCTTCCATTCGACAATTTGGGCCAGGATGTCTGGAATGGTCTTCAGCATAGGCGGGAATCTTCATTGTAGCTCGTGGTTGTAGCTCGTGCATCGTGCCGGGGGCAGGGGATCGGCGAACTCTCCGACTGCATTCCAATTGAAGATGTGCTGGTGTGAAGGACGGAGCCTTATTCGCGTTAATTCGCGTTCATTCGCGGCCCTCTTAAGCTTTTCTCGAAGAGGTCCAGGATTCGTTTGTACTCATCCGCCCAACTGCTCGGCTCGACGAAGCCGTGATTCTCCACCGGGTACACGGCCAGATCCCAGTTCTCCTTGCGCAGCTCGATCAGGCGCTGCACTAAGCGCACGGTGTCCTGGAAATGGACGTTGGTGTCCGCCATGCCGTGGCAGATCAACAGCGCGCCTTTCAGGCCTTGCGCGAAATAAATTGGCGAGGATTGTTTGTATGCCTCGGCATCCTTCTGCGGCACATTCAGGATGTTCGAAGTGTAGCCGTGGTTGTAATGCGCCCAATCGGTAACCGGGCGCAGCGCTGCGCCGGCCGCAAAAACATCCGGCTGCGTGAACAGCGCCATCAGCGTGATGAATCCGCCGTAACTGCCGCCGTAAATGCCGATGCGCTTCGGGTCGACGCCGTGCTGCGCCACCAGCCAACGGGCGGCGTCCAGGTTGTCGTCCAGATCCTTGCCGCCCATGTGCCGGTAGATGCCGGTGCGCCAATCGCGGCCGTATCCTGCTGAGCCGCGGTAGTCGATATCAATCACCACGTACCCGCGCTCCATCAGCAGGTGATGGAACATGTATTCGTGCGCGTAGCTCGACGGCCACCAGCGATGCACGTTCTGCAAATATCCGGCTCCGTGCACGAAGATCACGGCCGGACCGCCCTTGCGGATGTTCGCGGGCTTGTAGAGATGCCCACGCAGCCTTGCGCCATCGCGCGCCGGGAAGGTGACCAACGGCGTGTCGAGCCACGGGTATTCCCAGAAATCTTGCGCCGGCGACGAAGTCAGCTTCTTCGCCGCAGCGCCCGCGCGCGCTTCCTGGACGTAGATTTCGGGCGGCTTGTTGGTGTAGGAATACAGGTCGGCGAACCAGCGATCGTCGGGCGAGAGGACACACGTGTGGCCGCCGGCGAGCGAAGTGAGCCTGGTTCGCGGGCCGCCATCGGCGCTCATTTCGTATACATTGTGTTCGCCGGGATCGGCTTCGCTGGTGGTCAGAAAGAACCGGCTCTTGTCCTGGGAGAGCGCCACGCTTTCCACTTCCCAGTTGCCGGACGTGATCGCTTTGGCTTCGCCGCCGTCGAACGAAACGGTGTACAAGTGCGAATAACCGCTGCGCTCGGATTGGAAATAGATGCTGTGGTCGTCTTTCATCCAGCCGGCGGTGAACGCGCCGGGGCCGTCCACCCAGTCGTCATCGTGATCGTGCGCAATCACGCGCGTCTTGCCGGTGGATTCGTCGAGCGCCAGAATCCAGCGGTCCTTGTTATCGGCGGCGCGCTCCTGGAGCACGGCCTTCGAGCCGTCTTCCGACCAGATGGGTTGCGACAACTGCACATCGCGGTCCTGCTCCACCTTCGCATCGGCGACCGGCGGCAGTTTCTGACCGTGGTCCACCCACTTCACCTCGCCGCTTTCGACGCTGAGGATGGCGAGGCGCGCGCGATTCTGGTTGTCGCCGACCTTGTTGCGCGAAGGAATGTCTTCGGTGTACCCCGACTCGGTGACGAAATTCGGAACGATGGTGTTCTTAGCCCCGGCGCCGGGTTGGTTGACCGCGGCGATTATGTATTTCTCGTCCGGCGTGAGCGCGAGCGAGACGATGGTTTGCGTACCTTGCAGGGTGAACGGCTTCCTGGGATTCTCCGCTTTGCGCTTGGCTTCGTCTTCGGCCTTTTTGGCGGCCCGCTCGCGGACAACTTCGAGCAGTTCCTTTTCTTCTTTTTTCAGGAACTCCTGGCTGTCAGTGCCTTTTTGTTCTTCGGCGCCGGTTGTGGCCGCGCCCTGTCCCTGGCCGCGCGCGCCGCCAGCTTGCCCGGCAACGGGCGGACCGGTGGCCGATCGAATGTCGGTCATCTCGACAATCGAGCCGCTGTCGAGCGACATCACGTAGAGATTGTTGGCTCTTGTGAAGGCGATACGCTTGCCGTCGTGCGTGAAATGCGGATTGAGCTCCGCGTCGGCGGTTTTGGTGAGCTGCTGCGTCTGGCCGGTGGTCGCGTCGTAGAGGAAGAGGTCGCCGTTGCGGACGTAGACGGTGCGTTTCTTGTCGCGCGTGGTGTCGCCTGTCGCGGGCGGGGCCAGTTTCGCTTCGGCGTCCGAAAGCTTGCGCAAACCGCTGCCATCGCGGCCGGCGACGTAGGTGTCGAGGTCCTTGATTGGCGGGTCACTGGCTTGCTTCCACTGGAAGTAGAGGCGCTCGCCGTCGCCGGACCAGCGGATCTGCGCGGGCTCGTAGCCGTAGAGTCCGGGGCCGCGCATGATGTTGTCGATGGTCAGGGCGAATTTGCCGGCAGGCGTGGCTTGGAACGCGAGGACGGCCCAGAGAAGAATCGTGTATTTGCGCATAGGGACAGTTACCTTGCCGCGTGCAACTGGATAGTGCCTAGTTCGGTTAGGCCGCCGTCGACTACTATCGTTTCGCCAGTGACCGATTTGGCGTCGGCTACCAGGTGTAACGCCAGGGCTGCGATTTCTTCTACCGTGGCCAGGCGCTTCAGCGGGGTCATCGCTTCGCCTTGGTCGAAGGCTTGCTGGGGCCAGTTGGCAAAGCGCGTGCGCACGAAGCCGGGTGCGATTGCGTTGACGCGGATTTCGGGAGCCAGCGCGCGGGCTAGCGATTTGGTCATCGTGATCATGCCGCCCTTCGATGCGGCGTAGGCGATGGAACTGCCCATGCCGGTCATGCCAGCTACCGAGGCGATATTCACGATCGCGCCGCCCGGCTGCTTGCGAAGTAGAGGGACTGCGGCGCGGATGCAGTAAAACGCGCCGCGCAGATTGGTGTTGAAGGTGCGATCCCAGATCTCGTCGGTGAGATCGTCCAGATGATCGTGGGGAATGCGCGTGCTCCAGCCCGCGTTATTGACTAGAATGTCGAGCTGGCCGAATTCCTTGGCTACCCGGTCGACCATGGCGCTGGCTTCCGACGATTGAGCCACGTCTGCTGCAATGGCGATCGCTGTTCCGCCGCTGGCACGAATGCCCGCGACTACTTGCTCGGCCGCGTCGCGCGACCGGCTGTAGTTCACGGCGACCTTGGCGCCTTCACGAGCGAACAACTCCGCGATTGCCCGGCCGATTCCAGTGCCGGCGCCCGTAACCAACGCTGCGCAGTCCTGTAGTTTCATCTACAAGATGGTAACGCGTCCCCGCGCTGACGCTGTCCCCGCGCTAACGCTTGGGGTTGCCATGGTGTCGACTCGGTAACCCCGCACGTGTGTGAGGGGACCGAGTTACTTCTTCACGAAATACAATGTGGCTTGGGCGTTCTGCCCTTGCGTGGAGCTTTCCTTGATCTCGAGCGTCATGCGCCGTCCGTCGTCGGACAGCTTGTGTGTCCAGTGGCCCTGCACCTGGTCGCCCTTCACTACGGCGGTCCAGTCCGTCTCCATCTGATTTCCGTTGAGGGTTGTTCTGGACGCCATCTGGAAAGGCCCGATCGTATTTTGTTCCTCGATCCCCGTGGTGCCGAGATGCATTCTAGTAGTCATGATGCCCAGGTAAAGCAGCGGCACGATGCCGTTTTCCGGTTCCTTGAAAGTCGATTCAATGGTGACTCCCGAGCCGTCCTGCTTGATCCTGGTTTCCAGATTGTTCGGGGCATTCCCGGGAAGTTGGCTCTTCTTGTCCAGGACCCACCTCCCGGCGAAGCCTTCATCTCTTGCCTGAACTTGCAGGATGGAAGTAGCTAAAAATACGCCAGATACAATGATTGCTAACCTCAAAGCGAGAGCCTCCTCTCTGGCAGTGAGACGCTGAACGGGGCCTAGGTATTTCACGAGTTACGCGAAGCTTCCGTGGCGGCCCTGGCCTTGTGCGAACCGCGTGGCTCCTACGACAGTTTCGCCGCTCTGAATGACGCTCATGCCGCGGCGGAACTCGTTGCCGATGGCGTCGGCTGATGGCAGCGACCATTGCTCGTAAGACGAAAGCCGATCCGAGCGCAGGCAGGTCTGCGGAAGCCGGGCGAGGCTGCGCGCCAGTTCGATGGCGCCTTCGAGCGCGTGGTCTGTTTCGACCAATCGGTTCGCGAGACCCATGCGCAACGCCTCTTCGCCCGATACGCCGCGGCCGGTCAGGATCAGGTCGAGCGCGTGACTGTGTCCGATCAGGCGGGGCAGGCGGATGGTGCCGAGGTCCACCAGCGGCACTCCGAAGCGCCGGCAGTAGACGCCGAACATTGCATCGCGCGCGGCGACTCGCAGATCGCACCAGCACGCGAGTTCCAGTCCGCCCGCAACCGCGTGACCTTCCACGGCCGCGATCACCGGTTTTGACAGAAGCATCCGCGATGGACCCATCGGCCCGTCACCGTCTTCGGACAGCTTGTTTCCTTTGCCGGCGGCGACTGCCTTGAGATCCGCCCCGGCGCAAAACGTTCCGCCAGCGCCCGTAAGAACCGCGACGCGCATCCGCTCGTCTGTGTCAAACTCTCGAAACGCCTGGGCCAGAGCCTGCGCGGTCGGTCCGTCCACAGCATTGCGCACCTCCGGCCGGTTGATGGTGACAATCAAGACATCGTCGTGCGCGTGGGTGAGAACGGAGTTCATTTGACCCACTCTACCGCTTCTCGTTTCTAGTTTCTCGTTTTGGGCGGCTGGCCGGGTCTGGCAACGAGAAACCAGAAACGAGAAACGTACTATCGGGTGCGAAGGAGCTCTGCTTCGCAGGTGTCGCCGTATGAGCTGATGCCGGCACCGGCGAACGTAAATCGATTCACCAGCTTGCTCGGTGTTGCTGTGGGATCGAGGAGGGCTGCCAGGTCCGCCGGGCTATTTGGAAGATAGTTGCCCATAACGGGCGAGGCGAGCACCTCGGGAACGACGCGGAAATTTTCGCGCCTTCCCGCCGGCTCATCTACCGTCATGCCGATCTCGGGAACACGGAACAGCAGTTTGCGCAGAGTTCCGGTGAGGTTCGGGCGGCACTTCATGGTCCAGAAGATGGCGCCGGAAGACTCCGGCAGTTCGAGGGATCCGCGAAAGGGGATCTTCCAACGCCGGACCGGCTCGAAGCGTTGGAAGCGTGGCGAGGCGCGCCGCTCGACCAACATGGTCTCGCTCTCAAACGCGCGCGTGTTGTACCAGCGATAAATCTCGGCCCACATTGCGGGCGTCTCCACCCAGGGATGATGCTTATCGATGGCAGCCCACTCGATGATCAGAAAACGCGGGCCTTGGTCGCGAACCCAGGCCGCATTCAGCCCGTCCAGGTACGCTGTGTAGGCTTGGTATTTTTGCACGACGGGGTACAGCCGCAGGTTTAACCCCTCCAACGCGGCGACGCTGTAGACGCTCGACACGGATGCCACGGGCGCATCTTGAATGATGTCGCGGATCGCCGGATTGAGCCGATCCTCGGGATCGAAGCTTTTCAGGCCGCGGTCTCGAAGCGCCGCCCGAAGCCGCTCGAACGAAAGCGCATCCCGGATGAAGCATGCGTTTCGGATTCCGGTTATCTCCTGGATCAATTCCTCACCGATCCAGGCGTGCACGACCGGCATGGCGCTTCCTCCGAAGGCGATCAAAACTAGCAGGAGCAGTCCGAGGCTCCTCCCCGCCAATGGCGCGCCAAGCGCGATGAGACCGAGCGCCAGGCTTGCAAAACAGAAGAAGTTCTGGATGTGCATGTCCTGACGCACGAATCCGTGTTTGAAACTTGCAAATAGGGGAATCGCGAGAAGAGCGGCGCAGAAGGCCGCGTGTTGCCGATCGGAGCACGATGCAACGATCAACGCCAAGGCGATTGCAACCAGAACCACCACCGAAGCCATCCATTCGTCCCTGTCTCCCGGCATGGACATCGCGACGCTGTAGTTGCCGACAATATCGAGGCTGGCGCGGACATATCGTGCGAACGCGTCCCATGAGGGCAAGGTGCACCAACAGACGAAGCCAAAGAAGCTGGCGGGAACCGTCGCCGCGAACGCGACCGGCAGCCAGGCCTTCCATCGCAGGCGAATCAAGCGATCGATGAGGCAACCGGCCAGCGCCCCGCCGGCGATCATGGCGCTGGTGAGTTTGATCAGAGGTATGATGCCGATCAGCGCCAATGCGATCAGGTAACGCGGGAGCCCGCCGCTCGAGCGTTCTACAACCAGCAGCAGCAGCGCGCCCATCAGGAGCAAATTCTCCAGCCCCATATAGTTGAACCAGTACAGAGGGGCCGACATAGCGAAGAACACCGTGAACAACGTGAGATTCCGCAGCTTGAAACCGGCGCGGAAGAACAGATCCGCCAGGATCGCGATCAACACCGCCCACACGATGCCCTGGAAGATCAGGGCGTGCGCGAGGTTGTTTCCGAGGTCCTGCGGAAAAGCCAGGTATCCCAGCGGACCCGCGGTCCACACGAGGTCTCGTCCCATTGCCAGGCCATGGGCAGCCGCATAGTTCAGCGCGAAAATCCAGGTATTGTCCAATTCCGGATCCAGCGCCCAGTAACGAATCGGGCAGGCGAGCAGAGCCGCGAAGAGGAAAAGCAGGCAGCGAGCGAAACTCGGGAGGGTACGCTCAATCTCCAGTTTTCGGGCGCGTGCCGACGCTGGTTGAAATTCAGTCACGGGCGTTGATGCCGTCCTGCTTCGCCACGAACGATTCAGCAAAAGCAGTCACCGCTTCACCGTTGCCAGCAGAATAACATGACTCGTCGGATAGCCGGAGTAAAGGGGACACTGCTACTCTGCACAGCCGTGCCGCTGTTCTTCACCGGTCGCATGTCGAGCTGGTGGTACCCTGGGCAAACACCGGCGCGAGGGAGTTGTCAAGAACCGCGATTTGAAGATCAAAACGGTCCACTGCTGGTCGGATGGCAATGATGCATTCTTGGTCCGTAATCATTTTCAGCGCAGCTTGGTAGGTGCGTCTGTGGCTGATCTTCTTTAGAAACTCCTGACTTGTTAACAGCTCGGGGAGGCTTACGTTCTCCTGAACCGTGGACAAATAATCAAAATCGTCAATGGTGTAACCAAACTCGTGGCGCGTGTTTCGAAACACATGAGTGAAAGCAGCCAGATTGCCGATTTCTGCTTGCAGCTCGGCAGATGGCGAAAACGACGGAGCGCAAGTGTCTATAAAGGCCGCAATCTTGACTGAGGCAGCTATGAGCTTGTCGGTGTTAAGGAATTTCTCGTGCTGGCGCGTGCTCTGCCGCAGCAAGTCGTTTATTGCTTGATCCCGCCATGTTTTCCAATCGGGCAACGTAGCCGGGCAACGTAAAGGAGCGCAAAACACTTGCTGCGCAAGCGCGGCGGCGAAAACTGGGGCTACAAATAGAATCCTAATGCGAACCTCACACGTGATGGGCTGAGGTGCGGACGATACCCAACCGTCCCCGTCAGTTACCGGGGACAAAGCTGGATCTGCCCGCCGCGAAGGCGTTCAATTGCCTTTACTTCTGGGGGCCTCCGGCGCATTTGATCCCTTTTTTGCCGCCGTCGGTTTGCTCAACTCTGCCTTTCCTGCCGGTACCGCTACCTTTTCTATAAACCTTGCAGGCTGGGTTTCCCGCTTGGGGGGTGGTGTGGTGGTGCCGGTTGTCTTCGGCGCATTCCCCGAACCCTTCTTGGTAGCGTGGATTATTGGAGGAAGTGGTTGAGGGTTGAGGGTGACGGCTTTTTTCTGCGCATTCCCCGAACCCTTCTTGGTAGCGTGGATTATTGGAGGAAGTGGTTGAGGGTTGAGACTGACGGCTTTTTTCTGCGCATTCCCCTCCGGCTCTACAGTGCCCTTTCTCCCGGTACCCGCTGCCGTCCCGTTCTTTATTAACTTACCTTGCTTGCCTGGCGATCCACCGGTCGCCTGGGCGAACACCAGCGCGGGCAGCGAGAACATGATAGCGGTCGTCAACCACAACTGAAATCGTTTCATTTACCATCCTCTCTGAGTAGTGAAGCTCTCAAGCTAATACTACGCGGCCCTCGCTGGCGCAACAAGCCACACGTTCGTGTAGGTCTGCCGCCCGCCGCCGCTTCTAAGCTTCTATCTGGATTTGCGGTTTGCGGCTTCAATTGGCGGAACCCTTCTTCTCTCCCAAGAGGATGTGATCGCTTCGTTAGGTGCGCTTCTACAATGCTTGGGGATCAAAGCTTCGAGGACTCTATCGACTCGTCGATTGTCATAACGCGGGAAGATGGCGAAGCCTACTTGTTGGCACCTCGTTTTCCGGCAGTTCTGCAAGGAGCATTACAGTTGGGGTTGTTGCTCTTGGGAACTATCTTGTAAGTATTCTTAACAGGGTTGCAGCAACAACTCACCTTCGGATTGTAGA
>WNFJ01531507.1_pt3 | contig 47079 bp, 41 predicted proteins | sample 5400461 | NCBI WGS metagenome assembly WNFJ01 (sample SAMN13153349, study PRJNA577476) | soil metagenome | isolation source: 115 cm saprolite on Douglas fir-dominated hillslope | place: USA:California | collected 2013-09-17
CTCGCTCCTCGGTCCAGGCGGCGCCGCGCCCCTGCAGCTCGCGCGGCCCTCCTTGTCTGATCGGTAGATCGAACATATCGCCGAGAAGGAGCATCCAGGCAACGCTGGTGGTATCAGGACCCGGTCTGATGGGGTATGCAGGGTCCATGCGCAGCATGTGGAAGGGCGCGATTTCCTTCGGCCTGGTCATGATCCCCGTAAAACTCTACGCCGCGACGGAGCAAAAGGACATTGCGTTCCGCCAGGTTCACCGGACCGACGGCGGCCGGATCAGGTTTCGCCGGGTCTGCTCGGTCTGCGGCGAGGAGGTCCCTTACGAGGACGTGGCCAAGGGCTACGAGCTGCCCACCGGCGAGATGGTGGTGCTGACCGACGAGGACTTGGCCGAGCTTCCGCTGCCGACGGCGCGCAGCATCGAGGTCGTCCACTTCATGCCTGCTGAGCAGCTTGATCCGATCCTGCTCAACCGCAGCTACTTCGTAGAGCCGGAATCGGCAGGCGCGAGGGCATATGTCCTGCTGCGCGATTCGCTGGACCGCTCGGGGAAGGTGGCCCTGACCCTGGTGGCGCTGCGGCAGCGGGAGTCGCTGGCCACGCTGCGGACGCGGAACGGGGTGCTGGTGCTGGAGACGCTGCTCTGGCCCGATGAGATCCGCGTTCCGGACTTCCCGTTCCTGGACGACGACATCGAGGTGCGGTCGCAGGAGCTGAAGATGGCCGCGTCGCTGATCGAGTCGATGACCGAGGACTTCGATCCTGACGCCTACCACGACAATTACCGTGAGGCGCTCCAGGAGGTCGTGGACGCCAAGGTGGAGGGCCGCGAGGTGATCCAGCCGGAGGGCGTGAGCGCGGTCACTGAGCCGACGAGTCTCGCGGACGCCCTCAAGGCCAGCCTGGCTGCCGCACAACGGGCGCCGGCGCGGGCCGGGGAGATCGAGACTGAGGTCGAGGCGGCTCCGGGCCGGGCGATCGCGGGCGGCACGAGGACGCGCGCGACACCGGCCGGCCGGACCGGGGCCAGCGGGGCGAAGGACGGCAGGGCCAGGGCCAGCGGGGCGAAGGACGACGGGGCCAGGGCCAGCGGGGCGAAGGACGACGGGGCCAAGACGAGCAGAGCCAAGACCGGCGGGGCCAAGACCAGCGGGGCGAAGGACGGCGAGGCAGAGGACGGAACCTCGGGGACGCCCGCGGCCAAGAGCGCCCGGCAGCCGGCGGCGGAGCAGCCGGCCAAGGAAGCGGAGGCGGCTAGCACATCGACTCAGCCGCGGAGCCGGCGCCGAGCGAGCTAGCGATGAACGGAGAGTAAAGTCTCTGATCATGACGGATCCGATTCCCGCGTGGCCGGGAGAGCTCGTCCCGGTCGGCGCGGGCGAGGTAGACGGCGAGGTATTCGTGCGCAGCGCGCCGGCGCTCGAGGGCGCTGAGCCGGCACTCTTCGTGCACGGGCTGGGCGGCTCAGCGACGAACTGGACCGACCTGATAGACGTGCTGCGGAATCCTCCTGAGGACGGCCCGGACGGGCCGCCGCTGGCCTGCGAGGCCCTGGACCTTCCAGGCTTCGGCTACTCGCCGCTGCCCGCAGACAGCGATTACTCCCTCGACGCCCGCGCCGCATCCGTCAGCGGCCTGATCGAGAAGCGGGGGTACTGGCCGGTGCACCTCATCGGCAACTCGCTGGGCGGCGCGGTGTGCGTCAGGCTGGCCGCGCGGCGGCCGGACCTGGTGCGGACCCTCACCTTGATCTCGCCTGCCCTGCCCGACCTGCGGCCGCGCGTCCTCCCGATGCGGCTGAGCCTGCTGTGCGCGCCCGGGCTAGGCCCGTGGCTGCTAACCCGGGCGCATCGGATATCGCCTGAGGACCGGCTCTCGATCGTGATCAAGGACATCTACGCCGACCCGAGCGTGGTGCACGCGAGCCGCCGCGCCGAGGACGTCAAGGAACTCATCCGCCGGGACGAGCTCGGGTACGCCGACGACGTGCTGCTCGCTAGCGCGCGCGGGCTGGTCGCCGAGTACGTCCGTCGAGGTCCGGGCTCGCTGTGGCGCGACGCGGTCAGGGTCACCGCGCCGACCCTGGTCATGTACGGCAGCCATGACCGGCTGGTGAGGCCGGCGATGGCGGCACTCGCGGCGCGTGCCTTCCGCAACGCGCGCGTGGTAGTGCTGCCCCGGATCGGTCACGTCGCGATGATGGAGCGGCCCGGCCTGGTCGCGAAGGAGATGTGCGGGATGCTCGTCGCTACCCGGCGTCCGCTCCATGCGCGGCTGTGACCGACGTGACCGACGTGGCCGGCTGGGCCGGCTGACCAGCCCATCGAGCTGGCGGGTGACGGGGAGCCTCCGGTGCGCGCCGACGGCACCCTGGCCGGCTCGGCGCTGCGCAGGGACGCCGCCGTGGCCGATATGGTGGCGGCGGGGATCGGGCTGGCCGAAGCCGTCGCGGCCGCCAGCCGCGTTCCCGCTGACCTGATCGGCCGGCCCGACCTGGGCCGGATAACGCGCGGCGCGGCCGCCGGCCTGACCTGGCTTGATGATGACCTGCGGACAAGGGCGACCTGGATCGGCGGTGAGCTGGTGTATTCGCGGACCGGACAGGCCGGGGCGATCGGCGACTGTGAGCCACGGAGGACCGTCGTGAGCGGCCCGCAGGTCACCCACATGCGGGCCGAGATCGCCGAGCAGCCCGCAGCGCTGCGGGCCACGATCGACGCGCTGCTGCCGCGGGCCGCTGACGCGGCCGCGCTCGCTGGCGACGCACGCCACGTTCTGTTCATCGCCCGCGGGACCTCGGACAACGCCGCGGTCTACGGCAGCTACCTGATCCAGGCGCACGCGGGCCGGCTGGCTACCCTGGCCTCGCCGTCGATCGCCACCGCCTACCGCAGCCGGATCGACCTGTCCGGTGTGCTGGCGGTGGCCCTGTCCCAGTCGGGCCAGACCGGGGAGATCGTCGAGACCATGGCCTGGGCGCGGGCCTGCGGCGCCCGCACGCTGGCGATCACCAACGGCGCCGCTTCCCCGCTCGCGGACACGGCTGAGGTCACCTTCCTCACCCAGGCCGGGACAGAACGCGCGGTCCCGGCGACGAAGACATTCACCACGCAACTCGCCGCCGTGGCGGTCCTGGCCGTCGGCCTCGGGGCCGACCTGGACGCCGGCGAGCTGCGGCACGTTCCGGACGAGATCGAGGCGATGCTGGCCGCCGGGCCGGCCGACCTGGACCTCCTGGTAAACGAGCTCGCCGAGGTCCGCGGGGTGGTGGTCTCGGCGCGCGGGATGGCCTATGCGGCCGCGCTCGAGCTGGCGCTGAAGCTCAAGGAGGCGTGCTACCTGCACGCGATGGGGCTCTCGTACGCGGACCTGCTGCACGGCCCGATCGCCGTGGTCGATGCGCAGACGCCCGCGATCCTCCTCGCCGCCGACTCGGGCCCGACCCTGGACGGCACGGTCGATCTGGCCCGCCGCGTCGTCGGCGCCGGAGCGCGCGCCTACGGGATCGGCGGCGGCGACCGCCTGGCCGCCGCGTGCACGCGCGCGCTGCCCGGGCCGCGGCTGCCGGAGTGGCTGGCGCCCATGGGACTGATCGTTCCCGGCCAGCTGCTGACCGAGGCGCTCGCGCGCAGGCTCGGTCTCGACCCGGACCGCCCGCGCGGCCTGAACAAGGTCACTCAGACCGCGTGAGCGAGCTTCAGGCCACCAAGGCGCCCCGCAGGCGAGCGGGAGGCACCGCATGAGTCATGCGAGACACCGCATGAGCCGCCGCGGGGATGGCCGCGCGGCTCCGGGCCGTCCAGGTGGAAAAATGCTGCTCAGGGCTCCCGGTGCACCTTGTGCTGGGCGGCCTGAGCGCGCGGGCGCATGACCATCAGGTCGATGTTGACGTGGGAGGGCCGGGTCACCGTCCAGGCGATGGCGTCGGCGATATCCTCGTCGGTCAGCGGCTCCGCGACTCCCGCGTAGACGGCCGCGGCCTTAGCCGCGTCGCCGTGGTAGCGGTTGAGGGCAAACTCGTCGGTCTTCACCATTCCCGGCGCGATCTCGATGACGCGAACCGGCTGGCCGCATAGCTCGAGGCGCAGGGTTGCGGCCAGCGCATGCTCCCCGTGCTTGGCGGCGACGTACCCGCCGCCGCCCTCGTAGGCAACGAATCCGGCGGTGGAGGAGAGCACCACGATCGTGCCGTCCCCGCTCGCGATCAGCTTGGGCAGCAGAGCCTGCGTCACGTGCAGCGTGCCTATGACGTTGACCTCGTACATCGTCAGCCAGTCCGCTGGAGCCGAGCCCTCAACGGTGTCGCCGCCCACCGCGCCGCCGGCGTTGTCGACGAGGACATCGCAGCGCTCCAGGGACTTGGCCAGCGCGTCGACGGCAGCCCGGTCGGTGACGTCGAGGCGATGGGCCTCGGCCTGGCCGCCGCGCTCTTTGATCCGCTCCGCGAGCGCCTCGATGCGGTCGCCGCGGCGCGCCGCGAGCACCACGTGGTAGCCGGCCTCGGCGAGCTTTACCGCCGTGGCTGCCCCAATCCCGCTGCTTGCTCCGGTGACCACGGCTGTTCGCTGCATGGCTGAGATTGTGCCAGCCGGGCGCGCTCAGCCGGCCGGGCGGCCCGTGATCATGCGGTTGGCGAGGCTCACGTTCGCGGTTTTCTGGAACAGGATGCCGATGAACGCCTCAAGTTCCTGCCGCTGCGCGGCCGACCTCGGCGCGCGCAGATTCGTGAACTCAGCCCAGACCAGGACGAGGTAGTGACCCTTGACCTCGGCGGCCTCGATGCCGGTTCCCTTGGTCAGCCTCTTCGTCGGCCCGGTGGCGGCCGGCAACTGCGCGATGAACTCGGCCGGGCCCGCCGCCTGCCCCGCCTTCTTCGCGGCGGCCGCCGTGCTGAGGTTCAGCACGCCGATGGTGCCCATCAGCTTGTTGCCGGAAGACAGGTAGCTGGCCCGCATGGCCTGGGTGCAGCCTGCCTGGCTCACGGCCGACGTCAGAGCGCTGCCGACCAGGGCCCCCGAGCAGTGCGCCCGAGCTTTCTTCTGGACGGTCCTGGTGTAGCTGGTGCCTCCGTCGGCGAACTGGGCCGGGAACAGCTCGGCGAGGGTGAGCGGCACCGGGTCGGAGGCCCGGGACGCGATGTGGCTCCAGGTGCCGAGCGACGGCGACGGGGTTGGTGACAGGCCCGTCGCAGACGGCCTCGGTGCCGCCCGGTGCAGCGTCGCGGCGGGGGCTGCGTGCTGATGATGGTGGGCGAGCCAGAGATACCCGGCCGCGCCGGCCACGACCACCGCCAGCCCGACGGCAAGCAGAACGCGGCCGCGGCTGCTGCGCCCCCGGGGTCGCGCGCGCCCGCGGGAGCCGTGCCCGTGCGTGCTCTGCCGGCCGCCTGGTTCTTGCGCCGGCCTGGCCCCGGTGGCGGGGCCGGGGCCCGGGCCGCCGCGGGCGCGCCCGGCAGCGCCGCGGGCATCACGGGTCCGGGGCGTATCTTCCCGGCCGTCCGGCCGGGCCCGGCGCGGTGCGGCCTGGCCGGGTGCCGCGTCGCCGAATGCGGGCTGGCCGGGTGCCGCGTCGATGGGTGCGGCCAGGCCTGCTCCCGTCAGGCGGGCTCCTGCCTCGCCAGGTGCGGCCTGGCCGGGCGCTGCCAGGCTGGGATCGGCCTGGCCGGGTGCCGTCTGGCCGGGTGCCGTCTGGCGCGGTATGGCCTCACCGGGGGCGGCCAGGTCCGCACCGTACTCCGCGCCGGGCCGTACGCGGCCGGAGTAGGCGTCCGCGTACCGCTCGCGGTCGCCAGAGGAACTCGGTGCCGGCCAGCCGCTAGCGCCGGGGGCATCTTCGCCCACGACGTCCCACGTCTGGGTGGACGTAACGTCGGCCGCCGGATCACTCACCGCAAGCGCTGAATAGTGCGGGTCGCCATAGCCGCCGTCGCCATAGTCGGCGTGGGTGTTACCAGCGTCCGCGTAGTCAGTGTGGGGATAGCCCGGCTCTGCCGCCCCCGGTCCTGCCTGGCCGGGCCCGGCGGCCTCGGGTGCCCCATGATCCAGGGCCGTCCCGGCACCGCTATCCGGGCCCGTAGCGCCTGGGTCGGCGTAACCGTTGTCACCCGACCAGGAGGTCCGGTTCCAGGCAGAGAACTGGCCGGGCGGATAGAGCGGCGGAGGCTGTCCCGGCGCGGGCGGGAAGCCCCGGATCGGGCCCTTGCCTGCCGCGCTACCCGGCGCATACTGTCCGCCGGCGTACTGTCCGGCCCCGTAGTGTCCGCCACCGTGCTGCCCGCTGTCGGCCCAGGCGCCGCCGGCCCGGGAGGAGTCGCGGCGGGCGTCGCGGCGGGCCTCCCGCCCGCCGGAGTAGCCGGGAGCGAAGAGCGATGGCTCGCTGGCCGCCGGTCGGCCCGCGCCGGGCTCGCCCGGTCCAGTGTTGCCTGACACAGTGTTGCCTGGCACAGTGTTGCCCGGCCCAGCGTTGCCCGGCCCAGCGTTGCCCGGCGTAGCGTTGCCCGGCACGCGGCCCTGACGGGGCGAAGCGGCGCGCCCGGGCGGGCTACGCCGTCGGCCCGGCACTCGGCCGGTGGCGTTCTCACCCGGGTTGCGCATGCGGCGAGCGTATCGCCATCACGCCTGACTTAGCCGCGTCATGCGCTTTGTCAACCGACCGATGCCGCGATGGCCCAGGTGAGCGCGCCCTGGTCGCCCCTGCGGCATCGCTTTGACCGCCGTCGGTCGCGGCCGGTATCCTGCACAGGCGTCCGTGCGCACTGGCATGCCCGCACGGCCCGCCTCGCGGGCCCGTGGCGGCGGCTGATGCCCCGGATTCCCCCACCGGGAGGAATTACCCTAGGTGGGGCCCACGTTTTCAGTACTCACATGCGAAGGCCTACCACCGTGCGCACCTTCAGCCCGAAAGCCGCCGACATCGAGCGGCAATGGCACGTTATCGACGCCTCCGACGTCATACTTGGCCGTCTGGCGAGTCAGACGGCCATCCTGCTGCGCGGGAAGCACAAGCCGATCTTCGCGCCGCACCTGGATACCGGTGACTTCGTGATCGTCATCAATGCGGAGAAGGTCGCGCTGAGCGGCAACAAGCTGGCGGACAAGCGCGCGTACCGGCACTCGGGATATCCGGGCGGCCTGCGGTCCGTCGCCTACGGCGACCTGCTGGCCAGGCACCCGGAGAAGGCGGTCGAGAAGGCCGTCAAGGGCATGCTGCCGAAAAACTCCCTGGGTCGGCAGATGCTGCGCAAGCTCAAGGTGTACGCGGGCCCCGACCACCCGCACCGGGCGCAGCAGCCAGTTCCGTTCGAGATCACCCAGGTCGCCCAGCAGGTCGGCTCCGGCCGCACAGCGGCCAAGTAACCAAGGGCCCAGTAACTGCGGGCACAGTAACCGAGAAGGAAGCACGAGGCAGACATCGTGGCCGAGCCCACACACGTGCAGGATCCCGCTGCGGAAGCAGCCGCCGGCGAGGACGCATCCGAGCACCTGTCGGAGTACTCCACGCAGACCGGTGACACGTCGGCCGCCGCCCCGGGGCGGCCGACGGCGCGCAAGCCGGTGGTGACCGGGAACGCCCTGGGCACCGGCCGCCGCAAGGAGGCGATCGCCCGGGTCCGCATCGCGGCGGGCACCGGAAAGTGGGTGATCAACGACCGGTCGCTGGACGAGTACTTCCCGAACAAGGTGCACCAGCAGCTGATCAGCGAGCCGTTCGTGACCCTCGGCGCGGACGACGCCTTCGACGTGGTCGCGCGGATCACCGGCGGCGGCGTCACGGGGCAGGCGGGAGCGCTGCGGCTCGGGATCGCCCGTGCGCTGACGCTCGTGGACCCGGAGAATCGCCCGAGCCTGAAGCGGGCCGGCTTCCTGACCAGGGACGCCCGGGTGAAGGAGCGCAAGAAGGCCGGGCTGAAGAAGGCCCGGAAGGCGCCCCAGTACTCCAAGCGCTGATCTCCGGCCAGTGCTGTCTTCGGCCAGTGCTGTCTTCGGCCAGTGCTGTCTTCGGCCAGCGCCGTCTCCGGCCAGCGCCGTCCCAGCGGGAGCGTCATCGCAACGGAAGACCGGGAGCCGTTCCATGGGCCGTATGTTCGGTACTGACGGCGTTCGAGGTGTCGCAGGCCGTGACCTAACGGCACGGCTCGCAATGGACCTTGCCGTCGCGGGTGCCGGGGTGTTGTCCGGCACCGGCCCGTCAGCCACGGGCCCGTCAGCCACGGCGCCATCCGCCACGGCGCCATCCGCCACGGGGGCGTTCGCCGGCGGGCGGCGCCGCGGACGGCACCCGGTGGCCGTGGTCGGCCGCGACCCGAGAACGTCGGGTGAGTTCCTCGAGGCCGCGGTCGTGGCCGGCCTGGCCAGCTCGGGCGTGGACGTGCTCCGGCTCGGCGTCGTCCCCACCCCCGCGGTCGCATACCTGACGGCCGCGCTCGACGCCGAGTTCGGCGTGATGCTGTCGGCCAGTCACAACCCCGCCCCAGACAACGGGATCAAGTTCTTCGCGCGCGGTGGCCTCAAGCTGCCCGATGAGGTCGAGGACGAGATCGAGCGGCGGCTCGCGACCCAGACTCCTGGGGGAGGCGTGCCGGAGCTTGGCTTCGGCCGCGTGGCGGACGCGTCGGGAGAGCGTGAACGCTACGTCGACCACCTGCTGTCGACACTGCCGGAGTCAGGTGGCAGGGCGCCCCTGGCGGGGTGGCGGGTGGTGGTCGATTGCGCACACGGAGCCGCCTACGATATCGCGCCGCGGATGCTGCGCCGGGCCGGTGCCGAGGTGATCGCCATCGGCGCGGAGCCCGACGGGGACAACATCAACGCGGGCTGCGGCTCGACGAGCCTGGGCGCGCTCAAGGCCGCGGTGGCCCGGCACGGTGCTGATGTCGGCATCGCGCACGACGGGGACGCCGACCGGTGCCTGGCGGTCGACGCGGACGGCGAGGTCATCGACGGTGACCAGATCCTGGCCGTGCTCGCGCTGGCGCTGAAGGAGGCGGGACGCCTAGCCGACAACACCGTCGTGGTCTCCGTCATGTCCAACCTGGGTCTCCGGCTGGCCATGCGGGAAGCGGGAATCACGGTGGTGGAGACACCGGTCGGCGACCGTCACCTGGTCGCCGCGATGCGGAAAGGGCGGTTCGTGCTCGGCGGCGAGCAGTCGGGCCACATCATCCTGCTCGACCACGCCACGACCGGGGACGGGCTGCTGACCGCCCTGCACCTGCTGGCGACCGCGGCCAGCCGCGGGCAGCCGCTGGGCGAGCTGGCCAAGGCAATGACCAGGTATCCCCAGGTGCTCGTCAGCATCCCGGGGGTGGACAGATCCCTGGTGGCCACCTCGCGTGAGCTCACGGACGCCGTGCGGGCCGCTGAGGCGGAGCTGGGGGAGTCCGGGCGGGTGCTGGTGCGGCCGAGCGGCACGGAGCAGGTGGTCCGGGTCATGGTCGAGGCGGTGGACTCGGGCCAGGCGCACCGGGTGGCCGACACGCTGGCGGCCGTGGTGCGGAGCCTGGCCTGAACCATTCCGAACCGGTCACCATCTGGTGATCGCCGTGGCCTAATCAGTGGGTTGCCCCAGGTTGGGCCGACAGTGCCGGGGAGACGGCTCGGCGGGCCGCTGCGGGCACGCACTGATCATGCTCGGCCGCAGTGGGTAGATTTCCTCACCCTGATGACGGATGTTCCGGGCTAACGCAGATGGCAGAGTCGGTGTTCACGTGCCGCGTGCGCCTGATGCACCGCAACACCGCCAGAGGGACCGAATGCCCGACTGCCTGCCTGCGCGATCGGCGCGCTGATGAGGAGCGAGAAGCCCCGCGCCGATACTCCCGCGCCCGTGGTCGTGCTGAAGTTCGACCCGAACGTCATGCACCACGGCGGCCTCGGCGTCATCCGCAGCCTGGGACGCCGGGGCGTGCCGGTCTACGGGGTGCACGAGGGCCCGTGGGCGCCGGCGGCGAGTTCCCGTTACCTGCACGGCCGCTGCTTCTGGCAGCCGAGCCCGGACGACGCAGATCGGGTGCGCGCTGGGTTGCTACGGCTGTCCGAGCGGATCGGCCAGCCGGCCGTGCTGGTGCCGACCGACGACGCGGGCGCGATCTTCCTCGCCGAGCAGGGTGACGACCTGCGGCAGCGGTTCCTGTTCCCCGATCCGCCGAGAGACCTCCCGCGGCGGGTCGCCGGCAAGCACTCGCTGCTTGAGCTCTGCCGCGAGTTCGGCGTGCCAAGCCCGCGGGCCGCCGTGCCGGAGTCGCTCGAGGCGGCTCGCGAGTTCGCCGCCGACGCGGGCTTCCCGCTGATCGCCAAGCTGACCACGCCGTGGACCAACGGCCGCGGGAAGCTTCGCAGCACCTCGATCGTGACCGACCGGGAGCAGCTCGAGGACACGTACTCGGCCAGCGCCGCGGCAGGTGTCGGGCTCATGCTGCAGGAATACATCCCGGGCGGGCCCGGCCATGACTGGTTCTTCCACGGCTACTGCGACGGCAGCTCGACTTGCCGGCCGGCGTTCACCGGCGTGAAGGAACGGTCGTACCCGGCGCATGCCGGGCTGACCAGCCTCGGGCGGTCCACGGCGAACACCCGCCTCCGTGATGAGGTCACCGGGCTGCTCGCCCGGCTGGGGTACCGCGGGATCCTCGACCTCGACCTGCGCTGGGACGCCCGGGACGACCAGTACAAGCTGCTCGACTTCAACCCCAGGATCGGCGCGCAGTTCAGGCTCTTCCGCGACGCGGCGGGCACCGATGTGGTCACGGCTTGCTACCTCGACCTGACCGGACAGGCGGTTCCGGTGAGCGAGCAGGTGACCGGACGCGGCTTCATGGTGGAGAACTACGACCCGATCAGCGCGCTGCGCTACTGGCGGGGTGGCGAGCTCGGGCTGAGGTCGTGGCTGGCGTCGCTGCGCACGGTCGATGAGGCCGCCTGGTTCGCGCGTGACGACCTGCGGCCGTTCGGCGTTATGTGCCTGCGGATGGGCTGGCGCATGGCGACCAGGCGGCTGGCCCTGCCCCAGGGCCGGGCCCCCAGCGCCGACTTCCGTTACTCCGGTGGCCGTGCGGCTGCCCGGGCCAGTCAGCCCGCGCCGCGCTCGCAGCCGGTCACCCAGATACCGACCACGCGGCCACCGGAGCCGCGATTGCCCAGGGAGGGGACGACAGTTTGACATCCTCCGCCGCCCCGATCCTGACCGCCAGCGGCGTGGCTATCGCCGCCGACTCTTTCATTTCGGGCTACCACAGCACACTGACAAACGGAGGGAGGGAAGCGCGCTTCCTCCCCGGCCGCAGCGCCGGGGCCTGCGCGCAGCAATGTAGATGAGCGATGCCGTCGAGGTGGCGATTGTGGGGGCTGGCCCTTACGGGCTGTCGCTCGCCGCGCACCTGCGCAAGGCGGGCGTGAGCGTCCGTCAGTTCGGCCTGCCGATGCAGCTGTGGCGGGACTTCATGCCCGTGGGCATGTTCCTCAAGTCGCAGGGCTTCGCGTCCAACCTGTCCGACCCGGATCACACGCACACGCTTGAGGCCTTCTGCAAGGCGACCGGCCGGGCCTACGCCGGCTACGGCCTGCCGGTACCGCTGGACACGTTCGTCGCCTACGGCCAGTGGTTCCGCGCCGAGCTGGTCCCGGACGTGGAAGAGGTGCTGGTCGCCGACGTCGCTCGGGCCGGCGGCGGGTTCGAGGTCAGCCTGGCGAACTCCGAGCAGGTGCGGGCGAGCAAGGTGGTCGTCGCCATCGGCGTCGAGGCCTTCGCGCATGTTCCCGAGCCGCTGTCCGCGCTGCCCTCGTCGGTGTGCACGCACAGCTCCGCCCACACCAACCTGGGGGCCTTCAAGGGCCATAACGTCATCGTGGTCGGCGCCGGCCAGTCCGCGCTGGAGTCGGCCGCGCTGCTGCACGAGAAGGGCGCCAGCGTGCAGCTGGTCGCCAGGAAGGACAAGCTCGCCTGGAACGGCCCGCCGCTGCCGCTGGACCGGCCGCTGCCGCAGCGGCTCAGGGAGCCCGAGTCCGGGCTCGGTTCGGGCTGGGCCACCTGGTTCTACTCCAACCATCCTGGCCTGTTCCGGCGCCTGCCGCGGTCCACGCGGGTCTACCGGGCGCGGACGGCGCTCGGCCCGGCCGGGGCCACCTGGCTGCGCAGCCGGGTGGAAGGGCAGTTCCCGGTCCTGACCGGCTACTCGGTCACGTGGGCGAGAACGCAGGATGGCGGCGTGCGCCTCGGGCTGGCCGGCGCCGGCGGATCCTCCCGCGAGGTGGCCGCCGACCATGTCATCGCGGGCACGGGCTACCGGACCGACCTCACCAGGCTTTCGTTCCTCGGTGACCAGATGCTCTCTGGGCTGCGCACGGTGCCCGGCACCGGCAGCTCCGTCGTTGGCCGCGACTACCAGACCTCTATCCCCGGCCTGTACGTCATCGGTCCCGCCGTGGCCCCGACCATGGGCCCGGTCATGCGCTTCGTGTACGGCTCCGAGCACGCTGCCACCTCGGTGGCACGCCAGCTGGCGGGGAGCGCGGTCAGCCGGTCGCGGGCCGCCGTGGCAGCGGGACGCTAATGACGGGGAACTTCGGGCCGCGCAGCGCAGACACCGGCGGCTTCCGGGCTGTCCCCGCTGCGCGGCCCGCACACGGGGGACTTGGCCCGCCGCGATGGCGGGAGCGAGCGGCGCGGCGGGCCAGCCGGACCGCGCCGGTTCTCGCGATGCCACTGGCCGACGCGCTCGGGCTCGCCGCGGCGGCCGGCGTGGCCGGGCGGCCGGGCCTGCCGTCGGCGGCGTACGCGCTGGCCGTGCTGGCCATCCTCGCCGCCACCGGACAGCACCGGCTGCGGATCTGCCTTCGGGTGGCCGACCAGGCCGGGCGCATCCTGGCCGCGGTGGCGGTACCGCTGCCGATCCTGCTGCCGTGGGTGCCGGACGGCAGCGCGGCCTGGCAGGTGCTGTGGTCGGCCGGCCTGGTAGTCGCGTTCCGCATCGCGGTGTCGGCGGCGCTACGCGCCGCGCACCGCGCCGGCCTGCTCACCGAGCCGGCGCTGGTCATCGGCGCCGGGACGTTCGGCGCGCACATCGGCGAGCTGATGCTCGCGCACCCCGAGCTCGGGCTCCAGCCGCAGGGCTACCTCGACGAGGGCCCGCCCCGGCGTGACCTGGCGCTGCCGCAGCTCGGCGCGCCCGCCGACCTCGCGGATGTGGTAGCGCGCCATGGCATCCGCCGGGTCATCGTCTGCTACGCGGCCTGCAAGGACGAGGATCTGGTCACCGTGCTGCGCGCCAGCAGGCCGCTGCCGGCGGACATCTGCGTGGTGCCGCGGCTCTACGAGCTGGGGGCGGCGGTGCCGCGTTCCTGCCTGGACGAGCTGTGGGGCATCCCGCTCATCCCGCTGCGGCGCCTCGGCCACCTGGCGGCGGGCCTGCGGCTGAAGCGGATCTTCGACACCGCGGTGGCCGCCACCCTGCTGGTCGCGGCGGCCCCGGTCCTGCTCGTCCTGGCCGTCGCGATCCGACTGCAGTCCGGTCAGGCACCGGTGTTCCTCCAGGTCAGGGACACAGGCAACGGCCGGAGCGCGGGGATCCTGAAGCTGCGCACGCTCGGCGAGCACGGCGATCCTGACACCTTGTGGACCGGGTCTGCACACGAGTGCAGCGCGCTGGGCCGGTGGCTGCGCGTTACCCACCTCGATGAGCTGCCGCAGCTGCTGAACGTCCTGCGCGGGGACATGTCGCTGGTGGGGCCGAGGCCCGAGCGGCCGTACTTCGTCCAGCGATTCGGCCGCGAGATCCTGCGCTACAGCGACCGGGCCCGGATGCCGGCCGGTATTACCGGATGGGCCCAGGTCCACGGGCTGAACGGGGACACCTCGATTGTCGAGCGCGCCCGCTTCGACAACCAGTACATCGAGTACTGGTCGCCATGGCTGGACGTAGTCATCCTCGGGCGGACGCTCGCGGCCTCGATCCGCGGCCGGCCGGGGGGTGAGCAGTGAAGGGGGTAGGGGAGGCGGGCGGAGCCTCCAGCGTGACTCGCGCCGGCTCCTGGGTGTCGGACGGTCGGGTCCGCCTGCGCGAGGTACCGATGATCCTGATGTACCACGGCGTGGCCGAGGTAGCGGAAGACCCGAACCTGCTGTGCGTGTCACCGAGCCGGTTCGCCGAGCAGATGGCCTGGCTCGAGCGCCGTGGCCTGCGGGGGGTCGGCATCGGGGCGCTTGTGGACGCGATGCGGGCCGGCCGGCAGCGCGGGCTTGTCGGCATCACCTTCGACGACGGGTACCTCAGCGTGCTCGAGGCGGCGCTGCCGCAGCTGCGGCGCCACGGCTTTGGGGCCACGGCTTACATCATCTCCGGCCGGCTGGGCGGCACCAACGAGTGGGACGAGGGCCCGTCCTGGCCGCTGATGACGGCCGGACAGGTCCGCGAGCTCGCCGCGGCGGGCATCGAGATCGGCTCGCACGCCGCCACGCACCAGCGGCTGGCCGGCGCCAGCCCGGAGCAGCTGACGGCCGAGGTCAGCGACAGCCGGGTGAGCCTGTCCGCGCTGCTCGGCGTCGAGATCCGCGGATTCGCCTACCCGTACGGCTCGATGGACGCAGCGGCCCGGCGCGCCGTCCGCGACGCGGGCTACGGGTATGCGTGCGCGGTGGAGGCACGGGCGGCCGAGATCGGGCCCATGGCGCTGCCTAGGATCTACGTCGGCCAGCAGGACGACGCCGTTCGGATGACGGCCAAGCGGCTGCTCTACAGGGGCCGGATCGCGCTCAGAGGGAGACGTCCATGAAAGTGCTTCACGTGATCACCGGTCTCGACGCCGGGGGCGCCGAGCTGCAGCTGGCGATGATACTGCGGCGCACCCGGCACGAATCGGACGTCGTCACCCTCTACAACCCGGGGCCGGTCGCCGAGCAGATACGCGCTCAGGGAACGTCGGTGCGCGACATCGGGATGCGGCGCAACACCGAGCTGCCCGCGCTGCCGCGGCTGCGCAAGATCATCTCCGACGGGCGGTACGACGTGGTGCACACGCACCTGTACCGGTCCCAGGTCTACGCCCGCCCCGCGGCCCGGCTCGCGGGCACGCCCGTGGTCGTGACCACCGAGCACTCGATCGGCGAGACGCATATCGAGCGGCGCAAGATGACCAGGGGGGTGCAAGCGCTGTACCTGGCGTCGGAGAAGTTCTCCGACGCCACCATCGCGGTGTCGGACATCGTCAAGGACCGCCTGGTGCGGTGGGGCGTGCGCCCGGAGAAGATCACCGTGATCCCCAACGGGGTGGACACCGACGAGCTCGGCTTCGACGCGGCCGCCCGGGACCAGGTCCGCGCCCAGTTCGGCATCTCGCCGGAGACCTACGTGATCGGCGCGCTCGGGCGCCTCGACCCGAACAAGCGCGTCGACCTGACCATGGAAGCGGCCGTGCCGATGCTGGGCGAGCGGTGCAAGATCCTGGTCATCGGCCGCGGCCAGGACCAGGCCCGGCTGGAGGCCGCGGCCAGGCGGCTCGGCGTGACCGAGCACGTGATCTTCGCCGGCTACCAGGCCGACACCACGGCGATGCTGTCCGCCTTCGACCTCTACGTCGCCGCCTCGGTGCAGGAGACGTTCGGGCTGTCGGTGCTCGAGGCGCTGGCCAGCGGGCTGCCCGTGCTCTACACGGCCTGCCCGGCCCTGGACGGCATCCAGACCGAGCGCGCCCGCCTGGTCGCCGGAACCGCGGACGCGCTGCGGGACGAGATCCGCAAGGAGCTCGAGGCCGGCCGGCGGCCGCGCGTGACCGACAGCAAGGTATTCGAGCGCTACGGCATCGAGTCCGTGGTCAGCCGGATCGATGACCTGTACGAGCAGGCGCTGGCGGCGCGCCCGCCCCGGATGCGGCGCCGCGCGGCGCGGCGCGCCGCGGCGCGCCGGCCCTCGCCGGCCCCGCCGCGGGCGGCCGGTCCGCCCGCCGCGGAGTCCGGCGTGGCCGTCGGCCAGACCACGGAAGGCACGGGCTGACCGTCATGGGGAGAGGACGGACAGAAGTCCGCGCGCGAAGTCGGGTGACGTGAACTGACATGGACGTGGCACTGATCGGAGAGGGCACCTACCCGCACCAGTTCGGCGGGGTCAGCGTGTGGTGCGACCAGCTCGTCCGCGGGATGACGGACTATGACTTCCTGCTGGTCGCCCTGGTGGCGACGGGTGCCGAGCCGGTGCGCTGGACGCTGCCGGACAACGTGACGTCAGTGACCGCCGTGCCCCTGTGGGGACGCCCGCCGGCCGCGCCGACCTCCCGCCGGCGCGGCAGGCGGAGATCCCGGCCGGTGGACTGCCCGCCGCTCCGCGAGCTGATCGAGGTCCTGCTCGCCCCTCCGGCGGAGGCCCAGGACCGCTTCGCTGACACGCTGCGCGAGATCTTCGAGTTCGCCCAGAACGAGAACCTCTCCGCCAGCCTGTCCAGCGAGCGGGCCGTGGCATTGCTCAGCGAGGCCTGGCGGGACTGGCGGCTCGACGCGACGGAGGCAGCGCCCACCCTGCACGACGCCGTGACCTCGATGCAGCTGCTCGAGCACTCGCTTCGCCCGCTGTCCCATCCCCCCGTGCGGGCGGATGTCGCGCACGCGGTGACCAACGGGCTCGGCGCGCTGCCGGCGCTGGCCGCCAAGTGGCGGTACGGCACGCCGATGATCGTCACCGAGCACGGCCTCTACATGCGCGAGCAGTACCTGCACATCCGCCATAGCCCGTACCGGTGGCCGGTCCGGGCGCTGCACCTGCGGCTCCTGCGCCGCCTGTGCACCATCGGCTATCACGAAGCGCAGATGATCACGCCGGGCAACGTCTTCAACAAGCGCTGGGAGGAACAGCTCGGCGCGGACATGTCCCGGGTCCGCACCGTCTACAACGGGGTGGACCCGGCCGATTTCCCGGCCCTCGAGGGCGAGCCGGAGGTTCCGACGATCTCGTGGGTGGGCCGCGTCGACCCGGTCAAGGACCTGGAGACGCTGCTGCTCGCGTTCGCTCTGGTCCACCGGGCGATGCCGGAGGCACGGCTGCGGATGTTCGGCTCGCCGCCCCCGGGCCAGGAGGCCTACCTGGAACGCTGCCGGGCCCTGGCGGCCGAGCTGGGCATCAGCGACGTCGCGACGTTCGAGGGCCGGGTGGCCGAGATACGCGATGCCTACCAGGCCGGGCAGGTATATGTGCTCAGCAGCATCACCGAGGGCTTCCCGTACACCGTGATCGAGGCGATGACCTGCGGGCGGCCGTGCGTGGCCACCGACGTCGGCGGGGTCAACGAGGCGGTCGCCGACACCGGCATCGTCGTGCCTCCGCGCAGCCCCGAGTCCCTGGCGCAGGCCTGCCTCACGCTGCTGAAGGATGCACCCCAGCGGCGGCGGCTGGGGGCCGCCGCCCGCATGCGCGCGCTGGAGTACTTCACCGTCGACCGCGCGATCAGCGCCTTCGACGAGATCTACACGTTCGTCGGCACCGGCCTCGAGCTGCCCACGGCGGAACCGGACGACGAGTCCGATGACCTGGTGGAGATCGAGCGGCCGGAGCGCGACGAGGAGACCGAGCTGCTGGAGGCCGCCGGATGAGCACCGTGCCGGAGGCGCGCAGATGAGCACCGTGCCGGAGGCGCGCAGATGAGCACCGTGCCGGAGGCGCGCAGATGAGCACCGTGCCGGAGGCGCGCAGATGAGTGCGGGAAGCGCGCACGACCAGCTGCCGCTGGCGCCCCGGGCCGCGGCCGCCGACCCGCAGCGGCTCGCGGTAGCCGCCACCGGCCGGACGCCGGCACCGCGCACCGTCGCGGCGCTCTGCGAGCAGTTCGCCCCGGTGTGCGAGTCGGCGGTGGACCCGCTGGAGATCGCCAGCGCGCTGGAGTTCGAGGGCCTGGGCGACCAGGTGGCGAAGCTACGTTACGGCTTTCCCGATGTGTTCGCGCTCGCGCAGGACATGTACTTCCGGGTGCCGCGCCGGCCGGCCGAGCCGCAGGCGCCCCCGGATCCGTGGCAGGGCGGCGGCAGGCTCCGGCCGGCGCTGCATAGCCTGCTGTACGCGCTGCCGGGGATATGCTTCCCCGCCGCGGTCGGGCTGCTGATCGGCCACGGCGTCGAGATCACGCTGATCGTGGCGCTGCTCATCGCGTGGTCGACGGGCCAGGGCCTGGCCTACCTTGGCTACATCCGGCTCGGCCGGACGACGGATGTGGGCCAGACCCGGCGGCTGCTGCGGGTCGCGCTGACGATCGGGCTGGCGGTGGTGGCGGTCGCCCTGGCGACGACCGCGCGCCTGGTGCACGCGCCCACCTCCGCGCTGATCTTCGGCGCGGGCGAGGGCGCGTACATGCTGGGCGCCGGCGTGCTGATGGTGCTCGGCGCCGAGCGGTGGCTGCTGGCCGCGCTCGCGCCCGGCGTGCTGGCCAGCGCCGCATTCCTCGCCCTGGGCCGGCCGCCGCACCTGCAACATGTCGTCTGGGCGGCGCTCGCCGCTACTCCGCTGCTGGCGCTGGCGCTGGCGGCCTTCTTCACCCGCGGGACCGGGTCGCCGGCCGGCCGGCTGTTCGAGCCGGCCGAGTGGCTCGGGGCCCTGCCCGCGATCGGATTCGGGCTCGTTGCCGCCGGGCTGCTGATCTTCCCGGTCGCGGCGGGCGTGCATGGTCGCGGGGGGATCAACGTCGGGGCGCTGCTCGCCGCGCTGCCGCTGTCCCTGAGCATGGGCGCGGCCGAGGGGAGCCTTCTGTGGTACCGGCGGCGCACGCAACGGCTGCTGCGGACGACCAGGGACCTCGGGGCGTTCGGCCTCAGGGCGCGGCTGGTGCTGCTCGCGGCGGTGCTGCAGTACGTGGCGGCCGCCGCGGCCTTGATCGCCGCGGCGGTCGCGATCGCCGGCGCGACCGGGCTCGCGCACCCGCACCGGTCGGACCTGCCCCAGCTGGCGGCGTACCTGGCGCTGGCCGCGGCGATGTTCCTGGCGCTGATGCTGCAGGCCCTCGGCTCCCGCATCTTCCCGCTGGTTGCGGCCAGCGCTGCCCTGGCCTTCGAGATCGTGTGCCGCCATCTGGGAGTGCTCGCGCAGATCGTGGCGTGCACCGAGCTGGTCCTCGTGATCGGCGGATTTGCCGTTGTCGTGCTCGGGAGGGCGGTGCGGCATGCCTACTAGATCGATGACCGGGAATTCCTGCCTGGGTACAGTGGCGCGTGTTACTAGGAGGAAACGGGCAAACTCGCACAAGATTCCGCCCGTCCGGTCCGCCTGGCGGGCTTTGTGGTCAGCAGCGGCTGTTCCCACGACCGCTGCTGACCACGTTTCAGCCGGGCGCTCCCGCAAAACGGACATCCCGGGCGCCGGTGAGGCCCGCTCGCGTGCACTGCCCGGCGGCCGGGCCCGCGGATCAAGCACTACGCCCGCGACGTGCGCGGATATCCCGGTCAACGATCTAAGTCGCGCCGTGGTTGCCCGGGGGGGACGACTCCCCAGGACCCCCGGCGTGCCATCCGCTCGGGCCGGCCAGCGGGCCGTCGCGGCTGGCCCGGCTTGCGCCGATGGGCCGCGCTCGCTCACCAGGAATCGGAAGTCTCTCAGAGCTGGAAGGAAGCGTCCATGACGAATGTCGTCGCGGTGACGGGGGCGGAAGGCTTTATCGGTTCCCACGTGGTGGAGGCGCTGGTGCGCCGCGGGAACCGGGTCCGGGCCATGGTCCTGTACAACATGTTCAGCTCGACCGGCTGGCTGGACACGCTGGAGGCCGACATCACCGACCAGGTCGACGTGGTGTTCGGGGACGTGCGCGACCCGGCCACCGTGCGCGAGCTGGTCGAGGGCGCCGAGGTGGTGTACCACCTGGCCGCCATCGGGTCGGTGCCCTACTCCTACAGCGCGCCGCGATCCTTCATCGATACCAACACGATCGGCACGATGCACGTCCTCGAGGCGGTCCGGGCCTGCCGCACCCCCCGGCTGGTCCACACCTCGACCAGCGAGACCTACGGCACCGCGCGCACGGTCCCGATCAGCGAGTCGCACCCGCTGCAGGCGCAGTCACCGTACGCGGCCTCCAAGGTCGCCGGGGACAAGCTGGTCGAGTCGTATCACCTGAGCTTCGGGGTGCCCGCGGTCACGCTGCGGCCGTTCAACACCTTCGGCCCCCGCCAGTCCACCCGGGTCCAGGCAGTTGATGCTGGGGGCCCTGGACCCGACCCGCGACTTCTCCTACGTCACCGACACCGCCGAGGCGTTCATCGTGCTCGGCGAGGCCCCTGCGTCGGCGGTGCTCGGCGAGCTGTTCAACTGCGGCCCGGGCGACGACATCGCGATCGGCAAACTGGCCGAGGATATCGCCAGACTTATGGGGGTCGAGGCCGATATCGTAGAAGACCCGCAACGGCTGCGCCCCAAGGACTCCGAGGTCATGCGCCTGGTGTGCGACGCGACGAAGCTGCGCGAGCGCACCGGATGGCAGCCTCGCCTCACCAGGGACGAGGGCCTTCGCGAGACCATCGACTGGTTCTGCGACCCGGCGAACCTGGCCAGGTTCAAGGCCAACGAGTACCACCAGTGAGCCAGGGCCGATGAGCGAGCCGGAGGGGCGCGGCGTCGCCCGGGCTCAGCGAGGACCGGGCGACGCCTTAAGGCGCCCGGCAGGCGAGCGGGAGACACCGCAGTGAACGAGGGGCAGCCGGCGCGGGAAGCCGGCCGCGCTGAGGCCGGCGGCCGGCCGGGGCGGGAGGCCTGATGCGCCTGCTGGTCATCGGCGCGAGCGGGTTCCTCGGCTGGCACGTATGGCACCGGGCTACGGCGGCAGGCGCAGCGGTAGTCACCGCTGGCCGGGCCGGGCTACCCGACTCGCCCGGTCACCGGCAGGTCGACCTGGCCACCGGCGACCCGGCCAGCATCGCCGAGATGATCGCGTCGGTGGCGCCCGACGCGATCGCGAACTGCGCCGGCGCGACCGCTGGCGGCCCTGATGTGCTGGCGCCGGTCAACGTCACCGGCACCTACGCGCTGGTCCGGGCGATGCTGCTGGCCGGCACGCGGGCCAGGCTCGTGCACCTCGGCTCCGCTGCGGAATACGGGCGGGCCGAGCCGGGCGTTCCGGTGGATGAGTCCGCGCCGCCCCGGCCCGTCACGCCGTACGGGGCCACGAAGCTGGCCGGCACTCGCCTGGTCCAGCTGGGCCGGGCGGCCGGGCTCGACGCCGTGGTGCTGCGCGTGTTCAACCCGGTCGGCGCCGGCGCGCCCGAGACCGGGCTGCCCGGGCGCGTGGCCGCGCAGCTGCGCCGGGCCCTGGCCGACGGCACCGACGTGCGGCTCGGGCCGCTGGAAGCCGTCCGGGACTTCGTCGACGCGCGGGACGTCGCCGCCGCTGTGCTCGCCGCCGCGGCCGCCCCGCACCTGCCGAGCCCGGTGGTCAACATCGGCAGCGGCATCGGCGTTCCGGCTGGCACTCTGGTCAAGGAACTGGTCGCGATCAGCGGCTACGAGGGCATGGTGCACGAGGACGCGGAGGGGTCCGCGCGCTCGCCCGACAAGTCGTGGCAGCAGGCCGACATCGCCCGCGCCGGCCTGGACCTGGGCTGGCGGCCGCGCCATGATCTCGCAGCATCGCTGGCCGACCTGTGGGAGGCGAGCCGTGACCAAGCTGGCTTCTGATCGCCTGTCGCTGGGCAGGCCGCAGCTGGTCGTGCCCGCCTACTTCCGCCCGGATGTCCGTCCCGACGACTGGAATCTGCTGGCGAAGCACGCGTCCCAGGTGCGGCTGGTGATACTCAACCTGGCCAACGGGCCGGGTCCCCTGCCCGACCCCGCCTTCTACCCCGCGCTTGACCGCCTGCGCGAGGCCGGGGTGCCGGTGGCCGGGTATGTCGACAGCAACTACGGCCGGCGCCCCGGCCGCGAGGCACTGGACGACCTCGGCCTCTTCCTGCGGTGGTATCACGTGGCCGGCGTGTGCTTCGATCGCGCGGCGGTCACCGCCGAGCACCTTGGCTATTACGCCGCGCTGTCGCGCTACGCCCGGGACATGGGAGCGCGCGTGGTGCTGTTCAACCACGGGGCGCATCCGCTCGAGGCGTACGCGGAGCACGCCGACCTGCTCGGGACCTTCGAGGGTCCCTGGCGCGCCTACGTCCAGCTCGCCGTGCCGCGCTGGACACGGTCCCGGCCAGCAGGCAAGTTCTACCACGTCGTGTACTCGGTGCCGCCCGAGAACTTTAACCATGCGTACCTGCTGGCCATGCGGCGCCGGGCGGGCAGCGCGTACATCACAGACCGCAAGGGCGCCAACCCCTACAACTGCCTGCCCGCCGGGGGGCTTGAGCCGGAGTCGCGATGGATGCGCTAGCCGTGCTGCCCGGGCGGACACAGTGCCGCCCGGGGACACCCCGTACCCCCCTGGCCCGGAACCCCCCGCGTGCCCCCGCCCGCCTCCCCTTCCCCCGCGACGGCCGGCAGGCCGGCCGTCGCGGCTGGCACGGCTTCGCCGTCGCCGGGGACTGAGACCGAGATGTCGACGGCGGGCAGGCCGCCGGATGACTGGCTGAAGATACAGCGGCGAGTACAGCGGCGGAATGCACCGGGGAGACTGCGCGCGCTGGTCGGCAGGCCGCTGACGGTCGTGGTGGTGGCCGCCGTCCTCGCCGGAGGCGCTGCGGCCGGCATCACCGCGGGGCTGACCTCGGGAGGCAGCAGCTCAGCACGGTGCCAGAAGGCGTTCGTCCCGGCCTATTTCCCGGGGAGCGTCTGGGCGCAGGCCACCGCCAGCCACCCCGCGCCAAGCGCCATGATCCTTAACCCGGCCACGGGCGTGGGGGCCGGCAGCGCGCCGGATCCTGCCTTCCAGTCAGTGGTCAAGCACGCGCGAGCCGCAGGCACCGCCGTCCTGGGCTACTCGTCGACCAAGTACGGACTGCGCCCCATCGCGGAAGTCGAGGCCGACGTCAGGAATTACGAGGCCTGGTATGGGGTGACCGGAATTTTCCTGGACGTGGTCAACGGCGTCGCCACCGAGCTTCCTTACTATAGGCAGCTGGCCAGTTACATCCACCGGGTCATCCCGGGATCCTCGGTCTGGCTCAACCCGGGAATCTATCCTGATCAGCAGTACATGTCGGTGGGCAATGTCGTGATGGTATTCGAGGGCACCTACGCCCAGTACCGCAATATCCAGGTGCCCAGCTGGGCCCGCCATTTCCCTGCGACCAGGTTTGCGAACACCGTCTACGACGCCCCCTCAAGCTCGCAGGCCGACAGCGCCATCAGCCTGTCCCGGAGCCGGAATGCCGGTTATGTCTACGTGACAAATCTGGCGGGATCAAACCCGTACGACGCGCTGCCGAGTTACTGGTCCAGCGAGGACGCAGCCATAACGAGGGGATGCGGCGAGCATGCCGTGGCGACACTGCCCTGACCGCGACCCTTCTGGCCCGCTTGGCAACTGACCAGCCACTGGTCCCGTGCCAGGGCGCCGGTCAAATAACACAGTGACTGGCCGGGTGGCTCGCTGACAGTCTGGGCCGCTTGGTACGGCCACCCGCTACATGACCGCTCTAGGCGGCCCGATGTCAGCCGCGGTCGGCCCCCTGTCTCCCGTGCTTTGTATCCGCAGTGTGATTCACTAGGCACGTCAGGTAGCCGGCGGGTGGGGCCGGACTGATATTCCCCCCTTATAAGGACGAGGGATTCTCATTCATCGGTATGAGGACAAAGCCATGTCGCCGCCGCATAGTGGGCTAGTGGACGTGCGGCGGCTGCTTCTGGTGGACGACTACAGGATGGTCACCGAAGCGCTTGCGTCCAGGCTCTCGGCCGCGCCCGACCTCTGGGTGGCCGGGTGCTGCACCACCGATGACCCCCAGCTGCCCGAGGTCGTCCGCTGGCTGCGGCCGGATGTGATCCTGATCGAGGTAGAGCCGCTCGGCTTCGCCGTGGGCGAGGTACTGCAGCGCCTGAGGGCCGCGTGGCCGGCGGCGCACGTGGTCGTGGTCAGCGGTGACCATGACGTCGCTCACGCCGTGGACGCCGCCCGGGCCGGGGCGGCGGCCTGGGTATCCAAGGAGCAGGGCGCGGACGAACTGGAGACCGTGCTCCGCGGGGTGTGCCAGGGCCATTCCTGGTTCCCGCCGGAGATGCTCGGCGAGATATTGCGCGAGTTGCGCGACGACGTCCGGAAGGCCAGGGAGGACAGCGACCCGCTCGACGTGCTGAGCCCGCGGGAACGGGACGTCCTGGCGAGCATGGCGGAAGGCAAGCGCGGGCGGCAGATTGCCGAGGAACTGCTGATCTCCACCGACACGGTACGCACCCACACGCGCAGCATCTTCAGCAAGCTGGACGTGCACAGCCGGCTCGAGGCCGTGCGGGTCGCGCGGGCCGCCGGCCTGGGCCCTCCCGAGCGGCCCGGGATTACCGGCGGCCGCCCGGCGACAGTCCCCTTCCGACCAGGCCCGGGCGGGCGATGACCGGCTTCCGGGCAGACTCGAGGCCGCCCGGGATCCGGAGCGGCGGCACCGGCGGGCCGCTGCGGGTCGCGGCCGTCATCACCCGGCTTGAGGGCGGCGCCGGCGTGCTCGCCCTGCGCGGGGCGCAGGCCATCGCGCGGGAGACCATCCAGCCGACCATCGTGACCGGCAGCGGGGGCCGGCTGCTCGGCGAGGCCGCAGCATCCGGCATCGAGGTGGTGATCGAGCCCTCGCTGCTCGAGGTGATTGCCCCGCGCAGCGACCTGCTGGCGCTGCGGCGGCTGGAGGCGCTCTTCCGGGAGCGGAGCTTCGACGTGGTGCACACCCACTGTGCGAAGGCCGGAGCGGTCGGCCGCGTGGCCGCGCGGCGCGCCGCGATACCCAGGATCGTGCACACCTTCCACGGCTTTCCGTTCCACGAGTTCCAGTCGCTGCCGCGCCGGCGGGCCTACGTGTCCATCGAGCGGCGGCTGGGCCGGATCACCGACATGGCCCTGTGCGTGGGCGCCGGAGTGGCCGCCGAGGCGGTACGGCAGGAACTGGTCGCGCCGGAGCGGATCCGCACGATCGGCGTTGCCGTGGACGGGCCTGACCGGGCGAAGGCCAGCATGAGCGCCCAGCTGCCGGAGGCTCGCCGGCGTGCTCGCGCCGTGCTTGGCCTTCCGGCGGAAGCCACCGTGGTCGGCGCGGTGGGCCGGCTGACCTACCAGAAGGCGCCCGAGGACTTCGTCGCGGCCATCCGGGAGCTGGACCGGCGGGGAGTCACCGGCGTCTGGGTGGGCGGCGGTGAGCTCGCCGAGCGGGTCGGGCGCCGCATCAGCGCCCTGAGAGATGCCCGGGTCATCCTGGCCGGCGAGCGCACGGACGTGCTCGACGTGCTGCCCGCGTTCGACGTCTTCGCCCTGCCCAGCCGCTACGAGGGCCTGCCCACCGCGATCGTCGAGGCCATGATCTGCGGCGTCCCGGTCGTCGCCAGCGCCGTTAACGCCGTCTCCGACCTCGTGATACCGGGCGAGACGGGAATGCTGGTACCGCCGCACCGGCCCCGCCTGCTGGCCGCCGCTGTCGGATATCTTCTCGACTCGCCCGCTGCCGCGGCCCGCATGGCCGCGGCGGCACGCGCTCGCCTGGCTGACCACTACGGTGAGCCGGAGCTGCGCACCGCGCTCCTAGCGGCGTACTCGCCCGTCCCGCGAGACGCCTGCGCGCCTGCGGCGTCGCGCTAGCCCGCCGCGCCCCGCGTCCCGCGCCCCCGAGGTCAGTCCGCGTCCCGCGCCCCCGAGGTCAGTCCGCGTCCCGCGCGCTGAGGACAGTCGGCGCCTCGCGTCCCCGGACGGTCCGCGGATGTGGCCTTGCCGCCTGCCCGTCGCGTCCGTGCCGGCTACTAAGAGTGAAGTTTAGTTACGTGATGTAATGACGAAACATGCTGTAAACGTACGCCGGTACGAAAGCGTCTTCACCACATGGGGCAGTTCACCCGGAAGGCCGCAGATCTGGGCTATTACTGCTGGTTGCGGCAGATGTTCCGCGCGGGGGCGGGAGCGGCCCGGGCCCGGACAGGTGACATAAGCGACCTGAAAACTAGAGATCAGCGCTCGAGCTGCCGCGAGCTGTCCGGGGCTGGGGGGAGTAAGCATGTGGGCTCTGTTCGACACGTGGTGGGATTGCCAGGATGAGCCGGACCGCGGCATGCCCGCGGCGCAATGCCCTCCGCGTGATCTCCTGCGCGGAGGGGCACGGTGCCGCCTGGATGCTGCGGCGGCGAATCTGGCTTGCGCCGGAATTGGCGGGTGACCCAGGTGACGAGGCTCGTGCTCGGCGACGATCATGTCGTGTTCCTTGACGCGCTGTCGACCGTGCTCACGCAGCACGGATACACGATGTCCCCGGTGGCCCGCAGCGCCGCGGAGATGGTTGCCCTGGTCCGCCGCGACCGGCCGGACGTGTGCGTGATCGACCGGCCTGCCGCGATGGATGACGACGCCCAGACCATCGGTCGTGTGCGCGCCGCCAGCAGCAGCACGAACGTCCTCGTGCTCGGCGCGAACTGCGGCATCGAAGCGGTCGGCCGAGCACTGGACGCGGGGGCATCCGGCTACCTGCACCAGTCACGCGGGGTTGGCGAGCTCGTCGGCGCGCTCGAGCGCGTGCTGCACGGCGAGATCGTGGTCGACGTCCCGGACGCCCGGCCTCCCTCGCGGCATTCCGCGCAGCCGAACCACGGGCTCCGGCTCGCCGCGCACCTGACCGGCCGTGAGCGGGAGTGCCTCCTGATGCTGGTAGAGGGGCTGGACACGGCCACCATGATGGATCGGCTCTGCGTCTCGCGCACCACCGTGCGAACCCACCTGCAGGCCGTGCTCACCAAGCTCGGCGTGCACTCGCGGCTCGAGGCCGTGTCCTTCGCCGTGCGCCACCGCCTGCCCGAGCTCTGGTCTTCGGACGACAGCCTGGCGGCCGCCGCCAGGGTGGTGCGGCAGATCCGGCCGCGCCAGGCCCGCGACCTGGCCGCGCCCTCGTCGGGCCGGCCTCTGGCCGTCGCGGCAGGTCAGGACGTGGGCCCCGCCTGACCTTGCGCGGCACAGGCCCCCTTGGTCTCCTGAAACCCGGCCTGCGCCGCCGCTGAAGCGGGCCGGGCGGCCGCGATCCCGCGGGGCCGGCGTGGCAGGCTTGGGGTCATGATCGTGGGCATCGGTGCCGGCAGCGCGATGATCTCCCGGGTGCCCGGCGCGCGCCGGAGAGACCTGGCCCTGGCCGGCCGCTTGTTCGCTCAGAGCGAACGCAGCGTCCCTGCGGCGTGGCTGACGATGCGGGCGGCCTGGGCCGTGAGCGAGCCGAAGGGTGCAGGGGGAATGGAGAGGCGGGCGGGGCCCCGGAGGCGAGCGGGAGACAGAGCATGAGGGACGCCCACGCCGTAGCCGAGGTCCGCGCGGCCGAGAGCGCGCTGATGGCGCAGCTGTCGGAGGGCGCGCTGATGCAGCGGGCGGCGTCGGGCCTGGCGGCCGCGTGCGCGGGCCTGCTAGGGAGGACAGCCGGGGCAGGGACAGCCGGCCGGGCCGGGGTGTACGGGTCGCGGGTGGTCGTGCTGGCAGGCAGCGGGGACAACGGCGGAGACGCGCTGCACGCCGGGGCCCGGCTGGCCGCCCGCGGCGCCGTCGTCACCGCTATCTCCGCAGGATCGAGCCTGCACGAGGGCGGGGCGGCCGCGCTGCGCGGCGCAGGGGGGCGGCTGATCGAGGCGGCCGACGGCCGAGCTCGCCGGGCGATCGGCGCGGCAGACCTGATCATCGACGGGCTGCTCGGCATCGGCGGCCGCGGCGGGCTGCGGGACCCAGGCGCGTGGCTGGCTGCGGAGGCAGAACGCGCCCGCGGCCTGGTCGTGGCCGCCGACCTGCCCAGCGGGATCGACGCCGACACCGGCGAGGCGGCGGGCGCGGCCGTCCGGGCCGACGTGACGATCACGTTCGGGATCTGGAAGCCCGGCCTCCTCATCGATCCCGGCGCCTCCTATGCCGGGGTTGTGGAGCTCGTCGACATCGGCCTGCGCCAGCACCTCGGCCCGCCCGATGTCGCGGCGGCCCAGGCGGCCGACATCGCCGCCTGGCTGCCGCACCCGACGGCGGAGTCCGACAAGTACCGGCGCGGCGTGCTGGGGATCGTGGCCGGAAGCGACCGGTTTACCGGGGCCGCGCAGCTGTCCGTCGGCGCCGCGGTCCGCGGGGGGGCGGGGATGGTCCGGCTGGTGTCAGCCCCGCCCGCGGCCGCCGTCGTCAGGCAGCACTGGCCCGAGGCGGTCATCACGACCACGCGCGACACGGCCCGGGAGGACACGGCCACGGGGGACACGGCCCGGGGGGACGCCCAGACCGGTGGGCAGGTCATCGAGTCCGCCGGGCAGGTCCAGGCCTGGGTGGCCGGGCCGGGCATGGGCACCGGCGAGACTGCCGCAGGCCTGCTGGCCGCAGTGCTCGCGACCAGCCTCCCGGTGCTGGTCGACGCCGACGGGATCACCATGCTGGCGGCTCACCGCGAGCTGCTGGCGCGCTCGGCGCCCACACTGCTCACGCCGCACGCGGGCGAGCTCGCGCGGCTGCTCGGCGCGGACCGGGCGGACATCGAAGCGCACCGGCTCCGGTTCGCCACCCGGGCCGCGGCCGAGCTTGGCTGCACCGTGCTGCTGAAGGGCTCCACCACGGTGATCGCCTCCCCGCCCCCGGATCAGGGGGTCCTGGTGAATCCCACCGGCACGAGCTGGCTGGCGACGGCTGGATCGGGGGACGTGCTGTCCGGCCTGGCCGGCGCCCTGCTCGCGCAGGGGCTGGAACCGCTGCGCGCCGCAGCCGCGGCCGCGTACCTGCACGGCATCGCTGCCCGGCTGGCGGCCGATGGCGCCCCGATCGGCGCCTCGGACCTCATCGAAGCGTTTCCCGCGGCCATCCGGATGGTGGCAGGCGCCCGACGTGACGGCGCGTCCGAGGGGCAGGAAGGTAACCGTGGCTGACCATCTCACGGCCGCTGGGGCACCGGCCGCGCTGATGCCCCGGTCACGTCGACTGCCCTGGTCACGCCGACGCCCCGCCCGCGATACTTGAGCTAATAAAAGATTGACTTGCTCAGCCGAGTCGGACTATGTTTGAGCCACTCAACCGTTGAGATGCTCAGATGTTCGGCCCGGGGCCTGCGCCCCGGGGCACCGGCACAGCACATGCGGCACAGCGCTTGCAGCACAGCGCTTGCAGCACAGCGCTTGCAGCACGGGCGGCGGCCGGCGGAGCTGAGGGGTAAGGAGGTGACGTGGGAACGCGATCCAGGGTCGATCAGCTCGACTCAGAGATCCTCGACGCCATGGGTGAGCTGATCACCTCACTTGTCGCGAGGGGCGAGCAGATTGCGCAGCGTTTCGGCGTGCCGGCCTTCTGCCTCAAGGCCCTGCACGTGCTCGACTCGTCCATGGCCATGCGGGATCTCGGGCGATACCTGCACTGCGACCCGTCCTTCGTCACCGCCATCGCCGACCTGCTGGAAAAGCGCGGGCTGGCCACGCGGGAAGCCAGCACGGCCGACCGCCGGATCAAGAACCTCGTGCTCACCCCGGAGGGCGTCGGGCTGAGGAGAAAGGTGGAGCGCGAGTTCATGGCCCGCATGCCGTGGCGCGTCCTCGACGAGGATGAGCGCACCTGCCTGCTCTCGCTGATCCGCAAGATGACCCTGGCCGAATCCGCCGCTACGCCCACCACCGCCAGCAGCACTCCGAGCACCACCGCTAGCGGCACTCCGACCACCACCAGAACCCCGAAGAGCACCACCACCCCGCCTACGACCGGGGGAGAAGGGGCGGGGGAGGTGAGCGAGACGCTGATCACCGGGCAGCGCACCGGCTGACCAGGCCGGGGGCCGGGCGGCCGCCAGATCGGCGGCGGGCGTTAGCGCCTGACGGCACTCGTCGGCCAGCCGCCCCGATCATCGCGCTGTCGCCGTTCCACCCAAAAGCACGAGTCCCGAACGTCGTGGCAGAGCCGCCACGAGGTGAGATTGCCACGCTCTTCACCAAGGAGACCTTCATGTCCACCGCACAGCCCGAGACCGGGCGGCTGCGAGCTCCCGGCATCGGCGATGGCGCCGTCGGCCAGCCCCAGCAGCGGCGTCGCCTCGGCCTCGCCCTGGTCGTCATCGCCACCGCCCAGCTCATGGTCGTCCTCGACGCGACCATCGTGAACGTTGCACTGCCGCGCATCCAGGGCGCGCTCGGCTTCTCAGGCTCCGGCCTGGAGTGGGTCGTGAACGCCTATGCGCTGACGTTCGGCGGCCTGCTGCTGCTCGGCGGCCGGGCCGGGGACATCCTCGGCCGGAGACGGGTGTTCATCGCCGGGATCATCCTGTTTTCCCTGGCCTCGCTGCTCGGCGGGTTCGCCACCAGCCAGGCGTGGCTGCTGTCGGCCCGCGCCCTGCAGGGCGTCGGCGGCGCGATCGTCGCGCCGACCGCCCTGTCGCTGGTCACCACCACGTTCCCGGAGGGACCGCCGCGCAACCGGGCCATGGGTGTGTACGCGGCGATGAGCATCGCCGGCGGCGCGGTCGGCCTGATCGCCGGCGGCCTGCTGACCACCTACGCGTCCTGGCGCTGGGTGCTGTTCGTGAACGTCCCGATCGGGATCGTGGTCGCCCTGGCCGCCCCGCGGGCATTCGGCGAGTCGCAGCGCCACCGCGGCCGGTTCGACCTACCGGGCGCGATCACCGGGACCCTTGGCCTGGCCTCGCTGGTCTACGGCCTGTCCAGCGCGGCGACCAGCGCCAACGGCGTCTCACACTGGGGCGACACCAAGGTCGTGGCCTCGCTGGCGGCCGCGGTCGTGCTGCTGGCCTCGTTCCTGCTCATCGAGTCGCGCAGTAAGCACGCGCTGATGCCGCTGCGGATCTTCCGCAACCGGAACCGGTCCGGCGCCTACCTGATCATGCTGTGCGTCGGCACGGCGCTGTTCGGGATGTTCTTCTTCCTGACGATCTTCGTGCAGAACGTGTGGGGCTACAGCGCGCTGAAGACCGGGGTGGCCTACCTGCCGATGATGGCCACCGTGATGGCCATGGCCGGCGTCAGCGCGCAGCTGGTCCCCCGGATCGGCGCCCGCCCGCTGCTGCTGGCCGGCTCGGCGATCGCCACCGGAGGCCTGTTCTGGCTGTCGCGGATCAACGAGCACAGCCAATACGCCTCCGGGCTGCTCGGCCCCATCCTGGTCACCGCGGCCGGCATGGGCATGCTGTTCATGCCGCTTACCCTGGTCGCCCTGTCCCGGGTCGATGACAAGGACGCGGGCCTGGCCTCCAGCCTGCTGAACACCGGCCAGCAGGTCGGCGGCTCGATCGGGCTGGCCATCCTGGGCACCGTGGCCTGGACGGTCGTCGCCAATACCGCCCGGAACTCCGCGGCCGCCGCGAAGGCAGCAGCGGTGGCCGCCGCCAAGGGCGGCCACCCGCTGCACGCGACGGCGGCGCAGGCGAAGGCGGCGCAGACCGCCTTGTACCATCACGCGCTGTCGGTCGGGTTCTCCCGCGGGTTCGACGTGTCGGCCGGGATCGCGCTGCTGGCCCTCATCGTGACGATCGTGGCCATCCGGGTCACGCGCGAGGACCTGGCCGGCGTCCAGCCGATGCCCGGCTGAAACCAGGGGCCATAACGCAGCGGCCCAGCCCGATCAGACCACCGCGCTCCAGGTCGGGCGCGGTTGGCCTGGCGGCCTGGCCCGGCGGCAACGCTTGGGCCAGGCCGCTGTGTCAGCCCGGGGGGACGACCCCCAGGATCCCCCCGCGTGCCCTCCGCTCGGGGCCGGCCAAGGCCGGCCGTCGCGGCTGGCCCGGCTTCGCCGGGTGACTCACCCGCGGTGTTCCGCCGGACTGCCCCCGTCTAGTCTTCGGCCCGGCCGCCGAGGTGACGGGCCAGGAACCTCTCGGCTGCGGCGTAGAAGCGCAGCCGGTTCTCCGGCTTGGCGAAGCCGTGCCCCTCGTCGGGGAAGAGCATGTACTCATGCTCGATCCCGGCGCGCTCCAGGGCCGCCACGATCTGCTCGGACTCGGCCTGCTTGACCCGCGGGTCGTTGGCGCCCTGGGCGATGAACAGGGGGATCTTGATGTCGGTCACCCGGGACAGCGGCGACCGGGACCAGAGGAACTCCGCGTCCTTCGCCGGGTCGCCGACCCGCCGGTGGAACTGGGCGATCATCGGGCCCCAGTAGGGCGGGATGGTCTCGATCAGGGTCTTCAGGCTGGACGGCCCGACGATGTCGACCGCGCAGCAGAACAGATCCGGCGTGAACGCCGCGCCGGCCAGGGCCGCGTAGCCGCCGTAGGAGCCGCCGTAGATGGCGATCCGCGCCGGGTCGGCCCAGCCCCGGCCGGTGACGAAGGTGACGGCGTCGGTCAGGTCATCCTGCATCGCGGCGCCCCACTCGCGGTCGCCGGCGTTGACGAACGCCTTCCCGTAGCCGGTCGAGCCGCGGTAGTTGACCTGGATGCACAGGTAGCCGCGGTTGGCCAGCCACTGCGCCTCGGGACTGAAGCCCCAGGCGTCACGCGTCCACGGCCCGCCGTGCACGTTGAGCACCGTCGGCAGGCCGGACCGGCCCGCGCCGGGCGGGAATGTCGCGTATCCATGGATGGTGAGGCCATCCCGGGCGGTGAACGAGAACGGCTCCATCGGGGCAAGCTCGTAGCGGGACAGCTCCGGCCGGTTCTCGAACAGGAAGCGGCCGGTCTTGCTGGCCCGGTCGTAAGCGAAGTAGGGGATCGGCCCTGAGTCGTTGGTGAACGCGACCAGCCACGTCGCGTCGGCGTCGTCGGCGCCCGTAAAGGCCGGGTCGCCCGGGTGCAGGGCCCGGATCGCCGCCAGGTCGTCGGCGACCGACGGGTCGAGCACGAGGTACTCCGACCGGTCCCTCTGGAAGGCCACGATCTGCGGTTCCCGGGTATCGGGGTGGACCCGGACATCGCTCACGTCGGCCTGCGGGTCCTCGGCCAGCACGTCGACCGCGCCGCCGTCGGTGCTGACGCGGACCAGCCTGCCGGTCTCGGCCCCGACCGAGCTGATCCCGAGCAGCGAGCTGCCGTCCTCGCTGAACGCGATCGGGTCGCTGGTCAGCGCGTCGTCGGCGGGAATGGTCAGCAGCGGCCGCCAGTCCGCGTCCGCCGAGTCTCGCACCAGAAGCACGAGGCTGCCGTCGGGCTGCGGTGCGACCGTCGCCCGGACCACGAGCTGCGCGTCGGCGAGCCAGCCGACATAGCCGGGGTTGGCCAGCTCCTTCGTCAGCTCACCGGTGACCAGGTCGAGCCGGTAGACGTCGTGCAGCTGAGGGTTGTCGCGGTTCAGCCCGACCAGCACCTCGGTCGGGAACTTCCGCTCCATGGCCACGACCCGGGCCTGCACGCCAGAGAACGGAGTGAGGTCGCGCCGCTGCATGGTCTCCAGATCGACGTCGTGCAGGCGCCAGTTCTCGTCGCCGCCGGTGTCCTGCAAGTACAGCAGGTGCCGGCCATCGTGCGCCCACGCGAACATCCGGATGCCGCGGTCGGTGTCGTCGGTGACCACCCGCGCCGCCGCCCAGTCCACTCCGGCCTCAGCGCCCGCCGGCGCGACCCAGACGTTGAGGACCCCGTCGTGCGGCGCGATCCACGCCAGCCGGGTCCCGTCCGGGGAGATATGAGGGCTGACCCGCTCAGGATTGCCGAAAAGCACTTGCCGGGGAATGAGTTCGACCATCCTGCTTGCCTATCACAGTGTTGGCCGGGGGGGACGACCCCCCAAACCCCCCCGAGTGCCATCCGCTCGGGCCGGCCAGCCGGCCGTCGCGGCTGGCCCGGCTTCGCCGGGGCCTCCCCAGAGCTAGCACAGCTGGCTGTGCCGCGCAGGCCGGACCGCGCACTGGCTGGTGGCTGGCACACTTGGACGCCATGGACGGTCACCCCGAGGCGCTCATCGACCTGGGCGCGATCAAGGACAACGTCTCCGCCCTGGCCAGGCACGTCGGCGGCGCGCAGGTGATGGCGGTCGTCAAGGCGGACGGGTACGGCCACGGCATGATCCCGGCCGCGGCCGCGGCGCTGGCCGGCGGCGCGACCTGGCTCGGGGTCATGCACGTGGCCGAGGCACTGGCGCTCCGGCAGGCCGGTCTGACCGCGCCGGTGCTGTGCCTGCTCGGGGCGCCCGGCGCGCCGCACGAGCAGGCCATCCTGGGCGACGTCGACCTGTCCGCGGGGTCGGCCGCCCTCGTCAGCCAGATCGCGGCCGCCGCCGGGCTCGCCGGGCGGTCGGCTCGGCTGCACCTCAAGGTGGACACCGGGATGTCGAGGGGCGGCGCGACCGCCGCCGACTGGCCCGGCCTGGTGGCCGCGGCGCTGGCGGCCGAGGCCACCGGCCACGCCCGCATCGCCGGGATCTGGTCGCACCTGGCCTGCGCGGACATCCCGGGCCACCCGTCTATCGACGCCCAGCTGGCCGCGTTCCGGGCCGCCGTAGAGCTCGCCGAGCAGGCGGGGGCCCGGCCCGAGGTGCGCCACCTGGCCAACACGCCGGCCACGCTGACCCTGCCCCAGACCTGGTTCGACCTGGTCCGGCCCGGCGGGGGGGTCGTGGGGCTGTCCACGCTTCCCGGCGGCGCCCCGGGCTGGCTGCGCCCGGCGATGACGGTCCGGGCGGTGCTGGTCCAGGTCAAGCGGGTCCCGGCCGGCACCGGCGTGTCCTACGGGCACCGCTACACCACCGGCCGTGACGCAACGCTGGGCCTGGTGCCGCTCGGGTATGCCGAGGGAATCCCGCGGCACGCCTCGAACACGGCCGAGGTGCAGGTCCGCGGGCGGCGGTGGACGATCTCCGGCACGGTCTGCATGAACCAGGTGGTCGTCGACTTCGGCGACGAGCCCGTCGCGCCTGGCGACGAGGTGGTGCTGTTCGGGCCGGGTGACGAGGGCGAGCCGACCGCGCAGGAGTGGGCGGACGCGCTCGGCACGCTGTCCTACGACATCGTGACCAGATTCGCGGGCCGGGTACCTAGAAGCTACTTTGGGGTAACATATGACGACTCGGACCCGGTCCTCGCCGCTTCATCCGCCGGCCCGGCTGCGCCGGGCGCCGCCTCGTTCCCGGGGCCAGGCGTGACGGGAGCGGCCGGACTGGCCGGGGCCTCGGGCGTCGTCCGCACGATACGGGAGAGCTGGTGAGTGCTTGCCGACCTTACTGCCGGGTGCCGACATTCGGGCCCGGGCACGGCGGGGGGAGGGAGCGCGGATTCCCCTGTCGCCTGAGGACGGCGGTCCCCTCCGTGCGATCTTGATGGCCAGCTGGCGGCGGATCACCGGGGTGGCAGGGCTGGCCGTCGGCGCTGCGGTGGCCGCCGGGGCGGGGGCCATCCTCGCGGCGGAGCGGATCGCGATAGGCCGGGCGCGGCTGCAGCCCGATCCCGAGGCGGACGAGCCGCTCGGCCAGCTGCGCGGACGGGTCCTCACGGTCCTCGCCGACGACGGAGTGCCGCTGCACGCCGAGATCGACGGCCCGGACGACGCCCCGGTCACGATCATCTTCTGTCACGGCTACGTGCTGAGCCAGGACGTCTGGCACTACCAGCGCAGAGATCTCGCCCCCGCGGGCCGCCTGGTGTTCTGGGACCAGCGCGGGCACGGCAGGTCGGGCCAGTCCAGTCCCGAGCATGCCCGCATCAGCCAGCTCGGGGCGGACCTGTACGCGGTGCTGATGGCCGCGGCCCCAGGCCAGGCGCCGGTCGTGCTCGTCGGCCACTCGATGGGCGGCATGACGATCATGGCGCTGGCCCGGCAGCACCCCGAGCTCTTCGGAACGAAGGTCATCGGCGCCGTCCTGATATCGACGGCCGTCTGGGCCGTCGACCCCACCGCCTGGGTCCCGGCGCCGCTGCGGCCGATCGCCAGGCTGGCTACGCCGCCGGTGCTGCGCGGAGCGAGCAAGGCGAGGCCGGCCGTGCTCGTCGAGCGAGGCCGCCAGGTCGGCGGCGACCTGGCGTTCCTGGGCACGCGGTTCATTGCGTTCGGCGATCCCTCGGTGAGCCCGGCTATCGTGGACTTCCTGGAGCGCATCGTCCGCGTCACTCCCGTGGGGGTCGTGGCTGACTTCTACGCCGCCCTGGTCGGTCACGACGAGCGGGCCGCGCTGGGCGTCCTCGGCCGGGTCCCGGTGATCGTGGTCACCGGCGAGCGCGACCGGCTGGTACCACCGGACCAGAGTGACGAGCTGGCCGCGGGAATCCGCGGCTCCGAGCTGGTCCGCGTACCCGGAGCGGGCCATGCCGTAATCCTGGAGCGGCCGGATGTCGTCAACGACGTGATCACCGGGCTGCTCGTGCGGACCGCGGCAGGCGCCGCGCCGCCCGGGCGCTCGGCGTAGCCAGGGCGGGCGGCCAAGAAGATGAGCGGGGCGGAAAGAGTGCTGGCGGAGATACCGGTGCCTACAGCAGCCCGGATGCGCGACCTCGGGCGGCGGCTGGCGGCGCTGCTGCGGGCCGGCGACCTGCTGGTGCTCAGCGGACCTCTCGGGGCGGGGAAGACCACGCTCGTGCAGGGGATCGCCGACGGGCTGGGCGTGCGCGGTCCGGTGACCTCGCCCACGTTCGTCATCGCGCGTACGCACCCGTCGGTGGGCGCCGGGCCCGCGCTCGTGCACGCGGACGCCTACCGGCTCGGCAGCCGGGCGGAGGTCGACGATCTCGACCTGGACGCCGACCTGGACAGCTCGGTGACCGTCGTGGAGTGGGGAGAGGGTCTCGTCGAGGACCTCGCGCCCAGCTGCCTGGAGATCGAGATCGCCATGGCCCGGCCCGCAACGCTCCCCGGCGCGCCCGACGAGTCCCGCATCGTCCGGCTGGTCGGCCGGGGGCAGCGCTGGGCCGCCGCCGAATCGGCGAGTCTCGCCCTGACCGGCGCGCCCGAGGCTCTGTAACTCAGCTGCGATAACTCGGTGGCGCGGCAGGTGAACGAGAGAACAGTCCCGTTCTGTCCTCACCGCCACCGTTCGCACCACAAGACCGCGATGTTCGCGCTAGCCTGCCGTCGTCGAGCACGTCGTCCAGCACCGTCTCATCACCTTCCCCGGAGGCGCGTCGTGGCCCAGGGGTACCCGCCCCGCCGGTCTGCGCGGCTGCCCGCACGCGGTCGCCGCGGGCACCCGGAGGAGCCAGCCAGGCCCGACCAGCGCAGCGGCCCGAGTCGGCCCAGCCGGCCGCGCCTGGATGGCCTGGATGCGTTCGATGACGACCTCGACGAGGACCTGCCGCCGTGGGCCGGGCCCGGTATCTATCCCAGGGGGCCGGGCCGTAGGGAGCGCAGGCCGCCCGCCGCGGGCCGGCCGGAATCCGGGGACAGCGGCCGCCAGGCCGGCGCGACGCCCCCGGACTGGACCGGGCCGCCCGACGCTGACGACGCACGGCCGCGGGACGAGGGCCCGGACCGGAGCCAGCGTCGGCGGGCCGCCGCGAGAGCCAGGAGGTCGAGGCGCAGGCTTCTCGCCGGATGCGGCCTGATCGTGATCGCGATCGTGGTGGTACTTGGTGTGCTCGGGAAGCTGCCGTGGCAGGGCCAGTCGACCCCGTCGGCCGGGAGCGGGCTGGTGACGACGTTCCTGCCGGGCGAGTTCCGTTCCGTCCCGAACGCCTGCCAGGCGGTCAGCCCGGCCACGCTGGGCCAGTATCTGCCCGGCAAGGTGTCCCGGGTCGCCCAGTCGCTGGGCAGCGCCACCCAGAGCCAGTGCACCTGGACCCTGGACGCCAAGCCTGACTTCCGGGTGCTCACGGCGAGCAGCCAGGCGTACGCGCCGAGCCTGCTGTCCAGCGGGGACGGCAGCGCCACGTTCGGCGCGATCGACGCCTACGGCCAGCGGCTGCAGGCGCTGGAGAATCCGCCCAGGTCCAGCAGGGCACCCAAGGCTCAGCTGGGCGCGGCGGTCGGGCTCGGCCGCGACGCGTTCACGGCGCTGCAGGTTTTCCGCGTCGGCGGTGACCTGACGGACGAGGTCACCGTGGTGGTGCGGGACCGCAACGTGCTGATCGCCGTCACCATGCAGGGCCAGGAGCACGGCGGCGGCTTCGGGCCGGTGCCGGTGGCCACGCTGCGGGCCGGAGCGCTCGCCGCGGCGCACGAGGTGCTCGCCGGGATTCGCTGAGCCAGCGGACCGGCGGGCCGGAAGGCTGGCACTGCTCGCGGAGCCGGCACAAGTAGTCGCCGCGTCACCTACGCTGGTCAACCGTGCTGCTGCTCGCGTTCGACACCGCTACCCCCGCGGTGACAGTCGCCCTGAACGACGGGATGCGCGTCCTGGCCGTCCAGAACGCGGTCGGCGCCCGCAGGCACGGCGAGCTGCTGGCCTCGATGATCGAGCAGGTGCTCGCGGCGGGCGGCCTCGGGCGCGCCGATCTGGAGGCGATCGCCGTCGGGACCGGCCCCGGCCCGTACACCGGCCTGCGGGCCGGCCTGGTGACCGCACGGGTGCTCGCCAGCGCGCTCCGCGTTCCGGCCGTCGGCGTGTGCACCCTGGACGTTATGGCGTGTACCGCTGCCCCGGCGGCGGGGGGCCGCGAGTTCATCGTCGCCGCCGACGCGCGGCGCAAGGAGGTGTACTGGGCGCGCTACGCGCCCACGGGAGAGCGCATCAGTGGCCCGGCGGTCGGCCCGCCGGGCGCGATAGCTCAGGCCGATGTCACCTCGGCCGGGATCTCCGTGTCGTGCCCGGTCGCCGGCGAGGGACCGGTCCTCTACCCCGAGCTGGCCGCCTGCCCGATTCCGCCGCGCTATCCCGACGCCGCGCAGCTCGCGAGGATCGCGGCGCAGCGCCTGGCGTCGGGCGCTGCGTCCGGGCCCCCGGAGCCGCTGTACCTGCGCAGGCCGGACGCCCGGGAGCCCGGCCAGCCCAAGCGGGTCACGCCCGCGGTGAGCGAGCCGGAGGGTGAAGGGGGAACGGGGAGGCGGGCGGGGTCCCGGAGGCGATCGGGAAGCATGCCATGAGCGAGCCGGAGAGGTGCGGCGCCGCTCCGCCGGCGAGCGGGAGACACACCGTGAGCCAGTCGCTGCGCACGATGACGCCAGCCGATATCGAGGCCGTGCTCGGCCTGGAGCATGACCTGTTCGGCGAGGAGGCATGGTCCAGGCAGATGCTCGAGGGCGAGCTCGCGGAGCAGCCGCGCAGCCGCTATTACCTGGTCGCCGACGATGACGGCGTGATCACCGGGTACGCCGGGCTCCTGGTGGCCGGGGTCCAGGCCGACGTGCTGACGATCGCGGTCGCCGCCGGCCGCTGGGGGCGGGGGACCGGCTCGGCGCTGCTCGAGGCGCTGCTGGCCGAGGCGGCGCGGCGGGGGTGCACGGAAGTGTTCCTGGAGGTGCGGACCGACAACATGCGGGCCCAGCAGCTGTACCGCAGGTACGGGTTCACCGAGATCGGGATCAGGAAGGGCTACTACCAGCCGTCGGGCACCGATGCCCTGGTGATGCGGCGTGATTGTGCCGGCCCGGGGGGACGACCCCCCGGAACCCCGCGCGGTCCGGGGAGCCGGCGGTGACCGCCCCGCTGGTGCTCGGCATCGAGACCTCGTGCGACGAGACGGGAGCGGGCCTGGTCCGCGGGCACGAGCTGCTCGCCGACGCAGTCGCGTCCAGCGTGGACGAGCACGCCCGGTTCGGCGGCGTGGTCCCCGAGGTGGCCAGCCGGGCCCACCTGGAGGCGCTGGTCCCGGCCGTGGACCGGGCCCTGGCCCGGGCCGGGGCCACGCTGGCCGACGTGGACGCGATCGCGGTCACCGCGGGCCCCGGCCTGGCCGGCGCGCTGCTGGTCGGGGTCTGCGCGGCGAAGGCCTACGCCCTGGCGCTCGGCAAGCCGCTGTACGGGGTCAACCATCTCGCCGCGCACATCGCCGTGGACCAGCTTGAGCACGGCCCACTGACGGTTCCCGCCGTCGCCCTGCTCGTCTCCGGCGGACACTCCTCGCTGCTGCTCCTTGCGGACCTGACGGGCCGCCTGGAGCCGCTCGGGGCCACGATCGACGACGCGGCGGGCGAGGCCTACGACAAGGTGGCCAGGCTGCTCGGGCTGCCGTTCCCCGGCGGGCCGCCGATCGACGCGGCGGCGGCGGCCGGCAACCCGGCCGCCGTCCCGTTCCCCCGGGGCAAGTACCGCGACAAGACCTTCGACTTCTCGTTCTCCGGGCTGAAGACCGCGGTGGCGCGCTGGGTCGAGGCCCGCGAGGCGGCCGGGCTGGCCGTGCCGGTGGCCGACGTCGCCGCGTCGTTCCAGGAGGCGGTCGCCGACGTGCTGACCCGCAAGGCGGTAGACGCGTGCCTGGCCAGCGGCGTGGATCAGCTGGTGATCGGGGGCGGGGTGGCGGCCAACTCGCGGCTGCGGGCGCTGGCGGCCGAGCGCTGCGAGGCGGCCCGGATCCGGCTGCGGGTGCCCAGGCCCGGGCTGTGCACGGACAACGGGGCGATGGTGGCCGCGCTGGGCGCCGAGCTGCTGGCCCGGGACGTTGCGCCGTCCTCTCTGGAGTTTCCGGCGGACTCGTCGATGCCGGTCACCAGCGTCGTGGCCGCCTAGGGCCAGCCCGCCCCCGCGGGCGGAGTTGACGGGGGCGCCCGGGGCCGGATACTGTTCCGAACTAGCACTCACTAGAGTAGAGTGCTAATGCGACGAGGTCGGCCTGGCACCCGCGACGACAGGCCGCCATGGTCGCCCTCTCTAGTCATTTCAGCTAACCCTTTCCGGAGGGGGAGGTCAGATCGTGACGACCGCCACCAAGATCGTGGTGCGCCCGCTCGAAGCCGAGCAGACCACCGCGTCCGGCCTGGTCATCCCGGACACCGCCAAGGAGAAGCCCCAGGAGGGCGAGGTTCTTGCGGTCGGCCCGGGCCGGTTCGATGACGCAGGCGCCAAGCGCGTCCCGATGGACGTGAAGGTCGGCGACGTCGTGCTGTACAGCAAGTACGGCGGCACCGAGGTCAAGTACAGCGGCGAGGAGTACCTCGTACTCTCCGCCCGTGATGTGCTCGCCGTCATCGAGAAGTAGCGACCGGATCATCGTATGGACGCGCGCCAGCGCGTCTAGCACCGCCCCGGGCCGGCCGACTGGCGGACCCGGGGCGGTGGCATGAAGCAGCAGCAAGCCATTCCGAAACATAAGTCTGAGGTATTCATGGCCAAGAGCTTGGAGTTCGACGAGGATGCGCGGCGCGCGCTGGAGCGTGGTGTCAACCGCCTCGCGGACACCGTCAAGGTGACGCTGGGCCCTAAGGGCCGCAACGTGGTCATCGACAAGAAGTGGGGCGCCCCCACCATCACCAACGACGGCGTGACCGTCGCCCGTGAGATCGAGCTGGAGGACCCGCACGAGAACCTGGGCGCTCAGCTCGCCAAGGAGGTCGCGACCAAGACCAACGACATCGCGGGCGACGGCACCACGACGGCGACCGTCCTGGCGCAGTCGATGGTCCACGAGGGGCTGCGCTCGGTCAGCGCCGGGGCCAACCCGATGGCGCTCAAGCGCGGGATCGACGCCGCGGCCGCCGAGGTGTCGGAGGCCCTGCTCAAGTCGGCCCGTGAGGTGGAGGAGCAGAGCGAGATCGCTAACGTCGCCACGGTCTCCGCGCAGGACAAGAAGATCGGCGACATCATCGCCGAGGCGTTCGACAAGGTCGGCAAGGACGGCGTGATCACCGTCGAGGAGTCGCCGACGATGGGGCTCGAGATCGAGTTCACCGAGGGCATGCAGTTCGACAAGGGCTACATCTCCGCGTACTTCATCACCGACCAGGACCGGATGGAGGCCGTCCTCGAGGACGTCTCGTCGATGGCTGATTTCCTGCCCCTGCTCGAGAAGGTCGCGCAGGGCAAGAAGCCGCTGCTGGTGATCGCCGAGGACGTGGACGGCGAGGCTCTGTCGACGCTGGTCGTCAACAAGATCCGCGGGCTGCTGTCCGTGGCCGCCGTGAAGGCTCCGGGCTTCGGCGACCGGCGGAAGGCGATGCTCGAGGACATGGCCGTGCTGACCGGCGGCAACGTGGTCAGCGAGGAAGTCGGCCTCAAGCTGGAGAATGTCGGCCTGGAGACGCTGGGTCACGCCCGCCGCGTGGTGGTGACGAAGGACACCACGACGATCGTCGACGGGGAAGGTGACCAGGCCTCGATCGACGACCGGATCCGCCAGCTTCGCGCAGAGATCGAGAACTCGGACTCCGACTGGGACCGCGAGAAGCTGCAGGAGCGGGTCGCGAAGCTGTCCGGCGGCGTGGCCGTGCTCCGGGCGGGCGCGGCGACCGAGGTCGAGCTGAAGGAGAAGAAGCACCGGCTGGAGGACGCGATCTCGGCGACCCGGGCCGCGATCGAGGAGGGCATCGTCGCCGGCGGCGGCAGTGCGCTGGTCCACATCGCGGCTCGTCTCGGCGACCTGGGAAAGACCGGTGACGAGGCGACCGGCGTCGAGGTCGTGCGCCGCGCGCTCCAGGCCCCGTGCCGCTGGATCGCGCAGAACGCGGGCGCGGAGGGCGGCGTCGTGGTCGCGGCGGTCGCCGACCTCCCCGAGGGTCACGGTTACAACGCCGCGACCGGTGAGTACGGCGACCTGATGGCTCAGGGCGTCATCGACCCGGTGAAGGTGACCCGCTCGGCGGTCCAGAACGCGGCGTCCATCGCCGGGATGCTGCTGACCACCGAGGTCCTGGTCACGGAGAAGCCGGAGCCGGAGGCCGCAGCGGCCAACGGTCAGGGGCACGGGCACGCGCACTGACACTGGCTGGTCGGCCGGCGCCAGCGAATGCCCCGGCGGTCGCGCTCTCGGGCGTGACCGCCGGGGCATTGAGCTGAAGGGGCGCGGCGCCGTCTGGACTGAGGAGCGAGGCACGAGCGGAAGACAGGGCACGAGCGACGAGAGAAGGCGGCGCCTGAAGGCGCCCCCGGGGCGAGCGGGAAACACGGCTCGTCCCGGTTCCGTTCGCCGCTGACAATGTGCCGCGCGCTTGCCACCAATCGCACGCTTGCTCCCGATGCAATACGAGCTGCTGCAATTGCCACCCGAAAACGGACTGCACCGTTCCGGTAATCCGCCTTTTGAATACGCAGAGTGATAGTTCGATTACCCGTTGTTACTAAGGCGTGCTCGCATATCGCTGCGACACATCAATGTGACCTTTCCGTTGCCTCGCCGATGATGGTTCCTGCTGCTTACCTGGGCATGATGCTTTCGTGACCATGGGATGGTGCCGCGGCACCCTAGCCGTAGCCAGAGAATCAAAACAGCAGGCAGGACACCCTACGCAGGCGAGTGAGCCGGCCAGTCTTCGCGACCTGACCGCGCTGGCGGCTCGGGGTCAGCCGGCAGCCATCGAGGCCTTGCTTGAGCAGATGCGGCCTATGGTGGTCCGATACTGCCGGGCGCGTCTTGGTCAGATAAGTGGCCATTACCATGTCGCCGACGACGTGGCCCAGGAGGTGTGCATTGCCGTTGTTTCCGCGCTTCCGCGCTACCGGGACATGGGCCGGCCGTTCGCTTCATTCGTATTCGGGATAGCCTCACACAAAGTGGCGGACGCCATGAGAAATGCGGCAAGGCTCGCCATCCCCACCGAGGACCTGCCCGACGGCCCGGATGACCAGCCGGGGCCCGAGGAGACGGTCGTGGCGTACATCGAAGCCGAGCGGGCCCGGGCCCTGCTCGCCCGGCTTCCCGTACACCAGCGCGAGCTCCTGGTGCTCCGCGTGCTCACCGGCCTGTCGGCCGAGGAGACCGGCCACGCGCTCGGCATGTCGCCCGGGGCGGTGCGCGTCGCCCAGCACCGGGCGCTGGCCAGGCTCCGGGAGATCGCGCGGGACGAGTGGATCGCCTGATTGCGAGCGCCTGACCCGACCCCAATGGGATCTGTTCTCCCCCGTGGTACGGATCCCTTCCGGAGGCCCGCCGGGGTCCATGTTCCCTCGTCGCATGGATCCCGGCGCGGCCGGATGCCGGCTGTGCTCCGGCAGCACAAAGCGAACACAAGCCCGGTCAGGGCGGTCCGAACGACAAGCTGGAGGAGGCCTGCGCCCCTCCGGGCCAGTCCCTGGTGCTCGCCGGGTGCGGGTGGGCGAGCCGGGGGCTAGCGGGGCGCGGGCTTCACTAGGATGAAACATGGCCAGTTTCCAGCCGCCCGCCGCCGAGATGACCCACGGCGCCAAGTTCGCCCCTCCCGCCCTGACCTTCGACGACGTACTGCTGCTGCCTGCCCATTCGGCGGTCATGCCGAGCGAGGCGGACACCACAGCCTCGCTGAGCCGCCATATCACGCTGCGCGTACCGCTGGTCTCGGCGGCGATGGACACCGTCACCGAGGCGCGGATGGCCGTGGCCATGGCGCGCCAGGGCGGCGCCGGCGTGCTGCACCGCAATCTGTCGGTGGAGGACCAGGCCCAGCAGGTCGACATGGTGAAGCGGTCTGAGGCCGGCATGATCACGAATCCGGTGACCTGCGGTCCCGACGCCACCGTCGCCGACGTCGAGCGGCTGTGCTCCCGCTACCGCATCTCCGGCGTGCCGGTGACCGGCCCCGGCGGGGTCCTGCTCGGCATCGTCACGAACCGGGACATCAGGTTCGAGGCCGACCAGCTGCGCCGGGTCGCCGAGGTGATGACGCCGATGCCGCTGGTGACCGCGCCGGTCGGGGTGCGGCGCGACGAGGCGCTGCGCCTGCTCAGCACCAACAAGGTGGAGAAGCTTCCGCTGGTCGATCCCTCGGGCCGGCTGGGCGGGCTGATCACGGTCAAGGACTTCACCAAGAGCGAGAGGTTCCCCAGCGCCACGAAGGACCCGCAGGGGCGGCTCGTCGTGGGCGCGGCCGTCGGGGTGGGCGAGGACGCCAAGCGCCGGGCGCAGGCGCTCACCGACGCGGGCGCCGATTTCCTCGTCATCGACACCGCCCACGGCCACGCCCAGGCGGTGATCGACATGATCACAGAGGTCAAGGCCAACGTGCAGGTCGACGTGATCGGCGGCAACGTCGCCACGCGCGCGGGCGCACAGGCGCTCATCGACGCCGGCGCCGACGCGGTGAAGGTCGGCGTCGGACCCGGCTCGATCTGCACCACCCGGGTGGTCGCCGGGGTCGGCGTGCCGCAGGTCACCGCGATCTACGAGTCCGCCCGGGCGGCACGCCCCGCGCACGTGCCGGTCATCGGGGACGGCGGCCTGCAGTACTCGGGTGACATCGCCAAGGCGATCGCGGCCGGGGCCGACACCGTGATGCTGGGCGGCCTGCTGGCCGGGTGCGAGGAGGGCCCCGGCGAGATGGTCATCATCCAGGGCGAACAGTACAAGCTGTACCGGGGGATGGGCTCGGTCGGGGCAATGCGCAACAGCGAGCGCGGCCGGTCGTTCTCGAAGGACCGGTACTTCCAGGACGACGTGCTCAGCGAGGACAAGCTGGTGCCGCAGGGCGTCGAGGGCCGGGTGCCCTACCGCGGACCGCTGGGCGCGGTGGCCAACCAGCTGGCCGGGGGTCTGCGGGCGGCCATGGGGTTCTGCGGCGCGCGGACCATCGCGGAGCTGCAGGAGGCACGGTTCACCCAGATCACCGGCGCGGGCCTGGCCGAGAGCCATCCGCACGACATCCATATGGTCGCGGAGGCACCGAACTACGGCGGGCGGCGGACATGAGCGAGCCGAAGGGTGCAGGGGGAATGGGGAGGCGGGCGGGGCCCCGGAGGCGAGCGGGGAGCACCGCGTGACCCAGGTGGAGATCGGGCGCGGGAAGAGTGGCCGCCGCGCCTACGCGCTGGACGAGATCGGCATCGTGCCGTCGCGCCGGACCAGGCACCCGGAGGAGGTGTCGATCGCCTGGCAGATCGACGCCTACCGGTTCGACCTGCCGCTGGTGGTCGCGCCCATGGACAGCGTCGTCTCGCCCGCCACCGCGGTGCAGATAGGCCGTCTCGGCGGACTGGCCGCGCTCGACCTCGAGGGCCTGTGGACCAGGTACGACGACCCCGAGCCGCTGCTGGCCGAGGCGGCGGGCCTGGACGACGAGGCAGCCACCCGGCGGCTGCAGCAGATCTACGCCGAGCCGATCAAGGAAGACCTGATCGGGCGCAGGATCTCCGAGATCAGGGCCGCCGGGGTGACGACCGCCGCGCGGCTGTCTCCGCAGCGCACCGTCCGTTACCACAAGGCGGTCCTGGATGCCGGGGCCGACATCTTCGTCATCCGGGGCACGACGGTGTCCGCCGAGCACGTCTCGGGCCAGGCCGAGCCGCTGAACCTCAAGCAGTTCATCTACGAGCTCGACATCCCGGTCATCGTGGGCGGCTGCGCCACGTACACCGCCGCGCTGCACCTGATGCGCACCGGGGCGGCCGGGGTCCTGGCCGGGTTCGGCGGCGGGTCGGGACACACCACGGCGGCCGTGCTCGGCGTCGCGGTGCCGACCGCCACCACGATCGCGGACGTCGCCGCCGCCCGGCGCGACTATCTTGACGAATCCGGCGGCCGTTACGTGCACGTGATCGCCGACGGCGGCATGACCCGCAGCGGCGACATCGCGAAGGCTCTCGCGCTGGGCGCCGACGCGGTGATGGTCGGCTCGCCGCTCGCCCGCGCCGCGCAGGCGCCCGGCCGCGGGTACCACTGGGGCAGCGAGGCGCACCACCCCGACCTGCCGCGTGGCGCCCGGCTGAAGGTCGGCACGATCGGCACCCTGGAGCAGATCCTGCACGGCCCGTCGAGCACGGCCGACGGGTCGATGAACCTGATGGGCGCGCTGCGCAAGACCATGGCCACGTCCGGCTACTCCGACCTGAAGGAGTTTCAGCGGGTCGAGGTGGTCGTGACGCCCAGCTCGGCTCGCCGCTGAGGGTCCCATCGGGGCGCCGCGGACTTTACCGGCCACCGCGACCGGTAACGTTCAGAATGTGATGGCCGGGGCGGAAGTGACGGCGAAGCTGGGCCCTGCGGAGCGGGCGGCGGCCCTCGCCGCGCTCGCGGACACCGAGCACCAGGTCCTGGTCGTCGGCGGGGGGGTGGTGGGCTCGGGCGTGGCGCTCGACGCGGCCACCCGCGGGCTGTCCGTCGGCCTGGTGGAGGCGCGGGACTTCGGCTCCGGGACCTCGTCGCGGTCCAGCAAGCTCATCCACGGCGGCCT
>WNFJ01252198.1_pt3 | contig 46997 bp, 39 predicted proteins | sample 5400461 | NCBI WGS metagenome assembly WNFJ01 (sample SAMN13153349, study PRJNA577476) | soil metagenome | isolation source: 115 cm saprolite on Douglas fir-dominated hillslope | place: USA:California | collected 2013-09-17
CGATTGGTACGATTGGTTGGCGCGGTAGGATAAGGGACCTTGGATGCGCCCGGGGTGGAAAAGGCGGGGTGGAGAAGGATGGCGACAGCGACACCCGCAGTGTCTCGGAGCCAGGGACGGCAGCTCGCCGAGCTGATCCTGGCCGAATCGGCGCGCGCCGGCCTCGGCGCCGGTGGCCGGCTGCCGACCGAGCGCCAGCTCGCCGCCGACATGGGCGTGACGCGCTCAGCTGTCCGGCACGCGATGAAGATGCTCGAGGCGGAGGGGCGCATCTCCCGCGAGGTGGGCCGCGGCACCTTCCTTCGCGATCCACCCGGCGCCCGCGCCGCATCGGCCGGTGACGCCGGCGTGTCCCCGCGGCTGGACGATGTCGGGCCCGCCGACGTGATGGCCGTCAGGCGGTTGCTCGAACCGCTCGTCATGCCCCTCGTGGTGGCGTGGGCGACGGCACGCGACTTCGAGGAGATGGACCGCTGCCTGGCCGGCGGGGATGCGGCCCAGACGTTCGAGGACTTCGAGGCGTGGGACGTCGCCCTGCACCGGTGCCTGTTCGCGGCCAGCCACAGCCAGCTGCTCATGCGCCTGGGCGAGGTCATCGAGTCGGCGCGGCACGGGCACGTATGGGGCGACCTCAAGCGCCGCAACGATTCCCGCCAGCGCAGGCAGGACTACTGCGGCGACCATCGCGCCATCGTCGCGGCCCTGCGCGCACGCGACGCCGACGCCGCGGTCGAGGCCATGCGGGTTCATCTCGCGCGCGTGGAACGTAACCTGCTCGGCGCCACCAGCCGCTGACCGCCGGGCCCGCAGAGCGGCGGGACCCGCTGAAACCGCTGGCCCCACCATGATCGCGGTAACTTCGTCGGGCGAATGCTTCGCCAAACTTACCGCGATCATGTAAGCGGGCGCAGCGCCGCAGCCGGCGGGCGCAGCGCCGCGGCCGGCGGGCGCAGCGCCGCGGCCGGCGGGAGCAGCACCGCGGCCGCTTAACCGAACCCGGTTCGGTTCGGATCCGCGCGGCCAAGTAAGCTCCGGCCCATGGAGCTGAACGGAGCAGCAGCAATAGTTTCTGGTGGTGCCAGTGGTCTTGGTGAGGCGACCGTGCGCGAGCTCGCGGCCGCAGGCTCAGCCGTCGTCGTCGCCGACCTGAACGAGGAGCGGGGCAAGGCGCTCGCGGGCGAAGTCGGTGGCGTCTTCGTCCGCACCGACGTCGTCGACGAGGCGTCGGTGCAGGCCGCGGTGGACGCCGCCGCCGGTGCCGGACCGCTGCGCGTGGCGGTGAGCTGTGCGGGCATCGGCTGGGCCGCCCGCACGGTGGGCCGCGACGGCAGCCCGCACGACCTGGCCGCCTACCGCAAGGTCATCGACGTCAACCTGATCGGCACGTTCAACCTGATGCGCCTCGCGGCGGCGGCCATCGCGCGGACCGACCCCGCCGACGAGGACGGGCAGCGCGGCGTGATCGTCAACACCTCGTCGGTCGCGGGCATCGAGGGGCAGACGGGGCAGGTGGCCTACTCCGCCTCCAAGGGCGGCATCATCGGCATGACGGTGCCCGCGGCCCGTGATCTCGCGGCCATCGGTGTGCGCGTCAACACGATCTGCCCAGGCATCATCGACACCCCGATCTACGGGTCGGGACCCGCGAGCGACGAGTTCAAGGCCAGGCTCATAGCGCCGGTGGCCTTCCCCAAGCGGATGGGCCGGGCGAGCGAGTTCGCGCAGCTGGTGCGCTCGCTGATCGAGAACGACTACATGAACGCGGAAGTGGTCCGCTTCGACGGCGGCATCCGCTTCCAGCCGAAGTGATGCTGGGTCTCCAGCCACCTGCGCAGCCCCGCCGGGGTGTCCGCGACGATCCACTTGAGCGTGAACGGGTCCCACCACACCCCGTAGCCCGGTAAGGCCGCCCGTAGGATCGTGGCGCAGCTGGCGATGCCCTCGTCATCTGGAATCCACGGCACGCAGCACCCGCTCGATCTTCCGTGCCGCCGCTTCGATGTCAGCGGCTGGCGCGATTCTTTCGGGCCATCCGAACCAGTACCACCAGGCGTCATCATCGGCGGCGCGGCGTAGATGTACTCGTTGAGGACGGTGGCCTGCTGGTTGGCGACCTGCAGGCACGGCCGCCGTCCTTCACGGGTGAGCAGCGTGACTGCGTACTTGCAGCCGTTCAGTTCGGCGGCCAGCTTCTCCAGGTGCGCGATCCCGCCCGGGTCGCCGTCGCTCACGGCCGCCTCCCGCGCGCGGGTCCGAGGATGGCGCACATCTCGGCGGTGTCTGTGGTGACCACGGTGTGCGGCCCGGTCCCGCCTCGCCGCCTGGCCACCAGTGCCGGGTCGGCATCCCCGCGGCCGTCCCACCAGAACGTGTAGCCCGGGTAGGCCGAAGCCATCGCTTTCGCGGTGAGCGGATGGCTGTCCGTGACCACCTGTCGCAGGCAGCTATTCAGCACACCCACAGACCAGCTGGCACCCATGGCGAGCACCCCGGCGGTCTTCCCGGTGCGCGGGCACCCGTCGAGGTTGCCCGCCTGCCAGCCGTTCCCGACAAGCATCACACCCACCACCCCCTGATGCCGGCTGAGCCGTCCTCGGGTGCGGCCGTGCTGCCGCCCGCGTCATTCCCAGGTGCGCGTACCACGCCACCCTCCTTGTCCATGTCTCGCGTTGGTCACGAACAGTTCACCGAGCGTGCGGCAGTGTGGGACTGTGGCGAGTAGGAGCGAAGGGGAACGCATTCGGGCGCCAGCGGGCGGACCCGGATTCACGGCGACGCGAAGGTACGCGCGATGCCTGTCGATGGTGGGGTGCTGCGAGCGTGGCGGCGCTCGCTGGGGTGGGATGTGCCCGAGATGGCGCGGCGGCTGCGCCAGGCGGCCGGGGACAACCCGATGCCGGTGCATGACGCCCTGGTGCGGATGATCCGCCGCTGGGAAACCGGCCGTTACGGGATCTCGGAACGGTACGAGCTGCTGTACGCCGCTGCGCTCGGGATCGAGCCCGAGCAGCTCAGCTGCGGACCCTCACACGGCGAAGTTGGCGGCCCTGCCACACATGCCCCGGATCGGTTAACGGAGCGGCGATTGCAGGCATTCTCGGCGGGGCAGGTCGACGAGCTTGTCGGCCACCTGGGTGATCAATGGCACGCCCTGGTGAAGACAGACAACCTGCTCGGGCCGCGCCACGCCCTGGCGGCTGTGCATGATCACCTCGGCATCATCCGCGCCCTGTTGCGATCCAGCCGGCCGCCGCTCCGGGCAGAAGTGCTCAGGCTCGGAGCGCAGTACGCCGAGTCGGCGGCATGGCTGCATGAAGACTCCGGCGACATGCCGGGTTCGCGCTACTGACGGGCTTGTCGATGGAATGCGCCGTCGAAGCAGACGATCACCTGATGGTGTCGTGGTCGTTGTTCCGCCGTAGCCAGCAGGCGACGGCTGGCGGGGACGCGGCGCAGGTGATTGGCCTGGCCGGTGCCGCACGCCGCGGGGGAGGCGATCTGCCAGGGCCGATGCTGGCGGCGATCCTGCAGCAGGAAGCGCAGGGCCACGCGCTCGATGGCGACGAGGCCGCCTGTCACGCGATGCTCGACGAGGCGCACACCTTCGCTGTGGGAACCGACGATGCGGGTGATGCCCGCGGCGGGCACGGCTCGTTCTGCACGCCCGGCTACCTGGAGATGCAGCGTGGGGGCTGCTGGCTCCTCCTGGGCCAGCCCGCAAAGGCGGTAACACCGTTCGAGACCGCGCTTCACTCGATGCCGGCGGTCTACCGGCGGGACCGCGGCGTTGCCCTTGGCGGCCTGGCCGCTGCTTTCGCGGCCGGGGGCGAGCCAGAGCGCGCTGCCCAGGTCGCGATTGAGGCCCTCGGGATAGCCCGCACTGCCGGTTCGACGAGAATCCTGAACATGGTCAAGCCGGTCGCGGACGATCTGCCACGTCACGGCCACCTGCCTGCCGTAGCCGGCCTCCGGGCGGCTCTCGCCGAAACGCCAGCCGTGTGACGGCCACGCCAGCCGAGATCGCCGCCATGCGGCGCGCTATCGCGCTGTCCGCGTTCGGGCTCGGCGCGACCAGCCCGAATCCGCCGGTCGGCTGCGTCATCATCGACGCCGAAGGGCGGATCGCCGGGGAGGGTTATCACGAGCGCAAGGGCGAAGCGCACGCTGAGGCGCAAGCCCTGGCCGCCGCGGGCAGGCGCGCAGCCGGGGGCACGGCGGTGGTCACGCTCGAGCCGTGCAATCACCACGGGCGCACTCCGCCCTGCCGGCAGGCGCTCATCGACGCCAGCGTCAGCCGCGTGGTCATCGCGCTGATCGATCCAACCTCACGGGGGGAAGGCGGTGCCGCCGCCCTGCGGGCTCACGGAATCGAGGTCGTGACCGGGGTCCTCGCCGATGAGGCCCGGTTCGTCCTTGGCACCTGGTCCGCCGCGCTCGGCACGGGCCGCCCGGTCATCACGTGGCCCTATCGGCTCACCGGCCGGGGCATCGAGGCGCTCGCGGACGACACGGCCGACGCGCGTCTGCTGCGCCTGAACGCTGACGCCGTGCTGCGCGAGCACGCTCGCGTCGAGGAAGCCGTCCCCGGCAGCCACGGCGCCGGGATTCTTCAGATCACTGACGCCGGATCCGGTGCGGATGCGCACGCTGTCGTCAAGCGGCTCTACGAGGGCGGCGCCAGGTCACTGCTCCTGCACGGTGGTGAGAGCGTGGCCGGGCCGTTCCTCGCCGCGGGACTGGTGGACCATGTGCTCGTCTGGCTGGCCGCCCGGCGATCGTCTGACCGCCCCCGCGAGCCCCTTCCGTGGCCGCTGCTGCCGCCGGGGTTCACGATCGCCGGGGTTGTGCGGACCGCTGGTTTTGTCCGCATCGAGGCGTGGCGGGGACCAGACGAAGTACCGTGACGCTTGCGCGTACCAGCGTCGAACGCCCCGCCAGTTCTCGGACCGGCGAGGCGTTCGCTTGCGTCTGGGCCAGCGGTCAGCCTATCGTCGCGCTGGCAACGGTCTGCTTGAGTAAAATCTTGAGCTGTAGCGACCGCCCGCAGGCTCACGCGTCGCCGCGCCTGGCAAGGATCGCGGCGACGGCGGGGGTTCGGGCCTCGGCTAGGCTGTGACCTCGTGACGTAGCCGCGTCCAGCCGAAGTGAGGGCTTGGCGCGCTGCGCAACGCCTCAGCCAAGGTCACCAAGACCACGCGCTCGAGCGGCGGGACCGGCGGCAGCACCCAGCAGCCGAGCGGGCGACCGGTGGCGACAGCTTCAGCGACGAACCGCCGTTTTGATGCGGTCCTGTTACACGTGAAATGCGGCATGTCACACTAGCCGCATGAGCGTCGCCATCCTTGAGCGCGAGATGTACACCGAGGGTGCCGCCGCGCGCCTGCTGCGGGTGGCACCGTCGACGCTGCACTGGTGGCTAGAAGGTCGCACTCCCCGGTACCGGCCGGTGATCCGCCGGGAGCCCACAGGTTCACGTGTCGTGACCTGGGCGGAATTCGTGGAGGCAGGCCTCTTGCGGTCCTACCGGCGTGACCACGATGTGCCGCTGAAAGAGCTACGGGACTTCATCGACAGGCTGCGTGAGCAGTTCCATGTGCCATACCCGCTGGCGGACCGGCGGCCCTATGTCGGCTCTGGCCGCCAGTTGCTCATCGACCTGCAGGGCCGAAGTCACCTAGACCCAGACTTCTGCCTAGTCGCGATCGCTAACGGGCAGGCTGTCTTGACGCCTCCAGGCGAGGAGTTCTTTGAGCGGGTGGACTGGTCCGGTGATGAGCCTGCGAGCTGGCGCCCTCACGATGACCCGGCGTCTCCGGTCCGGATCAACCCGCTGGTCCGCTTTGGCAGGCCTGCGGTTGGCGGAATCTCCACTGAGGCCATTGCAGGGGAGCTCGATGGCGGGGCATCCGTTGACGAGGTCGCTGAAGACTTCGGCCTAGACCTGGACGCAGTGCGGTGGGCCCACAGTTACGAGCTGGCCCAGCGTGCCGCCGCGTGAGACCCCGGCCCGCGCAAGTCCGCATCTATGTCGACGCCGATCTTGCCGGACTCGGGAAGATCCTCGCCAGCCTGCGCAACGATGTGACGTACCCCGGTGACCCAGGGACTTTGATCCACAAGCGGCACCGGCCACCCTGCCCGATCACCACCCCCGCCGTACTCGACATGGACTGGATACCCGAGGTGGCGGGCAGAGGCTGGGTGATCGTCACACGCGACAACAGGATCATCGAGAACCGGAACGAGATCGCCGCTGTCCGAGAGAACAAGGCGAAGATGGTGGCCCCTCAACCAGTTGGACGCGCAGACGAAGTGGGGCCAGTTGGAAGTTTTCATGACGCTGTGGCGTCGTATTGAGCCATTGATCGGCCAGCCTGGGCCGTTCATCTAGCGGGTGTCACGCACGGTGATGACACCGATCCCTCTCGACTAGCCGGATTGGATCATGCTCACGCAGCCTGACCCCAAAGCGCCGAGAGATGGCCTTGGATCCTGTGAATGGATCTGGGCTCTCGCTTATCAGAGAACAGACCGGCCGCACACCCCGCACAAGCCCTTGATCACGCGGGCCGGAGGATGCGGGCAATCCGCGCTGGAGTTCGGGCCGTGCCTGGCCGCTCTGCCGCGGAGGTGCACCCGCCGCGTCAGCGGGAGCACCTGGCGCCACCCGCCCGGGAACGCGTCCAGGCGCTTGCCTGATGGTTACCCCGGCCGGGCAGCCGTCTGTCGAAATCGCCAACCACTTTGGCGACTTCAGCCTCTGCCCCCCGGACCGCGCGCGAACCCGGGCGAGTCATCGAAGCTCCGTTTCATCGCCCCCGGAGATTCGCCACGCTCCGTGCCGAACTTCGGGGCCATGCCGGGCCCGCGCGCGGGGCTTCTGGCCGCCCGGCCGGGGGCCTGGGTCCGCTGGGAAACGGATGGAGAGCATCCCGGCCGGGCGGGTCTGGAGCCGTGCGGCCAAGGGGTGCCCATTAGCCGCACGGCCGTCTCTCAGGGCGGATCCGCGGGCGCCAGCAGCGTTGCGACTCCGATCGCCACGCGGTCCACCTCCGCTCGCGGGTGGCACCCCCGGCGGTGCCGGACTGCCGCGTCCACACCCGCCGCCACGGGAACGCCCCGCGGCGGGCGGCGACCATCCGCACGGCCCGTTCCGGCCAGGTCGACTCCCACGCTCTGACATCGCGCCCGCACCGTTCGGCCACCATGCCGTGTCTCTCCAGTGCCGCCACGAGCTGCCCGGTCCTGCCCTTCACGGCGAGCCCTCCGCCAGGAAGGCGTCAACCGCCTCCGCGGTCCCTTCGACATCGCCGCGGTCGTGATGGCCTGCCCGCTTGCCCTGCTGCCACGACCAGAGGGGTTCGTCGTCAGGTGAGCGGGCGGGCAGCACCAGCACCGCGGAGTCCTCGCCACCCGGCCGCCACACGGTCACCGAGCGGGCATGGGCCACGGCCATCAGGTCCCGGGCCACGAGGGCCTTGGCTAACGCGGTGGCGTCGGCCATGACATCCTCGCCTCGGGTGCCCGTGGCCCGGTGCAGCAGTCCCGCCGGGGTGTCCGCGACGACCGGAGTGCCGCTCCTGCCGCGCACCGCGTTCCACTTGAGCGTGAACGGGTCCCACCACACACCCCAGCTCGGTAAGGTCGTCCGCAGGATCGCGGTGTAGGTGGCAATGTCCTCGTCATCTGGAATCCACGGCACGAAGCACCTGCTCGATATTCCGCGCGGCCGCGGCGATGTCGGCCACTGGCGTGATCCTTTCCGCCCATCCGAACCAGAACCACCACGCCTCATCGTCCGCCGGCCCGGCGTAGATGAGCTCGTTGAGCACGGTCGCCCGCCGGTTGGCGACCTGGAGGCACGGCCGCCGGCCCTCGGCGGTGAAGAGCGTGACCTTGTAGTCCTTGCCGTTGAGTTCGGCGGCGAGCTTCTCCAGGTCATCAGTCCGCGCAGCCTCGGCTCGCGCGGCCTCTGTCCGCGCTCCCTGCCAGCCGTTCACACCCGCCACCCCCTGATACCCGCCCGTTCGTGATGGCGAACGGCCATGCTGCCGCCCACGTGATATTCAGGTGCGCGTACCACGCCACCCTCCCTGTCGCCGTCGCACGTTGGTCACGAACAGTTCACCGAGCGTGCGCGGATGTGCGACAGTGACGGGTAGGAACGAGCGGGAGCGCAGCGGAACGCGGCCCGTTCCCGTGGCGACGCGAAGGTACGCGTGATGCCTGTCGATGGTGGGGTGCCGCGGTCGTGGCGGCGTGCCCTCGGGTGGGATGTGCCCGAGATGGCGCGGCGGCTGCGGCAGACGGCGGGGGACGACCAGATGCCGGTGCACGACGCCCTGGTGCGGATGGTCCGCCGCTGGGAGCGCGAGGGCCTGCGGACCGAACGGTACGAGCTGCTGTACGCCGCCGCGCTCGGGGTCGAGCCTGAGCAGCTCAGCAGTGCGCCTTCGGGTGATGAACCCGCAACCGGGGAGGCCCCCGCGCAGTTCCGGCCGGTCGATGAGGCGCTTGACCTCGGCGGGTGGCTGGAGCAGACAAACGCCGGCCCGGGAACCATCGCCTACATTGCCGCGACAGCCCGGCGGCTGGCTGGCGACTACACGCGCCGGCCGCCGCTGACGGTGCTGGCGGAGGCCGTGGAACTTCAGCGCCGGATCACCGGCCTGCTGCGCGGTGGTCGCCAGCGGCTGGCGCAAACCCGGGACTTGTGCCGCGCCAGCGCGGAGGTGTTCGCCCTGCTTACGCTGCTGTGCAGCGACATCGGCCAATACCCGGCGGCCGATGCGTACGGCCACGCGGGCTCGATTTGCGCCGACGAAGCAGCCTCGGACATGGCGTCCGCCCTCGTGCTCAGCGCGCGAGCGAAGGCATCGCAGTGGGAGCACAGATACGCCGGGGCGGCCGAAATTGCCCGCCGCGGGTACGAGCTGTGCCCGCCGGCCGGGGCCCGCGTGCTGCTGGCCTGCCAGGAAGCGAACGCTGCGCAGGCCCTCGGTGACTGCACCCGCGCCCGTGAGGCGCTGTCCCGGGCGCAATCGGCACAGGACAGCGAGATACCCGCCCCCGATGACGACGGCACCACGGCATGGTCGTGCCCCCCGCCGCGTCAGGCCAATTACGCGGCGATCGTCAACATGGGCTGCGGCGACCTCGACCGGTCGCTGCAGGAGGTTCAGCGAGCCGATCGTGCGTGGGCCGGGGGCGGCCCGTGGGTGTATGGCACGTGGGCGCAGGTCCGCATCGGTGCGGCTATCGCCCGGGCGAGAAAGCGGGAGGTCGACGGGGCGGCTGAAGAGATCGCTCCGGTGCTCTCGATCGCGCCGGAGTACCGGGTCGTCACGATCACGGGCCGGCTGGGCGACGTTGACCAGTTGCTGCACGAGCATCAGTTCCAGGGCAGCCGCGACGCGGCGGATCTGAGCGAGAGGATCGGCGCCTTCCGCGCGGCGTCGCTCGGGGTCAAGGAGATCACGGGCACGGGGGTCCTGTGAGCCCGATGCCGGAGCGGATGGCCGACCACTGGTGGTGGCGCCCCGGCTGCCGGCCGGGCCGCAGGCAGTACGTGTGGCACGTGCTCTTTCATGACCACCCAGAGGTCCGCCAGATGGTGCGGACATGCCAGGCGCGGCTGGCCGGCGTTCCTGGGCTCGACCTGGTCCCCGAGCGCTGGCTGCATATGACGACCCAGATCGTGGGCTTCGCGGACGAGATCAGCGACGCCGAGGTGAAGGATCTGGCGGGCGCGGCATCGGAGCGGCTGCGGCATCTCGCGCCTGTGCCGGTGACGTTCGGGCGGACACTCTTCCACCCGGAGGCCGTGATGCTGCGGGCGCAGCCACTGCGGTCGCTGGCACCCGTCCGCGAGACGGTGCACGAGGCTGGCGTACAGGTCCTCGGTGCCGTCCGGGCCGGAATGGCCGGAGATTGGACCCCGCACGTCACGGTCGCCTACAGCAACGGGGACGGCCCAGCGGCGCCCGTGATCCAGGCGGCGGGCAGGTCGGCCGGCCGCTGCGACATCGTGGTCGCGGAGGTGCATCTGGTCGCACAGGTACGCGACGGGCATCGCTACCAGTGGGAGACGGTCGCCGCTATGCGGCTGGGAGATGCCGCGACAAAGTGATGCCGCGCGTACCAGCGTCGAACGCCCCGCCGGTTCCTGGATCGTGGCGGGCGCCTGGCCGCTCGGCGGTCCTCGCGCCTGGCGAGGATCTCGGCGACCTCAACCGGGCTTGCGGTCTACCATTTGTCATGGATGTGCTGCTCGACGGGCGGGAGCGCCTGCCGGGGCGCGTGAGGTGTTGAGATGCGCTGTGCTGCCGCAGGAAGGGCACGGCGGTCTTCCACTCTCGCTGCGAACACGGCAGTGTCGCGGCGGTACACGCGAACCGCGAGAGCCACGAGCCCGCCGATGCCTGCCGCCGTCACCAGGGCGGCCACGGCCCACAAATACCAGGGGATGGCCGCGACGGCCCTCGTTGTGGCGCTCACGAGCGCGAGCGCGAGCACGACCACGATGGCCACGATGACGCCCATGGCCTGCCTCCACCACTGTCTGTCGTTCGCCACGTACCTCTCATCACCACTCTTCCTTCTCCCGGCCACGCTTTTCCTTGGACCTGCGGCGCTCCGACATGACCGAGATCCACGTCGGCGAGGGCGGCGACGGACGCTTTTAGCGCACCTCGGGAAGGCAGAACCGGCCGGGCGGGCTCGGCGTCGAGCGCGGCCATCGTTGTGTAGCCGGTTCAAGCCTCGGTTAGGCTGTGACCTCGTGACCTGGCCGCTTCCAGCCGAAGTGAGGCGCTGACATGGCCGACGACGTGCTGGTCGAGGTGGCCGCGGGGATCGCCGTGCTCACCATCAACCGCCCGGCGGCGAGAAACGCCGTCAACGGCGCGGTCGCAGCGGGAATCGCGGGCGCGATCGGCGAGCTTGACGACCGCAAAGATGTCTCCGTCCTGATTCTGACCGGCGCCGGTGGGACGTTCAGCGCCGGCATGGACCTCAAGGGGTTCCTCACCGGCGACAACCCGATGGCGGGGGACCGCGGGTTCGGTGGTCTCACGGAGCGGCCGCCCGCCAAGCCGATCATCGCCGCGGTGGAGGGATACGCGCTCGCGGGCGGCTGCGAGCTTGCGCTCGCGTGTGACCTCATCGTCGCGAGCGAGGACGCCTGGTTCGGGCTGCCCGAGGTCACCCGCGGCCTGGTGGTAGGCGCCGGCGGCCTGCTGCGGCTGCCGCGCAGGATCCCTTACCACATCGCCATGGAGATAGCGCTGACGGGCAAGCGGATCCCCGCCGCCAGGCTGCACAGTGCGGGCCTGATCAACCGGCTGGTCCCGGCCGGCGAGGCCCTGGCCGCGGCCCGCGAGCTCGCCGCCACGATCGCCGCCAACGCGCCGCTCGCGCTCGCCGCGACCAAGCGCATCATCGTGGAGTCCGCGGACTGGCCCGCTGCCCACGCGTTCGCCAGGCAGGCCGAGATCGCGGCGCCCGTTTTCGGCTCCAAGGACGCGATCGAGGGTGCGGCCGCGTTCGCGGAGAAACGGCCGCCCGTGTGGCGCGGTGAGTGATCGCGGGCTCGTCTCAGATACTGGTCACTGCGGGCCGATCCGTCAGCGCCGTGGATCGCATGTGCGATAGCCCCTGCGATCCACGGCGCTGACGCAATGCGGGGGCAGCCTGGCGCGGCGCGCGGCTGGCCACGCGCCCTGGGCAGTGCCCTTAACCGATCGCGGCGGTCTCATCAGCGCAGTCACCGTAGGATCGGTCCGGCGGCACCGTCACCGACCTATGGAGGCGTGGATGTGTGGAATCGCAGGCTGCCTGGCGCTGACGCCGTCCGCTGGCCCGGACACGCACTGGGTGGACGTGGCGGCCAAGCGTCTCGCCCACCGCGGGCCTGACGACGACGGCAGCTACAGCGACTACGACATCGCGCTCGGCTTCAAACGCCTGGCGATCATCGACCTGTCCCCGGGCGGCCACCAGCCGATGTGCTCTGCCGACCGGCGCTACTGGATGGTCTACAACGGTGAGATCTACAACTACATCGAGCTCGCGGAGGAACTGCGCGCCCAGGGCGTGACCCTGCGGACGAGTTCCGACTCGGAGGTCCTGCTCGAGACCTACGCGCGGACAGGCCGGGAGGTGGTGCGCAAGCTTCGCGGCATGTACGCCTTCGCCATCTGGGACAGCCACCGGCGCGAGCTGTTCTGCGCGCGCGATCCGTTCGGCATCAAGCCGTTCTTCTACCGGGTGGACTCGGGGATGCTCCGTTTCGCGTCGGAGAAGAAGGCGCTCGCCGAGCCTGGCGAGCTGACCCGCCTGGACGGGGACGCGATGCGAAGGTACCTGGCCTTCCAGTACGTGCCCGCGCCCGCGACGCTCACGCCGCCGATCAGGGTGCTGCCACCCGGGCATGCGCTGATGGCGCGGCCAGGCGCCAGGCCCGAGTTGCCCGCGTCGTCCGCCGCACCGGACGCGGCCGTCGAGGTGGCCAGGTTCTGGGGCGCCGATCTGCGGCCCGCCGCCGCGCCGCAGCAAGGGACCGCACGCCGGATCCTGCAGGTCATGCGCGACTCGGTCGCCGTTCATCTGCGCAGCGACGCGCCGCTCGGCGCGTTTCTTTCCGGCGGCATCGACTCGGCCGCGATCTGCGCGCTCGTCGCGGAACGCCGTCCGGACCTGCTGACGTTCACGGTCGGTTTCGAGCGCGAGGGCTACAGCGAGATCGACCGCGCGCAGGAAACCGCGGCCGCGATCGGCGTGAAGTCCATCCCGTACGTCATCGGCGTCGAGGAGTTCATGCGCCACCTGCCGCAGATCATCTGGCATCTGGATGACCCGATGGCCGATGCCGCCGCAGTGCCGCTGTGGTTCGTGGCCAGGGAGGCGCGCAGGCACGTCAAGGTGGTGCTGTCCGGCGAGGGCTCCGACGAGCTGTTCGGCGGCTATCTCATCTATCACCAGCCCGGCGTCGTGCGGGCGGGTGAGAAACTGCCGGACTGGGGGCGGTCGTCGCTGAAGCGGGCCGCCTCGCTGATCCCGGCCGGGGTGAAGGGCAAGGGCCTGCTCGAACGCACGTCCACCCCGCTGCGGCGCCGGTTCATCGGCAACGCGCACGTCTTCACCGATGATCAGCTCGACCTCGTCGCGGGCAACGGCGCGCAGGGTGCGGCGAGCCCGTACGACGTGACGGATCCCATCTACGCGCAGGCGCTCGGCGCCGGTCTCGACGACGTGACGACGATGCAGCTCGTGGACATCAACACCTGGCTCGCTGGCGACATCCTGGTCAAGGCGGACCGGATGACCATGGCCCACGGCCTCGAACTGCGGGTGCCCTTCCTCGATCCCGCGGTGATGGCGGTCGCCGGCCAGCTCGCCAAGGAGGAGAAGACCGGCGGCGGCACGACGAAGTACGCGCTGCGTGCGGCGATGAGCGAGCTGCTGCCCCGGTCCGCGGTGGACCGGGCGAAGCTGGGTTTCCCCGTGCCGGTCGGCCACTGGCTGAAGGGCCAGATGTACGAATTCGCCGAACGGCTGCTGCGCGAGGCACGCACCGACGAATGGGTGAACCGCGCCGCCGCGCTCGAGATGCTCAGGCGCTACCGGACCGGCGAGCCCGACGTCAACTGGCGCCAGCTGTGGGTGCTGATCGTCTTCTCGCTCTGGCACCAGATCTACGTCGAGCGCGTCTATGACCCGGTCGCGCTCGGCTGGGCCGCCGCCTGACCCACCCGTCCCAACGGCCCAAGCATTATCCCGAACGGCTGCGGCGGATGCGGCATCCATTGATGCGGGGGCACTGCCAGCCCGTTCGGGATAAATGCCGTTTGCTGGCGCGTACGTGACGTACACGCCGAGGCGATGCGGGCGTGACTGGCTGCCACGGGGTAGTAGCATCTGAGCGCGCCGACGACGACTGGGAGGTCCGGCAGAGGTGACACGTCCGCGGATCAGTGTCGTGGTCCCCTTCTACAATGTGGCCGACCTGCTCGGCGACTGTCTCCGGTCGATCGCGGCGCAGATATTCGTCGACCTTGAAGTGATCATGGTCGACGATGGGTCGACCGACGCGAGCAGCGAGGTCGCCAGGGCGCAGGCCGCGGCTGATCCACGGTTTACCCTGCTCCAGGTGCGCAACGGCGGCCCCGGGTACGCCCGTAACCGCGGTGCGGAACGGGCGCGCGGTGAGTTCCTCGCCTTTGTCGACGGAGACGACATGGTGCCGCCCGGCGCGTACGAGGTGCTCGTAGGCACACTGGAACGGTCGCGCTCGGATTTCGTCTGCGGGAATGTCAACCGCATCGGGCCGTGGGGAATCAGCCAGTCGGCCCTGCACGCCCGCGCTATCAAGGGCAGGCGGATGGGCACCCATATCACCAAGATGCCGCAGCTGCTCTACGACATCTCGGTGTTCAACAAGCTGTTCCGCAAGGACTTCTGGGATTCCCACCAGCTTTCCTTCCCCGAGGGGATGATCTGGGAGGACCTTCAGCTCATGACGCGGGCGCACGTGCTCGCCCGGGCTGTGGACGTCATCCCCGACCACATCTACTACTGGCGTGAGCGTGGCCTCGGTGAACTGTCCATCACCCAGAGCCGTACCGAGATCAGCAACCTCAGGGACCGAATCGACGCGCTGCTCGCCATCGACGCTTTCCTCGCCGCGCACGCTCCCGCCGACCTTCTGCGCCGTCACCAGCACAAGGCACTCACCAACGACCTCTGGCTGTACGTCGGGGACCTGTACAAGGTCGGCGACGACTACCGCACCGAGTTCCTCGACCTCGCGTGCCGTTACCTCGGCGAGATCAGGCCGCGCGTGCTGGCCAAGCTCCGCGCCGTGCAGAAGCTCGCCTACTACCTCATCGAGCGGCGCCTGATGCCAGAACTTCTCGCGCTACTGGCGTGGCAGATGCGGCAACCGGTGCGCGCGGTCCCGATCGTCCGCCGGCGCGGCAGGCTGCTCGCCGACCTGCCGCTGCGCGAGGACGCAAGGCTGCGCATCCCGGCGAAGATCTTCCGGCCGGCCTGGCGAGAACTCGACCCGTTCGTGCGGGTCGAGGCGGTCGGCTGGCGGGGCGGCGGGACGCCTCGCCCGGAGGCCGGCGAGGCGGCTCGCGCGAGCGGGGGCAAGCTGGTCATCGAGGGTCGTGCCTACGTCCCGTCGATCGACATCGGCAAGCGCAGGCACTCGTCGAAGATCGTCGTGCTGCGCCCGCGCAACCGGCGCCGCCCGCCCATCATTGTGCGAGCGCGGTCGTTCCTGCATCCTGACGCCACCGAGCAGTCAGGCCAGGCGCGTTACTCCTACGACTGGGCCGGATTCCGCTGCGAGATCAGCCCGCGCTGGTTCCGCTTGTTCGGGCGCTGGGCCACCGGCACGTGGGAGTGCTACGTGCTCGTGCGCAGCCGTGGGGTGTGGCGGCCGGCCCGTATCCACACCCCCCAGCCAGGCCGGGCGGAGCGGCCGGAATTCGGCGACGTGGCGCCCGGCATCAGGCTCCGGCCGAAATGGGAGGGCCGCAACCTGGTCGTCCAGCTGGCCCACGCGCCGGCGATGCTCGCCGGGCACCACGCCGAGCCCGGGCACGACGGCGGCGCCGGCCAGATCGAGCTCGACGTCGATCTCTCTGGTCCGCCGCTCGCTGCCGCGGACCACGCCACGCTGATCCTCGCCAGGCAGGGCGGCACCGCCCGCGTCAGCTTTCCCGCATCGGCATCGGCCGTCGGCCCGTCTGGTGCTGCCCGCCTGTCGGGCGCTATCGACCTCGCCGCCCTGGCCGCAGGGGCCGAGGGCGAGCCAGCGGTGGCAGGGAGGAACGAGCCTGCGGCGGCGGGGGGTGACGAACCGACGGCGGGCCGGGACGACGGCGACGCGCGCGGCGACTGGGCCGGCGACGCGGCCTGGGACGTCTACGTGTCAGTCGACGGCCGCGGCCGGTTCCGGGTGGCCGTGCCCGCGGGCAGCGATGCGGCCGACACCGGGGCAGCCAGCACCGGGGGAGCGAGCGAGCCGGGCGGCGGTGGCACGCGCCCCGTGGTGGGTACGGCCGCCGCGGCCGGGCAACGGTACCTGCGCGGCGGACGGGAGATAGCGGTGGGCTGGAGCCGCTACGGTGACCTTGTGATCTCCGACCGCGCTCCCCGCCCGATCGTCACCGACCACGCCTGGGCGCCAGGCGGGCGGCTGCAGCTGCGGGGCCGCTACGCCGGGCCGCCGGCCAGCCTGGCCGGCGTCGTGCTGCGGCGGCACGGGTCCAGCGAAGTGCACCGGCTGCCGTGCACGCAGGATGGCGACACATTCACGGCCGAGATCGACGCCAACCGGATGCCGTCGTTCGGGGAGCAGCTACCGCTGCGGGACGGGCGCTGGTACATACTTTTCGACGTCGGCGCCGGCGCAGGCACGTCGGCAGCCGCCGAGGCTATCGGCGAAACCGGCACCGGCGTGACCACCGCGTTTGACGCCGAGCCCAGCGCCGAGCCTGCTGGTGCGGAGCCTGGCGCCGGGGCAGGGCCTGGCGCCGCGCCCGCGTCCGGCGACGGCCTGATGGCAGCCGCTTATGACCCCGCACGGCTCGCCGACGTGACCGAACAGCCCGTCGACGCGGGCGCCAAGGAATACCGGCTGATCGTGGTCGGCGACGACACGCCGGTGCTCGCCGTGACGACGAACCTGTCCCGGCTGGAACGCGGCCGGTTCAACCAGCGCGTGCTGCGCCGGGCCTACTACCCGCTGAAGCTCCGCGCACCGCTCCGCGACGCCGTGGTCTTCATGAGCTGGAAGGGCAAGCAGTGCGCGGACAACCCGCTGGGGATCGCCGCTGAGCTGCGCAACCGCGGCGACGACCGGGAGCACATCTGGGTCGTCGCCGATCCGGCGGTACGTGCCCCGGCCGGGGCCACCGTCGTGCTCAGGGGTTCGCACGAGTACTACGAGGCGCTTGCGCGCTCTCGGTACCTGATCGCGAATGACGACATGCCCGCGCACTACCGTAAGCGCGACGGGCAGATCTACCTGCAGACCTGGCATGGCACGCCGCTGAAGCGGATCGGTTTTGACATCGATCGGCCCCAGTTCGTCAGCGGCGCGGCCTACCTGGATCATCTGGCCACAGAAGTGACGCACTGGGATCTGCTGCTGTCACAAAACCCGTTCAGCACGCAGACCCTGCGCCGCGCCTTCCGGTTCGACGGGGAGATCTGCGAGTACGGGTATCCCCGCAACGACGTGCTGAGCCGCCCGGACGCTCCGCAACTCGCGGCGGCGGCGCGCAGGCGGCTCGGGCTGCCTGAGGGCAAGCGGGTGGTGCTTTACGCACCGACGTGGCGGGACAACCAGTTCTATGCGGCCGGCCGCTATCGATTCGACCTGAGAGTCGACCTTGAGCGTGCGTGGAAGGCGCTCGGCGACGACTATATGTTTTTGATTCGCGGGCACCACCACATGGCGGACGACGTGCCAGACGGGGTGTCATCTGGTTTCGCGATGAACGTCACACGTTATCCGGATATCTCTGAGCTTTTCCTGGTGAGCGACATCCTGGTGACCGATTACTCGTCTGTCATGTTCGACTATGCGAGTACCGGGCGGCCGATGTTGTTCTTTACCTACGACCTCGACGATTACCGCGATAACCTCCGGGGCTTCTATTTCGACTTCGAGCCTGAAGCGCCCGGCCCGTTGCTCGCCACGTCAGACGAGGTGATCGCGGCGATCGGGGACATCGAGACCGTCGCGGCCAGGTACGCCGGCGCGTACCGCACCTTCGCCGCCAAGTTCTGCCCGTTCGACGACGGCAAAGCGGGCGCGCGTGTCTGTGACAGGCTCGCGTCGGCCTGAGCCACGCAGCGCCCTAGAATGACGGCAATCAGCAGCGAATCACGCACGGGTCGCGCCCCTACGAGGAGTCCGTCTTGCCCGGTTCGAGAATGCCGCTGCACGGTCCGCAGCCGCGCGAGGTACCGGAAAACGGGCGTGGCGGGCTGGCAAGGGCGGCGGCGGACGGACCCGCGGCAACGCCCGCGCCGTCGGCGCCGCCGGCCACCGCGCCGCCGGTAACCGCGCCGGCCGCCGGTCCCACCGGTGCCGGGCCGGCCGGAGCCCGCGCCGGCCGTTCGCGCACCTGGTTCGTCCCTGTCGTACCCGCGATCGCCGCGTTTGCTTTCGGCCTGTACGACGTCGCCCGCCCGTCACTATGGCGAGATGAGGCGTACACGCTCGAGGTCGCGAGCCGATCGCCCGGGCAGATCCTGTCGCTGCTCAAGCACGCCGACGCCGTGCACGGCGCCTACTACCTGTGGATGCACGGCGTCATCACGCTGGTCGGCCGGTCAGAGACCGCGGTCCGGTTGCCTTCCGTGGCCGCCACCGCGGTGGCGGCCGGCGTTCTAGCCGCGCTCGGTATGCGCCTCGCGGCCTCCTCCGGCGTGGCCTCGCCACGTGTATCCGGGCTGCTCGCGGGCCTGCTCTACGCCGTCTCGCCGATGGTGAGCAGGTACGCGCAGGAGGCCAGGTCGTACGCGACCGTGACCGCGTTCGCGGTGATCGCTACCTACCTGCTCGTGTCGGCGCTGGCGGACCGGCGGGCCCGCTGGTGGGCCGGTTACAGCGCGGCCATCGCACTGGCTGGGCTGTTCAACTTGCTCGCGCTGCTGATCGTGCCGGCGCACGCGATCACCGTGGTGATCGCGTCCAGACGGTCGCGGGCCGCTCGCGCCGCAGGCGGGCAGGCATCCGGTCAGCAGGCCCGGCCAGGGCCTTCCATCCGCGTGTGGGGCCTGGCCGTGGGCGCCGCGGTCGTGGTCCTGATTCCGCTGCTGGCCACCGCGTACACCGAGCGCGCCGCCACCTACTGGCTTGGACGGCCGGGCCTGTCGCAGGTCGCGTCCATGGTCACGTCGTTCGCCGGTTCACGCGTCCTGGTCCTGCCGGCCGGGGCGCTGATCGTGATTGCCGTCTGCGCCGGCGTCACCGCCGCACGCGCCCCCAACGGTCTCCTCGCCGTGGCCGACGTCGCCGTGCCGTGGCTCGTGGTGCCTCCCGCGATCCTGCTTGGCGTCTCACAGATCCATCCGCTCTACGACTTCAGGTACGTGGTGTTCTGCGTGCCGGCCGTGGCGCTGCTCACCGCGAACGGGCTCGGGCGGCTGGCCGGGTTCACCGCCGGTTATACCGCGCGGCGTGGCTCCGGGCCCGCCGCGACGGCCGCGTCGTGGTTGCCTTCGCTGCTCGTGGTCGTCGTCATCGCCGGCGCGTCGGTAGGACCGCAGCAAGCTCTCCGCACGCCGTGGTCACGACCCGACAACCTGCGCAAGGTCTCCCAGATCCTCAGCGTGCAGGCCCGCCCGGGCGACGCCGTGCTCTACGTAACGGCCCACGCGCGGATCGTCGGCCAGGGCTATCCCGCTCCGTTTCGCAAGCTGCGGGACGTGGCGCTCGCCGAGTCGCCGCTCGCCTCCGCGACGCTGAACGGCAGGGAGGTCAGCCCGGCCGTGCTTCGCAGCCGCTTCGCCAGCGTCAGCCGGGTATGGATCATCAGCGACGGCGGCCCCGTCCTGCCCGCGGTGCGTGGCGGGGTCGAGGCCGAGAAGCTTGCGCTCGTCCGGACGATGCGGATGATCGGGAGCTGGTACACGAGGAACGACCTGCTGCTCCTGTACGCGCGGCGGTGAGCAGCGGCACCGGCCCGACAGCCGGACCCGTTGTGACAACAATGATCCCTAACGGCTGCCGCGGACGACGTCAGGCCGCGATCACGAGGCCCAGCGCGGGGGGTCCAGCCGGCATCATGTGGCAGGTGCGAGCCCGCCGCCTCTCAGCCGCCCCGTCAGCTGGTCCCGCAACCTGCTCCGGCCCCGGTGCAGACGCGACATCACGGTGCCGATGGGCGTTCCCATGATCGTCGCGATCTCCTTGTACGCGTACCCTTCGATGTCGGCGAGGTAGACCGCGACCCGGAACTCCTCCGGCAGATCGCGCAGCGCGCGAAAGATGTCGGAGTCGGGCATCCGGTCAAGCGCTTCCACCTCCGCCGAGCGCGGCCCCGGTGCCAGCGGGTCCGCCGGGAACTGCCACTCCTGCGGCTCGCCGTAGGCCGCCTCCTGCGGCTCGCGCCGTCGCCTGCGGTAGCCGTTGATGAACGTATTGGTGAGGATCCGGTGCAGCCACGCCCTGAGGTTCGTACCCGGGCGGAATTGATGGAAGGCCGCGAACGCCTTGGCCGAGGTCTCCTGCACGAGATCCTCTGCGTCCGCGGGATTGTGGGTCATCCGGAGCGCGGCCGGGTAGAGCAGGCCGAGTTCGGGCACGACATCCCGCTCGAATCGGACACGCTGCTCGCTCGTGTTGTCAGTCAACCTCATCGCTGCTCCGGCACTGGTGGCTTCCCTCAGCCTAAGACCTCTAGGCCTGATCGATTATGACGCTCCGTGTGTGAAATCGGCATAAGGTGACTGAGATCACAACCGCAACGGCATCTGGCGCCCCCCAGCCTGGTCCTACCCGTCCGGCCGCCCGGGCCGCCCGCGGTGCGCCTCGTCCAGGCCGGGCAGTTCCTCCTCCTCCGGCCGTCCCGGCCGACCGCGGTCCGGGTCAGCTCGCCGCGACGGCGGACTGGTAAAGCGCGGCGACGTTCGGGCCGAAGGCAGGCGAGTACGACACCGCTGGTGTGTCTCCACCCTGTTCATAGCCGCCGATGACGCCGACCACAAGCCCGTTTCCTGTTGCCGCGCTGACCTCGCTGAGGAATGGGCCGCCGCTCGTGCCGTCGGTGAAGCCGCCGCAGTCGAATTGCAGTTGCCTTGCGCTGAATGTGGTGGCGCGGTTCTGGCAGGTGATCGGCTGTTCCTGGGAGTTGGGGTACCCGATCGCCCGTACCACGCCCGGCGGCTGATCGATGCCCAGCTGCTCGGCGCCGGTGACATCCTCGATTCTGGTGCCGCTCGATGCGGTGGTGACAATGAGGAATGCTACGTCATGGTCGGGATCGGCGGCGGCCGTCCACGCGTCGTCGACGACGATGCGTGCCGTGGTCCACACCCCGTAGGGCGCCTTGCCGTCGTGATAGCCAGGCACGAAGGTGACCTGCCCTGGGCCGCCCGAGTAGCTGTCCAGACAGTGCGCGGCGGTGATGACCATGTTCCGCCTGGGGCTGTGCACGACGCTCGCGGTGCAGAAGTGCGTCCTTGACCCGGCGGAGTCCGCGACGAACAAAGCGCCGACCGCGGGTGTGCCCTTGAACGACGCGCCGTTCGGCGGCACCGACGGCGTCATCAAGGGCGCGGCGGAGTCGGCGGCCGTCCCGGCCGGGGAGGCCATGACGATCACGAACACGAGTAGGGTCATGATGCTCATCAATGATGTTGACGGCGCGACGAGTATCCTGGCCCGCCCGAAGGCCCGTTTCGGGCGGCGCTCACCGTGGCCAGTGCCGCAGCCAGTTTCAGTGCTCCGGCCGGTTTCAGTGCTCCGGCCGGTTTCGGTGCCGCGCGCGGCGCGCTTGACTGGCCGCGTGTGCCTGCCGCGCGCGCCCATCTTCCTCCCGACCGGCCGGCTGTGCCGCCAGTCCGTGCGTGCGAATTCGAGTTCGTCTACGTGCGATTGTGCAGGCGGCGTGTCCATCCGTCATCAAGGGAATCTGAGAAAATCCTGAAAACAGGCCCAAGCGGTCACTATATGAGTTCATGTAAATCCTTTTAGTGACATGACCCGCGTACCGCCACCCGCAGCCCGTGCCACCGGCACGACCGCCATCTGATTTCCGGCCAGGATCTGAGATGTTAACTTTCTGATGGGTGGCCGCGTGTCACAAGCTGATGGGTGGCCGCGTGTCACAAGCTGCCGTGCGGATGCTGTTTCTTGCGCTCGTTCCATGCGCGCATCCGCTCCGGGTAGCCGACCACCTGGGCGTCGTACACGGGCAGGCCGAGATCCCTGGCGACCTTTCTGATGACGGTGGGCGAACCGACCCGCCGCCGCGTCCACTCCCCGTCGGCCGCGACGGCGACCGCCGTGGTATCGGTGGCGAACGTCTCGGGTTCCACGTAGAACTCCACGCCGCGCCTGCTGCGTGCGAAGGCAATCAGCGCGGCGATATCGGCCGGGGTCGCCTCACGGTCCAGCTTGGTCGCGGGTTCCGCCCGCCTGCTTCCTTGACGACGCCATTTCATGCCTCGCACTCTAGATGCCCCGGCGAGCGGATCGGACCGGCTCGGCGCCGCGGCCCGGCTGGCAGGTGCTTGGCCGCGGCGACGAAGCTCAGAACGAGTACGCCGGGTTCACCTGCGTGCATTCACCGGCGTTTGAGGCGTTTTCAGGCAGCGAGCCGGCTGGTGGGCCTGCCGAGCCCGTGGCGGTTGACCCGCCCGCGGTTGCTGACGGGCGTGGTGACGGGCTCGGGGATGCGCCTGCCTCGTACGTCGTGCCGCTCGGCCAGTCGGTGCCGATGACCAATGTCAGCCCGGTGCCCGAGCGGTGCAGCGCGCTGGCGGGCAGGCCCAGGGTCTTCGCGACGGCGCGCGCCTGCGCGCGTTTACCCGGCCCGTACGTCAGGCTCGTCGTGGTGGTGTAGGCGGCGTTGAGGTCGCCCACTGACTGTGTGAATCCCTTGGCGACCAAAGCGGCGGCGATGTCGTGCGCACGCCCAGCGATGCCGCTGCCGTTCTCGACGGACACGGCCACGGCCGCCTTGTTGACGGTGGGTGCCGGTCTCGCCGTGACCTTCGGCACGGCCGCCGCCGGCGTCGAGTGCGCACCCGAAGCGCCCCGGGTCAGCGCCGTATCGGTGATGACGTCGTGGAACAACTGCGCAGCGGCGGGCATGGCCGGCGACAGCCACGCGGTCGGATTGCCTGGATAGGGCGCGGTCGGCATCGTGACGAACGTGATCCGCTTGGTCGGCACCTTGTTGAGATCGTTGGCGAGACCGACGAGCTGGGAGATGCTGTCAAGCCCGGGGTCGACGGTCACCGCCTTGGTCGCGTCGTTGGCGAGGTGGTAGAGGGTGACCGGGTTGGCCAGCGTGCTCGTGCTCTTCATTTTCCTGACCAGAGCGCTCAGGTACATGTGCTGCGCCTGCGTGCGGTACAGGTCCCCGCCGTAAAGGAAACCGTGCCTGGTGCGCAGGAACTCTAGGGCCTGCACGCCGGAGATCACATGGGTGCCCTTGGTGAGGCGCAGATGGGAGTAGGGATCGAACACGTTGGCGCTGACGCAGACCGGCACGCCCCCGACATCGTCGGCCATGTTCACCACACCGGTGAAGTCGATCATGATGAAGTGGTCGATGGTGATGCCGGTCAGGGCGTGCACCGCGGCGACCGTGCAGCCCGGGCCGCCGTTCTGCAAGCTGGAGGTGATCTGCACGGACTGCCGCGGCGGGTATGTGTGGTGGGCCGGGTCGGTGCACTGGGGCACGTCGACGATGGTGTCGCGCGGGATGCTCATCACGGTGGCATTCGACCGGTCGGCCGACAGATGAACGACCATCTCGACGTCGGCGTTCGCGCCGGGTCCGCAGTCACCGCCGATCTTGCAGTCGGCGCGGTTGGACCGGGAATCCGAGCCAATCACCAGGATGTTCACGGGCGCCCGCCCGAAGGGGTCCGTCTTCTCCACACCCTGCGGCCCACCCAGATCCAATGGCGCGCTCTGGAGATTGGCGTTGAGTTTCAGGTACACCAGGGCGCCGCCCGCGACAAGCACGAGAACCGTGCCCGCGGCCACCCACATCAAGATCTTGCCGCGACGGCCGAACCTCGGCGCACGGCGCGTGCCACGGTGGCGGCGTCCGCCACCACCGCCCGGGGCGCCGCCCCCAGCGGTGCCGCCCCCAGCGGTGCTGCCCTCGGGGGTGCCGCCCCCAGCGGTGCTGCCCTCGGGGGTGCTGCCCTCGGGGGCGCTGCCCTCGGGAGTGATGCCGCCGGGCACGTCGTCACGGACAGGCCCGGCGTACGGGTCGCCAGGCGCGGGACCGTCGTCCTCCTGCCCTACCACGGACGAGCCGGCTGACCGCGCGTCACCGTCCCCGTAGGGATGGCCACCCCACCGCTCAGCCGGCATCCTCACGCCCCTCAACACTCACAACGGTCCCCGGGCAGGCGTCGAACCGCGCCCGCCGGTACCGTCCTCCCGAGCCCCTCGCTAGCAAGACGCCGGAACCACAGTTACGGTTCCCACGCTGGTGCGAATTAACTAGTTATGGGCTAAGTAGATCATTTTGTCCGGTGGTCGGCGAGCGGCGGTTCCTGCGGGGGCCAGACTGCGGTGATGCGCTGGCGCGCGGGTCAGATCCAGCTTGAGAACCACATCCTCGCGTGCCAGGCGCTGTACGGGATCACCTTGGCGGCCAGGATCGGGTACAGGTAGAAGAAGTTGAGGACCACAACCACCAGGTAGCCGCCGGTGATGGCCGAACCGATGCCGCGGCGCAAGGGTGACGCGCGCACCGATCCCACGATCAGGCCCAGGCACAAGGTGATGGCCAGGATCAGGAACGGCTCGAAGGACACGGCATAGAAGAAGAACTTCGTCCGGTTCGGGAAGGCGAACCACGGCAGCCAGCCCGCGGCCACGCCGAGCAGCACGGCGCCTGCCCGCCAGTCCCTGTGCACGAGCCACCATATGGCGAGCGCGGTGATCGCGGCGATGGATGCCCACCAGATCGCGGGCGTGCCGATCGCGAGGACCGCCTGTGAGCAGTGCGCTGCCTGGCAACCGTTTTGGCCCGCGTTCGGGCTCGCGTAGAAGAACGCGACCGGCCGGCTCATCACCAGCCAGGTCCACGGCTGGGACTGATACGGATGATGCACATGCAGGTGGATGTGGAAGTTGAGCATTTCCTTGTGGTACTGCAGCAGCGAGTACAACGCGGAGATCACCGGTGTCGTGACGCCGTGCTGCGCCGCGTAGTTCCTGTCCCAGCCGATGCTCGAGGCGAACCATCCGCTCCAGGACGCTACGTACACCGCCGCGGGGACCACCGCCATCGACAAGAGCGTCCACGCACCGTCACGGACCAGCACGCCGTAGCTGGCGAGCCTGATGCCCGCGGCACGCCGCGCGCCGATGTCCCACGCGACACACAGCCCGATGAACGCGAGCACGTACCATATGCCGTCCCACTTGGACGCGCACGCGAGTCCGAGACAGACCCCCGCGAGCAGTCGCCACCAGCGAACCCCCAGCCGTTTCACGTCGCCGCCGGTGGCCGCCGCGGCGCCCCCGGCGATTTCCGGGCGGCCGGTGATTTCCGCGTTCCCTGTGCTCGGGACGAGCCGGGCTCGCGCCTTGTCGCGGTCGACGATCAGGCAGCCGAACGCAGCGAGTATCCAGAACATCAGGAAGATGTCGAGGAGCGCCGTGCGGCTCATCACGAACTCGAGCCCGTCGAGCGCCAGCAGGAGACCCGCCACGCAGCCGAGCAGGGTCGACCTGGTCATCCGCCGCGCGATCCGGGCCAGCAGCAGCACGGCCAGCGATCCGACGAACGCGGCGGCGAACCGCCATCCGAACGGGCTGAGGCCGAAGAGTCCCTCACCCGCCGCGATGAGGACCTTGCCCATCGGGGGGTGCACGATGAACTCGCCGCCGCCGCTGAAGATATGCGTCTGGCCGTGTGCCACCATCGCGTCGGTGTTGCCGCCGACCAGATTGTGCTCGACACCGTAGTGGAGGATCCCGAACGCGTCCTTGACGTAGTACGTCTCGTCGAAGACGATCGACCGCGGGATCGACAGCCGGTCGAACCTAAGGTAGGCCGCGAACGCGGTCACCAGCAGTGGGCCCACCCAGCCCCACAGCCGGTCCGACGGCATCGGTGGTATCGGCCGGCCACCCGGCGAGCGGCCCTTATGCGGCTGAGCTGCCGGAGGCTCGACCTCGGTATCAGTCATCGGACGCCATCGTACGGGGCTCGCGGGCGGTACGGGTGTCCGTCGGGAGAGCCAGTGATCACAGTCCACAGCGGGCCAGGCGCTAGCGTAGCCAGGTTGGAACTGTATTGCCCCGGGGGGCTCCACCCCACGGGATCCCCCCGCACCAATGGATGCCGCATCCGCGGCAGCCGGTTAGGACTGTATGCCCCGGGGGGCTCCACCCCACGGGATCCCCCCGCACCAATGGATGCCGCATCCGCGGCAGCCGGTTAGGACTGTATCGCCAGAAGGATGGCATTGAAAGAAACGATTCCCGGCACGCTGATCGTCGCCGCCGCACCGATCGGGTGCGCCGGCGACGCATCGGCGCGCCTCGGCGCGGCGCTCGCCGGCGCCGCGGTCATAGCGGCTGAGGACACCCGGCGGATCCGCAGGCTCGCCGCCGATCTCGGCGTGCGCCTTACGGCCCCGGTCGTCTCGTGTTACGAGGCCGTTGAGCAGCGGCGCGTGGAACGGCTGCTGGCCGAGCTGCGGGCCGGCGGCGATGTGCTGCTCGTGACGGACGCCGGCCTGCCTGGCATCAGCGATCCCGGCTACCGGGTAGTCACGGCGGTCGTCGCGGCGGGAATCCGGGTAACGGCCCTGCCCGGGCCGTCTGCGGTAACGGCGGCCCTGGCCGTGGCGGGCCTGCCCAGTGACCGCTTCTGCTTCGAGGGCTTCCCGCCGCGGCGAGCTGGCGACCGCACACGCCGGTTCGCCGAACTCGCGGCCGAGCCGCGCACGATGGTGTTCTTCGAATCGCCGCGCCGGCTTGGCGCGACCCTCGGTGAACTCGCCGCGGCGTTCGGGCCGGGGCGGCTCGCGGTGGTGTGCCGCGAACTCACCAAGACCCACGAGGAGATCCGCCGCGGCACGCTCAGCGAACTCGCGGACTGGGCGGCGAGCGGTGTCCGCGGCGAAGTCACCGTCGTCGTCGCCGGGCGCGCACGAGAGCACGAGCGCGGTGCCGAATCCGGGCGCTCCGGGGAGGCTGGGCGCGCCGAGGATCGCGGCCGCGCCGCCGATGACGTGGCCGAACGCCAGGCGGCCGGCCTGACGAGGAAGGAAGCGATCGCCGCCGTGGCCGCCGACCTGGGCCTGCCCAGGCGAACGGTGTACGACGCGGTGATCGCCAAGAAGCGCGAGGGCTAGGACCGGCTGCTTGGCTACCGGCTGCGGCATACCTGGGCTTCGGTGGTGCCCGGTGGGCGGTGCCCGGTGGGCGGTGCCCGGTGGGCGGGTGGCGGCGAGGCTAGAGCGGTTTGGTGCGCATCGGCCGCAGCTTGGCGAGCCAGGGACACGCCCTAGGTCCGTGCCTGCGGTCCTCTGGCCGGTAATGCGTCCCGACGCACGCCGTCCGGCACTGCGGTGTCCGGCCGCAGGGTGCCGGGCGGCGGCGTGCTGGACTGGAGCGCGCCAGGCTGCGGCGTGCTCGGCTGGAGCGCGTCCGGCCGCAGGGTGCTGGGCTGCGGCGTGTCGGGCTGGAGCACGCCGGGCTGCAGGGCGCCGGGCTGCAGTGGGCCGGGCTGGAGCGCGCCGGGCGGCCGGGCGCCGGGCCGTGCGGCGCCCGGCCGCCCGGCCACCGGCTCGGCGTGGGCATCCGCTGCCGCGCCGCGCCGCGCGCGCCGTGCCGCCAGCCGGTCCCCGACCGGGTTGCCCGTGCCGAACATCATCGCGGCGGCGAGACAGGCGAACGGGACGACGGGCAGCAGGTACCGGTAGTCGAATTCGGCCGTAGCGGCCGGGGCCACGATCATGGCGACGGCGATGGGAGCCGCCGCCAGGCGACCGCCATTCCGCCCAGCCCGATCGTGAGCAGCACGCCGAGTATGGTGCCGGGCAGGAACACGTACTTCTGGTAGGTGCTCATTATGTCCGCGTACGGCCCGACGACGTGGGTGATCCCGGGGCCTGGCGCGTAGCGCGGAAGGTTGAAGCGGCCGCCGAAGCCGCGGCCGATGGCCGGCCTGTGCGCGGGACCGCCGCTCGCGCTCGCGAACACGTATTCACCGTAGGTGATCGGATCTGGGAAGACCGTTCGCTTCCAGGCGAACGAGCGCCAGGTGTCGTGCCACACCACCCGGGCGTAGTCGAGCGGCTGGGCCTTGATCGCCCGCGTCGCGAATCCCTTGGCCAGCATGTTGTTCAGCGGCGAGAACACGGGCGGCGGGAAGCGGCGCAGCGGCGTGTTCGACAGCCAGACGTAGTCCTGGGTGATCATGCGGTGATTCGGCGGCACCGACGTGCACAGCGCGAGTTCGTCGGCCGGCAGGCTGAACTTGCCGCAGTCCGCGAACTCCATCACGCGCGCGTACAGGAAGATCCCGGTGCTTTCTGTCATCGCGTACTGCTGATACGAGGCGTGAAACCAGAGCACGTAACCGCCGACAGGTACCGCGCAGGCGATGATCCCCGCGGCGATGACGCGCAGACCGATCCGCCTGATCAGCAGGTACACGGCGAGGATGGCGAGCAGCGGCAGCCCGGTCGACCGGGTGATCGCGGCCAGCCCGAGCAGCAGGCCCGCCACCGCCATCTGCGTCACGCTCGGTTTCGGGCGCCACAGCGCGATCGTGACCGCCGCGGTGATCAGGAGCGCGAACAGTGTGTCCGCCATGAGCAGGTGCTCAAGCTGTATCTGGTACGCGTCGTACAGCGCGGGTACCGCGGCGAGGGTTGCTATCCACAGCGGGACCTTGAAGCGGTGCACGAGCAACGCGTAGATCATGACGCCGATGGCGAGGCCCATCAGGTGCTGCGAGATCGTCACGACCGCGAAGCTGTGCAGCGGCTTGAGCACGCGGAGGTAGACCGAGTAACCGGAGGGCCGCGTCGGGTCGGGCCGGAAGCCGCCGACAGCGAACTGGAGGTACTGGTAGGAGTCGTTGAACCACAGGACCCAGCGGAAGCCGAGCATGGTGATGATCCTGAGCACGATCGCCGGCGCGAGGACGACCGCGAACAGCCAGTGCCGAGCAAGGAGCGTGCGGACGCGCCGCACTGCTGCCGGGGGCTGCGCGCCTTTCTCCCCCGGCAAGACCTTCACGCCCGTGCCCTCCCCTGCGCTGTCTGCCTAGCCGTCAGATCTTGTCAGCTCACGATCGGTACGAATGCTAACCGCCGCAGAGTTTCGGTTGCGTTGCGGCGTCCGGCCGATCCGGAAGCGACCGGCGGTCACGAGGAGCCGCCGGCCAGCGAGCGCCGCCGCCAGGCACCCGAACGGCACCACGGGCAGCATATAACGGTAGTCGAAATCCACAGTAAGGGGAGGAATGACGAGCAAAGCTACGCCCATCGACCAGCAAAGCCATGTCGCTGGGCGGGCTGCGCGGATCTGGCCGCCCGCGCCGTGCGCGAGCGCAGCGCCGCCGCGGCCACCCTCGGCCCGCGGGCGATCGCGGCCACCCTCGGCCGGCGGGCCGCCGCCTCGGCGGCGCGGCGCCCGCCACGCTCGGCGGCGTGCGGCGCGGCTGGCAACCGCGGCGGTTCCGGCCACGACCGGTACGGCCAGGATGAGCGCTACCAGCGTGCCGCGCAGGTACACGTATCGCTGGTACCAGCGCATGAAACCGGCGTACGGCGGCACGACGGCTGTCGCCGCAGGGCCGCCCGCGTAGGCCCGCGCGACGGCCGCCGCGCTGCGCCCGTCAGGCTCCGGCCAGGTCGGCAGCCAGGTCTTGGCCCCCGCGAACGTGTACAAGCTGGCGGTGTAGCCGGTCGGATAGGCGGTGCGATCCCAGGCGAACGCGCGCGCGACGCTGGCGAGCACGGTCCGCGCGTATCCGCCGGGCTGAGCGGCGATCGCGCGGAGCGCGAAGCGCAGGGCAAGGTCGTTCTCCCTGGCGCTGAAGACCTGGCCGTGCCGCCATCGCAGCGGCGACGCCGGCTGCCAGACCTGCGCCGAGGAGGCGGCCCGCCGCGCTGGCGGCAGGCGGGGGCACAGCCACGCCTCCGCCGCTGGCGGCTTGACGATGGCGCACTCGGCGAACGCCGCCGTCCGCCCCCACAGGTAGATCCCGTCCGCCCCGCCGAGCGCGAACTGCCCGTAGATCGCGTGGTACCACAGCGCGCAGCCGGCGACCGGCGCGCATGCCGCGGCGGCCGCCGCGGTGACGGCGCGCCATCCGACCCGGCAAACGATGAGGTAGCCGACCGCGATGACGATCAGCGGAATGCCGACCGGCCTCGTGAGCCCGGCGAGGGCGAGCAGTGCTCCGGCCAATGCCGCCTGCCAGGCATTCATCCGCTCACCGCGGGCAGAGGGGAGCCAGCAAAGTACCGTCACGGCGGTCACGGCGAGGAAGGTGAACAGCGTGTCGGCCAGGAGCAGCTGCTCAAGCTGTATCTGGTACGCGTCAAGCAGGACGGGGGCCATCGCGAGGGTCGCCGCCCAGCCAGGGAGCCTGAACTTACCGCGCAGCAGGAGATAGCCCGCGACCGCGGTGCCAAGCCCGAGCAGATGCTGCAGCGAGGTGACCAGGGCGAGGCTGTGCAGCGGCCGGACCAGCCAGAGCAGGACCGGGTAGCCGATCGGCCGCATCGGGTCCGGGCGGAGCCGAAGTGCGATCGCGACGTAGTCGAACGAGTCGTTGAACCAGATCGCCCAGCGGTAACCGAGCTCGGCGGCCAGCCGCAGGGCGGCGCCGGCGGCGAGGGCGGCGGCGAAGACGCGATGCTGGCCGATCACGCCGAGCAACGCGCCGGCCCCGCGCGCGATCCGGCCGCTGCTCACGGGAGCGCTGCGTCGCCTGCGGAACACGCCCGTGGCCTCCCTTCCGGATCAGCCGCACGCTGCGGGTTGATACTGTGCGGTCGTCAGCGACCTGCCCGGCCGGCGAGCAGCCACGGGTGCTGACATAGCCTGGGCACCGTTCGCGAATGTGCACTCGCGGTGCGCTGCCGGCTGCCAATGCCCCAGTAGGCGGGACGGGGCCGGGCAGTTTGCGGCAATATTCACAACGGTAGCGACCTCGAGGTCGTGCCGAGGGCGGCATCGAAGGTGCGCCACCGCAGCGCTGGAGGAGACGACGTGGAACTGACCGTGCTCATGCCCTGCCTCAACGAGGCGGAGACGGTTGCCACCTGCGTCCGCAAGGCGGCTCGGTTCCTCGACGAGCACGGCATCGACGGTGAGATCGTCGTCGCGGACAACGGCAGTACCGACGGCAGCCAGCGGCTCGCGCAGGAGGCGGGCGCGCGCGTGGTCCCCGTGGCCGCGAAGGGATACGGCAACGCGCTGCTCGGCGGCATCGTCGCCGCGCACGGCAGGTACGTCATCATGGGCGACGCGGACGACAGCTACGACTTCACCGCGCTCATGCCGTTCGTCTCCGCGCTGCGTGACGGCGCCGACCTCGTCATGGGTAACCGGTTCAAGGGCGGCATCGCCCCGGGCGCGATGCCCGCACTGCACCGCTACCTCGGCAATCCGGTGCTGAGTTTCATCGGGCGGTTGTTCTTCCGCGTCAAGATCGGCGACTTCCATTGTGGCCTGCGCGGATTTCGCCGCGACAGCATGCTCGCGCTCGGGCTGCAGGCGACCGGGATGGAGTTCGCGAGCGAGATGGTCGTCAAGGCGACGCTCGCCAGGCGGCGGGTCGTCGAGGTGCCGACCACCCTTTCGCCCGACGGCCGCAGCCGCCCACCGCACCTGCGCAGCTGGCGCGATGGATGGCGGCACCTGCGTTTCCTGCTGCTGTTCAGCCCGCGCTGGCTGTTCATGATCCCCGGGACCGCGCTGCTCGCCCTCGGCCTGCTGATCGGCGTCGCCGTGGTACCTGGGCCGCTCACCGTCGGCAGCGTCACCTTCGACGTCGACACGCTGGTCGGGGCCTCCGCGATGGTGGTCATCGGTTTCCAGGCGGTGCAGTTCGCGCTGTTCACGAAGATCTACGCGAGCGCCGAGGGCTTTCTTCCGCCGGATCGGTGGGCCAAACGGGTGCTGCGGGTCTGGAGTCTCGAGCGGGGCATCGTCGCGGGCGTGCTGCTCGGGCTGGCCGGGCTGGTCGGCGCGCTGGTGTCCATCTCCGAGTGGAAGGGCGCGAAGTTCGGCCCGCTTGACGCCACGCACTCGCTACGCCTCATGGTGCCGTCCGCGACCGCGCTCGTCGTCAGCTGCCAGGTCGTCTTCGGCACGTTCTTCATGAGCATTCTGGGCATCCGGCGCGCCCGGCATCCCGCGGCCGAGGCCCTGGCGGACGACCGCGAGCCGGCGACGGCGGGACCGCTGCCGGCGAAGGCCGCGGCACCGCAGCAGACCGGTGCGCTGGCCGCCAGGCAGTCGAAGCCATACGGGGAGTCCGTCGGCGCCGGCTCTCCGCCCGGCTGAACCGCAAGATTCGATCACCCATGATCCTGAACGGCTGCCGCGGCGGCGGCATCCATTGGTGCGGGGGGATCCCGGGGGGTCGCCCCCCCGGGGCAGCACAGCCTGAACGGCTGCCGCAGCGGCGGCATCCATTGCTGCGGGGGGCCCTACTAGCCCGGGGACGACCCCCGGACCCCCGCGTCGGGGGGTCGTCCCCCCCGGGGCAGCACAGCCTGAACGGCTCCGCGGCGTGACATGTGGCTGCGGTGTCACCGGTTCCGGGCGTAGAGCCTGAGCGCGAGGTGACTGACCGACCAGACCCGGATCAGCCGGAACCGCGGCGACCTGACGACGGCTGGGTCCGGCCGGTTGCGGTCGACCTCGACCAGCCAGACCCGGTGGGCTCCGCGTAGCCGTCGCTCGAGCACCCGGAGCGGAACCTCGGTGCCGCTGAGGTTGCCCGCCGCCACGGCAGAGTCCTTAAGCCCGATGTCCCGCAGCCGCGTGAACCCATACGGGTAGACGGCGCCAAGGTCGCGAAACCCCGGCTTGAACCAGACCACCGCGTCGCCCGGCTTCGACCGGGCCCGAAGCAACTGCGCGGCGGCCCTGATGTTGTCTCCGTGACTCCACGGCTGGCGGATGGCATGCTGCGCGGGCAGCGTCAGCAGCGCGAGCACGGTGACGGCGGCGATCCGCCAGTAACGGCCGAGAACGGCGAGCCCGCCGCCGGCCAGCAGCGCCAGCGCGGGCAGGCAGAACACGACGTAGCGATATACGTAGACCGGTTTGATCTCGGACCCGAGGATCAGCGCGGCGGGGGGGAGGAAGAGCCAGGGCACGCCGAGCCACAGGAGGGGCCGGCCCGCTGTCCCCGGCCCGCCGGGGACAGCGGGCCGGCCGCGCCTGCCGTACGCGGCGCCTGCCAGGCCGAGCGCCGCGATGAGCACGAACAGCGCGTCCGAGCCCGTGAGCAGGGTCGTGAGCGAGACGACATCGCCGATGCCTGGCCTTGTCAGCCACCCGAGCTGATGCCGCTCGTGCCAGGCGAGCCAGGCGATCGGCACGACCGACACGCAGGCCAGCGCCGCCGCGATCGCCCAGCCGCGCACGCTGCCCGCCGCCCAGCCGCGTGCGCTGCCCGCCGCGGGAACCCGCGCCGGGCCACCCGTCTCGCCGCCACCCGGCTGGGCGCGGCTGGCCCCGCCGCCGTGCCGCCTGGCCATCGCGAGCGTGACGGCGTGCGCGGGCACGATCAGCAGGCCGAACGTGTTCAGGAAACCGAGTGCGACGAGCGACAGGCCGTACCCCACCGCCCAGCGGCGGCCCAGCGGGTAGCTGGCGAGCACCGCCACGGCCGTCACCATCGCGTACGAGCGCGCCTCCTGGCCGAACCTGCTCGTCATCGGCAGCGCGGCGAAGACGAGCCCGGCGAGCAGCCCGGTCTGCGGGGAACCGAGCCTGCGGCCGATCACCGCGGTGCCGAACGCGGCCGCGGCCATCGCGATCGCCGAGGGGAGCCGCATCACGAACTCGCTCGTCCCGAACAGGTGCGCCAGCGGCCAGATGACCAGGTAGTAGGCACCGTGCACGGCGTCGACGCGCGCGAACATGCGGATCATCTCGGGCAGTTGCCGCCTGGCCGCGGTCAGCGTCGCCGCCTCGTCGCGCCAGAAGGACGCGGCGCCGATGCGCCACAGCGTCACGGCCAGAGTGACCAGGGCTGGCACGATCGGCATCCACACGGGCCACAGCGACCGCCCGCCGGTACCGGTCCGCGCGCCGCATCCAGGCAGCCCCGCGGCCCGCTGGGCCGGAGCGGTCACCGGCGCACCCCCAGTCGCCGAGCCGGCTTATCAGGTCGAGCTTGTGCGCCGATGCCCATAGGCTTTCCGCATGTCCTCGCCGAGCAGCCATATCCTAACGGCCCCCGCCTGGCCCTACGCCAACGGTCCGCGCCATATCGGCCACGTGTCGGGATTCGGTGTCCCCGCTGACATGTTTAGCCGCTTTCAGCGGATGTCCGGCAACCAGGTGCTGATGGTGAGCGGTACCGATGAGCACGGCACGCCGATTCAGGTGCAGGCCGACTCGGAGGGCGTGACAGCACGTGACCTGGCTGATCGCTACAACCGGGTGATCGCGGAAGATCTGCACGCGCTCGGCCTCTCGTACGACCTGTTCACGCGCACGACCACGCGCAACCACTACGCGGTCGTACAGGAGATCTTCACCGGGCTGTACAACAACGGCTACGTGTTCCCCAAGACAACGCTTGGCGCGATCTCCCCGTCCACGGGGCGCACGCTGCCCGATCGTTACATCGAGGGCACCTGCCCGATCTGTGGCTATCCTGGTGCCCGCGGCGATCAGTGCGACAACTGCGGCAATCAACTGGACCCTGTCGACCTGATCAACCCACGTTCACGGATCAATGGCGAGACGCCGGTGTTCGTGGAGACCGAGCATTTCTTCCTCGACCTCCCCGCGTTTACCGAGGCACTCGGGAGCTGGCTGCAGAGCAAGAGCGGCAAGTGGCGGCCTAACGTGCTGAAGTTCTCGCTCAACCTGCTCAGCGAACTGCAGCCCCGCGCGATCACCCGCGACCTGGACTGGGGAGTGCCCGTGCCGCTGCCCGGCTGGCGCGATCGCACCGACAAGCGCATCTACGTCTGGTTCGACGCGGTCATCGGCTACCTGTCGGCCTCGATCGAGTGGGCGCGCAGGTCGGGCGACCCGGACGCCTGGCGCGCCTGGTGGCAGTCACCGGACGCGGAGTCGTACTACTTCATGGGCAAGGACAACATCGTCTTCCATTCGGAGATCTGGCCAGCGATGCTGCTCGGCTACAGCGGCCGGGGGAGCCGTGACGGCACACCGGGCGCGCTCGGCCCGCTCAATCTGCCGACCGAGGTCGTCTCGAGCGAATACCTGACCATGGAGGGAAGGAAGTTCTCCTCGTCCCGCAGCATCGTCATCTACGTGCGCGACTTCCTCTCGCGCTACGACGTCGACGCGCTGCGGTACTACATCGCCGTAGCCGGGCCGGAGAACACCGATACCGATTTCACCTGGAGTGAGTTCGTCCGGCGCAATAACGACGAGCTGGTGGCGAACTGGGGCAATCTCGTCAACCGCACCGTCTCATTTGCCGCACGAAACGTCGGCGAGATCCCGGCTCCGGGCGACCTCCTGGGTGTGGACCTGGCAATACTTGAGAACTCTCGGCAGTCGTTCGGGATCGTTGGCCCGTCGCTTTCACGTTCCCGGTTCAAACAGGCGATCAACGACGCGATGCGGACCGTCGCGGAGGCGAATAAGTACCTCTCGGATCAAGCCCCGTGGAAACTCCGCGAATCCGATCCTGAGCGGATGCGGACGGTCGTGCACGTCGCGCTGCAACTGGTGGACGACGCCAAGACCCTGCTGACGCCGTTCCTGCCCTTTTCGGCGGAAAAGGTGTACACGATGCTTGGCGGCGACGGCATCTGGTCCGGGATGCCGGAAATGCGGGAAGTCGACGAACCGGACGGGGCCGACGGCGCTACGTCTTACCCGGTACTCACCGGAGATTACCGAACGGCTGCGCGGTGGGAATCAAGCCCGGTCCGCGTGGGCACGCCGCTGCGCCCGCCTTCGCCGCTGTTCGCCAAGCTCGACCCCTCGGTCGCCGAGGAAGAGGTCGCGCGGCTGGCGGCGGAATGACCGCGCGACCCGGCGAGGGCACCGCCGGGCCGCCAGGGCCCGGGGCCGCCGCGGCGCCCGGGATGGCGGGCGGCCCACGCACCACACCGGCCGACGTCGCGCACGGGTGGAGCAACGCCGAGGCGTTCGACAGTCACTGCCACCTTGACCTGCTCGACCCGCCCATGCCGCAGGTGCTCGCCGATGCCGCCGCCGCGGGCATCAACCGGGTCGTGACGGTGGGTTACAACCTCGAGTCGTCGCGCTGGGCGGCCCAGTGCGCCGCGGATCATCCCGCCGTGGCCGCCGCGGTCGCCATCCACCCGAACGAAACCGGTGCGGCCGGGGACGGCGCGTTCGAGCAGATCGCCCGGCTGGCCAGCCTGCCGCACGTGCGCGCGATCGGCGAGACCGGGCTCGACTATTACCGCGACTGGTCGGACCGGGGCGTGCAGCGCGACTGGTTCCGCGCGCATATCGGCCTGGCCAAGCAAATGGGCAAGGCGCTGGTTATCCACGACCGTGAGGCGCACGGCGACGTGCTGCGCATCCTGGCCGACGAGGGCCCGCCGCCGCGGGTGGTCTTCCACTGCTTTTCCGGTGACGAGGAAATGGTCAAGGTGTGCGCCGCCGCCGGCTACGTCATGAGTTTCGCCGGAAACGTGACCTTCGCCAATGCGGGGCCGCTGCGCGAGGCCGCCCGCGCCGTGCCGCCCGGCCTGCTCCTGGTCGAGACGGACGCGCCGTATCTGACTCCGGTGCCTTATCGCGGCAAACCGAACGCGCCTGCCATGATCCCGTACACGCTCCGCTGCATCGCCGAGGTCAAGGGCATCGATCCGGCTGAGCTTGCCGCCGACGTAATGCTGACCGGCGAGCGGGTATTCGGTCCCTGGTAAATGCGCGAGGAATCGGGCGGCGCGCCCCGCCTGCTCGGACCGGCCGACATTCGCGGGCTGGCCGGCCGTCTGGGCATCCGGCCGGCCAAGTGGCTCGGCCAGAACTTCGTGATCGATCCGGGCACGGTACGGCGCATCGTGCGGCTCGCGGACCTGTCGCCCGATGACGTGGTCCTCGAAGTGGGTCCTGGGTTCGGCTCGCTTACCCTGGCCCTCCTGCCGGACGCGCGCAAGGTCGTCGCCGTCGAGGTGGATCCCACCTTGGCGGGCGCGCTCGCCGCGACAGTCGCCGACGCGGCGCCGCGGTTGGCCGGGCGCCTCGACGTGGTCCAGGCCGACGCGGCGAGGATGGGGCCGATTGCGGGCGAGCCCCCCACCGTCCTGGTCGCGAACCTCCCGTACAACGTCGCGGTTCCCGTGCTCCTGCATCTGCTCGCGACCACCCCGTCACTGACCCGCGGCCTGGTCATGGTGCAGGCCGAGGTCGCCGAGCGGATGTGCGCGCCGCCGGGAAGCCCCGCGTACGGCGTCCCGTCGGTGAAGCTGGCCTGGTTCGCGGCGGCCCGCCGCGCCGGCTCCGTGCCGAGGACCGTTTTCTGGCCCGTTCCTGGCGTTGACTCCGGTCTTGTCGCCTTCGTCCGGCGGGCTCCACCGCAGACCCCGGCGAGCCGCGGTGAGGTATTCGCCGTGATCGACGCGGCGTTCGCCCAGCGCCGCAAGACCCTGCGCGCCGCGCTCGCCGCCTGGGCCGGTTCACGGGATGAGGCCGAGAGGTTGCTGCGGCGCGCGGGTGTGGATCCCGGTGCCAGGGGAGAGACCCTTGGCGTGGCGGAGTTCGCCCGGATCGCGGCCGCTCGTGACCTGTGAGAGCGGTGTCTTGACCGAACCGGGCCGATCCGGGTTGACCCAACCGTCCCGCGGGCCAGATACGATCAGTCGATCGTGACCGGTTTGACGGCCCGCGCGCCCGCCAAGATCAACCTGCAGCTGTCCGTGGGACCACGGCGGCCCGATGGATTCCACGATCTCGCCACCATCTTCCAGGCGGTCTCCCTCTTCGACGAGGTGACCGTACGGCCCGCTCGCAACGTCACCGCCCGCGTCGAGGGGGAGGGTGCGGAACTGGTCCCGGGCGGCCGGGGCAACCTCGCCGTCCAGGCGGCGGCCGCGCTGCGCAAGGCGGCGGGGATCAGGGCGGGCGCCGAGATCGTGATCAGCAAGCGGATCCCGGTGGCGGCCGGCCTGGCCGGCGGCAGCGCCGACGCGGCTGCGGCCCTGGTCGCGTGCAACAAGCTATGGGGCGCTGGCCTCAGCCCCGCCGAACTGTCCGGCCTCGCGGCCGGGATCGGCAGTGACGTTCCGTTCAGCCTGGCCGGTGGCACCGCCGTCGGCCTCGGCCGGGGCGAGCGGCTGACCCACGCCCTGGCCAGCGGCCGGTATCACTGGGTGCTCGCCGTCGCGGCGGGCGGTTTGTCCACCGCGGACGTATACGCCGAGTGCGACAGGCTCCGCGCCGTGCGCGCCGCAGGCGGGCGCGGGCCGGCGGGGGACGGCGTTGCCGTGGGCCGTGATCTTCTGGCCGCGCTGCGCTCGGGTGACGCGGCCCGGGTCGGCGCGCTGCTCAGCAATGACCTGCAGCCCGCGGCGCAGTCACTGCGGCCGCAACTACGGCGGACGCTCGAAGCGGGCACCGAGCACGGCGCGCTCGGTTCGATCGTCTCCGGCTCCGGTCCTACCTGCGCCTTTCTGACCAGGGGCGAGGAGCATGCCCTCGACCTGGCCGCCGCGCTCGCCGGGGCCGGCGTCTGCAGGCACGTGGCCCGCGTCAGCGGCCCCGTCGCCGGCGCGGTGCTCATCCGGCAACAGGCGGGCCGGAGCGGCAACCCGTGAACCGGGCGCCGGGCGGTGTGAACCTCGTCAACCTGGAGAACGTCCGCAAGGCCTACGGCCCGCTCGTCCTGCTCGACGGCGTCTCGCTCGGCGTGGCGGCGGGTGAGCGGATCGGGGTGGTCGGGCGCAACGGTGGCGGGAAGACCACGCTCGTCTCGATCCTCGCGGCGCGCGCTGAGCCCGATACCGGCCGCGTGACCCACGGCCGTGAGGTACGCGTCGGTTACCTGCCACAGCATGACGGCCCGGCTGGCACCGTGCGCGAGATGGTGCTCGGCTCGCGGCCGGACTACGACTGGGCGGGCGATCCCCGGGCACGCGATGTGGTTACCGCGTTGTTGCCCGGGGTCGCGCTGAACGCGCCCGCGGGTCAGCTTTCCGGCGGTGAGCGCCGGCGGGTGGCATTGGCCAGGCTCCTCGTCGCCGACCCCACCATGCTCGTCCTCGACGAGCCCACCAATCATCTCGACATCGAGGGCATCGACTGGCTGGCGGGCCATTTGCGCGACCGCGGGATCGCGGTTGTCGCGGTGACCCACGACCGCTGGTTCCTCGACGCCGTCTGCGAGCAGATCTGGGAGGTCGCCGACGGTCAGGTGCACAAGTACGACGGTGGCTACTCGGCTTATGTGCTGGCCAGGGCGGAGCGGGACCGGGTCGCCGCCGCGGTGGAGCGGCGTCGGCAGGGCCTGCTCCGCAAGGAACTCGCCTGGCTGCGCCGCGGCCCACCGGCTCGCACGTCCAAGCCGAAGTTCCGGATCGAGGCGGCGAACGACCTCATCGCGAACGAGCCCGCACCACGCGACACGGTCGCGCTGACCAGGCTCGCCAGCGCGCGTCTCGGCCGGACCGTGGTCGGCCTCGAGGACGTGCACGTGCAGGCCGGCGGCCGGACCTTGCTCGCGGGCGTGACCTGGCAGTTGGGGCCGGGCGACCGGGTGGGGATACTTGGCGCCAACGGCAGCGGCAAGACGACCCTGCTCCGGCTGCTCGACGGGACGCTGAGCGACGGTACCGGACTCCGGGTGCAGGGGCGGGTCGTACGCGGCAGGACCGCCCGGATCGGCCATCTGTCGCAGGAGCTGGCCGAACTCGACCCGTCGCCGCGGGTGATCGAGGCCGCCGAGGACGTCCGCCGCCAGGCCCGGATCGGTCAGCGCGAACTATCCGCCAGCCAGCTTCTGCAGCAGCTGGGGTTCTCCGGAGCGCGCCAGCAGGTGGCCGTGTCGATGCTGTCCGGCGGCGAGCGGCGGAGGCTGCAGCTGCTGCGGCTGCTGATGGACGAGCCCAACGTGCTGCTGCTCGACGAGCCAACAAACGATCTTGACATCGAAACGCTGACCGAGGTCGAGGATCTGCTCGACGGGTGGCCGGGCTCCCTCGTCGTCGTCAGCCACGACAGGTACTTCCTCGAGCGCGTCACCGATCACGTGCTCGCGCTGCCCGGTGATGGCAGCCTCGCGTTTCTCGGCGGCGGCGTGGACGAATATCTGGCGATGCTCCAGGCCCGCGGCACTCGGCGCGCTGAGCTGCCGGTGCGCCAGGCGGCGGGCCAGGATCTGCCCGCGGGTACCGCGGCGCGCGCCCGCGCCGCGCGCAAGGAACTGCAGCGAGTGGAACGCCGCCTCGACCGGCTCGTCGCGGAGGAGGCCGAACTCACCTCGTCGCTCGCCGAGCAGGCGAGCGACTACCGCAAGCTCATCGAGCTTGGCGATCGGCTGCGCGGCGTACAGCAGGAGAAATCCCAGCTCGAGGAGCGATGGCTGGCCCTTGCCGAGCAGATCCAGGGTTAGGGCATGTCCCGTAGGCCGCTCCGGGCCCGGGCGCGACGCCGAGCAGGGACGTGCGGCACGTGCTCGACGCCGGCCGCGCCGTGGGCGCGCTCATGATCCGTTTCTGTGGAACTCTGCCTGCACATGGCGCCGGCAGATTGACACAGTTGCGGATCTTGGGCTGTTCCCGCTTCTGAGCATGTGCCGGGCCTACGGCGACCCGGCGTCGAAGGGCGCGAGCAGGGCGCGCAGCATCGCGGCGAGCTTGGCGCGCTGCGGCGGGGTGAGGCCGGCGAGCAGCGCCTGCTCGCTGCTGAGCAGGGCGCCGAGGGCGAGGTCGACCCGGGCGAGCCCGTCGTCGGTCAGCGAGACGAGCACGCCGCGCCGGTCCTGCGGATCGGGTTCGCGGCGGACGAGTCCCGACTGTTCGAGCCGGTCGATCCGGTTCGTCATGGTGCCCGAGGTGACCATGGTGGCACGGAGCAGGTTCCCGGGGCTGAGCCGGTAGGGCGGCCCCTGGCGGCGCAGCGAGGAGAGCACGTCGAACTCCCAGGGCTCGAGCCCGTGCACGGCAAACGCGGCGGCCCGCGCGCGGTCCAGGTGCCTGGCGAGCCGCCAGATCCGGCTCAGCACCTGAAGCGGCGTCACGTCGAGGTCGGGCCGCTGGGCACGCCACTCCTCGACGAGCTGGTCGACCTCGTCCGTCACCTGGCCGGCCTGGCCTCCCCCGGCGTCGCGCCCCGCGCCCTTCATGCCGCACAGTGTATCTCTTGACATCGAGAGACAAGGCTGGAGAGAGTTTGTCTCGATATCAAGATATCGGAGGGTGGCATGTGGGACCCGGCCCAGTACCAGCGCTATTCGGACGAGCGCTCGCGGCCGTTTTTCGAGCTGCTCGCGCGCGTCGATGCCGCGTCGCCGCGCTTTGTGGTCGATCTTGGCTGCGGGCCCACGGCACCGTGCTGCCGTTCCGGCGCGTCTTCGTCGTCGCTCGAAGGAGCGAAGGACCGCGGTGATCGGATCACCCACGCGGGTCAGTGCGCGGGATCGTCGGCTCCGTTCGGTACCGCGGGCAGGGCAGGCATCGCGGGCAGCGCGGGAATCACGGGACCGCGCCGGGCGGCGCGTCCCCGCGACTCCTTCTCCTTGCGCTGGCGCCGCTGGTCACCCTGGGCGGAAAGGCGCGGCCTGGCATCCAGGCCGGACAGCCCGTTCCACGCCAGGTTCACCAGGTGCGCGGCGACCTCGTCCAGTTTGGGCTTACGTGCGTCCAGCCACCATTGGCCGGTGAGGGCCACCATGCCGACCAGCATCTGCGCGTACATCGGGGCCAGCTTGGGATCGTAACCCCTGGCCTTGAACTCGGCGCCGAGTATGTGCTCGACCTCACTCGCGATGTCGCTGAGCAGGCTGGCGAACGTCCCCGTGCCCGACGCGGCGTGCGAGTCGCGCACCAGGATGCGGAAGCCGTCCGCGCTGTCCTCGATGTACTCGAGCAGCGCCAGCGCCGCACCCTCGAGCTTTTGCCGGTAATGGCCGTCGGAAAGGGAGGCCGTGACCATGCCAAGCAGGCGCTGCATCTCGCGGTCGACCACGACGGCGTAAAGACCCTCCTTACCGCCGAAGTGCTCGTAGACGACCGGTTTGGAGACGCCGGCCTGAGCCGCGATCTCCTCGATCGACGTGCCGTCGAAGCCTCGTTCAGCAAACAGGCGCCGTCCGATTCCGAGCAGCTGCTCTCTGCGTTCGGCGCCTGTCATCCGCTTTCTGCGGGATCTTGGTGATGAGTCGCTCACCGGTCAATCATGACGACTATGCCGCCCGGCCCGCGTCGCCGCGCTGCCGCGCCATCGATCCGAGCCTGCGCCCGGCCGAGCCCGTCTGCTTCGCGGTGAGGCGGTCGGCGTCGGGCCACCGGACGTCGTAGGCGAGCCCGAGTTTCTCGAGCGCCCAGATCACCCGGGCCGCCTCGTCGATCTGCCCCTTGAGCGCGCCGTGCCGCGCGCAGGTCGGATCGGCGTGGTGCAGGTTGTGCCAGGACTCGCCGAACGACGCGATGGCCAGCCAGGCCACGTTGCGTGACTTGTCCCGCACGTCGAAGGACTCCTGGCCGAACGTGTGGCAGATCGAGTTGATCGACCACGTCACGTGGTGGAGCAGCGCCACACGGATCAGGCTGGCCCAGAAGAACGCGGCGAGCGCGCCCTGCCATGACATCGACCACAGGCCGCCGATCGCGGCGGGCAGCACCAGCGAAACGGCGACAATCGCCGGGAACGCGCGCGAGATGCGGCGAATGTCGCGGTCGGCGAGCAGGTCGGGCACGAATCGCTGGCGTGAGGTCCGGTTGGCGTCGAACAGCCAGCCGATATGGGCGTAGACCAGGCCCTTGGTGAGCGCCTTCCAGTCGTCGCCGAACCGCCAGGGTGAGTGCGGGTCGCCCTCACGATCGGAGTACTTGTGATGGCGGCGATGATCGGCGACCCAGGTGAGGACCGGGCCCTCGATGGCCAGGCTGCCCGCGATCGCGAGCCCGATCCGCAGCGACCGCTTCGCCTTGAACGAACCGTGCGTGAAGTAGCGGTGGAAGCCGACCGCGATGCCAAGCCCCGAGACCGCGTAGAAGACCAGCCCGATCACCACGTCGGCCCAGCCGAGCCCCCAGCCCCACGCGAGCGGTATCGCAGCGAGCACCGCTAGGAACGGCACAACCACGAAGATCCCGACCAGAGCGCGCTCCGTGGCGCCTGCCGGTTCGGGATCGATTTCCGGCGGCGGCGAGGTGCGCGGCGGCCCGGCCGCTGGCGCGGTCCGATCCGCTTGTTCCGTCTGTGACGGCTGTGTCGTGGCCGGACCACCGCTAGCGTGCGGCGGTTCGAGCAGGGCACTGCTGCCGGGGGTTACGGGAGACGTAGCTGTCATTGCGCTCCTTCGTAGCAATGCTGCGGTCGTTGCTGCGCTGCTGGCTGGCTTCGCGGATCCCTGCGACCTACCTTACGTTACCGTAAGCTACGCAGCCGTAGGTTGGGCAAGGGGAGCGACTCAGATTTCACGAAGCTGTCGACCGGCTTATCCCGAACGGCCACCGCAGCGTCTCACGATCCGAGACAGTGCGGCGCGCTGTGACCCGTCGCCCACAGGGCGCTGCGCCGGCACCTGACCGCAGAGTCCTACCCCTGAATCGGCATCGAAACCCCAAGCGGCTACAAAAGCCGCAATGTATGTTGCGGTAGTAGGTTACTTACGGTCCGATTGGCTCGGCGCCGGGCGAACCAGCCGGGCGGCGCCCGCCCGCCGAAGGCCAGTTTCCACGGGCTCGGCAGACCCGCGCGACAGTTCTCAGATTCTGGCGTGGCTCTCTCGCGCGCCTCTTGAGGCCGCTGCCGCCGGCCCGGTACGCGGCACAGGTCACCGGCGCGACGAGCGCAAGGTGCCGGCACCGGATCGCTGAAGCACCCGCCCGCGTCGGCCGGCGATCCGTCCGCAATGGCGTCGAGCAGACGGGGTGGTTGGCGATAAGGTGAGGCTCCGAACCATCCCGGGTGGTCTAGCTGGCATGACATCAGGTTTTGGTCCTGAGAACCGAGGTTCGAATCCTCGCCCGGGAGCTTCGCTTTCACTACCTGACGAGGTTCGGAGCCTGACCCGATGGGCTCAGCGCCGTCGGCGGCTCACCGGCGAGTGCGTCACCGAGCGTGCTGTTGCCGATGCCCAGGATAGTTTGATTTCGCGGCGTGACTTGCCCGCGTGGCGCAGGGCGACCGCCTCCGCGCGCAGCCGTAATGGATCATCCTTCGAACCCATGCTCCAGATTGAAGCAGTAGCCAGCGACAATTTTCCTTGCCTGGCCGCCGCCGCGGCACGCTGGAAGGTACTCATGACCGAGCGGCCCGCGCGTCGCCATCCGTCCTGGCGGTATCCTGCCGGAGTCGGGCGCGTGAACTAACCTTTCCGTGCCGCGCCCGCCCCGATCGCCGGCCGCGATACTCGAGGAGTTCTGGGGAGTGAGCGTGAGCCGCCCGGCAGCCGTGATCGTCCTCGCCGCAGGAGAGGGCACGCGAATGAGGTCACGCGTACCCAAGGTCCTGCACGAGCTCTGCGGTCGCAGCATGCTTGGCCACGTCGTGATGAGCGCACGGCAGATCGACCCGGAGCGGCTGATCGTCGTGGCCGGGCACGGTCGCGATCTCGTCGCCGCCCACCTGGCCGAGCACGCGCCGGAGGCGCGCGTCGTCGTGCAGGACCGTATCGGTGGCACCGGTCACGCCGTGCGCACGGTGATCGACGCGACCGGCGTGATCCCTGGCACCGTGCTCGTGACCTACGGTGACACCCCGCTGCTGCGGGCGGAGACGCTGGCCAGGCTCGCGGCCGAGCACTCCGCCGCGGGCAACGCCGTCACCGTGCTGACCGCGGCGGTCGGCGACCCGACCGGATACGGCCGCATCGTCAGGGACCGCGACGGCGCCATGTCCGAGATCGTGGAGGAGCGGGACGCGACACCGAAGCAGCGCGCGATCACCGAGATCAACTCGGGCGTCTACGCCTTCGACGGCGCGCTGCTCGCGGACGCGGCGAAGCGGGTGTCCACGGCCAACGCCAAGGGCGAGGAATACCTCACCGACGTCGTCGCGATCCTCCGCGGTGACGGGCACAAGACCGGCACCGTGGTGGCCGCCGACGCCGCCGAGGTCGAAGGGGTGAACGACCGCGCGCAACTCGCGGGCGCCCGCCGGCTGTGCAACGACCGCCTGCTCAGGTACTGGATGCTGGCCGGCGTGACGATCGTCGATCCGGCCACCACGTGGATCGGCGTCGACGTGACCCTGGAGCCGGACAGCGAGATCTGGCCGGGCACCGCGCTCGAGGGCAGAACCGCGGTCGGCGCCGGCGCGCGGATCGGGCCTGGCTGCGTGCTCAGGGACACGACCGTGGCCGAGGGCGCCACGGTCACCCACGCGGTCTGCGAGTCGGCCCAGATCGGCCCCGGCGCCAGCGTCGGGCCATTCGCGTACCTGCGGCCGGGGACCCTGCTCGGCCCCGGCGCGAAGGCGGGTACCTACGTAGAACTCAAGAACGCGGTCGTCGGTCCCGGCTCCAAGGTGCCGCACCTGACCTACGTGGGCGACGCGGAGATCGGCGAGCAGTCGAACATCGGCGCGGCCACGGTATTCGTCAACTACGACGGCGTCGCCAAGCACCGCTCGACCATCGGCGATCACGTACGGGTGGGCAGCGACACCATGCTTGTGGCGCCGGTGCACGTCGGAGACGGTGCGTACACCGCGGCGGGTTCGGTCATCAACCAGGATGTGCCGCCGGGTGCGCTCGCGGTCGCCCGCGCGCGCCAGCGCAACATCGAGGGCTGGGTGAGCCACCGGCGCCCCGGCACCGCGGCGGCCCGCGCGGCCGAGGCGGCGCAGCGGCCGTTGGCCGACCAGGCCGAGGCGGCGCAGCGGCCCCAGCCGGACCAGCAGGAAACCAAGGCTGACGAGGGGACAGGCGATTGACAGGCATAACCGCGACAGGCGCCAAACGGCTGCTGCTCTTCTCCGGCCGCGCCTTCCCTGAGTTCGCGCAGGAGGTGGGGCGGTGCCTCGGCATAGAACCCACACCGACCACGCTGCGCGACTTCGCGAACGGTGAGATATTCGTCCGGTTCCTCGAATCCGTGCGCGGATGTGACGCGTTCGTGCTGCAAAGTCACACGGCGCCGATCAATCAATGGATCATGGAACAGCTGATCATGATCGACGCGCTCAAGCGGGCGTCAGCCAAACGGATCACGGTGGTCACGCCGTTCTTCGGCTATGCGCGGCAGGACAAGAAGAACCGGGGCAGGGAACCGATCTCCGCCCGGCTGATGGCCGACCTGTACGCCACCGCGGGCGCCGACCGGCTGATGGCCGTCGACCTGCACACCGCGCAGATCCAGGGCTTCTTCGACGGGCCCGTCGACCATCTGTTCGCGCTGCCCATCCTCGCCGAGTACATCGAGAACAGGATCGACCTCGCACAGGCGACCGTCGTGGCGCCCGACGCGGGCCGGGTCCGGGTGTGTGAGCGCTGGACGGACCGGCTCGGCTGCCCGCTGGCCATCATCCACAAGCGCCGCAATCCCGACGTCCCCAACGACGTCAAGGTCCACGAGGTGGTGGGCCAGGTCAAGGGCCGCACCTGCATCGTGGTCGACGACATGATCGACACCGGCGGCACGATCGTGAAGGCGTCCGAGGCCCTTTTCGAGCAGGGCGCCGCGCGGGTGATCGCGACGGCCACGCACGGGGTGCTGTCCGAGCCTGCGGTGGACTCGCTCAAGAACTCGCGGATCAGCGAGATCATCGTCACCGACACGCTGCCGATCACGCAGGAGAAGCGGATCGACAAGCTCACCGTGCTGTCGATCGCGCCGATGATCGCCCGGGCGATCAACGAGGTGTTCAGCGACGGTTCTGTCACGAGCCTGTTCGACGGCCAGAGCTGACGAACCTCGCGCGGCCGCGAGGTGTG
>WNFJ01733649.1_pt1 | contig 46944 bp, 44 predicted proteins | sample 5400461 | NCBI WGS metagenome assembly WNFJ01 (sample SAMN13153349, study PRJNA577476) | soil metagenome | isolation source: 115 cm saprolite on Douglas fir-dominated hillslope | place: USA:California | collected 2013-09-17
CTGGAGCGACTTGAGCAAGAGCGAACGGAATCGGCCGCGGCCCTGGTCGGCTTGCCGGAGCCAGTTAGTTTCCAGAATCATCAGGAAAAAATCCTGCGTAAGGTCCTGCGCGTCCTCACTCGAATAACCGCGGCGGCACACATAGGAAAAAATGGGGCGCCAGTAAGTTCGGCAAAGCTCCGCCAGCGCTTGAGCGGCTTTTTGCTGATGACCATCGGAGTTCGCACCGGCAAGGACAAGACTCCAACGCGTGGTGGTGAACACACGCGGCTCAACTTCCGCATTCACCGCCGATAGCGTGACCGTTTTTTACTTCTTCGACAAGCCTAAAGATGCAGACACGAATTTCACGAATTCGCACCAATCGACTCCCAAAGTTCCCAGCAGGCGACTCAAGCCTTATGAAATTTGTGACAATTCGTGCAATTCGTGTCAGCCGGACTGGCGCAAATTTCCAAAAAAAAATTCCGGAACTTTGGTTTCCAGTTCCTTTAGACGTTTGTATGAAAACAAATTGTTGGTTTAAACAAAATCGTTTCCTATCACATCTGCGCACAATTTTTTGTGCGCTCGCAATCCTCGGAGCGGCATTCACGTTGCCGAGTGCTGAAGCTGGCGGACCTCCTCTTCCTGCAAGCGGAGAGTTTTTCCCCTGCTTCAGTTTCGCTGGTCCTCCTCGCCCTGTCGGTGAAAACGTGATTATCACGTTCAACATCAGTAACTGGAGAACGTCTACTGGCACCTTCATTGGATCTGCCGAGGGCACTGAGCTGGACGTAGTGCATCCCGATGGTTCCATAACGCTCCATGGCAGTTTCCTCTTCACTGGTTCCGTCGATGGCAGGTCGGGCACGATGGTCTTCAGCTATGAAGGCATAGGCAACGCTGTTACCGGTCACGAAAACCTGCGTTTCGTGGGCAGACAGGGTACTGGCGATCTCGCCGGCGTATATGCAAATCTAACGGCTGAGGGTGACGTGGGCCTTCCGGCACCAGGCTGCAGCCCTCCTAGCATTGCGGGACAGGGCACTTATACCGGACAGGTTGTGTTTGGCCGCTGAGTCGATCAGCAAAAGGCCCCGGTTCGTAATCAGCCGTCACGCTTCACCGCGTGACGGCTTTGCGTTTGCGAAGCGTTCGCAGGGTTACGCTCTCAGCGCGCTTGTTCCGCCGCTTCCGCAGATGGTTCTTCGCCGATTTCTTCTTCGATTTCGCGCCGCCATTCTCGCGAGAGCCAGGGACGCGCCACTCCGTAGAGCAAATACGAAAGGAACAGCACCGCTGGCATCCACTCGTAATTCATCACCGTGAAAACAAGAACAAGGATTATGACCAGAAACCGCGGAATCGATTTCTTCGTCTTCCAATTCACCGCCTTGAAGCTGGGATATTGAAACCGACTGAACATCATAAAGGAAAGAAAGAGCAACAACGGCGGTAGAACGAAGCGCCAGTTGCCCAGATGATGTTCACCTTCTGCAAGCCAAAGCAAAAACAACGTGATCGATGCAATCAGACCGGCTGCGGCGGGGATGGGAAAACCGGTAAAGGTGTTCTGATGATTGGGTCCGTTATGCGTCGCCGCCGCTGAATTGAAACGGGCCAACCGTAGCGCGCCGCACGCGAGGTAAATGAACGCGATGATCCAACACGCGCGCGGAAACTCCTGCAGCACCACGCGATAAACCATCAGCGCAGGCGCAAGCCCGAATGACACAATGTCCGCGAGCGAATCGAACTCGCGTCCGAATGGACTCTCGTGCCCGCCGAGACGCGCAATGCGTCCGTCCAAGAAATCAAAAACGAACGCGCCGAGAATGAACCAGATGGCTTCGTGAAATCGATCAGCTGCAAGGTCGGCATTAGTGTTTTGCAAAAGAGCGCCTTCCAAGATCTTTAGCGTGGCCGTGAATCCGCAAAACAGATTGCCGGCGGTCATCAAATTCGGCAGGAGATAGATTTTGGAAGGCTGTTCATTCATGGATTGATCGGAAAACTAACAGCTTTGCATTTCTGCGCGGCTTCGTCTGTCACCTCTCCCTTCCCAAGGGAGAGGGTAGGGTGAGGGCTCTGCTGTTGCGAGTGCGTTGTAAATCCCCTCACCTCAGTCCTCTTCCCTTCACGAAGGGGCGAGGCGGATTTCGCACTGGCCAAACGCTCAGTCTCCTCGGTTCGTGCAAGCCGCGCAACGATTGTGGATCCGCCGAGCACGTGATCGCCTACTTTCACAAGAACTTCAGCCTTGAGCGGCAAATATAATTCCGTTCGTGAACCGAAGCGAATCATTCCGAACCGGTCACCTTTCTTCAATTCGTCTCCGACTTGCGCCCAGGCCACGATGCGTCTCGCAATAGCTCCCGTGATCTGGCGCACCACAATCCTGACGCGCGGATTCTCAAAAGCCCATGTCACCGATTCGTTTCTCTCGGAACAGTCCGGACGGCGCGCATCGAGATAAAGTCCTTCTTGGTGCTGTCGGTAAGTGACCTTGCCATCGATCGGCGCACGATTCGTATGGACGTCGAAGATCGACAAGAAAATTCCGACACGCCGCGTTTTCGTTTTGAGAACCTGGTTTTCCTCACATTCGATTATGTCTATCACTCTGCCATCGGCAGCGGCCACGATTAGATTCGGATCTGGCGGCACAGCGCGATCCGGATCGCGGAAAAAAGCAACGGTGCAAAAAATCAGCAATAAAAAGAAGAGCGATAACCACACTGAGAACCATGCAGCGACAACCGCAAGCAGTACAAAAAACGCCAAAATCCAGCGTGCTTCCATAAGCGTTTGCAGACGCATAAAGGGCTCTATTTTCAAAGCCGAAAAGAGTTCGGTCAAGCTGCCAAAAACCGATAATCGGAGACAACTCTAGGAACCACAATATGTGGGCTTTGGCTAGGACGCCTCTCCAAGCTGTAGGGGAAATAACCTGCTGCCAACCACGAGATTATTAGTTGTTTCCAAGCCGTTTCTGGCTATGGTCTTTTTTGTGGGTCGCATGGCCCCACTTCTATGCCGCAAGTTCAAGAAGAAATTCCCGTCGAAAAAACATCTCGCAGCTCGACCGGAATCGCCGCCAGTCAAAAATATGACGCGGCGCAAATTGACAAGTTAGAAGGTCTCGAAGCTGTCCGGAAACGGCCCGGAATGTTCATTGGAGATCCAGATGAGCGTGGGCTACATCACTTGGTTTACGAAGTCGTCGACAATTCCATCGACGAACACCTCGCGGGATTTTGCACCAAGATAGAAGTGACCATTCATGTCGATGGATCGATTTCGGTCCGTGACAACGGCCGGGGAATCCCTACGGATATCCATCCTAAATGGAAGATGCCGGCGGTCGAGCTGGTGCTGACAAATTTGCATGCCGGCGGAAAATTTGGGCAAGGCGCTTACAAATATTCCGGAGGCTTGCATGGCGTGGGCGCGAAATGCACAAACGCGCTTTCGGAATGGTTCAAAGCGGAGGTCTCTCGTGACGGAAAGGTCTATCACATGGCCTTCGCCAAAGGGAAAACGACCGACAAACTCACCGTCATCGGCGAGGTCAAAAACAAGAAGACTACCGGGACGCTCATCACTTTCCTGCCAGATCCGACAATTTTTACAATCACGACCGAGTTTAAGTTCGAACGTCTGGCTGCACGTCTGCGCGAATTGGCATTTCTCAATCCTGGTCTTGAAATCACACTTACAGACGAGCGTGCCGATCCGGCGAAGAAAGAGACATTTTTTTACAAACACGGCATCGAAGAATTCGTAAAGCAGCTTGGCGAGAACAAACAAGTTCTGCATCCCAAGCCGATCGTGATCTCACGACAGCGCGATGAAGTTTTTATCGATGTTGTCCTGCAATACAACGACAGCTACAACGATCAGATTTTGCCGTTTGCGAATTCAATCCCGAACCCGGATGGCGGCACGCACCTGACCGGCTTCCGCACGGCGCTGACGAAGGCAATCAACCAATATGCGCGGCAAAACAACCTTTTGAAGGACAAGGATCCTTCCCTTTCTGGAGACGATGTCCGCGAAGGATTGACTTGCGTGCTCAGCGTTAAGCTACCCAATCCACGTTTCGAGTCACAGACCAAGGTGAAGCTCGTGAACACCGAGATCGACGGCATCGTAAATTCCGTTGTCTATGACGGGCTAATGACCTTCTTCGATAAGACTCCGCCGGTTGCCCGACGAATTTTCGACAAAGTGCTCACAGCGGCTCGGGCTCGTGAAGCTGCGCGAAAAGCGAGGGAAACAATTCGCAAGGGCGCTCTTACTGGCGGTGGACTGCCTGGGAAATTGGCAGATTGCTCTGAGCGCGACCCGGAATTGACCGAACTCTACATTGTTGAAGGCGACTCCGCCGGCGGCTCCGCCAAGCAGGGTCGCGACCGCCGTTATCAAGCGATTCTGCCGATTCGAGGCAAGTTGATCAACGTCGAGAAAGCGCGCGAAGATCAATTTCTCAAAAACGCTGAGATCCAGGCGATGATCACGGCGATTGGCGCCGGCATCGGCAAACCGAAGGAGGAAGCCAATGGCAAGGACGAAGGCCGGTTCGATCTCTCAAAGCTGCGTTACGGCCGCATCATTATCATGACTGACGCAGATGTAGATGGCTCGCACATTCGCACTCTGTTGCTCACCTTCTTTTTCCGGCAGATGACCGAGTTGGTGCGTGCCGGGAGAATTTACATCGCGCAACCGCCGCTTTACCAGATCAAGCGGAAGAAGCGCGAAGAATATGTAGATGACGATGCGCGGCTGAACAAAATCCTCATTTCGCTAGGCGCGGAGGATGTGCGCCTGAAAAACCTGGCCGATGATAAAGAAATCACTGCGACGCAACTGAAGGACATTCTCGAATCACTCGAGAAACTCGCCAAGCTTAGCGAAGCAGTGCGCCGTCACGGTGGTGATTTTGAAACTTATCTCTCTCACCGGAATTCCAAAACGAGCAAGCTCCCAAACTATTTGGTAAAGGTGCGCGATGGAAACGAGGACACAGCCCATTATTTTCACGATGAAAAAGCAGTCCGAAACTTTCATCAGGAAAATCTCGATCTGAACTTGTTCGATACCCAGATCGGTCAGGAATTGCTTCCGCTAGATGCGCCGGTGCGAGCTGATGGCAGCCGAAGACGTGGCAGACTGGTCGAGCTACACGAATCCGCTGCGATCGAAAAGATCATTGCCGAACTGGCTCGCAAAGGATTGAAAGTCGATCATTACGCGACCAGCGACCACCCGATCTTCGAGTTGATTGAAGGCGAAGGCGACAAAGCCGTCTCGCATCCGCTGTTTTCGATCCCCGAGATCCTCGAAAAGATTTTAGAGATTGGCCGCCGCGGAGTGCAGATCAAGCGCTTTAAAGGTCTGGGTGAAATGAACGCCAAAGAGTTGTTTGAGACCACAATGAATCCAGAGAAACGCAAGCTTCTCAAGGTGGATCTGAACGACGATAACGCTGTCGATGCCGACAAAATGTTCACGATTCTGATGGGCGACATCGTCGAGCCACGCCGCCAATTTATCGAGGACAACGCGCTAAATGTGCGCAATCTCGACGTCTAAATCCCCATGGGTGGTTTGTTTCACAGCCTACGGCATCCGCGGCGCTGTTACGTTGTTTGCACAATTCCGCGCTCGGGAAGCAATTTGTTGACGGATGGATTGCGCGCTACCCGGCGGGCTGGCGTGCCGAAACAATTTTTTCTCCCAAAGTCCGAAGCCCGGTACGGTGCAGAGGTGGGGCTCGACCCGGTTGCTGATTACTCGGGATACGTGCGCGGCGTCGTCAACGCGAAAACCAGCCACAATGAAGTCTTCGGATTTAAACTAATGAGCTGGTATTTGGACGATTTCCTGACCCGGCTGCGCCATACTCGCGCTTTGGAAGATGCTAAAACAGACGATCTCACGTTGTTGCGAAATGCGTTTCCGCGGCTTCGCTTTGTGCACATTCATCGCCGGCATAAACTCCGGCAGGCGCTCTCCACAGCGCGCGCGCTTCAGACAGGTCTTTGGAAAGTGCAGGAGGGGAAAACGACAGCGCGAGAGCCGGAATTTGATGCGGCGTTGATCGAACAATCTCTTAAAGAAGCAGAGCGGCAGGAGCAAATCTGGTATCGTTTTTTTCAGCAGATTGGCATCGAGCCTTTCGAGGTCGAATACGAAAAGCTGTGTCAGGATTATGAGGGAACAATTCGAAGTGTGCTGGATTTCTTGCATATTTCGCTGCCGCGCGGCTCCCGAATTGGTCCACCTGTAACAATCCGACAATCAGACGAGATTTCACGTATATGGGAAGAGCGCTTCCTCACGGAGCGTCCCTCTGGGTACTCGTCCGCTGCTAACCAAATCATTCATGCTTAATCCAAACGAAAAAGTCGAGCCGATAAATGTAGCCGAGGAAGTGTCGAGGTCGTTCCTCGATTACTCGATGTCCGTCATCATTTCTCGCGCATTGCCGGACGCACGCGACGGACTAAAGCCATCGCAGCGAAGAATTCTTTATGCGATGCACGATCTGTCGCTTTTCCCAGGGCGGCAGCACCGCAAGTGCGCAAAGATTTGCGGCGACACCAGCGGAAATTATCATCCGCACGGGGAAGCGGTGATTTACCCCACGCTCGTCCACATGGCGCAACCCTGGGCGATGCGCGAGCGGCTGGTCGATGGGCAGGGCAATTTTGGATCGGTGGAAGGCGATCCGCCTGCTGCCATGCGTTACACCGAAGCGCGCATGACGCATCTCGGCGCTGCGCTCATGACCGACATGGAGAAGGACACTGTCGATTTTGTCCCTAATTACGACGAGACGCGCACCGAGCCAACAGTTTTCCCAGCTGCGTTTCCGAATTTGCTCGTTAATGGCGGAACCGGCATCGCCGTCGGCATGGCGACCAATATTCCGCCGCACAATCTGAGCGAGGTGATCGACGGAATCTGCGCGCAAATCGACTGTCCAGACATCACGCTCGACGAGCTCATGAAGCACGTGAAGGGCCCGGATTTTCCCACCGGTTGCGCGATCTGCGGCATGTCGGGAATCAAACAATATCTCGAGACTGGCCGCGGCAGCATGAAAGTGCGCGGCAAAGCCGGGATCGAGGAGCTCAAAGGCGGCAGGGAACAAATTGTCATCACTGAAATTCCATACAACGTCAATCGTGCCACCCTCGTCGAACGCATCGCGTCGCTGGTGAACGAAAAAGTGCTGACAGAAATCAGCGCCGTTCGCGACGAGTCGGATGAAAATACACGCGTGGTCATCGAGCTGAAGCGCGATGCGAACCCGAAAGTCATCATTGCCAATCTCTACAAGCACACCGCGCTGGAGACTTCGTTTGCGGTGATCATGCTGGCGATCGACCATGGCCGGCCGAAGCTGCTCTCGCTCAAGGAAGCAAACGCCGCTTATATCGAGCATCGCCGCGAAGTCGTCCTGCGCCGCACGCGTTTCGAACTGCGCAAGGCGGAAGAGCGCGCCGAGACGCTGGAAGGTTATCTCATTGCGCTGGCGAATCTCGACGAATTTCTGCGCATCATTCGCGGCTCGGCCAATCGTGACGAAGCACGAGTAAAACTGCTCGCATTCGAATTCACCAAACGTCAGGTGGAACAACTCGGGATTCTGATTCGCAATCCGGCGCGCCTAACGAGTGGCCGATATGCGTTCAGCGAGCAGCAGGCGGACGACATTCTCAATCTGCGGCTGTATCAATTGACCGGCCTCGAGCGCGAAAAGATCGAGAAGGAATACAAGGAACTCATCAATGCCATCAACGATTTGCGCGACATTCTCGCCAAAGAGGAGCGCGTTTTCACCATCGTTAAAAAGGAATTGCGCGAAATCCGCGACAAACACGGTTCGCCGCGCCTGACGGGAATCGTTCCTGATCAGGCCGAGATCAACATCGAAGACCTGATCGCGAACGAGGGCTGCATCATCAGCATTACGCATGGCGGTTTTATCAAGCGCACGGCCGTGAGCGCGTTTCGTGCACAACGCCGTGGCGGCAAAGGTGTCATTGGCATGCAAACACGCGAGGGCGCGACCGAGGAAGAGGAAGGCGACTTCGTTGAGCACCTCTTTACTGCCACCACGCACGACTATCTAATGTTCTTCACCGCGACGGGACGCGCCTATGTGGAAAAGGTTTACGAAATCCCGGAGATGGGCCGCGCGGCGAAGGGCCGCTCAATCGCGAACATTCTTGAACTTAAGCCCGATGAAAAAAGCGCGGCCACAATTCGCGTCCAATCCAAAAGATCCGGCACGGGCCCGAACGCCGTTGATCAAACGTGGGACGAAAATCTGCACATCGTTTTCGCGACGCAATCCGGCATCGTCAAAAAATCGAATTTGTCTAATTACGCCAACGTTCGGCGCGGCGGCATCATCGCCATTCAAATCGAGGAAGGCGACCGTTTGATCGACGCGAAGCTAACGAACGGCAACAACGAGATCGTCCTGATCACGAAAGACGGAATGAGCTTGCGCTTCCATGAAGAACAACTGCGCGATCAGGGCCGCAACACCGTCGGCGTTTGGGGAATTCGCCCGGAGAAAGGCGACCATGTCGTGGCCAACGCGATTGTCGATCCAAACGCCATGTTGCTGGTCGCCGGGGAAAATGGAATCGGTAAACGCACGTCGTTTGATGATTACCGGCGCCAATCGCGCGGTGGCAAAGGCATCATCACCATGAAAACCGGCGAAAAAACCGGCGAGGTCGTTGGCGCGCTCACCGTCCGTGAGACTGACGAGATCATGCTCATCACTAACAAAGGCCAAATGGTGCGCACTCGGGTTAAAGAAATTCGCGAAACCGGCCGCAATACGATGGGTGTGAAACTCATGGATCTGCGCAATGGCGAAAAACTTCAGGCGATCGCACCCGTAGTGAGTCAGGTGGAAGAAGAGGAAGCGCAGACCTCCGAACCAACCGCCGAAAAATCGTAATCGCAGCGCAGCAAAGCTGTCGCGCGGGATTCTCCAGTGCTAATGTACTAGTCCGTTTCGCGCGGATGTTGCGAGGGTGCAGCAGCGGTGAAAGCGAACTTGCGTTTCCGGATCAGCATCAAATTGCGAATATAAATAAGCGAGTTTGGAAGGTAAGCCAGTATTCCGACGGGGTCCCGCCGGAAAATAAAATACAGGCACATCAGAACGCTTCCGGCGATGCTCCAGTACCAAAACGACACTGGTATTATACTTTCGCCCTGTCGCTCCGAGGCGAGCCATTGGACAAGGAAACGCATAGAGAAAAGAGCGTTCCCGATAAAACCGAGAACCATAATATAACTCCAATCCAAACCAAGGAATCGGTATTCTTTTCCAATCCAGGTGATAGCGACAATGGTGAGCATATTCATAGGCAACTAGTTCTTTAGCGTTTCGCCTCTCCCTTCACAAGGGAGAGCTAGGAGAGGGCTTATTGCTTGAATCCCCTCACCTCAATCATTCGATTCGGCGATTTCGTATCGGATTTGTCGCGATTTCATCCAGCGCACGGCGAGCAGGTCGCGGAAGGATTTGAATAACCGATCAGCCGAACTCAACCGCTGGTCGTCATGATCGGCGACATAAAGTTCGATCGGCATCGACTTAAGCACGCGCAAATGGTTCACGCCCAACGTCCAACACCGATGAGAAGAATCCGTTTCATCATGTTCTTCACCGCAAACTCTGAAACACCGGAACCGATCGACTATGATCGCGCCTTGATTCGCGCGATTAACGTATCAGCAATGTTGGCGGGCGTGTCAGCGATCGCGATTCCTGCGGCCTTTAGCGCTTCGATTTTTTCCGCCGCGGTGCCTTTCCCTCCGGACGTGATTGCGCCCGCGTGACCCATTCGGCGTCCGGGAGGGGCTGTCACGCCCGCGATAAAAGCTGCAACCGGTTTCTTGCAGTTCGTCTTGATCCACTCCGCAGCTTCTTCTTCTGCCGAGCCACCGATTTCGCCGATCAAGATCATTGCTTCGGTTCCAGGATCTTCGTTGAACAGTTTCACGCAGTCGAGATGCGACAAGCCGTGAATCGGATCGCCGCCGATACCGATGCAAGTCGATTGTCCGTACCCGCGCGAAGTCAGTTGCCAGACCGCTTCGTACGTAAGCGTTCCGGATCGCGATACGACGCCGATGTTGCCGGGCTTATGAATGTATCCGGGCATGATTCCAATCTTGCATTGACCAGGCGTAATGATCCCCGGGCAATTCGGACCAATCAGCCGCGATTTCTTGCCATGCATCAATGCCTTAACCCGCATCATGTCCATCACTGGAATTCCTTCCGTAATGCAGACTACGAGTTCGACTCCGGCGTCGACGGCTTCCAGGATCGAATCCGCAGCCGCAGGAGCAGGGACGAAAACCATCGATGCGTTGCAACCAGTTTTCTGTCGTGCTTCCCACACAGTGTCGAATACGGGTACTTTGTCATCGAACATTTGGCCGCCCTTCCCCGGCGTCACGCCGGCGACCACATTCGTGCCGTAGTCCATGCACTGTCGCGTGTGAAACGCGCCAGCGCTGCCCGTAATTCCCTGCACAACGAGGCGCGTGTTTTTATCAACAAGAACAGACATGGCCGGAATGACGAATGACGAACGACGAAGCTCGAAAGAATGACGAAATCCGAATGACCAAAAAAGATTTCAGTGTCGTCTTCTTCATTTGGGCATTCTGGCTTCCTTTGGCATTCGTCATTCGTGCTTCGTCATTTCTTTCGTTTGTGAACCACCAGTTTGTTCCCGTCTGGATCTCGAAATTGTGCCATCCAGCAAACTGGCGTCTCAGTTTTTTCGATGTCGAAGGTCACACCGCGCTCTTTGAGCTTCGCGATAGCGGCATCGATGTCGTCAACTTCGAATGCGACTGTGGTTCCATCCCGCGAAGGTTTCCACGCGGGGTGACAGCCAACTCCGATCGTGATTGGGCCAAGATCATACTCGACCCAGGCGCCATCCATCTGAGTGGAAGTAGGTTTGAACTCGAGAATCTCTTGATAAAATTTCCGCGCCCGTTCCTTGTCAGACACCGCGATAGCAATGAAGGCCACTTCGTTTGTGATCATTTGCAGACTCCTTTCTCGTCTTTGGGTTTAAGTTTGTGAATTATCAATTTGTTGCCATCGGGATCTTCGATGATGGCCATGCGGCAAACCGGCGAATCAACATTATCATAGGTGATTTTTCGGTCCTCGAACCGCGCAATTGCCTCCTCCAGATTTTCCACTTCGAGCGCGGCACTGGTGCCATCGTTGGACGGTTTCCATTGTTCGCCAACACAAGCGATGGCCAATGTCCCCTCACCGATTGAATACTCGGTCCAATGTTCGCCGGTCATTTCAGGATCCGGCTGCAAACCGAGCACGCCTTCATAAAATTCTCGGGCGCGTTTCATGTCCGTCACCGGAATTCCAACAAACGCGATGTTCTTAATCTTCATGCGTGATGGCTTTGTTGCGCAGCCAGTCCGCTAACAGTCCGATCACTTTGGGATCGAACGGCGCGCTCTTTCCCTTGAATGCGTCGGCCAGACTCAAATAATGCTGAAACGTGTGGCCCGTGTTTGGGATTTCGTAAAACGACGCGAGGTCTCCATTTTTGTTCACGTGGGCCGAGATCAATTCGGAATCGTTGCGACTCATGATCCAGTCGAATGCACCGCGAAGAACATAGGATGGAACTTTCACGCGCGACCACGCGGCGGCGAGATTCAACTGTTGCAACTGCTGATAAAACCCGAGCGGCCGCCCGTAAAGATGCGCGTGGTCTTTTCCATCTGGCCAAAGATCCGCGAGCGGTGGTTGCTCCTTTAAAATATCATCGACTGATCGGCCTTTGATCAGCCATTCGTAATAGAGCGTCGCCACTCCTTTCATGCGATCGTTGACTTCGCCGGGCGATTTTCCCATCAACGCGAATCGCCTTCGCTCGATCTCGAGCATGTGCTCGAACCAAGTCTTCACCCAGCCGCCGACTGAAATGTAACCGCGGACCTGCGCCTGTTCTGAGTCAGATTCCGGAACGAGCGGCGCAAAGCCTCCTCCATTGCTGATGCCAAGCATGTAAATTTTCTTGGTGTCCAGGAAATCGTAATTCTTCAATGCGCGAAAGGCCGCGCGGTAACCGGCAAGCTCCGAATCGAAATCCGTTTCGGCGCAAACCCCTTCGCTGTCGCCCACTCCCTGCTTGTCCATTCGAAACAAAGCGAACTCCTGGAGTTGGGCGAGACCACGAAAGACCAGACCACTCTCGTCCTTCGTGCCAGCCGGCGCTTCGACAGAATCGCAACTCAACCAACCAGCAACGAAGATGACCGGTACTTTCGCTTTCGCATTGCGCGGCTTGGTGACGATCGTGCGCAATTGTTTGCCGTCGGGCGCAGTCACTGAATCATAAATCACATCGACATTCGGATACGTTTCACGCGGCATTTTCGCCCTGCGCGGAAGCTCTTCCGCGCAAAGTGCGGGGGCTAATGCGAGCAGCATGATTGCCGATGTTGTTTTCATTTGCTTTACGCAATCTCGCTATACGAAAGCGGCGCGAGGGGGCGCGCACACTCCCAAAGCTACCGCGAAACCGGGCGAGAGTGTGGATGCATTTCGCACGCAGTGCTTTTGGAGCGCGAGGCGTCCTCGCATCGCTTTTATTGTCAACTTATCAATCAGATGCTGTGGTTTCGCACCGTCTTCCATTTTGAAGTTGGGATTTTGTTGTTTATTTGGAGCTTGGGATTTGGGAATTGGGATTTGCGGTTGCAGCCGCTGCAACCGCTTTCTGCGCAGCGTCGGCGAGATCATCTGCCGCGATCAGTGCAACGCCGCTATCTTTCAACAACTGCTTTCCTCGCTCGACGTTCGTTCCCTCCAGCCGAACAATAAGCGGCACAGATAGTTTCACTGTTTTCGCCGCATTGATGATGCCTTGCGCGATAACATCGCATTTCATGATGCCGCCGAAAATGTTCACGAGGATAGCTTGGACTTTTTTGTCGGCGATCAGGATTTTGAAAGCTTCGATCACCTGTTCTTCCGTCGCGCCGCCGCCGACGTCGAGAAAGTTTGCCGGTTCGCCGCCGTAAAACTTAATGATGTCCATTGTGGCCATAGCCAACCCCGCGCCGTTGACCAGACATGCAATGTTTCCGTCGAGCCCAATGTAATTGAGGCCGTGTTTCGACGCTTCAACTTCGCGCGGATCTTCTTCCGCGACATCCCGCATTGCCGCAATCTCGGGATGTCGATAGAGCGCGTTGTCATCAAAGTTGAACTTGGCATCGAGCGCGAGCACGTCGCCCTTGGTCGTGACGACCAGCGGATTGACCTCGACCATCGAGCAATCGAACGCGATGAATGTGCGATAGAGTCCTTCAAATAATTTTGAGGCGCTTTTTAACTGCGACGAATCGAAACCGAGCTGCTTTGCCAGTTTACGTGTTTGGAACGGCTGCAAACCAGCTAATGGATCAATCGCCTCGCGTATGATCTTTTCAGGCGATTTCGCTGCGACCGTTTCGATTTCTACACCGCCCTCCGGGCTCGCGACGATCAAAGGCGCGGCAGTTGCTCGGTCGAGCAGAATCGCAAAATAAATTTCGCGCGCGATCGCGGCCGATTCCGCGACCAACACTTTGTTTACTACGCGACCGGCCGAGCCAGTCTGATGCGTTACCAAGATTTGCCCAAGCATTTTGGCGGCAACTTCCCGTAATTCTTCAGGTGTCTTGCGAACGTGTACTCCGCCTTTGAATCCATTCTTGAACTTCCCCTTGCCTCGGCCGCCGGCATGAATCTGTGCTTTAATGACAATTTCAACGTCGCCAAGCTCGCGCGCGATTTGTTCCGCTTCATCGAGCGTCGAGGCGACTTTACCTCGCGTCGTTGCGACATCGAACCTCTTTAACAACTCCCTGGCTTGGTACTCGTGGATGTTCATTTGCGAATTAGAAACAACCCAGCAATGTCATTCTGAGCGGAGCGAAGAATCTCTGAATATTTCTGGATCGATTCGCCTGAGAGAAAAGACCGAGATGTTTCGCTTCGCTCAACATGACAGTTCCCATTTATCAATCGCCTAGGGGCAAAGTGGAATAGCCTGCAGAACGCAGATCAGCAAAGATTTTTCTTTTACGAATTGGCTTGTCACTTTGAGACCGAGCCAACTACGGTGGCGCGCATGAGAAAATCCATAAGAATTCCCCTTCTGGTTTGCGTCCTGTTGAGCACAATCATACTGCCAATTGTAGCCGGCACGCCCGAACAAGAGAAGGCGTTTACCGACAAATGCAAAAAAGCGTTCGAAGGCAAGGACACGGCGATGCTAGAATCATTCCTCTATACGCAGGGCGCCGATCCAGAGATTGTCGGTTTTTACAAAATGATGCAGTCGGGAGAAGCCGGTGAGAAAATTTCCAGCATCGAGCTTGTGAACCTTACGCCGGAGGACGTGAAAAAAGCGACTACACCGATGGACTCACCCACTGGCGGCAAAGTTTGCCTGACACTCAAACCAACCAAAAAGCTCATCATCAAGGTCGAGAAGAAAGACGCCAACGGCAGCTCGACCAGCTCCAGCGAAAATTTCGTTGCCGAGAAAGACGGTAAATTCGTTATTCCCGTCCCAGGGCCGTGTAAGTAACATCTCAGTCAGACACGAAACACAGCGCAACGCTGCGATTCAGACGCGCTAACCGAGAAATTCACGCGAAGGAGCCATTCCGGTTTAGCGGCGCTGTAATTTATGGCCGCCAATCCCGGTAAGCCTCGTGCGCGCCGACCGTGAGACTGGTTCGCGCCGTGCCATGGCGTTCGAGTTGTTCGGCGAGCCACTGAAACCATTCCCAAGTCTTCTGCGAACCTGCACGTTCGCGTTCATACTCGACGTAGGGACGTAACTTACGCCATGCCACGCGCACTGTTCCGCCCATCAGTTCGTCTACGACGTTTAATGGAACCATTCGTGCAAAGACTGTGTAACCGAGACCCTCGAGAATCAGTCCAATGGATTGCGCCGCTTCGAGAACGCGCGGATCAGCCTCGATTTTTGCGGCAGTTGAGCCTTCGGGGATTGCTTGCACTAAGACCATTGATCTCAACTGCCGCAAAAATCGAGGCTGATCCGCGCGTTCTCGAAGCGGCTCATGCCGCATTTCAATTAACCCAAAAATTACAGCCGTCAGCACCGTCAGTGCAGTAGCAATGTTCGCGACAGTCGAAAGATCCACTGGGTGAGTCTCCTGAAACGGCCTGTTTCATGTCACGCAAATTTCAACCAGCCTTGGGTTTAATCGTGGTGACGTGCGAGGCGCTCCGTGCGGGTTGCGTTATAACTGTCGTTCCTGTTCGAAAAGAGTTCCGACCGTTCGCTGCTCGGCCGGTGGTTCGAGTGCGTTAACGAAATTGCGAAACCGTTCGGAGAAAACTTCAGGACGAAGTTTCCAGTAATGCGCCATACCCGGCGCAGCAATGTAATGCCTGAGGAGTCCACGCCATCCTTCCCATAGCTGGCTGTCCATCAGCCCATAGACATAATGAAAATGAATTGTCTCGAACGCTTTCAAGAATTGGTAAGCAGCGTGAAAAAAGCGCGCCCGCTCTTCAACGGACAACGCGCTAAGATCTTCCAAGCCAATCCGCCAGATGCGTTCCAGCTCTGCGTTCTCCATGAGAGGTTTGGTCACATCGCGGAGGGCTGTGGCAGCGGCATCTTGCGTGGCCAGCTTAGCTACGCGCGTGCTCCGATGCACTTGCAGCGCGAGATATAACACTGACAAAACGACGGCAACTGAGCCGATCAGTTGCGAGATTGCACTAATCGCGTCCCAGTTCATCTCTCGTTAGGCTACAGGCGAACCGCGGGTTGCTCGAGGCGGTATCACAAATGTCATTCTGAGCGAAGCGAAGAATCTCTGATTGCTTTCGAGCGATGCGCCAATCGGAATGACCAGAGATGTTTCGCTTCGCTCAACATGACAAGGACATTTGTCTGATTGGCTTACTTCGGCTCGTCAGCAACCTTCAGAACAATTTTACCGCGTGTGTGGCCGGTTGCGATTTGTTCCTGTGCTTTGATTGCTTCAGAAAGCGGGAATGTTTGGGAAACGATCACTTTGATTTTCTTCTCATCGATCAATTTACCGATCTCGGTCAGCTCATTAGAATCCGGTTCGACGCCCAACGACGCGCCCCGGATCCCGTGTTTATCCAATTCCGCCTGATCGATTCGTGCGACGAGCGTAACGATGAAGCCGCCTTTCTTCACCACGCCATAGGAACGCGCGAATGTGTCTTTCCCAACCGAGTCGAGCACCACATCCACATTCTTCGCCACTTCCTCGAACTTTGTTTTTGTATAATCGATCTCTACATCTGCGCCAAGTTGCTTGAGGAAATCTTGATTGGCAGTCGACGCGGTCGCGATAACTTTCGCCCCTCGCGCCTTGGCGATTTGGATCGCAAACGTTCCTACCCCGCCCGATCCACCATGAATCAGCACAGTCTGGCCAGCGCTTAGCTTCGCGGTATCGATCAATGCTTGCCATGCCGTCAAAGCGACAACCGGCACGCCGGCCGCTTCGACAAAACTGATCGACTTCGGTTTGGCCGCGGCCTCGACTTCGCTCGCGACCGCGTACTCCGCATATCCGCCGCCCTTTGTCAGGCTGAGGTACGCGTAAACGGAGTCGCCCGTTTTGAACTTCGTGATCTTCCCACCTGTTTTCTCGACGATTCCAGCGATGTCGTAACCCGGAATAAACGGCAGCGTTATTCCGAAAAACTTCGCGGACCTTTCGGAGCGGGCCGCCTCATCCACAGGATTTACGCCGGCAGCGATCACGCGAACGAGTATCTGATCTTCCTTCGGTTCTGGCCGGGGCACGTCCTCGTACTTCAAAACCTCTGGGCCGCCATATTCATGAATGACAATGGCTTTCATCATTGGCTCGGCGCTTTGGGTAAACGGCGTGAACGCGACTACGAAAGCACAGTGAACAACGCGCGTTAAGATTCGCATCCTAGTTTGACGGTAACATTACGTTACCGCAGGCAACGCCAAACCTAAATCTGCCAACGTCTGCAATCAGCGCCGGGTTCTACTCAGCCTTCATCTCAGTATGGAACACGGCAAGCCATTTCCCAGCCTGCTGAACCCAAACACTTCCGGTATTGTACGTCCCAGACATGTCCTTACCGCCAGAAGTCGCGTGTTGCGTCGCTTTATATGTAATGACGGCGACCTTCGGGTGTGGGAACACCACCTTCACGTCGGCGAATGAGTAGTCGCCCAGATCGGTTTTCCCCATGTCTGCAACCTCAGCATCCAAGGTCTTGGTTCCGTCGGCGGAAACGCCACAGAAATCCTTAGAAAGAAGCGCTTTGAACGTGTCAGTCTGTTTGTTTTTGAATGCCTCCCAAGCGGATTTTTCCAGATTGGTGATTGTCGTGTCATTTGCAGCCGACTTGCCCGATTTCGCCGGGCTCGCCTGACCGAAGCAAAGGGGAGCTATCGTAGCGAAAGCGATACAACAGAGAACGAATTGTTTTCTCATAGCTTGTCTTTATTCGACTGCTAGATCTTCGTCGAGATTTTTCGCATCGCTGGTTTCTAACTTCTCAACTCGCCGATTCGCTTCACGCGCCCGGCGACGAAGGCGGTGGCGGTAAGAGCGGTGGCGATGATAAAATTGGGAAGAATTCCGGTGGTACGAAGGTCGCCCACACATCGTAATCCGCCCCGAATTGCCGCAGAAACAAAAGAGAGAACGAACGAAGCAAGACAAAGACCGGCAGCAAAATCACGGTGCCGATATAAGGAATCGCGGTGATGCAGCAAGTCGCGCAAGTCGCAACGCATGCCACGATCACGGTAGCGAGCGCCAGAACAATCAAAAACAAGCAATACAAAAGGATCTCGCCCGGATGCCCTGCAATTAACCCGGCAACAAGATTGAAGGCTTCCGAGGACCGGCACCGCTGTCGGTACATGATCGGCACCATGAAATTTGCAATCAACGACCATGCTAAAACGAGAAGAAGCATGACGAATACCCACGTGGCGATCGCGCAGATCACATACACGTTATGCGTGCGTGGGAACGCAGCGTCTCTGATTACCGGAACCACGAGAGGTAGCGAAAGCAGCGCCCCGAAAATCAAGAACGCAAGGCCGACCAGCAGTGAGAAAAGGAAGTAGCTGTTGCCCTCTTTTCGGAAGTCACCCCATGGTTCCGCAATTGCACCGCGGTTCTTCACGATGCAGTCGATAAACATAAAAACCCCGCGCGCCCGCAGCCAGGCAAACAGAACAACGAGAACGAGGACTAACAAGATCAGAACGCAAACGCCTACGATAAGAATCGGCTGCGGAATTTGGCTGATTGTCTCATTTATCTTTTGCACAGCTTCGCCGCGGTTGGTTCCATAGTTGAAAATGCCGCCACCACCACCGAGGTTCGCAAGCCACGCGGCAAAACCAATCACCAGCCATTTCTTTAAATCAAACGGCTGAAACAGAGTCTTCTTCGTTAACTCAAACGCTTCACCAAAAGGCTTAATGATTTCGATTTTTGGCTCGCTTCCATTCATGCGCGACATTCTGAACGGATTTCGCAAATGTAATCAAGCCCGCGATGGTCATTCGCGTTCCCTGCATGTGGAAGAAGTACGCCGGGCAGCGCCTCAAATATTTGACGCTGTAGCGTCCGCTGTCCTCAGCGGATAATAGGCGCACCGTGCCGGATGCGCTGAGGACAGCGCACTCTACAGCCCGCGGAGCGTGGTTGTTTAGTGAGCCAGGAGCGCCATGTTCTTCCCGATGTCTAGTGCAAAGCGTCGCTACCCGATCGGTGCCGAAGTGATCGGCGAAAACCAAACCGATTTTCGCGTTTGGGCTCCAAAGGCGCAAGAACTTGATGTCGTTGTAGAGCGCGGTCCGAACTCCCCGCGAACGTTTCACTCGCTGACACCGGGACCAGGTAGATACTTTTCCGGCGTTATCAATGCTGGCGTGGGGACTCTTTACCGGTTTCGCGTAAACGGCGGAGAAATCTTTTACCCCGATCCAGCATCGCGTTTTCAACCAGATGGGCCGCACGGATCCTCGTACATCATTGATCCAGGACAGTTCCAATGGACCGATTCGAAGTGGCCGGGCCCCGCAAACGCAGGGATGAAGGGCCAAATCATCTACGAAATGCACATCGGCACATTTACGAAGGAGGGCACGTGGCGCGCCGCCGCGGAACAGTTGGCGGAGCTGGCGCAGATCGGAATCACAGTGGTCGAGATGATGCCGGTCGCGGATTTTCCAGGAAAATTCGGATGGGGTTACGACGGGGTGAATCTTTTTGCACCCTCGCACTTGTACGGAACCCCGGACGATTTGCGTGCATTCATCGACCACGCGCACGCGTTAGGCGTGGCTGTGATTCTCGACGTCGTTTACAACCATTTCGGGCCCGACGGGAATTATCTAGCTGTTTTCTCCGACGATTATCTGATTCACGAGAAAGAAAACGAATGGGGCAATGTGATCAATTTCGACGGACCGAATTCAGGATCGGTTCGCGAATTTTTCATTACGAATGGGCGTTACTGGATTGAGGAATTCCATTTCGACGGGTTCCGTTTCGATGCGACACACGCCATTCACGATCGATCGAGCGAATACATCATCGGCGCTGTTGGGCGAGCGGCGCGGGAAGCGGCCGGCTCGCGCTCGATCCTCCTCGTCGCCGAGAACGATCTGCAGGAAGCGAAGATGGCGCGTTCAAAGCGCGAAGGCGGCGACGATTTGGACGGGATGTGGAACGACGATTTTCATCACAGCGCCGTAGTGGCGTTGACCGATCGCAATGAAGCCTATTTCAATGATTACCTTGGCGCGCCGCAGGAATTTATTTCCGGCGCAAAATACGGGTTTCTTTATCAGGGACAGGCGCTCTCATGGCGCAAAGCGTTGCGTGGAACACCGACGTTCGGCATTGCTCCAGAGGTTTTCGTTTGTTTCATTGAAAATCACGATCAAGTCGCGAACACCGGGCAGGGCGAGCGGTTGCGGTTTCAAACGTCACCCGCACGCTACCGCGCTATGACCGCTCTTCTCCTGCTCGGTCCTTGGACACCACTGCTGTTTCAGGGACAAGAGTTCGGCGTGTCGAGTCCTTTCCTTTTCTTCGCGGACATGGGCGATGCTTCCGTACGCGACGCGATTCGGAGAGGTCGCGCCAAATGGCTGGCGCCATTTGTATCGCTTACCGAACAAGAAGCATGGCAAACTTTGCCCGCTCCGGATGACTCGCAGGCGTTTGCCAGATGTAAATTGGATTTTTCCGAACGGCAAAAGAATCGCGAACTTTACGATCTGCACATTGATCTTCTAAAATTGCGACGCGAAGATTCGCGTTTTCGCCAGCAGGGTTCTGGAGGAATTGATGGTGCGGTGCTAGGGCCGGCGAGCTTCGTTCTCAGATATTTCTCAAAGGAAAACGACGATCGGCTTCTGCTCGTGAACTTTGGAGAGAGCCAGGTCTTGCACCCTAGTTCAGAACCTCTGCTCGCGCCGTCTACCGGTTGCAACTGGGAAACACTCTGGACGAGCGACTCGGCGCGTTACGGCGGAGCCGGCACAGTTGCAATTGCAAATGAGGAGCGATGGTTTTTGCCGGCTGAATTTGCCATCGCGCTTCGGCCGGAACACAAAGAATGACGGCTTCCGGTCGTCAAATTCTTCCCCGACGGCTTGGAGCCGCCGTCCCTTGAGAGCGTTCCGTCCGCAACGCGTTTGCATGCTCGCGTTCACAGCACATAACTTTCGCTGATGAAATACGGCTTTCTAATTCTCCTGCTGAGCGCGCTATCAATCTCCGTACTCGCCCAAGAGACATCTACTCCGCCACCCAGAGTTTATCCTGTCGCTTTACCGAACTACGACGAGGAAACGGCCACGCGGTTGCAGATTTTTTTGGACAATTGCGATTTTGGGCCCGGCAAAATCGACGGAAGAATGGGCGAGTTCTTTCGGAAGGCGCTCATTTCTTACAAGCACGCGCACGCGATGCCGAAAACCGGCGCGGTCGATCAATGGATACTCGATCAAGTCCCTGTGACTTACACGACATACACGATTAAGGAGGATGACCTGAAACAGATCGGCGATGTGCCTGGCGGCCACGCAGAGCAGGCACGATTAAAATGGCTGCCGTACACGTCGCTGCTGGAATTCGTCGCGGAGCGCTATCATTCCGCGGAGTCTTACATTCAGAAACTTAATCCCGGCAAAGACTGGGAACACCTGCAGCCCGGCGAAACTCTCAAAGTGCCGAATGTCTTGCCATTTGAAGTGGAAAAATTCGCGGAAGGGAAAGTTCCCGAGAATCCCGCGTTCGCCTCTCGCAAGGTGTTCGTCGATACGTACGAACATTTGCTGGAGGTTTTCGACCACGACCAGCTGGTCTGCGTTTTTCCGATTACGCCAGGATCAAAAACGCTGCCCGCGCCGGTCGGCACATGGAAGATTCTGGGCGCGACCGTTTGGCCGTGGTTCCGCTATGACGAAGGCATGCTCAACTACGGAGTGCGCACGGAAAATTATTACAATCTTCCGCCGGGCCCTAACAATCTCGTCGGCGTTCTCTGGATGGGCCTAAACAAGCCAGGCATTGGCATTCACGGCACAAACAACCCCGAGACAATTGGCCGCGCCGCAAGTCACGGATGCATTCGGCTGGCAAACTGGGACGCCGCGCGGGTGAAAGATCTCGTCAGCGTGGGCAATACCGTGATCATTTTTTAACACTGCTCGCTGTTCTTTAGGTAGGGGCGATTGACCTCAATCGCCTGCCCTGCAGCAGCCACGTCTTGGAAGCAGGCGGTTCAGGTGAACCGCCCCTAGCAAATTCCAGAAAAATAATTCGCGCGGAATCGCCAGATCAAACGTCTACGCTTTAGATCGCAACACAATGGATGCCAGTGAACGTGAACAATACCGGGCGGCCATTCATGGCGATCGGGAAGCCTTTGAAATGATTATTCGCACACACAGTCGAACGCTTTTCGCGATTGCTTACGGCATCCTGCAAAGCCGCGAGGAAGCCGAAGACGTTGTGCAGGATTCGCTCGTTAAAGCTTAGAAAACCCGCTGGCGCGTGCGGGATCCGGAAAAATTGCTCGCCTGGCTTTGCACGATCGCGCGTCATCGCGCGCACGACATGATTCGGAAACGACGACCCGTTCCTTTTCCCCACGAAACAATCGGAACAAGCGAAACGGAAACGGTTGATGCGACGGCGATGGACCAGCAGTTACACTCAGCGCTGGCCGCACTGCCCGAGCTTCATCGCGCCGCGCTTACCCTGCGTTACTTCGAAGAGATGGATTATCGCACGATCGAAAACACCCTGGGACTGACTAATGGCGCGTTGCGCGGAATTCTCGGCCGCGCCCTTGCTTCAATGCGCAAACAACTTCGTCCCGCTCTCGCTTCAATGGATTAACCGTATGGCAACCATTCACGACGAAATCGACAACTGGCTCGCTGCTGATCTGTACGGCGACCTTTCTGAGAACGAAAGAAGCGTGCTTCACGCGCATCTGGTCGATTGCGCCACCTGCCGAAAAACTCATCAGGAAACCAAAACCATGAACAAAATTCTTGAAGAAACACTTGCTCGGGAAAAACCAGATCCAGCATTCGAACAGCGCATGCTCGCTGGTTTTCGCAATCGCGTCCCGCAAAGAAGCGGACTCGTAAAGTCGCTTATCGATCTGATGCATTTGCGTCCTGTACAGATTTCCGCCATCGCTGCGATCCTTTTGGCACTAGTTCAAATAGGCCGCATGATCACTGGCGAACGTGCAATTATGCCGCGAACTCGTGAGGGCTACGCGAACGAAGAGTTGTTCCGACAACAACAATCCCAGGTCGCGGCGTCGGGACTAGCTCGAGCCGGTGCTCTGGACAAATCAGACGAACTCGCCGCAGAGCAATCAAAAGACTTGGCGCTCAACGCACCGCCGTCGTCATTACCCGCAAGCCGGCCGGACTTTCACCAACTCGCCAAGACGCCGTCCACAACAGGTGCGCCAGCCAAGGTAGCGCAGCCAGAGGCCACTGTGGCGGGAGCATTCGCCACGAGTCCGGAAAATTTGGCCCGGGCAGAAGTAGCTGAGCAAAAGCCAGTGGAAACGCCTGCTCCAACGTCCGCCAACCGAAAACTGATTCGCAATGCCAGCGTGGAATTGGAGATCGTTAGCTTTGATGATGCAGTGCAAAAGATCACAGCGTTTGCAAACGAAGAACGCGGCTATGTCGCGACGACGGATTCTCAGAAACAGGCAAATGGAAAGCTGCGTGGCAACGTGGTGGTCAAGGTTCTGCCGGAAAATTTGGACCGCTTTCTGCAAAAGCTTCGCGGGCTTGGCGAATTGAAGAACCAGACCCTCGGCACCGAGGATGTGACGAAAGCATACTTCGACACCGACGCACGGCTCAAGAACGCGCACGTGATGGAGCAACGCTTGATCGAAATGCTGAACACGAAGACCGGCAAGGTTTCCGATTTGCTTCAGGTAGAGAAGGAACTTGGTCGCGTGCTGGAGGAGATCGAGAAGATGCAGGGCGACCTGAAGTATTGGGACTCCCAAGTGCAGCTCGCCACCGTGACCATTTCGCTTGCGGAAAAGGACATGGAAGAACCGGCAGCGTTTCTGCTCAAGGAACGCGCGCAACTCGCGCTTTACGCGCCGGATGTAGAGAAGATTTATAACGACATCAAAGCGCTTGCGTCGCCAAAGGTGCAGATCACGAACGCGCAACTGAATCGTGACTATTCGGGACGTGTTTCCGCTACAATGAGCATGTTGATCGCGCCGGAAGAAAGCGACGCTGTGATCGGCCGCGTAAAGGGATTTGGGCGCGTGGAGAATTTTCAGACGCAAACCGAGCAGATTGCGCAAGGCGGAATTGGGATGTCTCAAAACGCAAAGACCAAACGCGACAAGGTGGAACTCAACATCACAATTTCACGCGAGGAACGGGAGCAGGCATTGCAGCAGACCAGTCTGCGCATTCGCACCTCGTCAGTGGACGAAAAGGCGAAGGAGCTTCGAGCTTTGGCTGAAAAGCAAGGCGGACGTGTTCGCAATTCGACCTTTAATCGTGATCCGGACGGACGCGAAGTGGCAAACGTTTGGCTGCGCGTGCCGATGAAAAGTTACCTGTCGGTCATGCAATCGCTCAATTCGCTCGGCAAAGTCGAAAACGTCAGTGTGCAACGCCAGGACCGCACAGGCGCGCAGACCGATGAAGCTAACGCGCCAGCTGACATCTCTATCCAGGTTTACAGCCAGGGTAACATCGTTTCGCGCGAGAGCGGGTTGCTCGCCACGCTGCGACGCACTGTGGCGCAAAGCGCCGGCGCTATCATGTGGAGCATGCGGATGATCGGGGTGGCGATTGCGTTTCTCGCGCCTTGGGTCATTGCGTTGATTGCGCTAATCTGGATTACGAGGCGCGTAATTCGTGCGAAACGCTAGGTGGAACGCGTGGTCCTCAAGGCGTTTTAAATCCAGGCGGCGAAGCCGCACGCTTTTGCCATCGTCTTCGGAGAAGCCGATCCACCTGCGTGTGCTGAACGGAATGATTCTTGCCCGCGTCGCAAACGCGTCATACGTTTTATCCTAGCAAGGAGGTAGCCGATGAAATCTTATGGCGGTATTAGTTATGACAACGCCGCGGTCGCGTCCTGTCCCAAACATTTACTCCAATTTGCAGTCGATCAGCGTTACGATGATTACACGTCCGTGGATCACGCGGTCTGGCGATTCATCATGCGCCAGAACATTTTTTTCCTGCGCGAGTACGCGCACAAAGTTTATTTCCAGGGCCTTCTCAACACCGGCATCTCGTTTGACCGCATCCCGCGCATTCAGGAGATGAACGATATTCTTTCAAAAATCGAGTGGGGCGCGGTAGCGGTGGACGGATTTATTCCCCCAGCGGCGTTCATGGAATTTCAGGCTTACAAAGTGCTGGTGATCGCGTGCGACATGCGCCAGATCCATCACATCGAATACACGCCCGCGCCGGACATTGTGCATGAGGCCGCGGGTCATGCCCCGATTATCGTCGATCGCGAATACTCGAAATATTTACAGCGCTTCGGTGAAGTAGGTGCGAAAGCGATGTCGTCGAAAAAAGATTTCGAGTTGTATCAAGCGATCCGCCACCTGTCGATTTTGAAGGAGCGCCCAAACGCTGACCCGAAAGAAGTGGACGAAGCAACCAAGGTTGTGGAACACCGGCAAAAAACCCTGGGCGAACCCTCGGAGATGGCGCTCCTCTCGCGCTTGCATTGGTGGACAGTCGAATACGGATTGATTGGCACTCTGGAGAATCCAAAGATTTACGGCGCGGGTTTGCTTTCATCGATTGGCGAATCGGTTTCATGTCTCGAGCCGGAGGTGAAGAAGATCCCCTACTCCATCGATGCGCAGAATTACGCGTTCGATATCACCACGAAACAGCCGCAGCTTTTTGTCTGCCGCGATTTTCAACATCTCAGAGATGTACTCGAGGAATTTGCGAGTAAGATGGCCTATCAAGTCGGTGGGCTTCAAGGCATCAACAAGGCGATTGAATGCAATAACGTTGCGACTTGCGAGTATTCGTCCGGGCTGCAGGTGAGTGGGGTTTTCAACGAAGTCATCACCGACGAAAACAATTCTCCAATTTATCTGCGGACCACTGGCAGGACCGCGCTGGGTTTTCACGACAAGGAACTCGAAGGGCACGGCATCGATTATCACAAGGAAGGGTTCGGTTCGCCGATCGGCAAATGGAAGCAAACGTCAGCGTCCCCCGAGTTGCTCACGAACGATCAGTTGCACGCGCTCGGAATCGTCGAGGGCAGGAAGGCGAAGCTGGAGTTTATTAACGGCATCGTCGTCTCAGGGAAAGTCGAGAAGATCTTCCGCCGCGACGGGAGATTGCTGTTGATCACATTCTCAAACAGCAGCGCGAAATATGGCGACCGTGTGTTGTTTGAGCCCAGTTGGGGCATGTACGACATGGCTGTCGGTGAGCGAATCAGTTCCGTCTTTAACGGAGCGGCAGACAAGGACGCCTACAATCAAGTGGCACTCGTACCGAAAGAGCGAACAATCAAGGTCCCATCGGACGCAAAACGAAAGCGCCTTGAAAATCTGTACGCGCAGGTGCGCCAGATTCGCGAAAGCAAAACTGGCTACGAACGGCTGGGCGAAATTTGGGAGACGCAGCAGGCGGAACACCCCGATGACTGGCTGTTATCGATGGAGATTTTTGAGATTCTCGATACGACGGATCGACAGCCCGAGTTCAAAGCGAAGATCGAAAAGTTTCTGAAAGATACGAAGGCGAAGAGCAAGGATCTCTCCACGCTGATCAGTTGGGGCTTCAGGCTGGTGGAATATCACAAGAAGCCGGAATACCAGGCGGCGTTACAAACCTCACCGAAGTAACTGTAGCCGCTTCGCTGTGCGAAGCGTGGTGCTGACGTGAATGGCTCGCGAGAGTCGCGCGGCGTGACAGCGGTGGTCGGGCGTGATTAAACGGTTTCGTCTTTGAAGTGCCGCTTGCCTTTTAGCGCCTTGGCGTATTCGTCCTTGCTGAGAATATTCTCGTCAAGCTGGATGTCGGTCCGAAGAAAGTTTCGGAACCAGTTCTCAATTCGTTGTCGATCTTGCAGCATTTCCTCTGTGATGTAGTTAGCGTCAATGTTGATGCAGATCGCGCCAACGATTCCAAATTCCTTTCGTTTGATTGGGATCGTCGTGCATTTGAATTTTCGCGAACCAATGTTCAGCTCGTAGTTCAGTTTCTCTTCGTTAAGAAGCTGACGCTTCTTTAAATCGATCAGCAGATTCGTTGTGCCGTCGCGCAAGTGCCTGCCGGTCGCATTGTTTTCAAGCACGATGAGCGAATGTGATGGGTCAGCCAGGTTGTGCAGCAAGATCTCGATTCCGGTATTCGGAAAGGATTTTCCGATCAGCCGGACAATCCGTTCGTAGTTTTCGAGGAATTCTTGCGTGTCGTCAGCAATGGTTTTGCCGTCGTATTTGTCGAATAGCTGCGCATACACCTTTTGCTCCGTGGGTTCGAGTTGTGCGCGCACATTATTTTGTTCGCCGATAAAAATGAGTTGTCGCGCGGCCGTATGACCTTCGTTCTTGAGGAAGTAATGCATGCCTAACCGGAAATCTTTCAGACTGAATTCGCCGAAGTTCTCGCGGGTGACTGTGAACGGATAGAAATCATACTCCTCGAGATTTCTCCCAAATTTGCGGCGACGCTCCTTGTATTTTCCCCAAAGAAAGCCTGTTATCAAAAAGAGCAGTGAGACGATGATCGAAGCGACGATGTTAATACTGAGCTCGCCTTGCAGAGCCTTAATCATACCGAGCGGAAACTTGTGCCATCAATCAAATATTTCCAGCGAGACTGGAGAGCGTAATATTTTCCAGCGTTACGTCTGCCGGTCGCGAGAGGGCGTAGGCCACAGCGCTGGCGACCTCTTTCGGCGAGATCATTTTGCCGCGCGGCCAATTGCCTTCGATATCATTCCAGATGTTGGTATCAGTCGCCGCTGGATAAACGTTAATCACACGAATTTTGCGGTCGCGTAATTCCTCGCGCACACATTGTGAGAATCCTTCAAGCGCAAACTTGCTCATGCAATACGCACTCCAGTTGGCGAAGCCGCTCCTGGCTGCGATGGAAAGGATGTTCACAACGCTTGAGCCGGGCGGCATTCGCGGAGCGAAATGCTGCGTTAACATAAACGGTGCGGTGATATTCACACCGACGGTTTGTTCCCATTCGATCATCGTAATTTCCGTGAACGGTTTCACAACCGCGACCCCGGCATTGTTCACCAGCAAATCGATTGGTGCATTGCCTGCTTCAGCGATCAGATCTGAGACGCCGGAGCGTTTGGCTAAATCGTGAATGAAGGGAATCACTTTCGCGCACCGCGGCTCGACGGCCTTGCGCGTTTGCGCGAGGGCGACCGTATCGCGCCCGTGCAAGAGCAGCACCGCATCCTCTGCGGCGAGCTTCTCGGCGATCGCACGGCCAATTCCGCGGCTCGCGCCTGTGATAAGATAGCGCTTCATGAGCCCGCTCGAAAAGTATCCCCTCGTACAGCGACACTCAAATCTCGAAGCCTCCTCTAAAAAGCGCTGCGAAGACTCACCGCATTCCAACAGCGCTTCGCGCGAAATCCTGTGAGAATCCAGTTCTGTTTCGCGAAGCTTTTGGAGTGCGCGCGCGTCCTCGCGTCGCTTTCAGATCGCGTTACGTTCGCCGTAATGTGAACCGATTATTCGCCGTTTCCCACAGCCGCAATCGAACAAGCTGGTGTTTGAGCCGATTATCGATCTTTGGCCAAAGCGTGCGGACGATGTTTTCTCCGGTTGACGGGAGGCCTCGAAAATCTGCCGTTTCGAGATCCAGATGTCGATCTCGCCATGGCTCAAGCGATTCCTCGATCGCTTTCTTGAATGCAACAAAATCGTAAAGTGTTCCGGTGCCCCGATTGTACTCGCCCCCGATCGTTGTTTCGGTTAGATACCGATGACCGTGACCGCGTGGATTGTTGCACTTGCCGTACAACGTTGCGTTCTCGGCATCAGAGAGCGCGGCCGCATGCAATCGGTGCGCCGCGTGGAACGGCACCTGCAGTCCTACAAAAATCGCGTTGTGCTCCCATGCTTCCGCAAAAAAATCGTCTTGTTCGTGCAGCCGAACGCGCTGCAGTGGAATCATTCCGCTCACCCGTTCATAGATGTATCGCGCCAAACTTTCCGTCGTGATCGGACGATTCTTTAGTCCAACGTCCTCTTCATTCAGATAGCGGTAATCGAGTTCGGTTCGCAACGCGCGGATACAGGCCTCGATTGCATCGTCGCGAACCAGCGGCTCTTTTCCGTGAAGCTGTTCCGCTCGAAACGTGAGGCGCGCACGGTAGTTGTGCCCGTGAATTGAAACTGACTCGCCAAAGAGACGCGCATTTTCTTCTGTGCTCAGAAGGGGCGACATCGTTTTGCGTGCTGCCGAAAATTCAAGCCAGTAATTCGCCTCGCAAGCGCCACTGGAATAATAGGTCGCGCTCCGCTCCGGCGACTCGGTCAGGTGACAAGCACACAGTTTTGCTTCAACGTCGGAGAACAGCGGTTCTACATCGATGTAGAGTTGCCGCGCAATGTTCTCGGCAGTCGGCGGAAGGTCGCGAAAAACAGGATTGTCCTCGTTAAGGAACTTATGATCGAAGCGTTCGCGCACGATTTTACCGGCGCGTTCTTTAATTTCGCTGATGTTAATGAGCATTCCTGTCGCTGGATCCACTGGACCCGTGAAGACAAAATAGGCGACGTAATTGCGGCCACTGCCGTAGCGCGCGTTCGTTTCCGGGCCGAAAGCAGCCAAATTTTCAGCATCGCTCCAATCTGTAACGTGCAAGCGCCGGGACGCGGAGAATTCGAGACGCTTACTGACGGTAAGGAGCATGAAGCAGCAAACACGCTTGCAATCTCCTCGCAAGTACACAGGAAGTCAGGCAGCTTGCCTGTCTCGGCGGCCAGGCTGCCAGCCTGGCGAATGAATACTGGATTCGACAGGCAAGCTGCCCGTCGGCCGAGACAGCCTGGCAGGCTATCTTCCGCTAATCCTTCAGCAGCGAGAGGAATTCGGAACGCGTTCGCGCGTCCTCTTTGAAAACACCGAGCAGGCACGATGTTTTCATGACCGAGTTCTGTTTTTCAACGCCACGCATCATCATGCAGAGATGTTTCGCTTCCACCACGACCGCTACGCCGGATGGCTCGAGACATCGCATGAGCGATTCGGCAATCTGGGTAGTAAGATTCTCCTGGATCTGCAGACGGCGCGCAAAAGCATCGACAATGCGCGCCACCTTGGAAAGCCCGATCACTTTTCCATTCGGAATGTAAGCGACGTGCGCCCGTCCGATGAACGGAAGAAGATGATGTTCACAAAGAGAATAAAGCTCGATGTCCTTAACCAGAATGATCTCACTCGCAGCGGATTCGAAAACCGCATCGTTAATGATTTCATCGAGGTCCTGCCGGTAACCTTGCGTGAGAAATTCCAAGGCACGCGCTGCGCGGTCCGGAGTGCGTCGCAGGCCTTCGCGCTCCAGGTCTTCGCCAATGGATTCTAGCAACTCGCGATATGCATCTGCGAGGCGCGCAAGATGTTTTTCAGAAAGGCGATTGCTTTCGCGCGTGAATCTTTCGTCAACATCAAGATCGGGATGGCGAGGCTGAATCATTGTTTGTGTTTGACCTTAACTTTGCGTCGACGAACGCCATCGCGCTCGGAGATCGCGATCCACCTTACTCAAGCCAGCTTTCCGGATATTTCCCATCGTCAAGCGCAACCGCCTGCTCGGTGAGCTCGAGCGTGTGTTGCGTATCGAACATCACTGCCAGCTCTTCGGTCCGCGTGGCGTTCCTGCTTGCCATGATCGTGCCCGGATGTGGACCGTGCGGAATCCCGCGCGGATGCAAGGTGATTGAAGCCGGCTCAATGCCGCGCCGTGATCCGAAATTTCCCCGCACGTAAAACAAAACTTCGTCGGCTTCAACGTTGTCGTGCACCCACGGAATCTTTACAGCTTCAGGATGAGTATCGAGCATCCGCGGAGCGAATGTGCACACGACATAGCCGCGAATTTCAAATGTCTGATGAATTGGCGGCGGTTGGTGAACCGTACCGGTGATCGGCTCGAAATCCTGCGCGTTAAAAGTGAATGGATAGACGTAGCCATCCCAGCCCACAACGTCGAACGGGTTGTGCGCCATCGTCACCTGAGTCCAGCGCGGGCCGTCCTTCACTAAAATTTCTGTGTCTTCCTCCTTGTCGATCGTCAGCAGTTCGGTTGGACCGTGCAGGTCGCGCTCCGAGTAAGGTGAGCCCATTTTGATCTGCCCCTCTTTGTTCATGTAACGTTGAGGGATCCGAACCGGTCCAACGGATTCAAGAATGAGGTAATCTTCCTCTTCCACGTTGTCTGGAACGAGCCGGTAAGTGATTCCGCGCGGAATCACGATGTAATCTTCGGAGCGATAACGTTGTTTACCGAAAATGGATTCGAGTGTGCCGCCACCTTTGAACACAAAGATGATCTCGTCAGCGCCGCCATTGCGGTAGTACTGAAATTTGTCGTAAGCCCTTTCCGGCCTCGAACGGTACGCCACCACATCCTGATTGAACAAAATCGGGATTCGACCGGTGTAGAGGTCCCCTTTCCGCGGGATGTTCGCCGTCCTGAGATGATGATGGCGCAGCGGACTGTCAGTGACTTTCTTTAGCTCTTCGCATTTCAAGAGCTTTACATTACGCACCCGCGTGGGCGGCCGCAGATGGTACATTATTGAGTAAGCTTCGTTGAACCCTTCGGTGGTGATGACATGCTCGTAAGCGATACCCTCATTCTTGTAGGTCGGTCCCTGACCATTGCGACTAAACCAGATGTGATGCTTTCTCGGCATTTCGCCAAGCTTTTGGTAAAACGGCATTGTGACTTCTCCTCTTATTTGCTAGGGGAAAACGATCAACTCCTCACCCTCCCCCTCTCCTCTTTCTTGAAGAGAGGCGACCCGCTCGCGCCCACTCGCGTCTGATCACCACGGTGTTGCGTGCCATCACCTCTCCCCTGGAAGGGGAGAGGACTGAGGTGAGGGGTAAACTCTTCTGATTGTTCATTCGTTACAGATTGCCTCTTGCGGCCTGTTCGCGCTCGATCGCTTCGAAGAGCGCTTTGAAATTGCCTTTGCCGAAACTCTTCGCGCCTTTGCGCTGAATGATCTCAAAAAAGAGCGTTGGCCGGTCCTCGACCGGTTTGGTAAAGATTTGCAGCAGATAACCTTCGTCGTCGCGATCAACCAGAATGCCGAGCTGTTTCAGTGCGTTCAGTTCTTCGTCAATATGGCCAACACGATCGAGCAATGTGTCGTAGTAAGTCGAAGGAACTTTCAAGAACTCGAGCCCGCGCTTCTGTAATGCCGTCACGGTCTCGATGATGTTGTTCGTGCCCATCGCGATGTGCTGCACACCTTCGCCGTCGTAAAACTCCAGATATTCTTCCACCTGAGATTTCTTTTTGCCTTCAGCCGGCTCGTTAATCGGAAATTTCACGAACCCGTTGCCATTGCTCATCACCTTGCTCATGAGCGCCGAGTATTCGGTGGAAATATCTTTGTCATCGAACGTGAGAATGTTTCGGAAGCCCATCACGTCTTCGTAAAATTTCACCCGCGGATTCATCTGATTCCATCCAACGTTGCCGACGCAGTGATCAACATGTTGCAATCCGGTCTCCGGCGCGCGGAACGTCGGTTCCCATTTTACAAAACCTGGCATGAACGGGCCTGAGTAGTCGTCGCGCTCGACAAACATGTGAACGACTTCGCCGTAAGTATGGATCCCGCTCAGGACGATTTTGCCATGCTCGTCTGTTAGCGTTTTTGGTTCCATGTGACTTTTGCCTCCACGCTTCGTGGTCTCTTTCCAGGCGGAGGTCGCGTCCTTTACTTTCAACGCGATCACTTTCACGCCATCGCCGTGTTGATGAACGTGATCGGCGACTGGATGCTTCGCCCGAATCGGCGTGGTCAGAACAAACGTAATCTTATTCTGCCGCACCACATAACTGGCGCGATCTCTCACGCCAGTTTCCGGTCCACTGTAGGCCACCGGCTGAAAACCGAGCGCGCTCTGATAAAAATGTGCCGCCTGCTTGGCGTTACCGACATAAAATTCGATATGATCTGTGCCTTCGAGCGGCAGAAAATCTTCCTGCACCGCTGGAGTGGCTTTCTTTTTTGGAGCAGCGATTGTCGTTGGCATAATGATCTCCTAAATCTCTCGCGCCGAGCGCGTCCTCTAAATATAAGATCGACGGCCATCGGTCGCAAGGTTGCGTGCGCACGCCACTAACTCACGCTTGTCATTCCGAGCGAAGTCGAGAATGGAGCGGGTGGGACGAGCGACATGGACGGTTGCGCAGCTAGGGTAGCTGCGAGAAAGTCGGGCGACCACCGAGTCAAATCTCTCGATGTGTTCCTGAATGAATCGGCTTTACTTTGGTGACAATCTGAAATGGCTTTCGGATCGGAAAGAGTTTCCCGACGCCAGCGTGGATCTTGTCTATCTCGATCCGCCGTTTAACTCGAACGCCGATTATAACGTCCTGTTTCGCGAGCCGAGCGGCCAAGTAAGCCAGGCACAGTTCCACGCGTTCACCGACACCTGGAGCTGGGCCGATGCCGCCGACACCTATCATCAATTCATCGACACCTGCCCAAACGTTGCCGTGGTCGAGATGATGGAAGCTTTTCACAGCTTCCTGAAGAACTCACCTATGATGGCTTACCTCGCGATGATGGCGCCACGGTTTGTCGAGCTACATCGAGTGCTGAAAGAAACCGGCAGCCTTTATCTCCATTGCGATCCGACTGCTGTTCATTATTTGCGAATGCTAATGGATGGAGTGTTCGATCCTCGAAATTTTTTGAACGAAGTGATCTGGAAACGTCACAGCGCTCACAGCAGCGCACACCGATATGGTCCAGTTCACGACATACTGCTTTTCTACAGCAAGACGGATCAATTTACTTGGACGAACCCGCGACTGGATTACGAACAGGAGTATCTCGACAAATATTATAAGTACGATGATGGAGATGGACGTTTGTACTGGCGAAACAGCCTAACCGCAGCTGGTACAAGACAAGGCTCATCCGGTAAGCCGTGGCGCGGATACGATCCGGCGAACCAAGGAGCGCACTGGAAGTTCACGGTCGAGAACCTAGACGAGCTTGATGCTGCTGGTCGAATTTATTGGCCGCCGAAAGGCGGTTGGCCACAGATCAAACGGTACCGCGATGAACTGCAAGGCCTCGCTGTCAGCGACATCTGGGAAGATATCGATAAAATAAATCCGGCTGGAAACGAGCGATTAGGTTACCCGACGCAAAAAACCGGTCGCGTTGCTCGAACGAATCATCGATGCATCCAGCAATCCCGGCGATGTGGTGCTGGATCCGTTTTGCGGATGCGGCACGACGATTCACGCGGCGCAAAAGTTAGGACGGCAATGGATCGGGATTGATATCACCTATCTCGCCATCAACTTGATCAAGCGCCGGTTGAAAGATGCGTTTGGCGAAGAGATCGAGTTTGAAGAGAAAGGTCAGCCAACCGATTTCGCGAGCGCGAAGCGACTCGCTGAACTCGACAAATTCCAATTCCAGCATTGGGCATTATCGCTCATCGGCGCGCGTCCGTTAAAAGAAGGCGAAGGCAAAGGCGCGGACCGTGGCGTCGATGGACTTCTCTACTTTTACGAAACTGAGCGCAAAGACATTCCCGGTCGCGTCATGGAAGAACCGCTTCCAAAGAGCGAACCCGTGCATCGCGAGAAAATCATCGTACAGGTCAAAGGCGGCGGAGTGAATCGCAGCGATGTCGCCACGTTGTTAGGCGACGTTGAAAATCAGAAAGCAGCCGGCGGAGTTTTAATCACACTCGAAAAGCCAAGTAAACAAATGCGCACCGAAGCTGCCGATGCCGGCCGCTACACATCCAAGCTCTGGCACGACAAAGATTATCCGCGCATTCAGATTCTAACAGTCGAAGGTCTGCTCAACGGCACCGAGCGCGTCGATGCCCCACCGCAAATCAATCCCTTCGCGATGGCCGCGCGTGAAAGGACAACACACAAACAAACCGAAATGCTATGACCCAGCGGGCAACACGAGAATTGGCCGATGTCTTTATCGATCGTCAAGCGCATATCCCTGAGCAACTCATCGACGATTTCCTCCGTGAGCTTCGTCTACTTGGTGTTTCAACCGAACTCCACGAATCCGAGTCGAGGATCTTTAATGGAATCGAGTACTACTTGCCTACCGCAGTGGAGCGCGAGTCGTTTACAGCGTGACAATTCAAGATTAGCTCGGAATCCCCGTATTCGCGCATCCTTTCGATCTATTACTGCGACGCGAAGGGGCGGCGTTTCAAGTTCCTAGTTCCTGCTCAAGCTAATGAAGAGGATTACGCTTATGCCGCCGATGCGTTAATCGCTTTCTTGAAGCAAAAGCCGTCTCCGAGACTGACGCCCACGGTGAAACGAGCGAAGTGGCAGCAACTGGAGCTCATGACGCATAACAGTACAAAAAAGGAATGGCGATTGTTCTCCGCCAACACTCATGATGATGGATAGAAGAGTAGTGGCCCAGAGTTTTATCTACTGTCGGGTGTCGCGGTGATTGCACGCGAGAACGTAGTACGAGAGAAGCAAGACTAAGTGCGTCGCGTTGCGTTTCTGTGACGAGCGCCTCCATCGCCTCGCACTGGTGCGAGAACCAGAAGCCGTAAACCAGCTCGCTGTACTTTGGAATGAAGGCGTCGCTCGAGTGCATTCACACAGCGCCGCTACAACCGCGGCGGCAGGTGAATCGTCGCCATCATGCAGCAACGGAGATCTTGTGCTGTCCCCGCCGTCCACGAGGAGCCATTTCTGTTTTAGCAGCTGTGCTGAAGCGTCGCCGATAGTCACTCGGATTTAGTCCCAGCCGATGTTCGAAGGCGCGCCGAAAGGCATCGGAGCTTTTGAATCCGACCGATAGCCCGACATTTTCAATGCTGTTGTCGCCGGCAGAAAGCCGACGGCGGGCTTCATCGAGCCGCAGCTTCTCAACGAAATTCGCCGGGTTATAGCCAAACTCCGCCTTGAATCTTCGAGTAAAATGCCTCGGGCATAGACATGCCTTGGCCGCCAAAACTTCCACAGACAGATTCTCACTCAAGTGGCTTACGATCCATGTCGCCAAGTCCGATAAACGCGATACGGATTGCGTTTGGAAGCGCAAGGGCTCCGAGTATTGCTCCTGGCCACCGGAGCGTTTGAGATACACCACCAGCACGCGCGCCACCGCCATTGCGACCCGCGGCCCATAATCTTCCTCAATTAGCGAAAGCGATAAATCGATTCCGGCTGTCGCTCCGGCTGAAGTATAAAATGGACCGTCTTTGAGGAAAATTGCGTTGTCATCAATTTGAAGCTCCGGAAAGCAATGCGCGAACTCATGAGCGTGATGCCAATGGGTCGTTACCTTGCGGCCAGTCAAAAGACCGGTCTTAGCGAGGCCGTAGAGGCCTGTGCAAATCGACACGATTCGACGTGTGCGCTCGGCGCGCGCTTTCACAAAGGCGGCGATGGGGTTGCCAATTTCCGGTTTGCGCAGACCGCGTCCTCCTGGAATAACGAGCGTATCCAAGGGAGGCGCGTTCTTGAAAGTCTTCTGCGGTATAAAGACCAAGCCCGATTCCGCTACGAATGGTCGGTTCGACAATCCAATTGTGACTACTTCATAGCATTTTCTTGGGCCGTTTTGTCCCCCTGGAATCTGTGCACAGTCGAAAGCCTCGACTGGGCCGGCCAAATCAATCGCGACAACTCCGTCGAATCCTATGAAGCCGATGCGCTTTGGAGTCATCTTAAATTCCCTCATCAATCGTGCAGTCTGCCGTTCAAATCCGAAAAGACATTAATCCTACAGTTTAGGACATTCTGCGAAATGTTCTATCGCGGTGATGTCGCAACGTTGCTTGGAGACGTTGAAAACCAGAAAGCCGCTGGCGGAGTTTTGATCACGCGGGAAAAACCGAGCAAACAAATGCGTACCGAAGCCGCTGATGCAGGTCGATACACCTCCAAGCTCTGGCACGATAAAGATTATCCGCGCATTCAGATTTTGACGGTTGAAGGTCTGCTCGATGGCACAGAACGCATCGACGCTCCGCCACAAATAAACCCATTCGCAATGGCCGCGCGCGAGTCTGCACGCGAGAAACAAACGGAGATGCTGTGACGTGGCAGCTAAGTTTGAAGTCTTTGTTAAACTCATGGAGACAGGCGTTCGCCTTCGAGGCGAAGATAACCCTGTTTTGGCTGACGTTGCCTTTGACGCGTGGGTTAGCTCGGTGCCAAAAGAGCTTCAGAGTCAATTCCCTGACTCTGGATTGGCAATGGAATGGTATGCGCTGGAAGACTCCCCTTGAGTTCGTGAGGGTGGCTACCATGATGATCCTCAATCATGGTTCGTCTTTAATCAGGTGATAGCGGGAAGGCTACGCTGGCTTTCAAAGCTTCCAAACCGGATCGCACAGGAAAATCAAAGCGCGCCTGAGCGAATCCAGTCATCAGCTGTAGCAGGAGGTCGCCGAGAAATTCAATTCGACGCTAAATCTCATGCTCTCGTTGACCCGACCAGAATCGAGGAGTTGAAGCAGCTGAACACCGAAAAATTCGATTTCTCAAAACTAATTCGAATGTGTGAAGAACTTAACATCTCATTTGCGACAGATTCTTATTTTTCGGCTGCGATGCTAACGCGCGCAATTTTGGATCACGTTCCTCCGATCTTCGGTGCGAGAACGTTCGCCGAAGTATCAAGCTCTTATGCTGGATCCAAATCCTTCAAAGCCTCCATGCAAACACTCGAGAGGTCGTCGCGAAATATTGCCGACCAACACCTTCATTGCCAGATTCGATCAACGGAGATCTTTCCGAACGCCAAACAGGTCAATTTGGGGAAATGATCTGGATGTGCTTGTCAGCGAAATTGTACGAATCAACAAGAGGCGTTCCGTAGGTCTGACAGGAAGTTTGAGCGCTAAGAAACTTACGTGATTCTGCAACGATATCGAGACTGTCGCTCATCACCCGCATCGCTCCGCCGCAATTTGACCGACGCGATTGAATCTCTGGACAACGCGCGGTGCTGCACTAGTTTTGTAAGAACGCGCGAAGCTTCCGGGGATGATGATGTAGCGTAAAACACCGACGCATCGCGTCACGGTTTGGGATTCTAATCAACGACGCAGACGCGATTGCAATTCGGGCTTGCCAGCTAAAGACGAGTCCGGCACGAAAAAGATCATGAGGCGAGTGTCGTGTGGTGGGTTCGAGACAAAGTCCTCGCTAAAAGATCCTATCATGCGGCCACGGAGATCCTGTGCAGTTCCCGCCGTCCACGAGGAGCCATTTCTGTTTTGGCAGCTGTACTAAAGCGTCGCCGATAGTCACTCGGATTTAGTCCCAGCCGATGTTCGAAGGCGCGCCGAAAGGCATCGGAGCTTTTGAATCCGACCGATAGTCCGACATTTTCAATGCTGTTGTCGCCGGCAGAAAGCCGACGGCGGGCTTCATCGAGCCGCAGCTTCTCAACGAAATTCGACGGGCTATAGCCAAACTCCGCCTTGAATCTTCGAGTAAAATGCCTCGGGCATAGACATGCCTTGGCCGCCAAAACTTCGACAGATAAATTCTCACTCAAGTGGCTTAGGATCCACGTCGCCAGATCAGATAAACGCGATACGGATTGCGTTTGGAACCGCAATGGCTCCGAGTATTGTTCCTGACCACCTGAGCGCTTGAGATACACCACCAACTCCCGCGCCACCGCCATTGCGACCCCCGGCCCATAATCTTCTTCAATTAGCGAAAGCGATAAATCGATTCCAGCTGTCGCTCCGGCTGAAGTATAAAATGGGCCGTCCTTGAGGAAAATCGCATTATCATCAACTTGAAGTCCCGGGAAGCGATGCGCGAAGTTCTGGGCGTGATGCCAATCGGTCGTGACGTTGCGACCGTCCAAAAGACCCGTCTCGGCGAGGCCGTAGATGCCTGTGCAAATAGATGCGATTCGACGGGTGCTCTTGGCTCGTGCTTTCACGAAGGCCGCGATCGGTTTGCAAATTTGCGGGTTGCGTAAACCGCTCCCTCCTGGAATAACAAGCGTGTCCAAGGACGGCGCGTTCTTAAAACTCTTTTGCGGTATAAAGACCAGGCCCGATTCCGCTACGAACGGTCGGTCCGATAATCCGATTGTAACTACTTCATAGCAGCGTCTCGGACCGTTTTGTCCCCCTGGAATCTCTGCATAGGTGAACGCATCGGCCGGGTTGGCCAAATCAATCGCGACGACTCCATCAAATCCTATGAGACCAATTCGCTTGGGAGCCATTCAAACGTTCTCCATCAGGCCAAATGTTAGACTGCACCGGCGTGTCCGACATGACTTTAATGCTACATTTTAGGACATGGCTTGGAAAGCCTATTCTTTGTGGAGTTGAAATCCGGTCAGCGCCTCGAGCCTATTTTACAGTTCAGGTGTGCTTGAGCATCTTCTACCCGATACTCGCCTCGATCTCTACGATGAGTTTGCCGGCAACAAATATTCTCATGCGTGTCCGTGCTTGACGAGCCGCTTCAAACGTTATCCGCGATTCGAGATTGCCTTTTACAACTCTCCGCCGATCAGCAGCAAGCCGACAACAACATTCCAGAGCATCTGTGGAGCAGCGACAAAAACGATCGTATGTGCCGTAATTATCGACTCGCCGAGCACAAGAATGTAAGCCTCGGACAGGACAGCCGCGACGCCGACAAACGCCGCCAAGAGCGGCCCTCGTCCGGCTCGCACGAAGCTGAAAGACCATAACACGATCGCCGTAGATATTGCGATCACGCTCGACTTTGTGAAAAGCTGAATCGCGATTGAGCAAAAGCGTAACAACGCAAGTCCGCCGTCTGCTGTAGCTTGCGACGCGTGTAAATAGCTAGTCTCCGATTTCCGGGACAAAGAATCCATCAACCAGCGCTGCGCCAATCATCGCCACCGTTCCAAGTGAGTAAAAAATGAGCCCTAGGAGGACAGGCGTCCCGTTGAATATTTTGCCGTCGAGCGAAACGGCAAAATGCAAACAGTTGGACAATAGCAAACAGAATAAGCGCCCCGTGCACGAGACGATCGGCAAAAGCTGTCTTCACGATCTGGGTGAAGAGCTCATCGGTTTCCCGCGCCTTGATGACTGGATGATGCGCTAGCACGATCAGAGTAACGAGCGCGGTAAAAACCAGGATCAACCCAGCGGTAAGATCGCGAGCCTGACGTGCTGCGGCTACTTTTTGGGGCATTCTCAGAAAGTGCTATCAAAAAAAATGGGAGTCGCAGCAGCGGAATAAGCCGCTCGCTCGGGATCATTCAGTGTGCAAAAAGTCATTGCTTGCCGCGTAAATCTGGCAGTCTCTGCTTTCAACTGTCAATCACGTTGGATCGATTAAACATAACCCGGCCGCGACCAACAAAGTCGAAATGGTAGTTCTTACTAGAGCAAGGGCCCTCCTCATGGATGAGGTTAAGGAATAGGCGTCATGGCGTCGATGATGTAAAGCCTGATTTTGGCGAAGACCAGAAGATGTTTGCCGATGGTACTCAGGAAAGAACGTTCATCCTACACTTCGAGACATCATAAAGAAGCGCTCGGTCTGAAGACGCACGCACGAAGTCAAGCAGCCGAAAGAGTCGGATAGGTGTCGTTGCTTCTCGTCATCAAGCAAGCGATAGCTTGCGAGTTCGCGATGACCTTACTTATGAAATTTCCCCAGATCGTCTGTCTCATTGTTCTACTTGGGCTTGACTGCACAGCCTCTATGTTTTCGCAGTCGGCCGCTGCCACCCGAGCAAACCCAGTTAATGCGCAACCGTTGCCCGAATTGCTTCCTAGGGAGAAGGAAATTGAGTTGTCACTCAGCGCTGCGCCCGAACATCTGCGAAAAAGCGCAGGTGTGTACGTGTTGGAACGTAACGGTTTCGCTAAGGTTAGGGATAGCACGAATGGCTTTACTTGCATCGTCAACCGCGATCATCCCTTAAATCAGAAGCCGGTTTGTTTCGATGCTGAAGGCACAGCGACAATCCTTCCGAAAATTCTACGGGTCGGCGAACTACTTATGCAGGGTACACCGATGTCAAAAATCGACGCTGAAATTGCGGAAGGATTTCGCACCGGAAAGTACATCTCGCCGCGCCGCTCTGGCGTCGCTTACATGCTATCCGGCGACATTCGCAACTTCAATCCACGCACAGGCAAGGTCGAGTCGTTTCCACCGCATGTCATGTTTTACGCACCAAACCTCACTAATGCCGACTTGGGCACAACGCCTGAGGCATTGGCGAGTGACCCTTCGTTGCCGTTCGTCGCTTATCAAGGACCGCACGGTTTTATTATCGTATTAGCCAACTCGGGAAGACAACCACATATGGAGCATTAATCTTGTCGTTACCCGTCGGTTCCTTTCCTTTTCGTTACGCTAAGAGCAATGGCTTGAGCTCCAATAGACTGGCATTACTCTCTTACTGCGAGTTAGAAGAACGATTCAAAGCTGGAAAGCACATTTGAAACACAAGCTTGCACAAGAAACTGGCAAAAGGTATACACACTATATTCTCCGAGTCGCCAAGGTCGAACGAGCTTACGGCACACCCTAAGTGACTAATTATCGTTTGAGCGAAACCGGACACGGCCATCTATCGGGAGAAGAATATAAAACAGTCAACGAAGTTCGTTCCAACTCAACGAACCGCTTTGAAGCGGTTACGTGAACGAGGCTTTTACAGACGTAATACAATTTACAAGATTCTGGATGAGGGCCTCGTCTGTCATGTCGGCTTCGTCGTCAACGGCGAACCTATCGTTATTCCGATGGCGTATGTGCGGGCTGGAAACATGCTCTATGTCCATGGATCAGTCGCCAGCCGGCTACTGCGGACACTGGCGCGGGGCATTCCTGTATGCGTTACCGTTACGTTGCTCGATGGCGTCGTACTTGCGCGATCCGCCTTTCATCACTCGATGAACTACAGATCGGTTGTCGTGTTTGGCGTCGCATCTGCCGTGAAAAGTGTAACGAAGAAGTTGAGAGCTCTTCACGCGTTCTCAGAGCATGTAATGCCAGGGAGATGGGCGGATGTCCGCAAACCCAACGACACTGAACTTAAACAAACCCTGGTGCTCGAACTTCCCCTCGCGGAAGCATCGGCAAAAATTCGAACTGGGCCGCCGATTGACGAACCGAGCGATTATGATCTCCGCGTTTGGGCGGGAGAACTGCCTCTTTCATTTGTCGCTGGTGAACCGGTCGCTGATCCTCGATTGCTTCCGGGCGTAGAGGCACCCGGCTACATCCGGCATGCCAGAATACAATCGGTGGCGATTGGCATTCGATGAAAAGGATGTGGTCAGTGCGTCTGGCGCGAAAGGAAGACGCTTCAGCGATCGAGATGCCTATTCGCATTTCCGCTCGCCGGCGCGCGTTTGAGAAGCGATTTGAAGCAAAGCCCAGAGCTTACGTTAATAACTCCGAGTCGCATTCCGCGGAGATTTTCTCCGGCGGCAACGCGGCACAAAACCTGTCCTTGTCGAATGGATCGTAGCTATCGCGGAATCGCGCGGCGATTTTCCGATCACATTATTAAGCCATTCCACTGATCGCGGAAAACATCTGCTGCGATTGTTCCTCGGTCTAAGGCAAACTCACGACATCATAACAGCTGATTTGTTCAAACGAGCGCAACGGCGTTAGGGCAACGTCCGATCGTTAACAACAACATCCCGGTAGCTGTAAAGCTCGATAGCTTAAAGTGTAGATTTTAAGTCCTAACTACAAAAGTTCACTCTGCGTTATACCGCAGAGTCTATGGAGAAACTATTAACCAAAAACGTGGTAAACAAAGCTGAATTCTTTCGCGCCGCTTTCATAGTGAGCATTGGATTTCCTTTGATTTTTGCATCGAACATATTCGCTCAGTTACCGGCTCCGGCTGCCCCCGCTCCAGCTGCCTCGCCAGCAACCGCTGAGGTCGAGCGCGTGGTTGTGACCGGTTCAAACATTCCCACGGCGGAGGAGACCGGACCGAATCCAGTGGACACCTATCGTCCGCAGGACATCGAGAAACTGGGTATCCGCAACGCAACCGACCTGCAAGAATTCGTCCCACAGGAAGCGGGCGGCACCGTCAACCTCAACATTGGCAACGGCGGAGATGGCACGGTCCAGTTTAACCTGCGCGGTCTGTTGCCGAAGGAGACTTTGGTTCTGATCGATGGCAAGCGAGTCGCCTATGGTTCCTTGGCAACTGCTGGGGCTAACAACGGCCCGGACATTAACCTCATACCATTTTCGATGGTCGATCACGTCGACATCCTCAAGGATGGCGCCTCGGCTGTGTACGGCTCGGATGCTATCTCGGGCGTGGTCAACTTCTTTCTGGTTCACAAGTTTCGCGGTCTGGAAATCGGAGGCACCTACGGCAACACCAATATGGGAGCATCCAATGATATGGGCGAGTGGGAGGCATGGTTGAAAGCCGGCACCGGAGATGACAAGACCGATATCGTGGTCATTGCCGATTTCTGGGAACGCACCGGCGGGGTCTTCAGTCGGGACCGCGATATTTCTGCCAACGGTTTCTTTATTCCTTTTGGAGGAGTTGAAACGCGCAGTGGGAATGAGCCTGGCCGCGTTCAAAGTCGCCGCTTGCTGCCGAGCCTCTTTTTCGGCCCCGGCGGGAATCCGATATTCGGTGTGAACACGCCGCTGCCGCATTCGGCTCCGAACGCGGCGACTTCTCCATTCTACAAGAGCCCCTATGCGGTTAATCCAAACGCATATCCAGGCGCCCCTGGTATCCACAATCCAGTTACAACACTTGACCAGTTTGGTACTCAGTACAAGGGCGGTGGCAACTACTTCTTCTTTAACTTTGCCGCTTTTACCCCGGCGCTGCCTCCGGGAGATCGCCAGGTGTACTACGGCTCGTTCACGCGCGACCTTTGCGACAAATACCTGACCATATTTGCCGATTTCAAGTATTCACGGTCATTTTTCGATGCGTCGGCGGCGGCTGTGCCATTTACACCTGACCCGTTTCATAACGGAAGCAGCGGCACATTTTTTAGTCCCACCGGTATCAGTGTGCCAATCACGAATCCGTTCAATCCGTTCACGGTTGCGGATGCCACTATTCCGAATTTCTTTCCTCCGAGTCCAGGTAATCCCACCGGTGGTCTCCCTGTGACTACTGGTGTTCGGTTTCGTGGTATTAACGATACGGGTCCACGATTCGAAAAATTCACCTATTGGGACCAACTCTTCGACGTCGGTCTGCGTGGTGAAATGGCATGGATTGCCGATTACTTCAAGACGTGGAACTGGGAAGCGGGTTTCCGTTATTCCGTTAACGAGGGGCAGCGATTGTCCGTTGGCGAAGTTAGCCAACCCGGGTTGCGCAGCGCGTTGTTGGATACGAATCCTGCCACCGCGTTTGATCCGTTCCTGAATTTCTCCGGCCAGAACACGGCGGCGGCCAGGTCAGCAGTTTATGTCACTCTGCATAACTCAGGCAATTATCAGCTGCCTCTTTGGTACGCCACCTTTAACGGCGACCTGTTCAATCTTCCCGCTGGACCTGTGTCCTTTGCCATCGGCGGCGAGTTCGACGCGCCGACATTCGACCGTGATCGGGACGCGCTCAATCAAACCTTTAACAGCATTGGCTCAACGGATGGGCAAAGCTTCCGCGTGAACCGCGATGTGTGGGCAATCTACGAGGAAGTGCGGGTACCCTTCACCAGCCCAACATGGAACTTCCCAGCTTTCTACAGCCTCGAAGTTGACTTCGCTGAACGCGAGGAATGGTACAGCCAGAACACCTCTGCCGTGCTGCCTTCGGGATTGTTCGCGGCGGTGCCGTCAGTGCACACCAGGTATAACGCGCAGAGGCCAAAAGTTTCAGTGCGCTGGCAGCCGATCGATCCGAAGTACATCGGCGCGGTTACCTTGCGTGGCAGTTATAGTGAAGGCTTCCATGCGCCGACACTGTCTGAGTTGACGCCTTCTTCCTCGCAAAACTTCCCAATCGTGGCTGATCCGTTTACAGCCGGCAATGCCGTAGGCAACCGGACCGAGCCGCAGATTGAGGAACGAATTTTAGGCAACCCTAATCTGCATCCGGAAGTGGCGTACGAATGGACCTATGGAGCGGTTTGGTGCCCGAAATGGGTCAAGGGCCTGACATTGAGCGCCGATTGGTGGCATATCGATATGCGCGATATTGTAACGACCATCGGGGCGCAAACCATTATCCTGGAAAATCCCCCGACCCCGGGTGTTCAGCAGAACGGGCCCTTGGTTTTTCGTAGTCCTACTGCAGTTCCCGGTGAGAATGGGCCAGTGTCGCTGGTCATCGATCCTAACGAAAACCTCTCGGGCGCGATTTTCGAAGGGCTCGACTACGAAGCGATCTATATTCTGGATTCTTCGATCTTTGGCAAGGGAGACTTCGGAAGGATAACGACTACAATCAACGGCACCTGGTTGTCCCGAGCTGAGTTTCAAGCTGCCCCGAACGTGAAGCGGGTCGGCATTGCGGGCGAATTCCTGCCGCCAGGATTCGCTCTCACCAGTTCCTTGCCTTGGAATCGGGCTAATTTTAGTATCTTCTACGATGGCCCGGCTGATACGTGGGCAGCTGGCTTGGACGTCGGTGCAATAGTTCACTGGACCGGCCAATACGAGGACAGCAACGCCAGTCTGACAGGATCGACAAAGCTTAACGAGCCTAGGAGTGGCCCGAAAGGTGGCGGCAACGAAATCGCTGCGCGAAAAGTGGCCGCGTGGACGACGCTGGATCTCATCTTAAACTACACGTTCAACCTGCCGCCGCCCGCAGCAGCCGAGGTGCCCGGCTTTGCCAAGGATGGTGGGAAAAACGTGAAGATGAAAGACGGCAAGGAGAAAAATGTCATCCCAGTATCCACGGCTGAGTACGGCTGCAACAACTGGAGATGGTGGCTCAACAATACCACCGTTACTCTCGGTATGCAGAACGTCCTCGACGAAGATCCGCCGTTTGTAGCTGGCAGCTTCGAGAACGGCTACGACGAGTCGCTTGCTACCATCAAAGGCCGGTTCTGGTACGTTGGGCTGAAGAAGAGATTCTAGATTTCTCCGTTAGTTAGGTTACGAGGAGGCAGCGGCGCGCGTCGCTGCCTCTTTTTCTTGAGGTCCTGTTATGGCGCCTGCAATCGTAACGCAACGTCATTGAAGCAGCCGCGCGAAGGGGCGACGCTCTGAAACAGATTTCTAGTAGCTCTCAGCTCCGCCCGAGGCATCGTGCGCACGAAAATGTCGCGGTCGCAGGACGCACTCGCCAGCACGCGAGACGCGTGCGCTACCCGGATTGATCGCGCAGCGCACGCAGTTTTAATCGCAGCGCATTTAGACGATCGAATCCGGTGGCTTCAGCCTGATGGTACGCGGAGGCGTCGCCTTCGCTGCAGGCGTTTGTCACGGAAACGCAAGGTCACGTGACCGGCGTCGTGCGACGCTACAACTGCGGCGGCAGGTGAATCGTCGCCATCATGCAGTGGGCGCTCCCGCCACCAAGTTCAATCGTAGGGAGTTCAAACGGCAGGAGCCGCGCGTAGCCGGTCAGCGTTTTGCGTTGTTCCTCAGTCAATGCTCGAGCGGCACGGCTGGAAAGCGCCAGCAGCACTTTTATTCTGTAGTTCAACGGTATTGCCGGCGAAATTCGCGATTTGATCTGCCGATAACTCAACGATCTCCTTGCCAGTCTTCTCCAAGCGCGATCGCACCTGTTGCCGCTCGGCTTTGTTCGGTATCATGTCCAGACCAACCATCGCGAAGGCCGTTCCGATGCACATCATCACGTTGGTGTGATAGATCGACTGGCCATTCGGGCCGATGCTGGTGAAGATGACTGGCTCGTAGCTGAAGTCATCGGCAAAGCGTTGGATCACCTTGGGATTGGAGCGATTTGAGAGTGACACGTACGCAATTTTGTTCACGTGATCGAACACAAGGCTGCCTGTGCCTTCCAGGTAGCAACCTTCATGCTCGAACGCCGAGTAATCGATCACCTCTGTGACTCGATAGTGCTTACATAGTTCCTCGACGATATCCTGCCGACGCTCGCGACGCCGCAGG
>WNFJ01613874.1_pt1 | contig 46664 bp, 39 predicted proteins | sample 5400461 | NCBI WGS metagenome assembly WNFJ01 (sample SAMN13153349, study PRJNA577476) | soil metagenome | isolation source: 115 cm saprolite on Douglas fir-dominated hillslope | place: USA:California | collected 2013-09-17
TCCGCTGCAGTTGTTCGCGTACCATGCTGCGGTCGCAAGAGGCTGCAATGTGGATCAGCCGAGGAATCTGGCGAAGTCGGTGACGGTGGAGTAGGGAGGGTGCTGGTTGTTCTTGGTGGTGTAGGCATGGAATTAAGTTGTCCCTTGCGGAATTAAGTTGTCCTTTTACTGCGTCTGTGGAATTAAGTTGTCCCTTGCGGAATTAAGTTGTCCTTTTTAATGAGGATGGCTGTAGACATCAAACAAAGTTGTAAACCAAAAGCACTGGCGATCACTGATTAACTTGAGTGGTCGCCATTTGTCTTTCTTTAGAAAGCACTTGGATGGGGACGTTCACACTGATGAGCATATCCAACAAGCAATGATGATTAACACTTTTGGAAAACTAGGGATACGAGTTGAAAGTCAAGCAGGGTTCAGGGAGAGATTTTTAGCTATTCTTGGGCCATATAATTGCTTACTCTCGCACTGTATGCTAAAATCAGCAAACCTCAACTATTAAACGGACAAGCATGATATAATGAAAAGTCAGCTTCTCTCGAAATTAAACTGTACGAAGAAAAGAGGTGTGGGGATATGATCGAGACAGATAAGATCACAACCAAACGATCTATCATCAACCAGCAGCTTTTTTCTGAGGCATACTTGCGAGAACTACGCGCAGGAAAGTTTCCTCACGATGCTGTCGAGGTATGTCGGGAGGTAATACGTGAATGGCGTGAAGCGTATCCCAACCTCGAGGATGAGAATCACCTGCGGCAATACATTGGACGATGTCTTAGCACACTGCATATTTCATATACTCAGCAACAAAATTTCTACTTACTCAATAGCGATGAGACTAAAACGAACCAGACGGGCATTTGCTTGATTGTGAACGATGTAGATCTTGGATGTACTATCAAAGGATGTCATCATCAAGTAAATCTTATAAAGCAACTGCGCACTGCTGCTTTGAATTGGGGTGTAATTACTAATGGAAAGCATTGGCGACTCTGTCATGCTGTCGCTGCTGCTCCCTACGAAATATTTCTGGAGATAGACCTGGATAGGCTTTTATATGAGAATGATCTCTCGGAATTTCTTCTGTTCTATCTCTTTTTTGGACAGCAAGCTTTTACTACCGTTCAGTCGAAGGATACCAAGGCGCAGCAGATAATCCTTGACCGATATTTAGAGGAATCGGAAAAACGAATAGAGACGATTCAGCGCTACTTGAGAAGCCACGTCGAGCCCATTCTACAATCGCTTTGCCTGGGCTTCGTTCAAGACGAGGCTGCAGGGTCATACACTCGCGAAACGCTCGATGAGATATATCGGAATGCTATTTTCCTATTATATCGCATCCTCTTTCTGTTTTATGCAGAGGCGCGTGAACTATTGCCGATACAGAATGCAAACTATAAACGGATTGGTCTTGCTGGTATTGTAGAAGATGCGCGTCTTCACCAGTTGGAGGGTGCGCATAATCCTGACCCATTCTCTTTGTGGAGGCGGCTTACCCATCTCTTCGTGCTTGTAGATGATGGTGATGAATCGGTGGGTGTCAGCCCATATAATGGTGGCCTTTTCAGTGATAGAGAGAAGCCGTACCTAAAAACCCACAGAATCGCGAATGTTTACCTGGTACCAGCACTTTTTGAACTGGGCTATATCCAGGGCAAAGCAGGCATACATCCAGTTGACTATTGCGACCTCTCAGTACGTCACCTCGGTACTCTTTACGAAGGCTTGCTGGAATACCGCTTGAATCTCGTTGATCAGGAACCCGTAGTTGTACGCGAAAATAAAGGCAACCGCGTCTACATACTAAGAAGTCAGGCCGGAGTTGTCAAACGCGCCGAGACAATGTTGGAGGTGGGAGCAGTTTATTTTGCAGACGACAAAGGAGAACGTAAGTCCAGCGGTTCTTACTATACTCCAGAAGATGTCGTACAGTATATCGTGTCCAACACAGTTCTGCCTAAGCTGCGGGAGCGCCGCCAGCCACTCGAGGCGCTCCTTGTTGAGGTACAAAGTGAACTCACTGTTACGGCGACGAAAGACGAGTACCTTAGTATTGAGCGTTACGCTGACCAAGAGGCTCTGAAGACGGTGGAACATGATATGCTTAGTTTGCGCATTCTTGATCCTGCAATGGGCAGTGCCCATTTTCTGGTTGCGGCAGGCCAAGTAGTGACGAACTTCATTATTGAGACGCTCAATTTAACCGAATGGGTGAATAGCTCAATCAGCAGCGACCCCCTTACGTGGAAACGTCGTGTCGTGGAGCGTTGTATCTATGGAGTAGACCTCAATCCACTGGCTCATGAATTAGCTAAGCTTGCTCTTTGGTTGAGTAGTGCAAGTGCTGGTAAACCGTTGACTTTTCTGGATCACCATTTGAAGGTTGGTAACTCACTCTATGGTGCCCCATTGAATCTACTTTCTGCGCTCCCAACTGCCAAAAATGCAGCTAGGCAAGACCTCTTTCAAGAAAGACGTGAGCAGATTATCCAGGCCGTGATGAAGCAGCTCAAGGGAATTACCCGCACAGATTCTGATCACATCGAAGATGTAAAATATAAAGGTGAAATCAACCGCTCTGTAATCGACACTACGCAACGCCCACGCGATATCGCTAATGTCTGGCTGGGGACGCTTTTTGGCCTCCAGAACAGTAATGGCCAGCTCGTAGATGAACAGGATTATCAGCGCCTTCTTGAGGAAGTGATATCTAATGATACTGATGAATCTTGGGAAATGTATGTCAATGCTACAGATTTAGTCCGCGAAGCACGTAATCTTGCCGCTCCCGAAGAAAAGTGCTTTTTCCATTGGGAATTGGAATTTCCCGACGCCGTAGTCGATGGAAGGTGCCAGTTTGATGTGATTATTGCCAACCCTCCCTATGTTGGTACACAGCCAAACCGAGCAATCATAGCACTTTTTGAGACAGCGAAATGTGGAGATCTGTATGTGTGGATATTTGAAAGAGCATTGAATGTCATGAGTGAGACCTGCTCAATAGGGCTAGTTGTACCTCTATCACTTATGTTTGGTAGATCACAAGCGCCTCTTCGTCAATTACTGCTTACCAGCCATTTAAACCTCTACATTGCAGCATTTGACAACAGACCCGATGTGTTATTCAACGAGGGTAACTTCGGTGAAAACCTACAGCGAACAACCATAGTAATTGCTCAAACCTCATTGGGGCAATCTACTGTCAAAACAACGGATCTGCTGAGGTGGTGGAGTTCCGATCGTCCATTCCTTTTCAGGAAATTACATTTTACGGACGCGACGCACCTCTGCTCGAGGGTTAGCTTTCCTCGTATTGGTAACGATGCTTTAGCAGAATTCTGGTCGCGCTTTAAGGCTATGGAGCATACCTTTTCTGACCTTTGTGCTGGAATGTTTTCGGAGACACGCCGACCTGAGCCAGGTTCAATATTTCTTACAGTCCCTCGTGCAACACGTTACTTTATTTCCGCTATTCCTGGCTCAATGCCTAGAAATAAAGTTCTGTCTTTCTCATTTCGAGAGAAAGATGATATGGACCTTGCTAGAGTGCTTCTTAATAGCGATATCTTTTATTGGTATTGGAGGGCTTTCGGAGACGGATTTTGCTTGGGTATAGATCTAGTAGGATCTTTTCCGATACCAGATTACACAGATGGTGAATACGTAAAGTTGGCAAAGGAACTCGATGCTATTTTGGATGAATGTACCTCTTTCGCAACGTTTCGAGGAGAGAAGATACCTAACTATAACTTTAATCAAAGAATAGATGTACTGCTTGACATAGATGAATGGTTAATAAGACAGGTCGCGCCCAACCTGAACCTTCCGCGAGATATCTTTGCGCAATACAAATCCAACTCATTTTTACGATCGCTTGACTTATCTAGGATACTGAGAGCAGAGACAAAAGAAAACCTGGTGGTGGAAGAATGACGCAGGTTAACAACAACGGGTCTTTAAAGCCAAAATTACAATTGAGCAATGGCTACTTTGTCAATTTCACGTATCTGGCGCGCATCCTCAATACTGTCTGCCAAGATCAGCGTGAGCGTATCCCACAAGCCGAGCTTGCCGCTACAATCGGTTTTACTGAGAGGCATGTGAAGCATCTCTGTGGCATTGCCCATGCCCTGGGATTAACCGAGAGAGTTACCTATAAGCCAACTCCGCTGGGTCGTCTGGTACACAGATATGACCCCTTCTTCGATGATGTGGGAACACTATGGTTTCTCCATTATGTAGTTAGCTCTAATCCATATAATCTCGTCTGGAATCGCATAGTAACAGTGATCCTGCCGACGCGTAGACTCATTACACGCGGGCAGGCACGTGCGGCCTTTAACGACCTGCGCCAGACACTTACCGAGTATAGTATCCAGAAACATGTCTTGCAAGAACTGAACACCGTACTTGATGCCTACACGAACCAGTATTTTGCTCGTCTCGATTACTTACACCTGGAAAATGATACTTATGTCTTGGGAAAGGCTGAACCTGTGCCCCCTCTCGTCTTGGGCGCGTGTATAGTCTGCTTTCGGGACTGTCACCGCTCCAATGACACAGCAGTCTCTGTCACAGACCTGCTTACTACTACAGATGGTCCTGGGGTAGTGCTACAACTCGAAGAAGACCACCTCCGCGTACTGCTGGAACAGTTAAAGGTACAGCCAGGTTTCTCCCTGGAGAGCCGGGCCGACCTCGACCAAGTACGACTCACCGATAACACACGAGACTATGTGTGGATGGAGCGTTATTATGTTAGCAAATGATTCTGTTCGTGTGCATATACGGCAGTTCCTGGAGCAGCTGAGAGGAGAACGGTACCGTGCCTTCGTCATCCATGGGCCACCCCTGAGCGGCAAAACGACGTTTACTCGTAGATTGGCTGAAGAGACTCCTGGTGGCATGTATTTAGATGTGCTGAAGTATGTTGCTGAGCGCCCTGAATTAGTCGAGAGGGTTGATATAATCGATGCAACAGCATTGCGCAATAGGATTATTGCACATGCCGCTGAAACGGGTGCCAAGGTACTCCTCGTAGATGAAATAGATTTTCTCGTTCATATATGGGGAAACGAGCTGGCTGAATTCAAGCACGTGGTCGAATCACTCTCTGTCACACAAACACCCTCAATCATCGGCTTCGTTCTGCAAACATGCTCTGCCCTGGAAGCATGGAACCTGCTAAATAACGCCAGGCAAAGCCGTATCTTGCATATTGAAGACATTTCGATACTATAATCCTAATTCCACTCGACCAACCAGGAAAGGGGATCACAGGATGGCAGAGCCAACCATTCAAGAACTTATCGAGATACAAGCGGGCTACACTTCATATGTCGACCTGAAATTAGAGTTGTTTGATACGACAAGTAACATCGTGCGCATGTCGCGCTACCGTCCGATTACCTCACACCGTCAGGCCTTCCAAAAGTTAGCCAGAGCGCTCAACTTTAAAGACAAACGCTGCTATCTTCTTACTGGCTCCTATGGCACAGGCAAATCTCATCTTTGCTTGATGTTTGCCAACTACTTGCAAACACCTGCAGGCGAGCAACCTATGCTTCGGTTCTTCGACAACTATACTGCTGTTGACCCCCACGCAGCCGAGGAACTAAAAGCAAAACGTCAATCAGGGCGCTACCTCATCGCGCTATGTGATTGGGGCGGCAAAGAAGACTTTAATGAGATTGTTTTGCGTGCCGTAGACGAAGCACTGAAACGTGAAGCATTTGAAGATACCCTTGATACCCCTTACTTGCAAGCTTGCAAAAAAATAGGAGAGTGGAAGAATTTAGCAGAAGCAGGAGACCCCAAAGGGCGCTTCTATACAGACTTCGAGCGAGTGCTCACAGAACGCAACCCAGGACAGACATCGGCCTCTTTCGAGAAACAGTTGGCTAACTTTGACTATACAGCATTAGAGGAGTTCAAGCGCATCCATCAAGAGGTGACAACAGCACCATTCGCCTATGACAAATCTGACCTGATTTCTATCCTGAAAAGCACCTTATCGAGCAAAGCATTCAAGGAGCGATTTTTAGGTATACTCGTACTTTTTGATGAGTTTGGTGATACCATGGAACGCGGCAATATGAGCCCGAAAGCATTTCAGCAGTTTGCTCAACTCTGTGCTGAGACCCCGAGTGATTGTGCTCCAATTGCCTTTGTAAGTACTGCTCATAAACCGCTGACAGACTACGCTAAGGCGTATAATGCCACCGATTTCCGCACAGCCAGTGATCGTATTGAGCAAGTGCCCTTGACTCCTGATGGGGTAGAGGATATCATCGCGGCTATTGTTGTCCCTCAGAAGGAAAGTGCTCTGTGGCAGCAAGAGATTGCGCCTCGCTCCCAAATCTTCGATGAGATGCTGCCGGACTGCAAGCGGCTTGAGTTATTTAATTGGCTTAGAGTCCCAAAACTGCGTGAAGCAATTATCGAAAATATCTATCCAATGCATCCAATGGCTACCTTCGCCCTACTGCAACTGGCGCGTGATGTAGCCTCAAATAATCGCTCTATCTTCACCTTCTTCTCGGAAGAGCCAGACCCGAATGCTGCTCCTGGTTCCTACGGTCACTACATAGCTACGACACCTGTTGAAACAGGGGGAAAGCTCAATCTTTACACAGCCGACCTGCTTTTCGACTACTTTGGCACGAAATTGCAATCGGATAACAGAGAGCTTCGTGATATCATCCGTGAGTATATCAGGAACTATGAAAGTTCTGTTCGCGAACAGAAGCGGGTGGCAGCTATCGATGCAAGTAACCAGTTGCAGTACCTGGATGACCTGCTCGTAACAAGGATTCTACGACTGATGTTGATCTACCAGATCATCCAGATTCCAAATACACCAGAGAACCTGCAATTTGGCCTGTACCTGACAGCAGCAGCCGAGCGCAGGAGTTTACAAAACCGATTGAGTGAACTTGCTGCTAAGGGTATCCTCTATCACATCAGAGACAAAAATATCTATGAATTCAAGCAAAGCATAGGAGTTGACCTCGACCACCTCGTCGAAGCGTACGTCCACAACGACGCAAACATGCCAACCAATCTCGCGGCTGAACTTAATGAACTGGTGCCACTTGACAGAAAAAGTGAGTTCTACCTGGAAGCAAAAGACTATAACCTCTCATATGGTGAAGATAAGCGCCTAGAGCGCAGGATTGTTCGTGCAATAGACCTGGGAGCAGAGCAAGGAGACCAGACATACTTCGACATGCTTGAAGCTGAAATAGCGAGGAAGGACGATTTTGAGGGCATTGCACTTTATGCTGTTTGCGAAACGGCAGAAGACATACAAAAAACAAAGGATTTCTGCACGCGCAATACATCTGCTCGCATTGTAGTTGCCATTCCGAAGCAACCCGTTCCGCTCCTCGATGCGGTGCTCGAACTGCGTGCATTGCAATCTATCGAGGGAGGCACAGCCGCCAAAGATTTTTCCGTCCAGGATAATGCTGCACTACACTCACGATTGAATGGAGATGGTAGTCGACCAGGAGCCAAAAGAGCCTTGCTGGCACAGCGTGACAAACTCCTCAGTAGTAAGGAAGTGATGTGGCATGGGAAGTATGGACAAGTCATTCCAACAGAAGAAAACAAGCCATACGATGTCGCCAATAGGGTTATGGAGGTAGTATATACAAGCTATCGCAACAAGGTTACGCATGAAGATTTTAACAAGCTGCACTTTAAGATAGACCGTAGTAAGAATATAGCCCTCAGAGAAGCCGTAGAGAAGCTGCTGGACACCAGTAATCAGATTACTGTTGATACCAGTTTCGCACAGGCCCGTGGTGATATTCGTTATCTGCAAAAGTGTCTCCTCTATGCTGATGTGCTCAAAGCGACAAAGAATGATGGATCAAAAATACGTTGCGACTTTGAAACGAATCCACAAAAATATGCAACTAAGCTACCGAGTTTAGCTGAGATGGTATATGAAGTACAAAATTTGAAGGATGGAGAGAAAATACGGATGAGTGAGTGGGTGAAGAAGTACCGGAGACCGCCCTATGGGCAAGGACCTGTGTCACTAGCCCTTTCGATGGCTTACCTCTGTCGTCTCTTTGGGGACAGTATTCGCTTTAAGGCTGATGAGTCGGCAGTAGGTGACCTGCGCATCACTTCATTTGATACTATTTATAGTTTGACCGAAGGACAATACCCGAATGCATACCTGAGCTACCGACGACTGCACTCTGAAGAAAAGGCTCTTGTGAACGTTGTTTACAATGTATTTGGCCAACCCGATTCGGCAATAATGCGAGACCATTTGGTAGCTGATGCTTATACATCACTGAAGGCGTGGTGGAACAAATTGCCACCAATAGCTCGCGTAGCTAACCTCTACTCCCAAGGACAACATCCTCATACGACCGATTTTATAGGGGTCATGGAGAAAATAGAAGCAAGGGATGCACATTCATTCCTTTTCGACGAACTGCCTACCGTTTTTGGGGCAGATGCAGGCATGGCTATTACACAAGAGATTGTGACGACACTTGGGGAACACCTTCCTTATGAAAAGGAGACACTCGAGGCTGCCATAGCCATCGTGGAAAATCGCATCATGGAAGCCATTCGTTCCATTTTTGAAGTTGAACAGAGCACATATAGTGATATTCTCGAAGCTATACGCAACTGGTACAACAATCTGGACCTACAGCAGAAAGATGCTTACGCAAGGTGGCAGAACAATGATTCAAAGCCATTGGTGCTCCACCTCAGATCGATAGACTCTCTGCAAGATACTTTTTTGGCGAAGATTCCTGCGAGTCCAGAATATAGCATGAAGCCGGTGCATGATTGGATGATAGATCGGGTGAGCGAGTATGTAGGACGCCTGGAAAGAGGGAAAAAACGCATCGATGCAAACCGCTTAAAGGTTGAACCTGCGGAGGTAACGTTTGAGGGTGATTACAAACGTGAGAACGATGGGCAGGTATTCTTCAAAGATCAAATACACCTTATCTTCCAACATGCCGATCCAACTGTTAGGATCTATGTAGCAGAAGGTAATGCTGATCCAACAGATACCAGCGCTCAACGTGAGCACATGAATTTCGGCGAACCCTTAGAGATCCGCGACAACAAAAAGATAAAAATCGCTGTCCAAGATAGAGATGGCAATTGGAGTCAAATCGAGACTATTCAATTGATCAATGAACATGAAAAATATGAAATCAAGTTGCCTATACAAAAGCGACTTATGGAGGAGACTGCAACTATTGTCTTCCCAGCAGATATAGAGGCTTTTGTCGTCACGTGTCGATCCCTTTTTACATTGGCGCTGGAGCGTCGAGTGCTTAATATAGAACAGCTTACAGAGATAACTCAGGCGTTAATAGATAAATTGAACAGAGGCAAGTGATGCCAAATGTGACTATCATCATCGATATAGATCACCTGCTTGATGATCAAAAAGCGACTAAGGTGGCAGAAAATGTTTCAGACTACCCTTTTGTATATCTTGTACTCAGAGAAGCCATCCACAGCGGTAACATAATGTCCATCCATGTCAGAAACCGCGCGGTGGCTACCTGGCTTGTACGATGCGCGGCAAGTTATGGAGATACACATATCACCTTTCGAACTTACACGCCGCGCGATGCACTCAAAGATCGATGGCAGATAGCTATTCCTCCCGACGTTTCCGACCAAGATATTTTACAATCTGGGCTTCTTGATGTTCAGGTTGTACCAAAGGAGGGACAGGATTTCTGGGATATCCTCTTGGAGAATTTCTACGATGATGTGTTCACTTATAGGGTCTTCCCATCTGGCAAGCTTTCTGCTCTCTTAAACAGTTTTCATCAGACTCAATGGCAAGCTGCGGTTCAAAGGCCTCTCGCTATTCGAGCACAGCGCGACAAATTAACGCAATGGATGCGCACAGCAAATAGCGATGCCATCAGAACTATCGTACAATACCTGATGGACGATCCGGCGTCTTTAAGACGTGATCTCATAAGCTACAAGGTGCTGCGAAACTATCCACAAGCACTGCGAGAAAAAGTACTTGGGAAGAGGTGGGAAACCTTCAGCAAGGTACATGTAGAAGTTGAAGACCTGGAATATACAAAAGAAGATGTATCAATAGCACTTCAGGAGATCGAATACTATCTCACTGCCATGCTCGATCAGGTCAAAAGTGCGGCAGACATGGAGTTGCTGCTAGACCAGATGAGCGGTTATCTGCACGAGGAATTTAATTATATCGAGCGGCTTGCGAGGAACCATCCTGAGTATTTGACACCAGCGCTTCTTCAGCACATCGAACAACGATTTCGCCCAATCAAATCAACTATTGAGAACATACTCGCCTGGCTGCGCAGGATGCTGCGACCTGATCCTCCTCAAAAGCCAGATATCTCCTGGAGCACACCGCAATGGTTGACCTGGGTCACCAACTCCTATATGCCCTATTATGCGTGGCTGGATGCACACGCGAAACGTGAGCCAGAGGTAGCTGACTATGCCTTCTTGTTCGCGGATTGGTTTTATGAACATTTTATAGCTATTAAAAACGGGGAACCGCAGTACTTTGCCTTCAACGCCCTCTATCAAGAACGTGAGCGTATGATTTCAGGTGATACCATTACCCTTGTGCTCATCGTAGATAATTTGAATATTATGTATTTCGACCAATTGAGACAGCAGTTCAATCAACAAGGCTTTTCCTTGAAAGAAGTGAGGTCCTTGTTCTCGTTGATACCGACGGCAACGCACGTTGGAAAAGCAGCCCTCATTGCAGGACAGGGCGATCAGATGGACTTTTTTGATGCACGGTACGGAGAACTGGTTGCCAATGTGTGGGGGCCGATGCTACATGGGAAACAGGTAAAATACCTGCAAAATATTGGAGAGCTCCAACAGGAGCGTGTCCTTGCATATGATGTCTATTTCCTCAATTATCTTCCCATCGATATAGCGCTCCATCAGGATAGTCGTGATAGTGGACAGCCCCATGCGGAAGTAATTCATGAAAGTCTAGTTTCCCTCGCAAAAGATGTCGCCAATTTCGCCAAAAGGTTCCAGATAGAACAGCGGTTTAATGTCTATGTCATCTCGGATCACGGCTCGACACGTATACCCCAGGATGCTGTTAATGTAATAGACCAGAAGTTTTTCAAAGGTCTGACTTTAGAGAAACATCATCGCTTTATACCGCTTTCAGATGAAAAATTCGCAGATTTACCCCAGGTAGCAAGCACAGAATGTTATCTCATCGGCCGGCAGGTATTTAAGACGAACAAAAACTACCTCATTGCCCGTCAGTATTACCGTTTCCTGAAAACTCAGGAAAACTTCTATGTCCACGGAGGACTCACACCTGAAGAAGTGATTGTTCCTTTCGCCCGCTTCACATGCGAACCAGTGACACCGACACATCCCACGATACATTTAGTAACTAAAGAGTTTAGATACGCGGTGAGATCAAAGGTAGTATTGGAAGTGGGGAATCCTAATGCATTTCCACTAGAAGCTCTCAGTTTGCGGTTGGTAGATGCAGATGCAGAAGAGGTATTTATTGTAGCACTCGCTCGCAAGCAGGTGATGACTGTAGAATTCACCACTATATTCCGCAGAGCACCTAGTTCTGCCAATACTCGTTCACTCACACTGAGAGTACGCTATGAATGCCAGGGACGTGCATTCACGGCTCCAGATCAGCCATTTGACATCACTTTAAAATCTCTCATGGAGGTGAGTAATGACGACTTCGACATCTAACATGCTTCATAGGCAGCCCTTCGAGGAGAAGGCGCTAGAATACTTTGCAGAAGTAATTATTAATAAGTCCCTCATCCATGAAGCAGGATTTGGTGCAAGAGCAATTCCAACCTATGTTGGTGAATGGATTCTCTCTCGCTATATAGAAGATGGAGAGCTAAGTAGTCAATCCCGTGCGAACGTAGCTCAGTTTATAGCAAAATATTTACCCGAGAAGGGGCAGAAGGACGCTATTAAGGATGCCCTGCTCAGACAGGAAACAGTAAAGCTGCTCGATGACTATAGTGTCTCAGTAAACCTTAAAACTGGTCAGCGTCAATTACGCATCCCTTTTCTCGATATGAATGACGCTTTCATTGATGGATATATCGTTGACCAGCATGCTCTGTTGCTAACCAGCGGTGTATGGGGTGTTGGAGATCTTTATTATATACCTCCCGATGAAGATGAACACAAAAAGGGTGAAGTATGGATGCGTAATTTCAGACCTTTTCAGGTTGGCGCTCTTGACATCGACTACTATGTCGAGTGCCGCCAATATTTCAGTCTAGATGAATGGCGCAATCTGTTGATATCTAGCATGGGCTTCAACCCATTGATATATACAGAGCGACAGAAGATGCTATTAGTGACGCGGATGCTTTCGTTCATCGAATCAAGAGTGAACCTGGTAGAATTAGCTCCTAAGGGTACCGGTAAATCTTTCGTGTACGATAATCTATCCAGATATGCACGTGTAGTCGGTGGGGGAAAAGTTAGCCCGGCTGTGCTCTTCCACAACTTAACTACCAACACACCGGGCCTGATCACCCGCTACGATGTTGTTGTTTTTGATGAAGTACAATCCATAACAGGGGACTCCACAGGAGAACTTGTTGCGGGTTTAAAGGTCTATTTAGAGTCCGGTAAATTTAGTCGTGGTAAGACAGAAGCAACAGCCGAGGCGGGCTTCGTTATGCTTGGAAATATCGCGCTTGATGCTGATCGCATGCCCATTTATGATGAAGAAAGCATTTTTAAAGAGGTTCCTAATTTTCTGCAGGAGACCGCCTTTATTGATCGCATTCACGGTATCATCCCTGGATGGGAATTGCCTCGCGTATCGAAGGATACTCCTTCTCGCAGCCTGGGCTTTAAAGGCGATTTCTTCTCTGAGGTGCTGCATCGCTTGCGAGGAGAGGTTCGTTATGCGGATTATGTGAAGATGCATATGCGACTTGAGGGTAGCAATGATCTACGTGATCGCAAAGCCATCTCACGCCTGGCCTCTGCTTATCTAAAATTCTTGTTTCCCGACTTACAACCATCAGAACGAGAATTCCGCGCTTTCTGTGTAGAACCAGCTATCGAGTTACGTCAGAGAGTTAGGAACGAGTTGCACAAGTTGGATCCGGAATACGCTGCTGTTAAGATAGTTGCTGTATAGTAATTTCTAAGGGAAATCCCTCAATAGTTTTCTCTCCTGTGGGAAAAGAAAAAATTTACGTGTGCATCAGCACCGGCCCATATTCGTGCTGAGCAGTACTCCAATCTAACACGTCATCTAGTGAGCGCCGGAACTCTTCTAGTGCTTCTTCACGTGTCGTTTCGTCTGGTATGACGGTTCCTCGCCAAACGAGAATAAAAATCACTCGCTCAAAAGAATCACTGCTCGCTGCAACATAACGCATGACCGTTCCGGGAAAGAGGTGCTGTTTCTTTTTCCTGATCATTTCCAATTTTTGCTGCAATACATCGCGTTGACCAGCTCGCAACTGCACCGAGATGAGAGACATGAACTGCGTGTTGTCACCCGAAGAGATGTGCCAAAGTGGCGTATTTTTGCGCGGGCGACCGGAGGGTTCACGCTTGAATTTCCTGATCTCTTCTCTTGAAATCGCGATCACATCAGCTAACCGAGCGCTAGGCAGACGTCCTTCTTCAATGTAGTCGTACACGGTCCTTGGTGAGAGGCCAAGCATTTCAGCAGCTTCTTTCACGGAAACATATCCCGGAATAGGTGGGAAATTTACACTGTCATTCATGCGATCAGTGTAGTAGAACGCGCTATTATTAGAAAATGAACTGTTATGTGCTATTCAAAAAAAATGCAAACCCTAGTATACTTGTCTCCACTGGTACATGTCTCGCTCCTTTGATATAGAGGTAACAGAGGGACAAAGCCTATTCCAAGCAACATATATGTCTTTTCTACAAGGAGCGTGAAAAGTTTTGCATAGTGATAGAAATGTACTATCAAAAAATTCGCCCTATGAATGACGTATGTGGCCCCCACTTGTAAGTAGGATATGTTTATGTGGGCATGGTGGCTGGCTAGTATTGTTAGGAAGTAAAACCTGCTACAATCCTGAGCAGTACATAGGAAAGCAGTAGTTGATGGCAGTACGTTTACGCGTGAAAGAGGTTGCTAAAGAGAAGGGGATTAGTATGGGCAAACTGCAGCGCGATGCTGATATCGCCTATAACACCATTAAGCGGATGTTCAAAGACCCATACTATATCACGACCACGGAGACGCTTGGAAAGCTGGCGAGGGCGTTAGGAGTTCCACCTGGGGAACTAATTGAGGAAGTACCGGATACTGCTCATAAAAAAACCGTCTAGTGCTTTTGTCTTCGATTCATGATTGCTTGATATGAATAGGCAGGAATCATTGGTTTGTGATGGGACTCCTTACTTCGATCAAATCCATATTTGTAGAGAATAAAAGATGTAGAAGCTCTGCATTATCAAGTGTTCGGTACTTAGGCTTAATACTGTTATTGCACTTCTTCAATGTCTCACATCACGTGCATTTTGCATGGTGAGTATAGCAGGTGTAATATGAGCTACTAGCATAGAGGAAGGAAGAAATCATGAAGCAACACAAGAAAACAGCCAAACGGAAAGCCTCGAAAAGAGCAAGGGCTCGAGGGCGACCAGCTCATAGATATTCCTCTCGGTCAACTATCAATGAAGATGAGATGATGAACCAAGTAGAGAGAATTGTAAAGGCTCTCGTAGATGCAAGCCATGGCGATTTCGTGGCAAACATACAATCAGATGAGTTTGAGGACTGGGAGAATGACGAGGATTGGTTGGGACACCTCAAACGGTCCGTTGAGCGGCTAGAACAGCGGCTGGGCGCTCTCGATGCGATCTCTCCTGAAGACCTACATGATAGCTGGAAGCGGCTTCAGGAGGAGAGCCCGGCGTATGGAGACTTTCCCGTTGAGCACTATCTCGACCAATTTCTCACATCGATACGGGATAGGTTTCGGAAGTCGCTCTTCTACGCTCGTATTGAGAGGGATTCTCAGCAGCTAAGAATGGCGGTGCGTGAAGAAGTAGTTGCTCTGTGTGCACAGAGCACATTCCGAGTTCAGGACTTCATCAAACTTCCTCCTACATTATCTGAAGGCGACGTCTCTGATCTGAGCGAAAAAGAACGAGCCGAGATTACAGACATGTATTGCCGCAGCATTTGGTGGATGATGGCCGACCATTATCCTGAAGGCTGTACGACCCATTTCTACCTAGAGTGTCCCGAAGGGTGGTTCTCCGCTGAAGTGTATGGAGATGAAGAAGAAGCGGGGCAAGAGGCAGAAAAAAGAAGACGGACAGGAGAAGGAGACTTTGAAATCCGAGAGATCAGCGACGGTGACGACTGGGTCGTGTTCACTGTACTGTTCTCCACACAAAGGCCAATATTCATCGGATAACACCCTCCCTGATAACTAAATGCTACCAGCGAGAACGAGCGGAATAGGCACAACCTTCCGCCGACCAGTATCAGGCTATTGGAGAGTGGCCTACGCTGGATTGTGTGTGGGACCCCTCTATCCACAAACCCAACGTACATAAGGCTGGCGTTTTCAAAGTGATGGTAGATGATCTGCGTGTGCTGCTGCAGCTAGTGTAGGGCCAGCAGGAATAGCTGTCGGCCACCATATTTGACAGCAATGTGTTGCAATTGAGTCCAGAAAATGGTCATCGGGCCGACTATTATGGGACCAAACGGCATAGGGTGTTTTTGATACTACATCTAGGCCACCAACTGGCCCTCATGATGATCCTCAAGACCTGAGCCAGTTCGTGTGAAAAAATGTTACTCTGATTAGGGCCACCTGTGTATTTTTCCTCAAAATGTTCCACTGGCTCTGATGTTATTGTAGACTTAATCCCCGCACTGTTTGTTGCTTCGCACGCAATTCCCCATAGTTCAGCTAAGCGCGGATTAGTGGAAGTATCGCCTGCTGTGTTTAATTTTTATATCAGAGCGCCATCTATGTATCTGCCTGTCTCACCTAAAAGCGGATACCTCGATATTTTAACCACTGTATTAGGAGCTGTTCAATAAATGCTCCTGCTTCACTCAAGGTCATAGGCAAAATCTCTTTTCCGCCTTCCTTTAACTTTATCAAATTAGAGCTTATGCGCTCTATCTCGAACGAGTTCGCAAATGTGTGTCGTGCAGCGTATCCACTTATGAATGCATTGTTTGCTGACTCTGTAAAGTCATCAAGTCTATTCCTAAGTTGTGCATCTGTCGTCCATTGTTCAGGAATTCCACTACCCGTCACCTCCTCAAGGTCTTTCCAAATAGTTTCGTAAACACTATATAAATTGAACCAGTTTAACCCGCCTGCGTAGTGCCATAATGCTTGTTTTATCCGCGAGAGCATGCTCGCTTTAACTTCCATCTCAAGGAAATTGGAGAAATCCATAGTAGTAAAGTCATGGGTTAATGGAAACCTTGTTGCAATGTCCAGTGATCTTTCCCCAATTTCCGAACCGTTATCATTGATGGTAATAATGCGATCAGTTCTCTTTATAGCGTTGGCAACCTTGAAGGGAGGGAGCGTGAGCATTGCGTTGATGTTTGCCAATAGCACATCAGCACTTTGTTCTGCTTTCTCAGTACGCATTGGATCATCTGAGTCAAAAAAGCTCAGGTAAAAGCGACTGTCTCTTTCAACGATCGTGTATGGAGCTTCTTGTTTCGACTTGACCAGAGAAGAAAGTAGTCCAGGATAGTTACTAGTAAGCTCTACAAGTCTCTGCGGCATATCACCCTCCAAGATATATTTGTGATTTTCTCTGAAAAATCCGGCCATTCACTACGAAGCCACACAGCTATGTGACAATCGGATCTCAAGAGGCGTTCCATCTCACACTACTCCTCATCTTCATAGCCGAGTTGCTTGACCCTTGCATGAACTTGCTCAGCTTCCTCTTTTCTTCCCAGTGCCCGTAGCGACCGCATGAAATCATCATAGTTGAGAGTGACAGTTGGATCAAGCTCAATAGCCTTTTCATAGGCTGCCACTGCCTCACTATATCGTTTCAGTCTCGCGTAAACGTCTCCCAGCCCAGCGTAAGTAGCGGGTGTCGAGTCACAATCAATTGCCCGCGTAAAAGCGTCAAGTGCTTGATCGTAGTACCTTAGTGCGTAGAGCGCATTACCCATACCTCGATGCGCATCCCCATCAGATGGGTTACGTGAAAGAGCACGTCGATACGCTTCTATCGCCTCCTTATAATATCGTCTCCGCTCAACTCTTGTAAGGATGGGGTCAAGGATGGCCCCATAAATAGCGGGAATCACTGTGTTAGCCTTTAGTAAGTCTCGTAACTGACCCTGTAACCTGTCGTCGGCGTAATCACGAGGTCTTGGCACTGGTGGTGCTGAATATTTTTGAGCCACCCTTTCAATGGCGTAGGCAATATCTACAAAAGCACTGTCTCGGTCGCGCCACCGTACAACCGGTTTTCCGTTGGAAGGTAACATTTGGAGTTTCGCAAATGGTGTGTTTGTATAGAGTACTGGACGAAGGAGAATAGGAATGACATCTGCTTCTCTCTGCTCATGGCGTTCCAGCGCCTGCTTCATTTCGATACTATAACAATACTCAGACGCCATAAAATCTGAACTGATTAAGAGAAGGATAATGTGGGCCTTATTGAGATGAATGTCAATCTGGCGCGCCCATTCGGCACCGGCACTAATCTCCCGATCATGCCATGTGGTAATGAGTCCACGATATTTTAGATTGCTGAGATGCTTCTCAAGCTCATCTTTCAGCCACCTATCTCGATGAGCGTAGGAGAAAAAGACGAAAGCTCCACGCGCTTGCTCCGGCCGCAGAGCAAAAGGGTCCAAAGGAGGTTCCCATGCCATGTCCTTACACCTTCTTGAGCAACATAGTAGCTTTGATAGTTTATCTATACTTCATGAGCAAGGCAGATGTCAAAGATACCGTGCTCCACCGCTTTTGCAGCGAAGTAGGGGATTTTTCGGCACGACTCGAAGAGCTCTTGCGAAGTATAAAGTGCCGATCAGTTCGTGAAGCATAAGCAGACCCAAAATGTCATGAATTCCTACAAATCACAATATTGTTACAATGAGCACCGCTACTTTACCTTACTTGGAACAGGAGTACAAGACATATAAGAATAAAAGGTCATTGGTTAATTATATCCTGTTACTCTTATCTAAAGCTAGCCAGAGTTAGTTTGAGGTACTCTTGCCTGCAACCTCTTACTTCCACTAAGAACGCCTTAGTCGAACTATTCCCTAGAGAATACAGGTGGTGTAAGTGGCCCTCATGAGTAACAAATGGCCCTCATTCTGAGGATCATTTTCAAAAGCTCATCTAAAAAATGGACTTGATGCAGAGGAACTTTTGGCCCTGGTGTTGAGGATCAAAAACAATAGGGGGCAGCAACGTGCATTTGGCTGTCAATACGCTGGATTATCTACTGGGCTACATGTCACCGTCAATGAACAAGATCGAGCGCAGGTAGCCCAGTTTGCGCAGCAGGTGCAAGAAACCACCGGAGCGTCTGTGGAAGTTGCCTTCGTCGACCGAGGCTACATGGGTGAGCAGTCGGATAGCCGCTTGTGGATGCCGTCCAACAATGAATACGTCTGAAAGTGGTAAAGCTGCCCGAACTCCAGAAAGGCTTCGTTTTGCTGCTGCGCTGGTGGGTGGTCGAACGCACTTATCCTTAGATGGCGCGCTTTCATCGCTTGGCACGCGATAATGAACACCTGCCCCAAACGCTGATCTGTCTACATGTGCTACTGCAAGCTGTCGGCTTACGCAGTGCCGGGCCTACAACAAATGCAGGTACATTTCTAACAAATGATGTTATTTTTTGCGGCAAATTTGTTGGGAAAAAATAACATCATTTGTTAAATTTAAACGCAGTTTGTAAAAGATAGTAGATACCAAAATATTTAAATAGTTGACGCATTAAAAAAAACCAGGTATACTTGTCTATATTCTTGAAGGTAATGTTGTTGCCAACGGCATCGACTTTAGCATTAGGTTAGATGGCGAAAAACCATAATGCTCACAGCATGTAAACTTTATAGCGCGGTGAATGACTTTCGATTAGTTGAGGATGCCGAAGAGGCCATATTATTCCTCGCTTAGTTTATGTTTCATCAGCTCACAAGAGGTAAAAGATGACAAGAAACAAGCAAGCGATAGATGAAACGAAGATTCCAAAATTCATTGAGGAAGGCCGAGGGAAAGGTGAGGGTGCAGACTATAAACCCTGGCTGACGGTACGAGATGTACCATCTCTTGGTTTCTCTTCACGAATTATGGGCTGGAAAACTGGTCGGCTCCATCATTTTTTCAGCAATCACGAATCGGACTACTTTCACATCGGTGAGTGGTCCAAAAAGATCCTAGACATTCGTGAACAATATCCTCTCCTTCCGCTGGAAAACACGCTGGCAATTGCTGAGTCTTGCGGTATCAAGCACCCTGTCCACCCTAAAACTAAAAAACCTATTGTCCTTACGACCGACTTTTTGTTCACACTGGAGCACGAAGGGCGGCGTACTGAGCAAGCGCGGACTATCAAGCCTTTTGCTCAATTATCTTCAGATCGGACGCTTGAAAAATTTGAAATCGAGCGATTGTATTGGAAAGCGCTCAATACCGACTGGGGTATTGTTACTGAACACGAGATCCCCAAGGTGCTCGCCGATAATGTCGAACGTATACATGACCGGTACTATCGAGAAGACCTGGGGCTCACCTTTGATGACATTTGCGACATAGCCGTCATCCTTACCGATCTAGTCAAGGAAGGGTCTCTTGCCCTGAGACACGCCACGCAGGCGTGCGACCGCCGCCTTGGTCACGAGCCGGGGGCGAGCCTTGCTGTGGCCTACCATCTCATCGCGCGCCGTTATTGGACCATCGATATGTACACTCGGATTAATACAGGGGAATTGCTCATTCTTTTGGGAGAGAATCTGCAGGGATTATTCCAGGGGGGAAAGTGATATGCAGGGCATCTACGTCAATAGTGTTATTGAATGGGCCGGAACCCCGCATCCCCGCTACGATCGTGTCCTCCGGATCGATTCAGCAAGCGCAACAGCCATTGTCATTGATGTGACCGATACTAACGGCGACGACTCTGTCAACCCGGTATTTCTGCCCCATGATGCGCTTGAAGAGGCCTTAAGTACCTCTAACGCGCGCATCGTGGACAATGACCCCTATATGATGAAACTCCGTCCGAAAGTCGAGCTAAATGCTCAGGAAAAGACAGAAGTAGAGAAGATCTGGAAGGTCATCGAACCCATCGTCACTCACAATGATGTTTTTCATCCACGTGTTCGCGGCAGGCTGATAAGCGATGCCGCTAAGAGTAGCAGGCTCAATCCCAAACTTGTTCGCCGATATGTTCGACGGTACTGGAGAGGGGGACAAGTCCAGGTAGTGCTACTCCCGCGCTATTATCGCTGCGGCACCGCCAGGGAGAAAGACGATCAAAAGGATTACAAAAAACTGGGCAGGAAGAGGACCGAGGAAACAGCCCTGGGGTCTCCTGTCGGCGTCAATATGGATCCCGTTGCAGAGGGGCATTTCCTCACTGGCATCAAGCTGTTCTACGAAAACGAAAAAGGGAGATCGCTCTGGTATGCGTACCGCAAGACGCTGGAAATCTTTTTCCACCGGGGGAAGTATGAAAAGCATGGCGTCAAAGATATCCCTCTGCTGCCCAATATGGACGAAGTACCTTCTTACGACCAGTTCCTCTATTGCTACAAGAAGCACCAGGATATCGTCACCGCTACCCGCGCCCGCGAAGGTCAGCACGCATTTGATCTTAATCATCGTGCGATCCCCGGCAATTCAACGCTCGATGCAGATGGGCCGGGCCACATTGTACAGCTTGATCCTACCCTGGGGGATATTTACCTGGTCAGCGAGTTTGACCGCACCAGAATTATCGGGCGTCCTGTGATCTACATTATCGTCGACGTCTTCTCACACCTCATCGTCGGGATGGCCGTTTGCCTTGACGCCCCGAGCTGGCGCGCAGTCTTGCAGGCGCTAGAAAATATGGTACGTAATAAGGTCGATTTCTGCCAGGAGTTCGGCTTTACTATTACCGAAGCGGATTGGCCGAGCCACCAGCTCCCCAAGTCCATCATCGCCGACCGAGGGGAATTGTTATCGAAGAACTCCGACGCGCTGGGAGAGAAGCTTGGGATTAAAGTCATAAACACTCCTCCTTACCGCCCTGACTGGAAGGCGATCGTGGAGCGGTACTTCCGCCTGATCAACGAATTCGTCATCGATTGGGCGCCAGGGGCCATCCGCGAATACCCACCGAGAAGCGGACACGACTACCGGCTCGACTCTCGCCTGACGCTGTATGAACTGCGACAATTGCTGATCGGCTGCATTCTCGAACACAATATCACCCACAAAATGGAAGACTATCCCCGGGACAAAGACATGTACGCCGATGGGGTGCAAGCTTATCCTGCACACTTATGGAAGTGGGGCGTTGCCAATCGCTCTGGCTACCTCAGGGAACAACCACCTTCAGCTGTTCGTATGCAATTGTTACCAGGGGATAGAGCTTCAGTTACGCCCGAGGGCATTCGCTTCAAGGGACTCTGTTACGAATGCGAGCGCGCCTGGAACGAGAAATGGTTTGAGAAGGCAAGGATAGCTGGAAGCTGGCCCGTAGCTATAGCTTATGATTACCGAACAGTATCGAGAATCTACCTGCGTCTTGACGAAGGCAGGCGGATCGAGGAATGCACGCTTATGCCCAAGGATCAAATGTGGGCCAACTTCGATTGGCAGGATATTAAAGATCGCAGAGCATTCGATAAGGTTCTCGCGAAGGAGCCAGAGCAGCAGGCTCTACAGGCGCAAGTCGAAATTCAGGCGAAGCAAAACCAGGTTATTCGCGAAGCTGAGAAGAAGACAATGGCGGCTCGGAAAGGGCTCAGCAATGCGGAGTTGCTCAGAGGCATCGGCGAGTACCGAACAGACGAGCGGAAGCGCGAAGACCAGAAAGCTCTTCAATTAGCAGGCATCACTCCTTTGCCATCCAGCTCGACTTCCCTTTCCCTCACCCAGGAAGAAGCGGAAGAAGACGCTTTTATGGCAGAAAAAGCTCGATGGCTGCGCAAAATGCGCGATGGAGGATCAGATAATGCACAACAATGAAGCCTATCACATCGATCCGATCAATTTTGAACTGGCGCAACGCTACTCGAGATTGCTTCGGGCAGCATACGTTGGCCACGATTCTCTTGGTGTCGGGTTCTGGGCCAAAGCCAGGCGCATGCTCCATATTATCAGGCGGAATTCGGTATTTCGTTCTCAATCGCTTGTCCCATCCCGGGGATTTACCATCGTTGGCATGAGTGGTATCGGGAAATCGAGGGTTCTATGATGCTCAATAGCCAGTCACCTTTTATCTACCAGACGCGCTTCTGGAAGGCGGAGTATCATGATCCGCCCCTGCTCACCTATCGTGGGAATCCACTGATTGAGGCGCTCCCGTCCATTTATGAGCCAGAGCAAGTGTACAAGCTCCTCCAGCACGATCCCCGTTACGACGAGAGCTATCGCCAGTGGCCTACCCATTTGCGCCTGCACTTGTTTCTGGAGGCTGCGCGCTTCTTTCAACCATTAAACATTCATATTGAACTAGAGCAGCGTCTCTCAAGAATGATTCGGGCGGGATATGTCGGACGAAATCCTCTCGATCTGGGATTCTGGGCCGAAACCGAGCGCAGGCTCCACCTTATAGAAGAAAATATGGTCTTTCGTTCTACCCCGCGCGTCCCAACGCAGGGATTTACGCTTATGGGTATTAGCGGTACTGGGAAATCCAGAACTATCGAGAGCATCTTGCCACTTTACCCTCAGGTCATCCAGCACACTGAATACTGCGGGAGGCGCTTTACATGGACTCAAGTTGTCTACCTCAAACTGGACTGCCCTCACGATGGATCGATCTCCGGTCTCTGCCACGACTACTTCCATCAGATGGACCTGCTCCTGGGTACGAATTACTACGAGAACCATGGGCTACGTGGCAAGCCCTCTATCGAGAAAATGCGCGTGGCAATGGCCAGGGTTGCCGCAGACCATAGCCTTGGCGTCCTGATCATTGATGAGATTCAAGATTTGCGGCTTGCGAGAGCTGACGGCGCGCACAAGATGCTCAGTTTCCTGGTTAAGCTTGACAACACCATTGGCGTACCGATTGTGTTCGTGGGAACTCCGAACGCGCGAAGTGTATTGGCGGGAGAGTTCCGGCGTGCGCGCCGCGCGGCAGGTCAGGGCGATTTACCCTGGGAAAGAATGCAGATAGAGAAGGATAAAGAAAAAGAGAAGGACAGCGAATGGCGGGTGTTTCTGGAAACTCTCTGGAAGTATCAGTATGTCAGCGAAAAGAGCGACCTCACCGATGAACTCAGCGAGGTGATGTATGACGAGTCGCAAGGCATTGCTGATATCGCCATCAAGCTCTACTTCCTCGCCCAGATACGGGCCATTGACCGGAAAAAAGAATTCGTGACGGTGGACATGATCAGAAAAGCTGCCAGGGAGAGACTCCAGTCAGTACAGGAACCTCTACACGCCTTACGCACAGGCAAAAAAACCTTACTACGTAAATACGAAGACCTTCAGCCGATAGACCTGGAAGGAGCAGTGTGGGAAGCACTGAGGAATGTTGGCGCTTCACCTTCACCAGGAGGCGCGCAAGGTTCTTCTCCAGGTCCAAAACCAGCAACCAATGACGGAAAGCGTGCGGACAAGGAGCAAGATGCAACTGCATCAGAGGAAGGAAGCCAGAGCGCCCAACAGCCTTCTGAAGGAGGAGAGGAGCAAAAGAGTAAAGGCCGCATAGTGAAGGTGGAAGGTGGGCTGCTAGAGTTAGCCGCCAAAGGACGTGAACGCGGCGTGACTACCTACGAAGCGCTGAAAAAAGGAGGATTTATTCGTGATGCCAGCGAGTACCTGGTTGAAGCGGCACAGGCATGATCGGCGTATTTCCCGACCCTTATCCCGATGAGATACTTTATAGCATCTGCGCACGGCTGTGTGAACACGCCGGATATTCGAAGCATCGTATCGCGATGCGAGACATCTTTGGATGCGAAGCAATGATCGCATCCGTCGTCTTGCCAAGCCGTCTCGACGATCTCGTAGCTCGCCTTCCGCCTGGAAGCGCATATACAGCGGACTATCTCATCGCAGAACACAGTTTACTTCCATTTTACAGTCCGTTTCTTCCGCCCGAACGACTCAGCCGCCTTCGACAAGATATGGGCGGGCGGAAAGGACCAGCCATTCACATGCGAAGCGGGATCATGGCCAGCAATGTTCCCCTCTCAAATTGGCTGCGCTTCTGTCCCCAATGTGTAGTAGAGGATAGAGATTGTCACGGTGAGTGTTACTGGCACCGGGTGCATCAAGTTTCTGGCGTCGAGATATGCCCGTTTCATGAAGTGTATCTGCAGGATAGTAATGTTCGTGCAAGGAATCAGAAAACGCGGCATGAGTTTGTTTCGGCTGAGCGTTCCGTGCGAGAGACCGAGCGGCAGCAACCGGGCTCACGAAGTCCATATCACCAAACTCTCCTGGATATCGCTTGTGACGCTTACTGGCTCCTGTGCCAGCGCAACCTATCTCAAGATCTTACATTACTTCATCATCGATACAGCAGACTATTGTCTGAGATAGATCTGGCCACGTACCGAGGCAGAGTTGATATAAGCATGTTTTTGCAGAAGTTCAGGAATTGCTACCCCCCTCAACTATTACAGATCCTTCATTGTGAACTCGAGGAACATATTCAGGAATCGTGGCTTCTACGCCTGGTTCGCACTCCCCATAGCGCTCAGCATCCTCTCCATCATCTCCTGCTCATACGATTTCTAGGATACACCGTCGAAGATTTCTTTAGTTTTCCATCTGAGAACAAACCATTTGGCGTCGGCCCCTGGCCATGCCTTAACCCAACCTGTGAACACTACCGCCGGCCGTGTATTAGAGAATGTCGAATAGTACATAGTCAGAATGTCAGAGGGAAACCAATAGGGACATTCGAGTGCATATGTGGCTTTATATACTCACGAACGGGACCAGATACGATAAGGAATAACCAATTTCAGCGAAATAAGATTAAAGCATTTGGTTCCCTATGGGAAACTAGATTGCAGGTATTGTGGGAAGATGCATCAGTCAGCCTACGAGCAATTGCCCGTCAACTTGGAGTTGATCCTCTCACTATAAAGCGCCAGGCTGCTCGAATCGGCTTGCCATTTCCACGCTCGGTGCGAAGGTGCTTTCCACTAAAAATACCTGAGAAACCCTCATTGTCTCTAGCACAGATATCAGAACGAGCCGCACTAGAGACAAACCGGACAACATGGCTGGCCACGATACAAGAGCATCCCGGAGCAGGGGTAAAAATGCTGCGAAGTATGGAGCCAGGCTCGTACACCTGGCTTTATAGGAACGACAAAATGTGGCTTCTTGAGCATACACCGTTATGCGAGAAGCCGAAGACGCAGTCCCACCGCGTAGACTGGGAGAAACGTGACCTGCAGCTTGCAGAGGATGTCGAGGTTGCGGCGCTTCTCATTAAAAATCTTCCTGGACGCCCTGTACACATAACAATTTCTACGATAGGGAGAGAAACTGGCCGGCTGGCGCTCCTCCAACAACATCTCGATAAACTACCAAGAACTGCTGGAGTTCTGAAAGAGTTTGTTGAGACTCGTGAAGCATTCGCTGTGCGACGGCTCTGGTGGGCGGTGACAGTTCTTAGCCAAGAGCAAATTTACCCAGAACGGTGGTTGCTTATCAGAAAAGCTGGGGTAGCACGTCTGAAAGATCAGCTAGAGGTCAAGGATGCAATTGACGCAGCTTTGCAAATTCTACAGCCGAAAGTAAGCATCAATATAGTTGAGTCATGATGAAGTGTAGAACTCCATTAGGATAGAAAAGGAGCCAGCGTACATGATTGGACATTTTCCCGATCCCTTTCCGGATGAAGTTCTTTACAGCGCGTGTGCCCGCTACAGCGACCATGTTCAGTACCCTAATAAAGTAAGCTATTTTCAAGAACTTTTTGGAGATAAAGGAGTTAACGCAGTCGTCGATTTGCCTTGTCGTCTCGGATATTTAGCGAATAATTTACCCAGCTGGCGTATCTATACCCTTGAGGTCCTTATTGACTGCTATACGTTACTGCCATTGTACAGTCCTTTCTTGCCTGAAGAGCGACTCAGCCTTATCCGAGAACAAATGAACACGGGGAGCGGAAAAGCAATTCATAGACGCACGGGAATCACTAGCAGCAGTGTACCTCGACCGCTCTGGCTTCGATATTGCCCAGTGTGTATAGAAACAGATAGAGCGGAACATGGGGAAGCCTATTGGCATCGCTTACATCAAGCGCCGGGAGTTGAAGTCTGTCCTCTCCATGCAACATTTCTCGAGAATAGTACTATACCAATACAGAGCAGTTTCACTTCCAAAGCTTTTGTCTCTGCGGAGCAAACAATAAAAGCTGCTGCTTCGCCACGTCCAGCAGCGAGTTCTCCTTATCATAAAATACTAATGGAAATAGCCCTCGACGTCTCCTATCTTTTAAATCATCCTATCGTTTCACCAGGTACTCACTTTTTTCGTGAACAGTACCTTGCTCTTCTTGCCAGCAGCGGTTTCATGAATGCCAGTGGACTCATCCGTACTATCGAGTTGCTCCAGGCCTTTAAGGACTACTACCCTCAGGAATTACTGGCCTTGCTCCATTGTGAGATTAATCAAACGCAGAATAAGCAGAATAATTGGCTAGCTACTATGCCATACCTTCATCGTAAGTCAAGGCACCCGCTCCGCCATCTTTTACTGATACGCTTTCTGGGGTCTACGGTAGAGGCATTCTTCCATCACCCGTTAGCGAATCCTAAGGAGACAAGCTCAAATAACGTGACCAGCAAACGCGCTTCTGTTGCGGATCCTGTCGCACGTAAAAGATCAGGTTATATCCCCAAGGGTCCTGAGTCATTTAGAAATGGGTCATGGCCTTGTCTGAATCCCACCTGTGAATATTATAGAGAATTGCATATATCTGTCTGCCAGGTGAATGAACGTTCTGAAAAAGGCCGCCCTGTAGGACGATTTACCTGCGATTGTGGTTTTTCTTACAGCCGCACAGGGCCAGATCGCTTGCCTGAGGACGCTTTTCGGAGAGATAAGATCTTATCTTATGGTCATATATGGGAAATTAAGCTGCGCGAGTTATGGACAGATTCATCTGTAAGTCTTAGAAAAATTTCTCGCCAACTTGGAGTGGCTCTGGATACCGTGAATCGCCAAGCAGCTAGATTGGGACTCCCTGTGCCACGTAATTCGCCTTGGCCGAGTAGGACAGGAAAGCCAATAAAGTCTAGAACCAAGCCTTTCACGTGGTATCGAACGCAGTGGTTAACTCTCCTCAATAAGGAGCCTGGATCAGGGCGGCGAAGATTGCCGGGCGTTTATTCATGGCTTCTCCGACATGACCGGGAATGGCTTGTTGCACATCGCCCACTTCATAGACCGTCTGGAAGACCAAAATCACTAACACAGAAGGATCCCGGACGTTCACAAAAGCCACGGCCTAAAAAAGATATAGAGAGTCTGGATGCTCAAATCGCTGTATCAATTAGGATTGTAGCTAGCAAACTTATTAACAATGCGAACTCTCCAGAGAGAATCAGCTTCAGGAAGCTCAGCATTCGTATTCCGCAAGTGAACCAGCTAAAAAAACGATTAGACCGGATGCCGCTAGCAGCACAAGCGCTTCAAGAAGCGATAGAATCACGAGAGGCCTTTGCTGTTCGTCGCATCTGGTGGGTAGTAGAATGGTATCGTCGAGAAAATATCATCCCTACCCGATCTCAACTCATGGTACGAGCAAGCGTATATGGAATTGCCGATAAACCTCAAGTGAAACAATCCATTGATTCTGCTTTGGAAACTCTGAGCCGATCTTCGACGGTTACACCACCAGCTCTGACCCAGCAAGGACTGCAAAGCATCGCAGCAAGCCTAGAAACTGCAATGACTTGATAGGTCTTTTCCTCCCTTTTGACCCTTAAATACACTCCCAGTCCGATGTAGAAGACGCAGATTACCTTACTACAATGATCTTCTTGCTGTGCCGCACTTGCTCAGTAAATGGATAAATGAACACGAAAACATTATATGAATTATCGAAGATATGAAATTGACATCGAATTGGATTGCTTTCTCTGTCATTTAGTACAATTTCACCGTCTTCAAAAAAGCGACAGCGTCGCAATATGAGTTCGGTGAAAGGCCAATCCATGTTTATCAGGGTAGGCCACTTCACTTCTTCGAATTTATGGACAAATTTAGTTGATTGGATAACCTTCTTGATCCTTAGTAAGGGTCCCTCTGTACCAAGCTCTGGTAAGCGTTCTATGATAAGCACAGCACAGGCATGCTTGCTACGCTCAACATATCGACGAATGGCTGCGTGAGCTGAAGCACCGTAGCGTTTAGAGAGAGTCAACGGCGATTTTATTGCCAGTGGTAGATCATGAGCGTCTTGGTCAAAACGGTCAATTTGAAAGAGTACATCCGCTGCAAAGCAATTGGCCTCGCGTTCAAAATGTTCGTGAACATCAGGGGCTAAAGTAGTCTCATCATCGAGGTAAAGATAGGTCTGACGTTGCCAGGGCAGCACTTTGTGACCTGTTTCGTGGAGTTTTATAAAAGTACGTTTCTGGGGAAGCAGTGTAGTATCCAGGTAAATAACATCCTCGCGGAGATCGACCATTCCAATAACCTTCTCCAGAGCTGACTTGAGAATACCAAGAGATCGCGTGAAGAAATCTGTGTGTTTTTCACTCAAAGTGATGTCTTGTGAGACAACCAGATTTGCACAAGTTACAATCTCATCAACAGGAGTTGGAAGTTGGTCACTGATGTTCGCATGCTTAAGTAGCATACGGGCATAACGTGTAACTTCTGGATTTTCATCCGTCATATGAAGCGTTTTCATCCACATACTATTTGTGATTTATCCTTTTCGATCGAGAACGAATAAACTCTAGATATTTCACTAGCTCTTCTTCTTCCTGGGGCGTTAGATCGTCGATGGTAGCTAAAGCTGCCCCGACGAGGCTCCGATTCTTTGCTTGACCTTTTCGTTGACGAGCTATATAGCCTGCCTTCTCCATGAGCTGTTCATATGGTATTTTGTAAAGCTCAGCCAATTTATACAAGAAATTAGGCGATGGCTTCTCAACCTTGCCCGTCTCCAATTGGCTTAGATAAGCGTTTGAGATTCCAGTTAAGCGTTCTACGTCACGCAGCGTCAAATTATGAACTCCACGGATCTGGCGAAGTTCTTCGCCAAGAGTCGATGACTCACCCCGCTTTTGTACTTCTTCAGACTTGGACATTGCCGATCTCCTTGATAATGCTCATGACGAGCAGCAAAATAAGAAGCCGTGAGAAAAATGCTTCCATTTGAATGCTTTGTGCGCTTATAAATGGATTTTATGCTGCTATTCAAAATAGCACCATCTGGTGTCTATAGCAGAGTATATTAGCTGGAACATGTTTAGAATCAGTTAGCGAGATATTAGTCCTCCATTTCAGACTCTGGTTTTTATAATTGTAAATAATAGTATTTCAAGTGTGATCTGATAGAGGTAATTCATTCACTGCGTTTTTCCCTTCTCCCTTACCACCAAGGATTGCCAGTGTATATAGTAGCTCCTGTGGAACTCCCAGATTGACTTGGCTTCCTATCACTATATTATCGTTTCTTTTGCTTGGTATTGCAAGCATCGTATGATGAAAACTAAATGTATCAAGCGATGCTTGACAAATTTAGCAAACGGTATTACAATGAATGTGGTTAGAAACCTAACCACATTAAATAACGGAGGACGATTCATGAGTACACAACCCTCGACACAGGTCGAGACGAGCAAGTTCACCATCGAGGTGAGCTACAATGGCGTCACCAAACCCCAGGAAGTGCAGCCGCATGAAACGGTGCAGGCCGCGCTTGAGCAGGCGCTGAATCTGTTCAATATCCACGATCAGCGCCATCTGATGGCCTTCTACCGCGAAGATGGCTCTGAGGTCATGCCTGAGACGATTTCCCTCCAGGAGGCGCATATCACCCCGGAAACGCACCTGGCCTTGCGACCCAGCCGTGTGAAAGGCGGGGCCTGGTGATTCACATTCCGGCCCATCTCCTTGCCGACACCTTCGCAATCTTTCGAGATTGCGGAGGTGGGCGGCATGAATGTGTGGTCTATTGGCTGAGTCCAACAAACGCACCAGATACTATCGATGAGGTTGTACACCCGCATCACACTGCGGGGTATGGAGGCTATGAAGTTAATGGCCGGTGGCTGACAGACTTTTGGTTTGAACTTGCTCGTCGTCGAAAGAGCGTACACATCCAAGTGCATACCCATCCCCATGAGGCATTTCACTCGGCCACTGACGATCACTGGGCGCTGATCCATACCGTGGGTTTCCTTTCTCTCGTGATCCCGGATTACGCAACCGGTGCGGCCGGGCTAAAGGGTGCTTTTCTTACTGAACGCACTGACCAGGGATGGAGAGAAATCCCTGTTAATGCACGACTGCACATTCTCACAGAGGTGCAACCATGAGTACATACGAGGCATTGAGTAGAACACTGCTGTTGGCGCGCGACCAGGCTCTCATGGGCTTCAATACCCCAACCGATGAGCAATTGATCGAGGCCTTTGAACGGACGAGTGTTCTTCTGGTAGCCGACGAAGCCAACCTGAGTGCGCCCGCTGGTCAACACGCCCTTGTAGCCCTCCTCAATGCGGTGGCGCGTCTTGGTGTCTCGCTCCGAATGGCTATACCTGAAGTGCCTGTCCTCGGTTTCCAGCCCCCAATCCGTGGAAAACAACTACGGGCTGGTCTGCTTGAGCTAGGAAGCGACCTGATTCCGGAATGCGAAGCGCGCCTGGGCGATCCGAGGGAACCTGTGAACCTCGCCTTCATCCTTGGCGATGCCCCCTGGCAGGGCAAGGCCGACCTGGCTATTCGCTTAACTGGCGACAACTGGTTGGGAACGACGGTGCCAGCGAGCGCGCCAGCTAAGAGATGGAAGGGCTCGTTCCCCATTGGCGCACTCATTGCCGCTGGCATAGCAGCACCGGAGGTGTTCAAGCTAGCCCTGCGAGTCTTGGGGCGCAAGTTGCCTTACCCAATGGGCGACGACTTCTTAACGCCGGTGGAAGGCGCTCACATTCGCGTCGCCCCTCCTGATACATCTACCGGCCCGTACGCGTTGGGTTCACTTGATTGCGTGAGCGGAGGAGCCATCATCCACGCCGCTCTGTTTACTTTACTTCGTTTACCTGATACGACTGCGGCTATTCGAGTGATTGAGCCTGAACGGGTCGACCTCACCAATATGAATCGCTATTCATTGGGTCGCCGCTCTGAGTGCGGAATGCAGAAGATTACGGCGCTCCGCACCTGGCGCCGCGAGGGATTCCATATCGATGGCTTCGCAGAAGCTTTCTCTTCGAAGACCCGTGACTTGATTCTGCCGTTTGCCCCTTGTGTACTCGTAGGCGTGGATGACATCCAGGCACGATGGGCTGTGCAGCGCGAGTGGCCCGCCTGGCTCGGGATCGGCGCGACCTCGCATTTTCTCACCGTAACCTCTTCTCATACAGCTGGCCAACCCTGTGCTGGTTGCTTACACCCGTATGACGATCCGGATACCTCGCTGATCCCCACCGTCTCGTTTGTCTCCTATTGGGCCGGGCTTTTGCTAGCCATTAGATTGCTTCGTCATCATCTTGGTCAGAGACAGGATAGTACTGAGCAACGAATTGATTCTTCTCCACTACGACTGGATCAGCCGCGAGCCTACTGGAAAATACCAGTCGCTCTGAGACAAGACTGCCCTGTTAGTTGTTATCTGGGTAGTGGCACTGAACAACAAGAAAGGTTTGGCTAATAGAGAGGATTTGAACTATAGAATACCCAAGCGCTGTAACTACGGCCTACGCTTAACGGATCTTCTGAACTCTTCTCATTCCATAAATATAGACGATCCTATCTATTATCTTCAGCGGTTACTAAACTCATCTATATCTCCTAGCAGGGTTGTATATACTGTTGTTATATAGGATTAAGAGATATAGTAACTTATAACTTCCTTTTCTAAGTCAAAAAGTCGGTGTCTGTAAGAGAGGAGCTGTAACTGTTCTATGCCGGACCAGCCTGCATCACCACGTACTGATAGAGAAGCCATTCAAGAAGCATACTTGAAGGAATATCGAAGTGGAATCCAGTTTTTTCATGCCCGGATGGTGGATTTGCATCTGAATACCTACATTCTTGAGAAGCTGATCGCTTTTCCCCTCAGGCTCTTTCTGGGGCCTGACCTGTTCTTCTTCCGCCAGGTGATCCTAAATACCTTTCAAGCTAGCGTACTCATCATTACAACGTTGGCTAGCGATCAGGGAAGCGATACCTATACTTTGCGAAGATTCCACAATAAACTCTTTCGGCAATGGCTTATCCCTGGGGCACAACCAGTCTTTCAAGAAGCATTTCGCGCTGCTGGTTTTTCTGATGATATCGGAGACCTCCTTGACAGAGCGCAGAGAATGCGTGATCATACTATCGCGCATGTACTGCAGCACGAGGTACAAGCATTGTTCGGTGAGACGACAACCAGTCAGGAATGGCTTGCGCTGAGCGACTTACAGGTCTTACGAGATGCATTGCGCCGATACTTTCAAGCGCTGACAGTTAATGCAACGTACTCCATGTATCCGGCGGGATATTTTGATGATCCATCACAAAGTGGAGGTAGCTCGACCGACCTCAAACGCGTATTGGATGCCATTGTGAGCCGGAATAGCAATATTCTTCGTCGCCCGGAAGAGAATCCGGGTATCTGGCAACAACAAAGACGAACACTCACTTCAGCCCAGTTGCGAACATTCAATGACTATCGCCGAGCGGCCAGGCTTCCGGAAGCTTGATGCAGCGCAGACAACCATTTCATCTGTTACTGTTTAGCGACAGAGAGAAGTGGTGAGGAATGCATATTGCCACTATTCTAACAGGATAGAAATTTTCGTTGTGTTTGGGGACTGCAATGTGAACCTCAATTTCCTCGCGACGATTCTGATATATTGGCTTATTGGCAACATTATGGATGTTTCGTGGTAGTGCAATACAAAAGGCTCACTGTCTCTATAGCGACTCATCTCGTTCGGTCTGTATTTGGACATAAAAAGCAGAAGAGCCCGCTGGTATCTTGCGCAGAACTCGCTCAATAGCTGCATTTAATGCGGAGGGCTTAAAGGGCTTGGTTAGGTACTCGTCAATACTGGAGAGCAACCCAGCCATCTGGTCATCTTCACGGGTCATAGCTCTAAGGATAATCAGCGGTGTGGTAGCGAAACGAGAATCAGCGCGCAAACGACGCACGAATTGATAGCTGTCCATACGAGGCGTCTTCACATCAATGATGATGCAATCAGGGTGGTCAGCATACGCACGCTCCAAACCTTGTACGCTATCATAGGCAACAATAATATCGTGCTCATCCTGCAGATTGATAGCGTACTTGATGAGTTCCACAATAGTCTGGTTATCATCGATAACCAAGACTGTCTTCCTATCTTTTCTGCTCCTCATAGAGCTATCTCTTCTGACATGCCCATCGTCCCGCTCTACTCGTTCACTCGCAGCGTCCACTTGGTCTCCCTTCTGTCCATACACAGCCTTTCGATAAGCGGGGCAAAGGCTCCATGATCGGAGTAGGCAAAGCATGGAGGTGAGAAAGGATATGTTGGTAATGTGCCTGGGTGGCTGAACAGGATGGACAATCTGCCAAGTGCCTTTCAAGGTTAGCACGGTCAGTAGGTGAGAGGTCTTCTGGTCGGAGAGCAAGAAGTTCCGCCCACTCGATGCAAGGTTCATGATTCTTCATCGGTCTCTTCCGTCCTTTCCAAAGTTCGGGTCTATCTGAAGAAGGTGTGTGCGGAGTTGATTCATACCTAGACTGATGTAGGTACTGACAGTACTTTCTTTCAAACCAAGGAATTCAGCAATACGAGTTTTTGGCAAGCCTTGTACATGATACAGAATGAGACAAGCTCGATACTCTGGGGAAATAGCTGTGAGGGCGCATCTCACCAGATCTGCCGCCTCTGCTTGTGCTTCAGGTCCGGCAAGTCGAGTATCTTCAATTCCATCATGCTCCTGGTTAAGAAAGACATAGCATTCATGCTGAATATGTCGCTGATAATCGCGGGCAATATTTCGTGCGATTTGGTGGAGCCATCCCAAGAAAGCCGCAGGATGCTGTAACCGCTCCAACGCTTGCCAGGCCCGGAGGAAAGTTTCCTGGGTGAGCTCACGTCCAACTTCTTCGTTGCCTACCATATCAGGGTTTCAGCCATTTTGAAGGAGGACGCATCAAAAGTGAGAATGAGCAGTCGGGCAAGCATCTCCCCAGGAAGCGCAATGTTCTCCCAAGTGACGCACCTCAAGTGAGATGCATTCGTTTGCATGAGTGGCCCTCAAATGCCTCCTGCAAACGCCTCGGCCAAATTGGGGTATGTGGTCTTGTCTCAGTCTAGTTGCGTTGATGATATACAAGGCGCACTTCCTGCTCCCGAAACCACGTTCTCATTCTTCGCGCGTCCTTGTTTCAAATGGCAGGCTCACTGCTAATGTATGATATAAATACAGATGATAGAGATGGACTAGAATGCAAAGGGCTTTTTGATATTCTAAGCAACCTTGTCTATTCTTTCAGAGGTAAGGATGAAGAGGCTCTACGATCTATATAGATATTGCATGGTTCATATTGTTGTTAAGACCAGTACTGGAGACTATGCAAACGGAGCGGGCTTTCATATTGGAGATGGGTATTTAGTAACTGCTCGTCATGTAGTTGAGAACCAGGTGATAGTGTCTGTTAGTGGATACAGGTACAGCAGTGATGACATCTCCATCAAGAAAATCTTTTATCCTTCTGATCCGCGCGTTGATCTAGCTCTTTTAGCAACCGACTTTTCTCTACAGTATTTTCTGGAAAAAGTTACTATTACTGATACTGGAGGAAACTCTTCGGAAAAAGTTGGCTTGATTCCACTTGGTGGCCATTTAGACGATTGGCTAGGCGATGAGCTAGTACTTTCGAAAGTATTAGTCATGGGTTATCCACCAATTCCATTATCACAAGAACCAGTACTGGTAGCAGTACAAGGAGAAATAAATGCTATTGTAGACAAATATTGTGGTCCTCATCCCCACTTTGTCATTTCATCAATACCAAGAGGTGGATTTAGCGGCGGGCCTGTGATCAGTGAGTATAACTTTCTTCTGGGTATTTTTGTAGAATCTCTTCTGGAAGCAGACCAAACAGTAGAGCTAGGGTTTGCTTCAGTCTTATCCATTGAACCACTATTAGTGCTATTGCAGGAAAATGGGATATATATTCACGAAAATTCTAACATATTGGCAGGGTTTCAGCCAAATGCCGAGGAGGGTGTATGAAGATTGAGAAACTTCTTTTGAGCGACGCTCGTTGTGAATACCCTCTCTCACTTTTGATGCGTCCTCTTTCAAAATGGCTGAAACCCTGCTGGTACGAGCAAGAAGAACAGCGGCGCCTCACCCCCGAACAGCTTTCGCCAATTACTCTGATCGGATACCGCAATTTTCTGCAGCGCACCCAGCAGCGGGCCACGAGTACCGTGAACGGACATATCAGTGCATTGAGGGCTTGGTGCGCCTGGCTGACTGTAGAGCGCTATCTCGAAACGAATCCAGCCAAACGCATCAAGCTGGTCGGGCGTCAAGAGGCGTCGTCGCGAGAGGGGCTATCTCCCACCCAGGTCAACGCCCTCCTGCGCCAGGTGCAGTCTTCTCGCGATGCCGTGCGGAACTACGCCGTCGTGCAGGTTCTCCTGCAGACCGGGATGCGTCTGGATGAGTGTAGTCAACTCACACTTGCAGACATTGAGTTTGGCGAGCGCAGCGGGCGCGCCACTATCCGATCTGGCAAGGGCAATAAGGCTCGCACGGTCCCGCTCAATGCCTCGGCCAGGGCGGCGCTTGCCGAATCCCTCGCGCCTCGTTTTGGCTGCGAGCCGACAGTCAAAGCCGTTGCCGCGGCTTGGCCACGATTGCCGTCGCAGGAGCGATCGGCTCCTCTATGGCGCAGCCAGAAGGGTGGGACCCTCACTACGTCGGCCATGCGCCAGATGCTGGATGTCGTCGTGCGTGGTGCGGCGGCTCGCGGGTTGGTGCCAGCCAACACGAGCGCGCATACATTGCGACATACCTTCGCGCGTAATTACTTAGCTGAGAATCCTGGAGACGTAGTTGGGCTCGCGTCGCTGCTGGGACACACCTCCCTTGATACCACCAGGCTTTATAGTCAACCAACTCTTGAGCATCTCGCAGTGCGTGTGGAGCAACTCGGTCAAAATGCCTATACGGGTTGAGCCATCTTCACCGCAAAGAGGTATGAAAGTCCTATTTCTTGTCGTTCCAGGCCTACCCTTTCAGCATGTCTGCTATGATAATCCAAAGGATAGTAGAGTGCAGGGCGGGGTGAATGTTTCTTATAGAAGCCGCAGTTAGTTCCCCCATCTCATATTGCTCACCTTTTTGTTGGTCTCTTTAGCGAGGCAAACGAGTGCCTACTTTCCTCGTTACACGTTAGCATTTCCGGTTTCATTGGTTTGCCGCTATTGTATAGATAGGGGGAGAGAATGAAGGAGTGGGGCGTTGCAGTCTAATATCGATGAGAAAATCGGGGAAGTCCGGGCGAGCGTACAGGTTCAGCCACTCACACACTGTAACAGCGCGGGAGAGATGTATCAACGTACCGCACCCGTTCACTCGCAGATCGAAGCTGCGCTGACGTTGACTTCCTCTCAACTGGTCGAGCGAGCGCGGATTGCCGACCATCACTCGCCAGATTATTTCCAGGAGGAGTGTTTAGTTTACCTGATCCGTGAGTTTCACAGGAGGGGCGATAGGCGCATCATCAACGCTCTTTCTGAGATTTTGATCCGTCGTTGTAAGAACATGATCTATGGAAGATTGCAGGCGCTTGGCCTACACGCCGTCGATGACGCGTTCAATGATGTCATGCTGGATTTGTTCGCCCCCATCTTGGACCTAGAGAGCGACCGCGGCGATTTTTTGCAGGTACGATTTGGGCTTAGGCTTCAAAGACTGATCATCGATGTGTATAACCAGTATGTCAGAAGGATTAAGAAGGAGGTGGAGAATACTGTCCCGCTTTCGTCCATCGCCGGTTATGAACCGGATGGGGATGACGATGTTCGAAACAGGATCCAGCTTGACGATGTGGTCGATACTTCAATTTCTATGGAGCACCGCACGCTGTATCGCGAAGGGCTGAGGACACTCGAAGAACCCTATCGGACCGCTTTTATTCTGCGTCATTACGAGGGGTGGCAAATCGAAGCAAAGGACCCTTCTCTACCTACTCTCAGCCGATTTTTTAAAACGACACCACGCACCATTCATTCTTGGCTGGCACGGGCAGAGGACATACTAGAACACTGGCGAGGAGAGCAGCATGAATCAGAACAGTGAGCGAGCGTCATTAGATGACGTTTTGAATGCCTACGCTATCTCTGACCCCGGTCCAGGCTATGCGTCGCTTGCGGAATGGATACGCCGGTACCCTTACTATGAGCAGGAACTCACTGCATTTACTGCCGATTGGGCGCTTCTGACCTGGCTTCCTACTCCTGCGAGCAATCAGCGTGTTGACGAAGATGCGCTGGTCATCCGCGGCATGAGTATTGTGCAGAATATTCTGCACGCTCAGGCGTACGCCTCGGAGGAGGCGCTCCCGTTGCAGGGGATTATGCGAGAGGGTGCTCAGCTTGGCCTATCTATCCAGCAGCTAGCGGAGCGCGCCCAGATGAGCCTAGCGCTTGTGAGAAAGCTAGACCTCCGACGGATACGGTTTTCTACTATTCCCAGCCAGGCGATCGAGTCGCTCGCACGCGCCATTCAGTGTGGGAGTTCAGCTGTTGCCGACTACCTTCAGGGCGCACCCGCCCTCCCGCAAGGTGCCAGCTATCGATCAGAACATGCGCCCGCGCTGACAGGGCCGGAGGACTTCTTCGAAGCCGTCCGAAGCGATATGGAAATGTCGCAGGAGCTACGCGAGTACTGGCTCTCGTTTGCATCACCCGACACCCAATAAGGACATAGTTGAAATGGACTACTGGGAGCAAATCAGGAGCCAGGCTATGGCTCAACATGCCACTGTGCGTGCAGCCGCTTCCGGTGAGGTGTCGGCATGGTCGTTACTAGAAGCGGCTGCACGCATCACTGGTATCCAGGCCAAGCCACTACACGCGGGTGACTCGTTGCTCGATGGTGGCGAAGCGGTCCTCGACCGAGAAATCAGCGTCATCTGGTTCAACGCAGATATTGAGCCGGAACTGGCCAGATTTTATATCGCACATGAATATGCTCATTACTGGCTGCACGTTATCTCTACAATTTGTGGACAAACCGATGTCGATGCCCTGACCAGCGAAGTGCCGCTGCCGACCGGCACGCAGCTTATTGAAGGGTACAGTCCAGAGGAGCGGAGAGAACGCGAGGCAAACGTTTACGCGCGCGAGTTTCTCCTCCCGACCTATCTTCTGCGTCAGTGGTACTTGGCCGAAGGGCTCGGGGCGATCGAAATCGCAGCCCGGGTCGGCGTGCTGGAGGCCATGGTCCTGCATCAGTTGGCGCGACTCCTCCTGGTGCCAGCGCTTTGCGCTGGCAATCAGCCTGAAAATGGCGGTGCGCTGATCCTCGACGCGAGCCAGCAGGAAGCTGCGTATGCGGAGCAGGGCCCACTGCTCGTTGAGGCAGGGCCGGGTACCGGGAAGACACGGACGCTGGCTGGGAGAATCGCGTTCCTTTTGAAGCAGGGAGTCAACCCCTCCTCGGTCCTGGCGCTGACCTTCTCGAATAAAGCGGCTGAAGAAATGCGCGCACGGATTGGCCAGGTTGCACCAGAGGCGGCACAACGCATCTGGATGGGGACCTTCCATGCCTTTGGTCTCGAACTGTTGCGCAGGTTCGGCGCGCACCTTGGTCTGCCACCCAGGCCGCAAATCCTTGAGCCGATCGACGCGTTCTTTGCACTGGAGCGCCTGTTGCCCTCCCTCCAACTCGACCACTACCAGAATCACTACGAGCCTACCAGGTACCTGCGCGACCTGTTAGACGCCATCTCGCGCGCCAAGGATGAACTCGTTGGACCCACTGACTACCAGGCGCTTGCTGAGCAGATGCGCGAGAACGCGACGGACGAGAGGGAGCAGGAAGCAGCAGAAAGGGCCCTGGAGGTGGCGCGGGTCTACGCTCGTTACCAGGAATATCTCGAACAACATCACCTGCTCGATTTTGGCGATCTCATTTTTCGATCCGTGATCTTGCTGAGGTCGCACCCGGCCGTCAGGACGTCTATCCGCCAGATTTACACCCACGTGCTGGTCGATGAGTACCAGGACGTGAACCGCGCGAGCGGATTGCTCTTGCGCGAAGTTGCGGGCTCTGGCGAGGGGCTGTGGGTCGTCAGCGATATCCGGCAGGCGATCTACCGCTTTCGCGGCGCTGCTCCAGACAATATGCGTTTGTTCGCCCACGACTTTCCTGGTGCCCAGATGCGATCGCTCAGGCGCAATTATCGCTCGCAGCCTGCGATTGTCGGCGTCTTCACGGCACTTGCATGTCAGATGCAGACAATTGGGGCCGGGGAAACAGCCTTCACTCCCTGGGTAGTAGAGCGCCCTGATAATGACAGAAACGTGGTACAGTTGGTTGCAGAAGACGCCGCTGACGAAGGGGCGGCGATATCCCAGGAGATTGCCCGGTGTTGGGCTGCGGGCATCTCGTACCGTGACCAGGCAGTCCTCTGCCGCTCGCACGCAGCCCTCGCTCGCATTGCCGCCCATTTGGAAGCAGCTGGTGTGCCGGTCCTGTACCTTGGGGACCTGTTCGAACGAGCTGAGATACGCGATCTGCTTGCGCTCCTCTCGCTCGCCAGTGGAGATGGGTTCGGGCTTGTCCGCGTGGCCCGCTTTGCTGAATACCAAATCCCGCTTGCCGATGCGCAGGCGCTGCTCGCCTTAGCCCACGAACACAATGTCCCCTTTCCCCGTGCCCTCACATTGGCTGGGGAAGCCCAATCCCTCACCGAGCAGGGGAAGCGCGGGCTGGCATTACTGGAACAGCACCTCGATGGCATCTGTTACGGCACGAGTGCCTGGAGTATGCTCGCCAGGTACCTGTTCGTGCGCAGCCAGTATCTCCGCCCGCTTTTGTTGGACGCCTCGGTATCGGGACAACAACGGCGGCTGGCCATTTTTCAGTTTCTTCAGTTTGCCCACGAGCAGGGATTGAAAATGCCTGAAGGCGGTAGAAACCCGCAACGCGCGTTCCTTGAGTATGTCAGGTGCCTGGAGATCTTCGGCGAGGACAGGCAGCTTCGGCAGTTTCCAGCGTGGGCCATGCACCGCGACGCTGTCCGGCTTCTCACGATTCACGCCAGTAAAGGACTGGAGTTTGCCGCGGTGTACCTACCCGGCCTGAATCGGGGGACATTTCCGGCGAACCGCCAGTTGCAGCCCTGCCCTCCCCCCGTGGGGATGCTTGCCCGCAGCGAACAGGATGAACACGACGAGGAGGAAGAGTGCCTCTTTTTTGTGGCGCTCTCGCGTGCGCGCGATGTTCTCTACTTGTCGCACACGCGTCGCAATGGTGATCGCAATAGCGCTCCCTCTCGGTTTCTCTCCATAGTAGCAAGCTGCTTGCCGGCTCCAGTGAACCAGGCAGGCGCATCCGCCGAGCGTCACAGAACGATAGATGCTCCTGCAGCAGAATCTCCCCCCAGCGTACTACCAGTATTCGATGTCGAGGCACTCGACCAGTACCTCCGCTGCCCTCGCCAGTACTACTATCAGCACATCCTTGGGCTACGTGGAAGACATATGGATTCGGGCTACGTACAGTTCCACCGTTGTGTCTATGGTGTGTTGTCCTGGCTGCTGGAAGCGCGCGCGCAGGGGCGCCTAATAGTCGCGGAGGACGCCAGCGCGCAGCTGGCCGTGCTGTGGGAGGAGAACGGCCCGCGGGATCACCCATATGAGGCGATGTACTGGGAGCAGGCAGCATTGCTCGTGACACGGGCCGTCCAGCGGGTCACGACGGCAGCACAGCGTATCGCTCAAGATGCCTGTGAAGTTCCGCTGACATATGGTCATGTCCGGTTTACCCCTGATTTAATTGAGTTTACTGAACATGCCGCAGATCCTTCGGTCATTGTTCAGCGGTTGCGTACAGGGCGCTTTAGCTCGAGCGAACGGGAGAAAAATATCTACGCACTTTACCATCGGGGGGCGGAGCAGGCCTTCCCTACGGCAAAGCGCAAGGTACAGGTTATCTCCCTATCCGGTGACAAGGTGGAAGAAGTACTATTGAGTCAGAGGATGGTGTCGACTCGACTGAGCCGATATGACACAGCGATGGGCGGCATCCTGCGTGCGGATTTTCCGGCCCGACCCCAGGAGCGGGAATGCCCGCGCTGTCCCTATTACTTTATCTGCCCGGTTGCCGAAGAAGCATGAGCGATCCCGCGCATACAAATTTCGAAAAACCTGCCCGCAGATTTCCGGTTTTCGGCGGCTGCACCTATTGATGGAATAGAGAGCACTGATGAATTCGTAATCAGCCCTTCAAACACTATCAAGCGCCCAATTAGGCGGAAAGGATACAACATGTCCGAAACCGAGATTTTTGTACAGGGGGAGGGAATCCCCACAATCACGCTGCTGCGCGTGCCTGGCAGTGGCACCGTGCGGGACATCCTCAAGAGTGCGGAATCCGAGGGAGTGCGGTTCGCTGGCGACGAGCATTCCCTGGTCATCCTCGTCGAAGACCAGGAGGCGGAACTGTCACCTGATCTTTCGCTTGAGGAGGCTCATATCGGCCACCGCAGCCGTGTGCATGTCCACCGCTGCCGCCGACTCGAGGTCACCGTCAACTTCAACGCCGCACAGAAAGCCCACGCGTTTCCTCCCTCAGCGACTGTCGAGCGTGTGAAGCGCTGGGCGGTCGGATCAGAGGGCTTTGGCCTGCACGGCATCGACGCGACAGAGCACCTCCTGCAACTCTGTCACTCGACCGCGCGGCCCGACGAGGATACCCACATCGGGTCGCTGGTCGCATTCCCTGACTGCGGATTGTGCTTCGACCTCGTTCCCAAGGTGCGCGTGGAGGGCTAGACATGCTCCCAGATGAGCGTGTTTTTCGCGCGCATATTGAGGCAGGGCCATTCCAGAGCGGAGTGGATCGAGGGCGCTGGTGGCTCCTCTCTATTGCATGGCCTTATGCCTTCATCACAATCAACGCAGCAGTGCGGGAGCATGCCTTGGGCGAGTATGCCTTTCGTTTTGAGTGCAGCAATTACCCACAGACTGCGCCGACCGCGCAGTTGTGGGACGTTGAGCGCGGCATGCCTCTTGAGCTGCAATACTGGCCAGCTGGCCGAGTACGCGTTCCGCTCGCGTTCAATCCTGATTGGAAAAATGGACAGTGCCTTTACCTACCCTGCGACCGGCTCTCAATCGAGGGACACGAGCCATGGCGGGACCAGTACCCTGCCATGATCTGGTCACCAACAAGCAACATTACCTTGTACCTAGGAGTAGTGCATGAGCTTCTCAATTCGAACGACTATACGGGAGCGCGTGGCGCCTGACCATCGCCTGAGCTGTTCTTCCAGGCTGTGGTGTACACTGCTCCGCGAGCTTGCCCGGCGCGGAGGCGGACATCGTGAAAGTGGCGCGTTCCTGTTGGGAAAGCGTCTTGGTGGTCGGCGCGTGATCGATCGCTTCATCTGCTACGATGACCTCGATCCTCATTGCCTGGACAGCGGCATTGTGGTGTTCGACGGAGCAGGGTACGGCCGGCTTTGGCAGCATTGTCGAAAGGCCCAGCTGGAGGTGGTGGCTGACGTGCATACACACGGAGGACCGGCGCAGCAGAGCGCGGCCGATCGCGATCACCCCATGATTGCCATGCCCGGTCACGCCGCGTTGATTGTGCCCGGATTTGCCCAGCGTTCAGTCGGTGCTGGCGAACTGGGAGTGTACGAGTATCTGGGAGACCATCGCTGGCAGAGCTATGATGGAAAGGTCGCCGGCCGCTTCTTTTATATAGGATTGTGGGGGTAATTCATGGAAGAACAAAACCAAAGCGATGCCCTGCATCGCACCATCAAGCTGGCTCTGGATACAGGTGAGGCGTCGAGCGTCGAGGAAGCCATGCGACTGTTCGAGGGATATCGCCTCCTGCTTGAGGTCGGACCCGATGTTGCGTACTCCCCGACGCTGCAGGCAGCCCTTCTTACCGCCGTGAACACTGGCCGACGGTGCTTCCTGGGCGGCGTTCAGGTCGTGGGCAATCTGGACGTCGCCTTGCGCGTTCCGTGGCGTCGCTGCCGCGCACTGCCCGACGCCATCATCGATTTACAGGGGAAGCTCGCCTCGACGGTAGATCCCGCACTGCCGCGCATTGTCTTCGGCGACGTGGGGAGTGCCGCTGGCAGCAGTCCATTTGCCGTGCGGGCCACTTTTGAGGGGTGGGCTGGAGGCGTCATTCCCCTCGAAGAGGCTCACCGGCTTCCCGAGCGGCAAGAATTCACGCCGTCGGGCGTCCTTGCCGGGGCGCTTTCGGTATCGGAGGCTTTCCAGTTCGTCCGCAGGAGCAATGCCCTGGCTGGGCGAAGAGCGATCGGCCTTTCCCTCTGGCGACCGGAGGAGGGGATCTCCTGGCAAGAGAAGTTGGCCTATGGACCCCCACTCGGTATCCTTCCCTCGCGGCTCTGGATAATCGGCCTCGGCCACCTGGGGCAGGCGTACCTCTGGACGTTGGGTCTGCTGCCCTATGCCCGGCCCGAAGAGGCGCAACTCGTCCTGCAGGACTTCGACGCACTCGTACCCGCCAACGACAGTACCTCCTTGCTGACAACGAAGGCCAATCTGGGGGAGAAGAAAACGCGGGCGATGGCCAGCTGGTGCGAAGAGCGCGGGTTTCAAACGACTATTTGCGAGCGCCGCTTTCGGAGCAATTTCCGAGTGGATGACGGTGACCCAGGGGTCGCGTTGTGTGGAATTGATAACGCGCTGGGACGCGCGTCCCTTGAGGACGTTGGGTTCCGACGAGTCATCGAGGCCGGTCTTGGACGGGGAACAGAGGAATACCTGGCCTTTCAGGTCCACACCTTTCCTGCCGGTCGATCGGCGCGTGATCGCTGGGGAGGATTCACTGAAGGAATTGCGGCTGAGACCACACTTCACCTTCCGGCCTATCAATCCCTCGCAGCAGGACTCGACCAATGTGGGCTGACGACACTGGCGGGCCGCTCTGTCGGTGCCTCTTTCGTCGGCGCGGCGACCGCCACCATCGTGATCGCGGAACTCCTGCGCATAGTCATGGGGGAGTATCGCTATGAAGTAATCGATGGAACTCTCCGTTCGCTGAAGCACCGGCAGGCAATACCATATCGGGGGCCGGACGACCCGTTTAACCCGGGATATACAACGATGCTCGCCAGGCGTTGAACGACAATAGTTTCCTGGCTGGCAGCAAGGACTAGAACTGCCTGTGAACTATATTGCCCAAACGGGGTAAATTCTTTCTGAGAAAATAAGACTACTCAACGGGTGAAGGCGTACCCTTCGCAAGCCTGTCGAGTCGAACTGGCTTTCTCTCAGATGAAAGGATCAAGGTATGAAAAATCCATCAAACAGCGCCCTGCTGACCGTCATCGCGTTGGGTCTGCTGGCATATCATGCCTGGGTTATCACCGACGATGTCCGGGCGGTCATTCAGGACCCTAATCAGGCCAATAAACCAGGCGAAGTCCTTAAGCTGGCCTTAGACCTGACCCGCTACCTCAGGTAGGTAAAGGCAGCCGCCGTATGCTTTCTATCCTGCTAGAACTGTTGGCTAGCAGGATAGAAAGCATACGCCCCTGCTATACCTCCTGTGCTGGCTACTTGGCACATCCGTTCGCGAAATCCGTCGTTTTCTACGAACGGATGTGCCAAGTAGCCAGCACAGGCGTGTATAATAAGGCAACAGGATACACTCCTGATGTTCGTTGGATTCGCCTGACGACTTATGGCGAGCAGTTTTATCGAGAGAATTGGGCGCGCTATCGCGAGCTATACCCGGCGATCGCTGCGCCAGATCCTGATGTTTACCAGGTTTGACGAACTGAATAAGAATGAGATAATAAATAACAAAAAAGGTGGATGGCAGTGAACGAACTCCTCAAAACTATCAAATCAAAACTCAAAGACTTTGGATTGGGCATTCTGGATTTCATCGCTCAGATGGAAGAGGCTCATAGGCGACGAATGGAAACCCCAACAGCGTGCCGCGGTTGCCAGGAAATCCATCTATATAAAGACTTACTTCCCACCCTCTCCGCCAATTGGCTAGAAGTGGACGATCGAACTCTTTACTACCAGGTGTGGAAACAGCCCTGGCCAGGAGAAAGAGTTCGCCCTCACAGCTATTGTCCGACCTGCTGGGGGCCTATCCACGAAGAGCACGAAAGAATTCTAGAAGCCACTCAACAGGAACAAAGAAGGCAAGAAAGACTGGCTGCTGGATATCAGCGAGAAGCTAATGCGGTAAAAAGACATAATGAGCGAGCTATTGAGGCTGGATGCGAGGCTACATTGACTATAACTCAATGGCTAAAAACACTGGACCACTATGATTGGCGCTGCGCCTACTGTGGAGATCCATATGAAGAGCTTGAGCATGAAATACCCATTGCTCTCGGTGGCGGCACAACGGCAATAAATTGTATTCCATCGTGTAGATCCTGCAATCGCACAAAAAGTATGAAACATCCTGATGAGATTAGAGAAACATCGCTTTCTCCAGAAGCACATCGGCGCGTTAGGGCAGAGATGGAAGCGCTGCATGGACATGAAATTTCTATCGAACTGCCGCCATTGTCAGCTAACGCGTTAGCTGCAACCGGAAAGCTTTCCACAGAGGAAATCAATGGGCAACGAGAACCTTATGCAGAAAGCTGACGGGCCACCTGCCGACCGAAAAACGCCGGTGCTCCAGGTAGAAATCTAGATTTCTACCATTCACGATTCCCCGACAACAGAGTAGTAACGCACACTCACAAGAGCGCGTTACATCCGAATGCGTGTAAAAGCGCTCCCGATCAAGATGCCTCCAGGATAGTGACACGACACGCGGAAAGCACCCGGCAAAGCGCTCGGAATAGGTGATCAGAACCAAGTCAGCCGCCCGCAAAAAATGAGCAAGCCCCTGTGCTGGCTACTTGGCACATCCATTCGCGAAATCCGTCATTTTCTACGAACGGATGTGCCAAGTAGGATAGGCGGCTGGCGAGGTACCGCTCGCGCGGCCCTTTTCCATCCGCCCTCCTCAGAACCGACCGTACGAGTTTCCAGGTAGTCGGCTCGC
>WNFJ01196824.1_pt1 | contig 46596 bp, 35 predicted proteins | sample 5400461 | NCBI WGS metagenome assembly WNFJ01 (sample SAMN13153349, study PRJNA577476) | soil metagenome | isolation source: 115 cm saprolite on Douglas fir-dominated hillslope | place: USA:California | collected 2013-09-17
CGCTACGCTGACGGCGGCGTGGCAGGACGTGATGGCGCACGGTCTGATCGATGCGACCCTCCCCGCTTGCCGAGCCGACTACTTCCGGTTCGTCACCCGCGGATCGGGGACCGGCCAGCAGCGATGGCTGGGCGACGTCCAGATGAGCTTCACGCTGCTCAACTGGGCCCATCTGTACCAGTGCCTTCGGCGGTGCGTCCCTGACGATCTATACCGGCGTGCCTCGACCGTGGAGCTGGTCGAAGCGCGGCCTCAGAGCACGACGTTGCATCTTCGCCCGGGCGGCTCATTGGACTTCGACCTCGTCGTCTGCGCCGACGGGTATCGCTCGATGGGGCGCAGGCTCATTGACCCCGACGCCACGCCTCGCTACCGGGGGATGGTGCTGTGGCGCGGGCTGCTCGACGAGAGCGACATCGGCGTGGATGCCCTCGACGGCTGCAATGGGCGGCGAGTCGGATACCAGGGGGGGCACGGGGTCGTGTACTACATCCCCGGATCCGAGCAGAGCACCGAACCGGGAAAACGCCTTCTCATGTGGGGCTACTACCTCCAGGTTCCGGAGGGTGCCCTGTCCTCGGTGCTCGTCGACGATCAAGAGCGGCAGCAGTCCAGCTCGGTACCGTTCGGGAAGGTGCATCCGGAGGTCAAGGCGGGCTTCGAGTCTCGCCTCGCGGACCTGTTGCCCTCGTTGCTCTTCGAGCTGGTGCAACAGTGCGGCAACTCGTCGATCCAGGCCGTTTACTCCGTCGCGGCCCGCAGCTACGCCCGCGATCGCGTGTGCCTGGTCGGCGACGCCGGTGCGGTGTTCCCCCCGTTCACGGGTAGCGGCGTCCTCAGGGCGGTGGCCAATGCCACCTCATTGGTGGACGCCCTCGTCGGCGCCTCGACCGTTGATGATGGTCTCCGTCGATGGGGTGAGGCTCAGGTCCAGGTCGCTGCTCAGGTCATGCCGGTGGCTGAACGGATCGAGCGGAGCGCCGTGTTCGACATGCCCGACCTCACCACCATGCCAGCCGCGGCGACCAACGACTGGATTTCCGCAGCCCATCCCGGGCTGGTGGTCTCGCTCCCCGACGTGTGACCGGGAGACGGGAGACGCAAAGTCCTTCACCGCTTCATTCCGGTAGACGGGGTGGCGCAGAACGATTCTTCGAGTGAGCCCGGATGATCAGCGGCGGCCGAGAGGGGGCCGGCGCGCGCTGGCCGGGCCTTCCGAGGCAGAGGCCGAGCGCTGGCGACCCTGCCCTACGTGGCCGCTGCGAAGCGTCCTCGGGCACTCGCGCATAGCTTTCACGCTGGAGACCTGCACGGGTGCCGATGACGCCAGCCGACGCGAGGCAATAGAACGGCTCAGCCGACTTTTCGAGGCGCGTTCAGGATGAGGCGTTGCTGTCATACTGCTGTCTTCAGACCAAAATGCCCGGCTCGTGGCCGGGCGGTAGGTCTCTGACCTGGGTGGGCCTGGGAAGACTTGAACTTCCGACCTCTTCCTTATCAGGGAAGCGCTCTAACCGACTGAGCTACAGGCCCGACCGGCGCCCGGAACGACCATCCATGCCGGGCACGCCGGGCTAGGTTACCGCAAGCCGGGGGTCTCGGGTCAGTCGGTCTCCTTGAGCGTGACCTCGATGCCGCCGGCCAGGTGCGTAACCAGGTTGTAGATGACCGCCCCGACGGTGGCCAGGGCGGTGATCAGGACCACGTTGATGGCGCCGACCAGCATGGTGTAGCCGAGAATCCTGGACGCGGAGAACCACTTGCCGTTGGAGTTGGCCCCGGTGCTGTCCTTGCCGGACGTCACGCTGGTGATCGTGGACTGGATCGAGTGGAAGACGCCGAGCTTGTTCAGGACGTAGTAGAGCGCGGCGACGGCGACGAACAGGACGACCCAGCCGACCAGGGAGACCATGAAGCTGAACTTCATCACCGACCAGGGCTCGATCCTGGACAGCACCAGCTGGGCCCGCCGGGTGGGTGGTGCTGCCCCCTTGGGCAGGGGCCTGGGCGCCCCGCCGAACCGCTCCGCGGGTTGCGTCGGCGGCCTGGATGGGCGGGGGGGGCGGGGGGGCTTCCTTACCTTGGGCCTGGTCAGGGCCGCGAACGGCGCCGTGACCCTGGCCGCCACTGAGGGCATTGGCGCGGGCGGCACCTGGGCCGGGTACGGCGGCGCCTGATGCTGGTACCGCGGGACACCGATCCCCTCGGCGGGCGGCGGGACCTCCGGCCCGGGAGACGCGTAAGCGCTTCCGGGCAGGGGCATGTCCTGCGCGGCCGGACCGTCCGCCAGTATCGGGGCGGCGGCGCCCGCCCGATCGCCCGGGATTGCCTGCCCCGACTCGGGGGCTCCGGAAGCGCCCTCGGCCGATCCGTCGGTGAGCCACATCGCGGGCTCCACGCGCTGATCCACCCCGTCCTCCTCCGGAACGTCGCCTGCCACGAGGTTATCCCCAGATGACGGCTCCCGATCCCCTTCGAGCAGACCGTCATCGATTAGGCCGTCATCAGTGGCAACATCTATATGACGCGGCAAGGACCCACCAAGTTGCGTCTGGCGGCCCGCAGACGTGCCAGAATCCCGCTGCGGCTCGTCATCCCGGAAGCGATCCGTCACCAGTAGTCACCCCCGGTACCCTATACGTCACCGCCGTCAGCCGTCCCGTCACTGTCATCAGCGACGGTGACATCGGCGCCCGCCGCATCGGCGCCCGCATCACCTGCGCCACTGTCACCATTGCCTCCATCATCGCCGACGATGCCGCCGTTGGCCCCGTCAAGTGACTCCTCGTTACGGGCGATGGCGACCAGACTCTGCCCTGAGGCGAGGTTGACCAGCCTGACGCCCATGGTCTGCCTGCCCGACTGCTTGATCTCGGCGGCGGCCGTTCTGATCACCCCGCCGGCCGAGGTGATCGCGAAGACCTCATCCTCCGGACGCACCATCAGCGCGCCGACCAGCTCGCCTCGGGCCTCAACGATCCTGGCGGTCACCACGCCCTGGCCGCCCCGGCCCTGCACCGGGTACTGGTCGGCCGGGGTCCGCTTGGCGTACCCGCCGCCGGTGGCGACGAGCACGTCGGCGCCCTCCTGCACCACGTACATGCCGAGCAGCCGGTCGCCCTCGCCGAACCGCATCCCGATGACGCCGGAGGTGGCCCGCCCCATCGGGCGCAGCGCCTCGTCGGTGGCATGGAACCTGATCGCCTGGGCGTGCTTGCTCACCAGGAGCAGGTCCTCGTCGGCCGACACCAGCCTGGCCGCGATGACCTCGTCGTCCTCGCGCAGGTTGATCGCGATGATGCCGCCGGACCGCGGCGAGTCAAAGTCGGTCAGATGCGACTTCTTGACCAGCCCGTCCGAGGTGGCGAGGACCAGGTACGGGGCGACCGAGTAATCGCTCAGCGCCAGCACCTCGGCGATCCTCTCGTCGGGCTGGAACGCGAGCAGGTTGGCCACGTGCTGACCGCGGGCGTCGCGGGCCGCCTCGGGCAGCTCGTAGGCCTTCGCCCGGTAGACGCGGCCCTTGTTGGTGAAGAACAAGATCCAGTTGTGGGTGGTGGTCACGAAGAAGTGCTCGACGATGTCGTCGGTGCGCAGCTGGGCGCCGCGCACGCCCTTGCCCCCGCGCCGCTGCGCCCGGTACAGGTGGGTCTTGGTGCGCTTGGCGTAGCCGCCGCGGGTGATCGTGACGACCACGTCCTCCTCGGCGATCAGGTCCGCCTCGGACACGTCGCCGTCGTAGGCGATGATCTGCGTGCGCCGGCCGTCGCCGTACTTGGCGACGATCTCGCCGAGCTCGGTGCCGATGATCTGCCGCTGCCGCTCCGGCGAGGCCAGGATCGCCTCGTACTCGGCGATCTGGGCCATCAGCTCGTCGTACTCGTCGACTAGCTGCTGCCGCTCCAGGGCGGCGAGCTTGCGCAGTTGCATGTCCAGGATCGCGCGGGCCTGGATCTCGTCGATCTCCAGCAGGTCCATCAGGCCCTCTTGCGCGACCGCGGCCGACGCGCTGGCCCGGATCAGGGCGATGACCTCGTCGATCCGGTCGATGGCCTTGATCAGCGCGCGCAGGATGTGAGCCCGCTCCTCCGCCTTGCGCAGCAGGTAGCGGGTGCGCCGGACGATGACCTCGATCTGGTGGGTGACCCAGTGCCGGATCAGCTGGTCCAGGCGCAGCGTCCGCGGCACCCCGTCGACCAGCGCCAGCATGTTCGCGCCGAACGTGTCCTGCAGCTGAGTGTGCTTGTACAGGTTGTTCAGTACCACCTTGGCGACCGCGTCGCGCTTCAGCACGATCACCAGCCGCTGGCCGGCCCGGTCGCTGGTCTCGTCCCTGACGTCGGCGATGCCGGTCACCCGGCCGTCCCGGGCCAGCTCGGCGATCTTCAACGCCAGGTTGTCCGGGTTGACCTGGTAGGGCAGTTCGGTGACGACCAGATTGGCGCGGCCCTTGCGGTCCTCCTCGACCTCCACGACCGCGCGCATCGTGATCGAGCCGCGCCCGGTGCGGTAGGCCTCCTGGATGCCGCGGCGGCCGACGATGAGGGCACCGGTACTGCCCGCCGGCCCGCCGGGGAAGTCCGGGCCCTTGATCCGCTCGATCAGCGCCTCGAGCAGGTCAGCATCGGAGGCGTCGAAGTGCTCCAGGTACCACTGGACGCCGGCGGCCACCTCGCGCAGGTTGTGCGGCGGGATCTTGGTCGCCATGCCGACCGCGATCCCCTCCGAGCCGTTGACCAGCAGGTTAGGGAACCGGCTCGGCAGCACCACCGGCTCGGCGGAGCGGCCGTCGTAGTTGGGCCGGAAATCGACGGTCTCCTTGTCGATGTCCCGCAGCATCTCCATGGCCAGCGGGTACAGCCGGCACTCGGTGTACCGCATCGCCGCCGCCGGGTCGTTGCCCGGCGAGCCGAAGTTGCCCTGCCGGCTGCGCCAGCCGGACCAGCGTGTCGTAGATCGCGCTGTCGCCGTGCGGGTGGTAAGTGCCCATCACCTCGCCGACCACCCGGGCGCACTTGGAATAGCCGCGGTCGGGGCGGAACCCTCCGTCGTACATCGCGTAGAGGATGCGGGTGTGCACGGGCTTCAGGCCGTCTCGCACGTCGGGCAGGGCCCGCCCCACGATCACCGACATCGCGTAGTCGATGTAGCTGCGCTGCATCTCGACCTGGATGTCGACGGGCTCGGTGCGGTCGTGCCCCTCGGGCGGGGCGGGGGCGTTCACGTCGGTCACTTGTCGTCTCGCTTCCGTGATCACGGAGGGTCTGACCTGCCTGAGCCGCCGGATCCTCCGTGATCATGGAATCCGGCGCGGCGCCCTCAGATGTCGAGGAACCTGACGTCCTTGGCGTTCCGCTGGATGAACGAGCGCCGTGCCTCCACGTCCTCGCCCATCAGCACGGTGAACAGCTCGTCGGCCTGGGCCGCGTCGTCGACCGTGATCTGCCGCAGCACCCGGCGAGCCGGGTCCATGGTGGTCTCCCACAGCTCGCGGGCGTTCATCTCGCCGAGGCCCTTGAACCGCTGCACGGCGTCCCGCGGCCGGGGGTCCTTGCGCCCCTCGGCGATACCCGCCTCGACCACCGCGTCCCGCTCCTTGTCGGAGTAGGCGTACCCGGGCGCGACTCCCTTGCCGTCCCACTTGATCTTGTAGAGAGGAGGCTGCGCCAGGTAGACGTGACCGGCCTCGATCAGGGGCTTCATGAACCGGAACAGCAGCGTGAGCAGCAAGGTGGTGATGTGCTGGCCGTCGACGTCGGCGTCCGCCATCAGGATGATCTTGTTATAGCGCAGCTTGGAGATGTCGAACTCGTCGTGGATCCCGGTGCCCAGGGCCGTGATCATCGCCTGGACCTCGGTGTTCTTCAGGACCCGGTCGATCCTGGCCTTCTCGACGTTAAGGATCTTGCCGCGGATCGGCAGGATGGCCTGGAACAGCGGATCCCGGCCGCCCTTCGCGGAGCCGCCTGCCGAGTCACCCTCGACCACGTAGATCTCGCAGATCTCCGGGTCGCCGGACTGGCAGTCGGACAGCTTGCCCGGCAGGCCCGCCCCGCTCATGGCGTTCTTCCGGGTCAGGTCCCTGGCCTGGCGGGCGGCGATCCTGGCCCGGGCCGCCTGGGTGGCCTTGATCACGATCGACTTGGCCTCGCCGGGATTGCGCTCGAACCAGTCCCGGAGGTGCTCGTTGCAGACCCGCTGCACGAACGACTTGGCCTCGGTGTTGCCGAGCTTGGTCTTGGTCTGGCCCTCGAACTGCGGCTCGGCGAGCTTGACGTGGATGATCGCGGTGGTTGTCGTCCTTCTCCCGCAGCAGGTTCTGCTCTCGGGCATAACGGTTCACGATCGAGGTGAGCGCCGCCCGGAACCCCTCCTCATGGGTGCCGCCCTCGGCGGTGTTGATCGTGTTGGCGAACGTGTGCACGGACTCCGCGAAGGAGCCGCTCCACTGCATGGCGACCTCAACCGCGATCCCCGGCTCCTCGTCACCGAACTCGATGACCGAGTCGTGCGCCGACTCCTTGGACGCATTGAGATACCGGACGAAATCCGCGATGCCGCCCTCGTAGCGATAGCTGACGACATTCGGCTGGCCATTGACGTGATCCGGCCGCTCGTCGGTCATTGTGATCGCGAGCCCGCGGTTCAGGAACGCCATCTCCTGCAGCCGCCGGGACAGCGTCTCGAACGACCAGACCGTGCTCTCGAAGATGTCCGGGTCCGGCCAGAACGTGACGATCGTGCCGGTCTCGCCGGTTTCCTCGCCGCGCTGCAGCGGGGCGACCGGCTCGCTGACCGCATAGGACTGGCGCCAGACGTACCCGTCCTTGCGGATCTCGACCTCTAGCCGGGACGACAGCGCGTTCACCACAGAGACGCCGACACCGTGCAAGCCACCGGAGACCGCATACGACTGGCCGTCGAACTTGCCACCGGAGTGCAGGGTGGTCAGCACGACCTCGACCGCAGGGCGGTGCTCCACGGGATGCTCGTCGACCGGGATGCCGCGGCCGTTGTCGACCACCCGCACCCCGCCGTCGGCGAGCAGCGTGACCTCGATCCGGTCGGCGAAGCCGGCCAGCGCCTCGTCCACGGCGTTGTCGACAACCTCGTATACCAGGTGATGCAGGCCGCGCTCGCCGGTCGAGCCTATGTACATGCCGGGGCGCTTGCGAACCGCCTCTAGCCCCTCAAGGACCGTGATCGAGCGTGCGTCGTACGACAAAGCGGAATACTCCTCCTGAACAGGACAGCCACGCGGGCACTGCCTCGCGGGGGACATCCCCGTGTCCCCCCTCCGGCTGCGTATCCCATTTTACCTGGGAGTACCGTCAGCAGCTGCCAGTCGCTGCTAGTCAGTGCTAGCCCGGGGGGACGACCCCCCGGAACCCCCCGCGATGCCATCCGCTCGGGCCGGCAGGCCGGCCCTCGCAGTCGTCAACCATAGGTGTCACGCGGGCCGCGGCCGCCGCGCACCCGCCACTCGCCCCGCCGGCGGGCCGGGCCTGCCGCCCCGGCGGGGCCGCGTACCTTCACCCGCTGCACCGCGCCGTCGCCGAGCTCGGCGTTGAGCCTGCGCACGAGCTGGGCCGCCAGGAGCCGCACCTGGGTGGCCCAGGCGGTCGAGTCCGCGGTCACGGTCAGCTCGCCGTCCGCGAGGCCGTCCGGCCGCGTGTGCGCGGCCAGCTCGGGACCGACAATCTGGGCCCATCGCCCGAAGACCGAGCCAGCGGCGGCCGCCTCGTGCCAGCCACGGGCGCCGATCAGGCCCTCGATCGCGGCGTTCAGCGGCTCCGGATCGTCCCGGCGCGCCCGGCGGCCCGGCCTGCGCGGCAGGGTGGGGTCGGCGGGGGCCGTGCGTTCTGGCCTCTGGTCATCAGCGTGCGCAGGACGGTTCCCCTTGGCCAGAGCGTCAGCCTTCGCCCGCGCCAGAGCCTCGCGGGCCAGCCGAAGCCGGTCGGCGCGGTCACGCGCGGGGCCGTCAGGCACGCCAGATCGCCCCGCCCGATACCTCGAATCTCCGGCCGGCCAGCTCGGCGGGCACGTCGGCGGGCACGGCCGCGGTCACCAGGACCTGCTCGGCGCCGGAGACCAGCGCGGCCAGCCGCTCCCGCCGCCCGCTGTCCAGCTCGGCGAAGACGTCATCCAGGATCAGCACCGGGTCCTCGCCGCCGGATCGCAGCAGGTCGTAGGCGGCGAGCCGGAGCGCCAGCGCCAGCGACCACGACTCGCCGTGGCTCGCGTAGCCGCGTGCGGGTAGCTCGCCGACGCGCAGCTCCAGCTCGTCCCGGTGCGGGCCGACCAGGCAGACGCCGCGCTCGAGCTCGGCCCGGCGCACCCGGGCCAGCGCCTGGCGCAGCCCGTCGGCCAGAACCTCGCGGTCGGCCGGCGGCTCGGCGTCCTCGCTCCGCCCGGCCCCCCGGGGGGTTTCCTGCCGTCGGGGCCCCGGCCGCGGGGGTCCGGGGGTGTCCCCCGGAACAGCCCTGTCCCGGGGAGCGCCGTATCCCCCCGGATCGCCGCCGTGTCCTCCCGGGCCAGCGCTACTGGACGCCAGCCGGTAGCTCATCGCGACACCCAGGTCCTCGCCGGACACGGCGGCGTACGCCTTGGCCGCCAGCGGCCGGAGCGCGGCGGTGAGTTCCAGCCTGCCCGCGGTCAGCTCCGCGCCCTTCGCGACCAGGTGCTCGTCCCAGACCTCCAGCGCGCTGGGCCCCGAACCGCCGGGCCCCGAACCACGGGGCCCCGAACCACGGGGCCCCGAACCACGGGCCCCGGCGCCGCTGGCCGCCATGCCCCGGGCCGACTTCAGCAGCGCCGTCCGCTGCCGCAGTACCCGCTCGTAGTCGGCCCTGATCCCGGCGAACCGCGGCCTGGTGGCGATCAGCAGGTCGTCGAGGTAGCGCCGCCGCTGGTCCGGGTCGCCCTTGACCATGGTCAAGTCCTCAGGAGCGAACAGGACGCACCGCAGCGTGCCCAGTGCCTCGCGCGGCCGCGGAAGTGGTACCCGGTTCAGCCGGACCCGGTTCGCCTTGCCCCGGTTGATCTCGATCTCGACCAGGCTGTCGCGTTCTGTCGAGGTCACCGCGGCCCTGAGGATCGCACGCTGCGCTCCGTGCCTGATCAGGGGGGCGTCGGTGGCGACCCGGTGGCTGCCGAAGGTCGCGACGTAAGCCGCCGCCTCCACCAGGTTGGTCTTGCCCTGCCCGTTGGTCAGCCGCGGCATAGCTGCGGAAGTCGGTCAGCGCCAGCCTGGTCAGGTGCACGCCTGCGACATTAGTGCCCTCTGGCCGCAGTCGGTGTCCCCTACCCGCCGAGGCGGATCGGCATGAGCAGGTACCGGTAGTCGGGCTGGCCGTCGGGCGCCGGCTTGCCGGTGATCAGCGCGGGCTTGCCCGGCTCCGTGAACGACATCCTGGCCGTATCCGAGTCGATCGCCGACAGCCCGTCGAGCAGGTACTGCGGGTTGAAGGCGATCGACAGCGGCTCGTCGCCGTCGTATCCCGCCTCGAGCACCTCGACCGCCTGCGCCTCCTCGCCGGTGCCGGCCTCCAGCACCAGCTGCCCGGGGGTGAACGCCAGCCGCACCGCGGTGTTGCGCTCGGCCACGAGGGCGACCCGCTTGACTGCCTCGGCCAGCAGCGCGGTGGACAGCTCGGCCGTCGAGTTGACGTGGTTGGGCAGCAGCGCCTGGTACCGCGGGAACTCGCCGCCGAGCAGCCTCGTCGTCGTGCGCCGCCCGCCGCCCTCGAACCCGATCATCCCGTCGCCGCCGGCCGTGAGGCCGCCATCCGGCCCGCCCTCGCCGGGCAGGGCCAGGGCGATCGACACCTCGGCCCCGGAGGTGAGCGAGCGCGCGGTCTCCGCCAGGGCGCGGGCCGGGACGAGCACGGCGGCGGACAGATCCGGCCGGGCCGGGGTCCACCGCAGTTCGCGAACGGCCAGCCGGTAGCGGTCGGTCGAGATGAGGGTCAGGATGTCACCCTCGATCTCGATCCTGACGCCGGTCAGCGCCGGCAGCGTGTCGTCGCGGCCGGCGGCGGTGGCCGACTGGCTGACGGCCGACGCGAACGCGTCGCTGCCCACCGACCCGGCGGCCTGGGGCATCTCGGGCAGGGCCGGGTACTCCTCCTCGGGCATGGTCAGCAGCGTGAACGTGGCACTGCCGCAGGACAGCACGGCCTTCCCGCCCTCGGACGTGATCTGCACTGGCCGGGCCGGGAGGCTGCGGCTGATCTCGGCGAGCAGTCGGCCCGAGACCAGCACGCTGCCCTCCTCCTCGATGGTCACCGGCACGGTCGCCTGCGCGGACACGTCGTAGTCGAAGCTGGACAGCGTGAGCTCTGCTCCGGCGTGCAGTCGCATTCCGGCCAGCACGGGGACCGTGGGACGGGTGGGAAGCGCGCGGGCCGTCCATGCCACGGCATCGGCCAGGACGTCGCGTTCGACCTGGATCTTCACAGGAAGCGCCTCCTGTTTCTCGGTTAAGCCGCCGAGCTAGTCGAGCGGGTCATTCTCAGGTTAGATGCGGCCAGCGGGCCGGAAGGCGGGAACCTGACGGCGAGAGCCGCGCGGGCGGCAGGGCGCACTCCGGTCGGGCCTGCTTGGGTCTGGTCTTAGCTAAATACAGAGAAGTAGTCGTCATAGGGTCGGTGGATTCTGGGGATATCCGGTGCTGCCGCAGGTCATGGCGGTCGGCGGAATCCACAGCGGCTGTGAGGGCCCCGGGCCCGGTGGCGGCCGCCGTGTGGAAACCCGGGCGCCGGGAGCCGGATGCCAGCCCGTTGCCCCCCGGTCGAGGGGAGTTTTCCTCCGGATGTCCCAGGTCTGTCCACACATTTATCCACAGCCTGTGTGCGCCGATTGTGCCCCGAGGCACTGGTATGCGAGCCTTCACCGGACGTTCACCCGGACAGCGCCTGCTGCTTGATCCGGTTGGTGAGCTCCGTGACCTGGTTGTAGATCGACCGGCGCTCGGCCATCAGCGAGCGGATCTTCTTGTCCGCGTGCATGACGGTCGTGTGGTCGCGGCCGCCGAATTGCTGCCCGATCTTGGGCAGCGAGAGGTCGGTCAGCTCACGGCACAGGTACATGGCGATCTGCCGGGCGGTGACCAGGACCCGGGACCTGGAGGTACCGCACAGGTCGTCGATCGACAGCCCGAAATAGGACGCGGTCTGGCCCATGATCGTCGAGGCCGTGATCTCTGGCGACTGCGCCTCGGGGATGAGGTCCTTCAGCACGAACTCGGCGAGCTGGAGGTCGACCGACTGACGGTTCAGGCTGGCGAACGCGGTGACCCTGATCAGGGCGCCCTCAAGCTCGCGGATGTTGGTGGAGATCCGGCTCGCGATGTACTCGAGCGCATCGGGCGGCGCGTTGAGGTGGTCCTGGACGGCCTTCTTGCGCAGGATGGCGATCCGGGTCTCGAGCTCAGGCGGCTGGACGTCGGTGAGCAGTCCCCACTCAAACCTGCTCCGCAGCCGGTCCTCGAGGGTCACCAGCCGCTTGGGCGCCCGGTCGCTGGAGATGACGATCTGCTTGCTGGCGTTGTGCAGCGTGTTGAAGGTGTGGAAGAACTCCTCCTGGGTTCCTTCCTTGTTCTCCAGGAACTGGATGTCGTCCACCAGCAGCACGTCGACGTCGCGGTAGCGGCGCCGGAAGCCGTCCTGCTTGCCGTCCCTGATCATGTTGATGAAGTCGTTGGTGAACTCTTCCGAGCTGACATAACGTACCTTGACGCCCTGGTAGAGGCTCTGGGCGTAGTGGCCGATGGCGTGCAGCAGGTGAGTCTTGCCCAATCCCGAGTCGCCGTAGATGAACAGCGGGTTATAGGCCTTGGCGGGCGCCTCGGCGACGGCGACGGCGGCCGCATGGGCGAACCTGTTGCTCGACCCGATGACGAACGTCTCGAACGTGTACTTGGGATTCAGCCGGGCCTGGGCCGGGCGTGGCGTGCCGGCCGGCACGCCCGGCGCGAAGCCAGCCGGGGCGGGGCGCCCGCCGGGGAGGTCCGGGCTCCCCGGCCGCACGGCGGGGATTGCGATATGGCCGGCCGGGCCGAGCCCGCTGCCACCCCGAGCGGTCCCGACGAGATCGGCGGGATGGCCCGGAAGGCCGGGGCGGGAGCGGAGGGCGTCATCGCCGAACGGGTCGGTTCCGGCGGTACCGTCGTCGACGATCCGCGCCAGCGGGCCTGTCACGGCGTCGGCGGCGGAGTCCGCGGCCGGCTTGTCGCGCATGCCTGGCAGGCCGTGGAGGCCGGATGGGCGGTGGCTGGCGTCGACCGTGGCGGCGGTGGGGTCGACGGTCACTGCCAGCTGGATGCTGCGGCCAAGCTCCCTGGACAGCGTATTGGTGATCAGCGCGCGCAGCCTGGTCTCCAGCTGCTCCTTGACGAACTCGTTCGGCGTGGCGATCAGCGCCGTGTTCTCCACCAGGCCCAGCGGCCGGGTGAGCTGCAGCCAGGCTCGGTGAGCAGGCTCGATCTGCATCTCGGCCAGCTCGTCCAGGGATCTGGCCCAAACTTCCGCGAGGTCTGTTTCGCTCATCGGCCGTTCACCTCGCGCCCCCAACATATGATCAACAGGTTTTTCCACAGGTTGTGAACGTCGCACGTCGGTGCGCAGCAGCCCCATTCGTCGCCGGAAACTCCGACCTCGGCGATCATCTGAACCCGGATCCCCGCCGCCAGGATCGCTTGTCCACAGCCTAGGGGTCGGGTTCGCTGCTCGTTTGGCAAACGGCAACTGTTACGGAGGGTAGGTAACTGCTCCGGGAGAGCGGCCGGGAGCGGCGGGACGGGGAAGCCCGGAGCGGTTTGACCAGCGGTGCCTGGCCCGCATACCTTTTCTGTTGGCCCGGGCTTCGACTGGGCTCTGTTTACCATGTCCTGAGACCAGCGCGGCGCACTAGAAAGTGCCCGCGTGCCCCTGCCCTGTGTACCTGGAGTCCCAGTGAGCAAGCGTACGTTCCAGCCGAACAACCGCCATCGCGCGAAGACGCACGGGTTCCGGCTGCGCATGCGGACCCGCGCGGGGCGCGCGATACTTTCCGCACGGCGCCGTAAGGGGCGCGCGCGGGTCAGTGTCTGACCTGCTCGCGCGATGACCGCCGATGCTTCCCGCGGCATCGCGGATGCGGCGGCGCAGCGAGTTCACGCTGACGATACGCTGCGGCAGCCGTGCGGGACGGCAGCTGGTCTCCGGGCACCTGCTCCGTCAGGCGGGCCATGATGAGCCGGCCCGGGTCGGGTTCGTGGTGAGCCGTGCGGTGGGAGGTGCCGTGGTGCGCAACAGGGTGCGGCGTCAGCTGCGACATCTGGCCCGCGGGTATCTCGGGTCGCTTCCTGCGGGTAGCCTGTTGGTGGTGCGCGCCAATCCCCGGGCCGCTACCGCACGCCAGGCGGATCTCGCCGCCGAACTCGACCTGGTAATCGGAGCTTTGCTTCGGCGGCAGGGTGGGGCGCAGCGTCCGTGACAAGTCCAGCACAACGAGAGGCGAGGGAGCGGCCGACGGCCGCCGCCCTGGTTCTCGTTGTGCTCCTGAACGGGTACCGGCGCTTTATCAGCCCGCTGCTCGGGCCCCGGTGCCGGTTCTATCCGTCGTGCAGCGCCTACGCGCTGGAGGCGGTGCAGCTGCACGGTGCCCTGCGCGGGTCCTGGCTGGCGGCACGGAGGCTGAGCCGCTGCCATCCGTTCCACGCCGGGGGCCTGGACCCCGTGCCTGTGCCGGGGCAGAAGGCCGGTGCGGCCGAGGCGGCCCCCCCGCCCGCCGCGCCGCGCGGGGCCGGGAGGCAGCAGTGCCCGATCAGATCTCAAGGGAGCTAGCCGGTGGGGATCCTTAACCCGATTTACGACGCCGTCGCGTGGGTGCTCAAGGGGATTTACGGGTTCCTGAGCCCCGTCTTCGGTGCGACCAGCGGGTGGACCTGGGCGCTCTCGATCGTGATCCTCGTGGTCCTGATGCGGCTGGTCATGGTGCCCCTGTTCATCAAGCAGATGCACACGACGCGGGCGATGAGCGCGCTGGCGCCGGAGATGCAGGCGCTGCGCAAGAAGTACAAGAACGACAAGCAGACGCTGCAGCAGGAGACGATGAAGCTCTACCAGCAGGCGGGCGTCAACCCGCTGATGGGGTGCCTTCCCGTCGTCCTGCAGCTGCCGATGTTCTTCGCGCTGTTCAACGTGCTGAGGGCGATCGCCACGTGGAAGCCGGGGCACCCGATTCAGTACGGGCTGACGCACCAGATGGTGGCAAGCGCCCAGCAGGCCAAGATCCTCGGCGCCACCATCGCGGACAAGTTCCTGTTCACGGGAACGCTTCATGTCCCGGTGGAGGCGAAGGCCGTCATCCTGGTGACGGTCCTGATCAGCATGGTCACGACCTACCTGACCGTCCGGCAGAGCATGAAGCGCGGGATGATGCCTGCGGCGACCCCGGACAACCCGATGGGCCAGTCGCAGAAATACATGATGTACATCATGCCCTTCTTCGCGCTGTCCGGCCTGTACTGGCCGTTCGGGCTGGTCCTGTACTGGGTGACCACGAACCTGTGGACGCTGGGGCAGCAGTACGTGCTGCTCCGGAGGTATCCCAGCCCGGCCGCCGCCGGCGCCGCTGCGGCGACCGCGGCTGCACCGGCGATCGCGCCGGGTGCGCCCGGGCGCGCGGTGACCGCCCCGCGCAAGCGCGCGATAGCCAGCCCGGCCGATTCTGCCCAGACGGGAAGCTCGCGGGATCAGGGCAGCTCGAACGGCGCGAGCCGGAGAAACATGAACGGCGGACAGTCCCGGGCCGCCGGGCGCCGGGCGGCCGGGTCCTCGGCGGCCGCCTCAGCGCCGCCGGGCGTGCCGCCGCCGACCAACGGCGGCGGGGTGCTGCGCAGGCTGGGCAAGAGTCGCGCCGAGCCCGAGCCCCAGCCGCCGGAGCCCGAGGTTAAGCTCGTCAGGCAGCAACGGCAGCGGCAGTCACGCAGCAAGCGGTCTGGCAAGCGGTGAGGCGATCCCGCAGCGTCACGGCTCGGCTGCTGTCAGCAGAGGTCAACCCGAATGTAGGAGGCCCGGGTCGTGAGCCAATCGGATAGCGCCGTCACCGAGCCGGAGGTGTCCGGGGCGGACGAGGCCCGGGCCGGGCTCGCGCCAGAGGAGGCAGACGCAGTGGAGGCTGATGCTGGCCCCGCGGCTGGCGAGGGCGTCGCCGGCAACGGCGCGGTGGCTGACGACGCTGGCGTGGAGGCTGATGCCGGCGTGGAGGCCGATGCGGACGAGCCCGCCGAGGTCCTTGATCGGGGTTCGGGCGAGGAGCCCGGCGAGGCGGAGCCCGGGCCGCCGGACATCGCGGATCTGGAGCTCGAGGGCGAGGTCGCCGCGGACTACATTGAGGGCCTGCTCGATGTCGCCGACTTGGACGGGGACATCGACATGGACGTGGAGGGGGACCGGGCCGTGGTCTCCGTGGTCGGCGCGACCCTGGATGAGCTGGTCGGGACGCGGGGAGAGGTGCTCGAGGCACTCCAGGAGCTGACCCGGCTCGCGGTGCACCGGCAGACGGGCGCCCGCACGAGAATCATGATCGATGTCGGCGGATACCGGCTGCGTCGGCGCAGCGAGCTGGCGGAGACTGGCCGGGATGCTGCCGATGAGGTCAAGCGGACGGGCGAGCCGAAGAGGCTGTGGCCGATGAACCCGTTCGAGCGCAAGATCGTCCATGACGCGGTGGCCGCCGCCGGGCTGCGCAGCGAGTCCGAGGGCGAGGAACCGGACCGTCGGGTGGTCGTTCTTCCTGCGGGCTGAATCACCCGGTCCACGATCGGTGGCCTCCGGCCGGCCCCCGGTGGCCGCTGGGCGCGCCCCATCGGCGCCGCCGGAGGCCCGGCCGGTGTTCGGATCGGCTCTGGGCCTGGCCGAGCGCTATGCGGAGCTGCTGGCTGGCCCGGGCGCGGAGCAAGGCCTGATCGGCCCGCGCGAAACCGCCCGCCTGTGGGACAGGCACCTGATGAATTGCGCGGCGGTCGCCGAACTGGTTCCGCATCCGACGGCCGGCCGCTCGGTGATCGACCTCGGGTCGGGCGCCGGGCTGCCGGGGATCGTGCTGGCGATGCTGCTGCCCGACTCGGAGATCGTCCTGCTCGAGCCGATGGCCCGGCGCATCATGTTCCTGGAGGAGTGCGTGCGGATGCTGGACCTCCGCAACGTGGTGGTCTACCGGGGTCGGGCCGAGGACGTCGCCGGGCAGCTGGTCGCGGATGTGGTCACCGCCCGGGCGGTCGCTCCCCTGGCGCGGCTGGCCAGCCTGGCGCTGGCACTGGTCCGGCCCGGCGGCCTCGTTCTGGCCATGAAGGGAGCCGGCGCAGAGCAGGAAATCGCGCGGGCGCGGCCCGTGCTGCAGAGGCTAGGTGCGCGGGACGTGACGGTCGTGCAAGCTGGGAGCGGTAAGGTCAGTCCGCCGCCGACAGTCGTCCGGTTCACCGCCCCTCCCGGCGGGGATTCCGGCGATGGGGTCCGGGGGTATCCGCCGGAGGGGCAGAGTGTCTCTCCGGGCCAGCAGGCGGGCCGTCGGCGCGAGGGATAACCCGTAGACGTAACGGACGGCATGGACGCCGGGAGGAGATTTCGATGACGGCCGCCGCTCACGGCCTGGGATGGCCGGGCCAGCCGGGCGAGGAAGGCGCTGCATCCAGCGCTGAAGGTCCGTCGAGGGCCGAGCCGACCGGACCGACCGGACCGACCGGACTGGATCCCGCGTTCGCGGCGGGCTCGTGGCCGTCGGCCGATAGCGGCGAGCCAGGCGATGTCGCGGCCGAGGACCCCGATGGCCTCGGGTGGCCGGCCGCGTCGGCGCCCGTGCCCGGCATGGAGTCTGCGCGGCCGGGTGGCCTGGATCCGGAGGTGGCGGGCTGGCCCGGCGCCGACCTGGGCCGGGGCGATGGTGAGACCGACGTGGTGATACCCGTCGTCGTGGAGCCGGTCTCAGATACGCCGATCGCCAGCGCGGCCCGCGCGGCCCTGGCAGCGCGATCTGGCAGCCCGGCCTGGCCGCGCCCGAGGGCGTGCAGGATCATTACCATCGCGAACCAGAAGGGCGGCGTGGGGAAGACGACGACCGCGGTCAACCTCGCGGCGAGCCTGTCGCTGCACGGGTCCCGGGTGCTCGTCATCGACCTGGACCCGCAGGGCAACGCCTCGACAGCTCTTGATGTCGATCACCACTCGGGCATCGTCTCCATCTACAACGTCCTCGTGGACGGGCAGCCGCTAGCGGGCGTGGTCCGGCCGGCGGCGGGCATCCCGGAGCTGTATTGCGCTCCGGCGACGATTGATCTCGCAGGAGCGGAGATCGAGCTGGTCCCGCTCGTGGCCCGGGAGTCGCGTCTGGTCCGGGCTCTGGCCGGGTTCGACTCCTCCGGGCTGGACTACATCTTCATCGACTGCCCTCCGTCACTCGGGCTGCTGACGGTGAACGCTCTCGTGGCCGCGCCGGAGGTGCTGATACCGATCCAGTGCGAGTACTACGCGCTCGAGGGGCTCGAGCAGCTGCTGCGCACGGTGGACCTGGTCAGGAGCCACCTCAATCCGGGGCTCACGGTCTCGACCATCCTGCTGACGATGTTTGACGCGCGCACGCGGCTGGCATCGCAGGTGGCCGAGGAGGTCCGGGGGCACTTCGGCGAGATCGTCCTGACGTCGATCATCCCGCGCAGTGTCCGGGTGTCCGAGGCTCCGAGCTACGGCCAGTCCGTGATGACCTACGATCCCGGATCCTCGGGGGCGCAGGCCTACCTGGAGGCGGCCAGGGAGATGGCTCACCGCAGCGCCGCGCTGGCCTGAACCGAACCCGGGCGGGTGCGGTCCCAAAGGTGCTGCCCGGCTTCGACCGCATCAAATGCTAGTTTGAATCATTTCCTCTGTCTGGGTATTCAATTCCAGTTCGCGGTCCAGGACGCGCCGAGCCTTACCGGATGGGTTCGGCTTTGAGTTCATCAGCTGGCAGGATGGCTCCAGCGGCGGCCGCGGCGGCCGCGGCGGCTGGACGGCTCACTTCTTGGGGAGCCGACGGCTGGGAGACTTGAGCGGAACGGGCGGGCGTCTACGGGCGCCAGGCGTGAGCGGATAGCGAGGAGAGGCAATGCCTCAGCAGAAGCGCGGACTGGGCAAGGGACTCGGGGCGCTCATTCCGACGGTGTCCTCGACCGCGGCGGTGGATTCAGGTCAGCCGTATGGCGTTTCCGGAGAAGGCCAGCAGGGGAGCTTCGGTGCCTATTTCGACGAGATACCGGTCGGCGCTATAACGCCCAATCCGCGCCAGCCACGGCAGGTGTTCGACGAGGACACGCTTGAGGAGCTCGCGGCCTCGATCGGGGCGGTGGGTCTCCTGCAGCCCGTCGTCGTCCGCAAGGTCATGCCCGGGCACTACGAGATCGTCATGGGCGAGCGGCGGTGGCGAGCCTGCGAGCGGGCTGGCCTGTCGCAGATCCCGGCCATCGTGCGGGAGACGCCAGACGATGACATGCTCAGGAACGCGCTGATCGAGAACCTGCACCGAGAGCAGCTGAACCCGCTCGAGGAGGCCGCCGCCTACCAGCAGCTTCTCGAAGACTTCTCGGCCACGCACGAGGAGCTGGCCCGCAAGGTAGGCAGGTCCCGGCCGCACATCTCGAACACCATCCGGCTGCTCGGCCTGCCGGCCGGTGTTCAGAAGCGAGTAGCCGCGGGCGTCCTGAGCGCCGGGCACGCGAAGGCCCTGCTGGGCGTGGAGGACCTGGAAGCGCAGGAGCGCCTGGCCCATCGGATCGTGGCCGAGGGGCTATCGGTGCGGGCGGTAGAAGAGATCGTCGCCCTCGGCGCGCAGGAAGCGAAGGCACCACGGCAGGCTCAGGCGAGGCCGAAGCCCGTGGCTCCCGCACTGAAGGACCTGGCGGACCGGCTCTCGGACGCCTTCGAGACCCGGGTCAAGGTCGAGCTCGGCCAGCGCAAGGGGAAGATCGTCGTCGAGTTCGCCTCGCTGGACGACCTGGAGCGCATCGTCAAGACGATGACCCCTGGCTTGGTGCAGCCGCGGGGCGCACAGCCCCGATCCGCGTGAGCGAAACGCTGCGGGCCTGCTTCTGCGGAGCTGGTTCCACGGGGAACCTTACGGTGAAACACCCTGAGCCAGGCGCGTTACGCCGATCCTTCACTGTCGGTAACGGGTGAGCAGTCGGGTGTAGCTGACAAACTGCGGCGTGACCTAACCAGACGTGACGCATATGAGTCCCGCATCCGACAGAACCTCTCGAAGCTGTGCTCGTCGATGTCGGGGGATAGCACGCTCTCAAGCAATGGCAGGAGGCAGTCCCGAAGGTAGGCTCCACGCGCCATCCATTGGTAGTAGTGCCGACCGTCGTGATGATACGGCCCGTAGACCTTTCCCCCGGGAAAGGTCCGCTCCAGCCACCGGAAGATCGCTTCATGTCGGACATGCATCCGCAGCGTTACCTGAGGCTGGCGACCGTCTCCGCCGAAGTGCCCTTCGCCGATCAGCAGCCCGGCCAGAAGGCCGAGGTTAAAGTCGTCAGGCGCCGAGCGTTCGCAGTGGTCCACGTGACAGCTCCCCAAATCGCACAGATCGAGGGCAGGGCTCGCAGTGAGACTACGCGCTGCGCCAGACAGTCTTCAGGGTCATGGTCACGGCGGCCATCTCGTCGAGGCGTGCAGTGTGCTCCCGGCTCGCTCGCCTCCGGGCGCATTTGAGGCGCTGTCTTCCCTCACCGCTCGTTCCTCGCTCCTCAGTCCAGACGGCGCCGCGCCCTCCGGGTCGCTCGCGGTGTTTCACCGTAAGGTTCCCCGTGGAACCAAGCTGCTCAGGTGGTGAGGGCGCCGGCGACGGCGCAGATCCCGGAGAAGAACGCGTCGACGTCGTCCTCGGTGGTGTCAAAGGCAGCCATCCACCGGACGACGTGGTCTCGCGCGTCCCAGACGCTGAAGTTCCAGTCGCGCTGAAGCGGCTCGATGAGCGCGGGATCCAGGACCGCGAAGACGCCGTTCGACTCGACCGGCTGATGCAGCCGCACGCCCGGAACGCCGCTGACGCCGTCCGCGAGCCGCCGCGCCATCGCGTTGGCGTGCTGGGCATTGCGCAGCCAGAGCTGGTCCTCGAGCAGCGCGCTGAACTGTGCCGCCAGGTAGCGCATCTTCGATGCGAGCTGCATCTGCTGCTTGCGCTGGAAGGCAGCCGCGGCGGCGAGCGAGGCGTTCATCACGATCAGCGCCTCGGCGCCCACGGCCCCGTTCTTCGTCCCGCCGAAGCTCAGCACGTCGGCGCTGGCGGCCAGGTCGGCCAGCGAGCAGCCCAGGAACGCCGCCGCATTGGCCAGGCGCGCGCCGTCCACGTAGACGAGCAGCCCGCTGGCGCGGCAGAACTCCCCCAGCCGCCGCAGCTCCCCCAGCGTGTAGCAGGTACCCACCTCGGTCACCTGCGTGATGGCCACGGCCCGCGGCTGGGCCCGGTGTTCGTCTCCGCGCCCGCCCAGGCGGCTCGCCACGAGTTCCGGCGTCAGCTTGCCGTCCGGCGCGGGAACCGGCAGCAGTTTGCAACCCACGATCCGCTCGGCGGCCCCGCACTCGTCCACGTTAAGGTGGGCGCCTTCGGCGCAGATGACGGCCTCGTACGGGCGCAGCATGAGGCTGATGCCGAGAACGTTGGCCGCTGTTCCGTTGAAGACGAGGAAGACGTCGCTGGCGCCGAACAGCTCGGCAAGCTGCGCGGTCACTCGCGCGGTCCAGGGATCATCGCCGTAGGCCGTGGCATCGCCCTGGTTCGCCTCGCCGAGCGCGTGCAGGACAGCCGGATGGATGCCCGCGTGGTTGTCGCTGCCGAAGCTCTTGCGCGCGGGCGCCGGTGAGGGTGTGATTGTCCGCGAAGCTTGCCTCGCGGCGGGGGGCTGAAGGGGGGTCGTCTCCCCTGGGGCTGGCTCTGTCACTCGCCGAGCCGACCCGATGAGTCGCGACAGCACCTCCGGCCGCTTGCACAATGGGTACGATATGGGGGAAGCGGGCAGGAGGAGCAGGGGAGTACGTCCGCCCCTCTGGCCGGCATCAGAGCAGCTGTCACGAACTCAGGGGTGCCAGGGTGTCGCGCCGCCTCGCTAGCATCACGCTCGACAATATCGGCGACCTCCCGTCCAGGTGCCGCCGCTGCGTCTTCTGGGAACTGGATCCGGTGGGCTACGCCAGGGCGCACGAGGAGGGCGATCCGAGACTCGAGAAGGAGTCCTGGGTCTCCTCGGTCCTGCTGGAATGGGGAAGCTGCGGGAAGATCGTCTATGTCGACGGCGCTGCCGCGGGTTACGTGCTGTACTCGCCTCCGCAGTACGTCCCGCGGTCCGTCGCCTTCCCGACGAGCCCGGTGAGCGCCGATGCCGTCCTGCTCATGACCGCGCACATCCTCGACGAGTTCGCGGGCGGAGGCCTGGGCCGGATGCTCGTGCAGGGCGTGGCCAAGGACATGACCCGGCGGAGCGTGAAGGCAATCGAGGCGTTCGGCGACCTGAGATGGAGCGGGCCATCCTGCATGGTTCCTGCCGACTACCTGCTTGCTGTCGGGTTCAAGACCGTCCGCCATCACGCCCGCTATCCGCGGCTGCGGCTTGAGCTCAAGACGGCCATGTCCTGGCGGGAGGACGTCGAGGTGGCGCTGGAGCGCCTGCTCGGCTCGATGACCCCGGAACGAGCGTTGCGCCTCGCGTAGGGCACGCGCGCCCCCAAGGCTGGACGGCCAGATTCCCGAACGCGGCGCTAGCGCGCGGCCGGACAGACGATCGGAGGGGCCGGAGCCCAATCAAAACCAATTTCGACTTGTGCCCCCTGGCCTGGTCATCAGCCCGGCAATCCTGGTCCTGCCGCTTCCATGGATGCGCGGCCAGGCGCGGGGTGGTGAGGCGTAGCGGCGACAGGGTCGCCAGCCGCCTGGCGCGGCTGCGGGTCCACCTGGGCCCGCAGCCGGGCGCGATCAGTCAGATGAAGTCGGCGAGCTCGCGGAGCAGGGCCGACTTCGGCCGGGCGCCGACGATCTCCTTGACGACCTCACCGCCCTTGAACACGCTCAGCGTCGGGATGTTCAGGATCCCGTACCGCTGGGAGGTCACGGGATTCTCGTCGACGTTCAGCTTGACCACGTCGATCTTGTCGGCGTGCTCGCTGGCGATCTGCTCGAGAACCGGCGCGACCTGACGGCACGGGCCGCACCACTCCGCCCAGTAGTCCACGACGACAGGCTTGTCGCTCTTCAGGACGTCGGCCTCAAAGGTCGCGTCGGTTACGGTCTTGGTTGCGCCCACGGTTACGGACTTCCTTCCGTTCCTCATTGATTGGTTGTGAGATCTGATCTTCTGGCTGGAGCATGGCTGGCTGCGGCATATCGCCGGTTCGCTCGTGGAGCAGGCTGCCGACGACAAGTTCTGGCTCAGGATTCGTGGTCCGCCAGCCATCTCTCCGCGTCCAGCGCCGCCGCGCAGCCGGTGCCGGCGGCGGTGACCGCCTGCCGGTAGGTCCGGTCCACCACGTCGCCCGCCGCGAACACGCCCTCGATGCCGGTCCGGGTGCTCGGCTGCTCGACGAGCAGGTACCCCTCCGGGTCGGTGGCGAGCTTCCCGGCGAACAGCTCGCTGCGCGGGTCATGGCCGATCGCGACGAAGACGCCGGTCACGGCCAGCGTGCTCTCCGCACCGGTCCTGACGTTGCGGATCCGCACGCCGCTGACCCGATCCTCGCCGACCACCTCGACCACCTCGCTGTCCCAGGCGAAGCGGATCTTCGGGTTGGCGAACGCGCGGTCCTGCATGATCTTCGACGCGCGCAGCGACTCGCGCCGGTGAATCACGGTCACCGAGCGCGCAAAGCGGGTCAGGAACGTAGCCTCCTCCATCGCCGAGTCGCCACCGCCCACGACCGCGATGTCGCAATCCCGGAAGAAGAAGCCGTCACAGGTCGCGCACCAGGAGACACCGTGTCCGGCCAGCATGTCCTCCCCGGGCACGCCGAGCTCGCGGTAGCCGGACCCGGTGGCGATGATCACGGTCTTGGTCAGGTACGCGTCGCCGCCTACCTTGATGACCTTGGGGCTCGCGGTCAGGTCGACCTCGGTGACGTCCTCCGCGACCAGCTCGGCACCGAACCGCTCGGCCTGCTTGCGGATCGCGTCCATCAGGTCAGGGCCGAGCACTCCGTCGGGGAAGCCAGGGTAGTTCTCGACGTCCGTGGTCTTCATCAGCGCGCCGCCGGATGTCACCGAGCCCTCGAAGACCAGCGGGTGCAGCCGCGCCCGCGCCGCATACAGCGCCGCGGTGTAGCCGGCCGGCCCGGAACCGATGACGATGACATCCCGAACGTCGGTCACTTGAGGCGTTGCCCTTCTGTGAATGATGCAGCGTCGTAAACAGATCCAGGGGCCCGAAGATTCCCGCATGGGCGAGCGGGAGACAACCGCGGCTCAGCCCTCCCGGGGTTAGCCCGCGGGAGCCACCGTCACCTGGGCCAGCACGTCACTACGCGATCCCGAGCACCCGGTCCCGACCACCCATACCTGCTCCGGGCTGGCTGCCGACACCTCGGTGACGATCACCGTTGCGGGTGCGCCCTGGTAACGGGCAACGTCAACGAGCAGCACAAGCTCACCCGCCGCGATCCGGTTGACGCACCCCTCCAGGGTGGAGAGAGGGAGGCTCCCGACGGTCGCCGGCTGCCGGGCCGGCCCCGCAGCCGGGCTGCGCCCGCCGCTCGGCGACCCAGTCATGGCCGGGCCGTACCGGGTGAGCTCGCGGCTGACCTGACTCCTGAGATTCGCCGCAGTGAAGTCCGTGGAGGTCGTGATCGGGGTAACGCTGTCCTCATGCCTGTCGTGCTGGTACCGCAGGTTCGGCGCGGCGGCAGGCACGCTGGCTGAAGAGCTCCCGCTGCTGGCTCTGTGGCCTTGTGCTGTCCTAGGCGCGGCCGCCCCGGAGGGCGACGCCTCCTGGGACGACGACGAGCCTCCGACGTGCTGAGCGATCTCGTAGGCGCCGCCTGCGACGACCACGGCGGCCGCGGCCGCGGCCATAGCGCGGAGCGCAACCGGGGAGGCGAGCCCGGGCAGGCGCCGTCGACCCCGCCCGGGCCGCTCGTGCCGCGGCGTCCGCCCGCCCGGTGCCGGCTCGCGCACCCCCGGTCCGGCGATCCCCGCCGGCTCAGCCCCGGCCCGTTCTGCCCCGGTGCGTTCTGCCCCGGTGCGTTCTGCTTCGGTCCTGGTGCCCCCCGCCGGGGTTTCGGCGGCCCCCGCCGTCAGCGCTACCCGCCTGGCCGCCTCGGTGGCCAGCGCGGTCTGGATCCTGGCCGCGAGATGCTCGGGTATCGGCGGCGGCTGCGCGCCGGCGAGAAGTGTCGTGACGCCCGCGAGATCCTCGTTCAGATCGCTGCAGCGCGCACATCCACCCAGGTGAGCGCGGATCCGAGCATTCCGGCGCGGGCTCAGGTCTCCCTGGCGGAACCTGGCCAGGGTCTCAGCGCCGATGTGACGCGTCATCACGGGTCATCACCCCCTTCCCGCGCAGGTAGGACGTCTCCGGCCGGCGATCGGTTCCCCGGCGCAGGCTCCGGGACATCGCCGGCGGTTCCGGGCCATGGGGTCCGGGGTGTCCCCGGCAAAGTGGAGTGTCCCCCCGGGCCAGCAGGGTCGCGCGGGCGGGGGGCGGTTCCCCGGCGCAGGTGCGCCAGCCGCGGCAGCAGCCGGGCACGTCCCCTGGAGCAGCGGCTCTTCACCGTGCCTTGCGACACTCCGAGGATGTCGGCGGCGTCCGCCACCGGGTAGCCCAGCATGTCCACGAGGACGAGCGCCGCCTGCTGGTCCGGCGGCAGCGTGCGCAACGCCGACATCACGTCGAGCGAGGTGTCGCTGGCCGCGGACGGGTCGGGCGTGGCCTGACCGACGGCGAGATGGTCCAGGACGCGCTCGTCCGTTCCGTCGGCCATCGGCCGCGCGGCCCTGCGCCGCAGCCGGTCGAGGCAGGCGTTGACGACGATGCGGTGCAGCCATGTGGTGACGGCCGAGTCGCCGCGGAAGCTCCCGGCCCGCCGGAACGCCGAGATCATCGCGTCCTGCAGGGCGTCGGCGGCCTCCTCGGAGTCTGACAGGGTGCGGATAGCCACCGCCCAGAGCCGATCGCGGTGGCGCAGGAACAGCTGCCCGAACGCGTCCGGGTCACCAGCCACGTGCCGCCGGACCAGCTCGGCGTCGGACGGCTCCGGGCCGGCCCGCCCAGCTCCGGTGCCGCCCGCCTCGCGCTGCTCCGTGGCCGTCCTCCCGTCGTGCCTGCCCGGCGCCAGGGTTCAGCTCGACCCGTTAACCACCACGTTGAAGATCTCCGCCTGGTACTTGTTGGCATGACCGGTCCACGGCGGCAGCTTGGTGAACCAGATCAGCACGTACCGGCCGGTGGCCGTGCTGTTGACCGAGAACGTCACGGTGTCGCTCACGTTGGTCCGGCTGGCCAACGTCGTCATGGCATCGGCCGTGGCCTGGCCCACCGGGTCCGGGTCAATGCCCGGTGGGCCCTGGGCGTTGCTGTTACCGATCTTGAGTTCGACGTTGGCGCCGGGAGTTGACCCGAACGTGACCTGCACCGAGCTCAGCCTGACCGGATGGCCCATGTCGAGGATCAGGCCGGATCCGCTCTTGAGGCCGCCGAAGTACGGGCTGCCCTTGTACCAGCTCGTGACCCAGGGGGTCGAGGGGTTGCCGTCGATCGCCAGGCGCGCGTCCTGGCCGTTCTCGTCGAACCCCGCGGCGTTCACCGGATTGAGCACCACCGCCCGCGTGCCGGTCTGTCGGGCCCCAGGAGGGTGGCTAGCGGAGCCGCGCGAGGCGTGGCCGCCGCCGCGCAGCGAGTGATAGGCGGCCCACCCGAGTCCGGCCGCCACGACTACGGCCAGGACCGCGATGACGAGGGCTCGTGACGTGCCCGGCCGCGGGTCCGGCGTCGATCTGCGTGCCCCGGAACGGCCGCGCGGGCGCTGGCCGTCGGGTGACCAGTAGTCGGGCTCCCGGCCGTCCGGTGTCCGGTACTCGGGCGCGCGCTCGTCCGGTGACCGGTACTCCGCCGTGCGGCGGGGTCGCGGCCCCTGCCGGTGCGTGTCGGCTCGCGAGCGCGGCGACGGGGGCAACTGAGGTATCGGCACCGGCGGGAGGGCAGCCAAGAGCGCTGCGGAGAGCTGGGCCGGCGTGGTCAGCGCGACGCCGTCGTCCCGGTTCCGCAGCAGCAGGACCTGGCAGGTGATCTCGTCGAGCACGGCAGGCACGCCCGCCCGGACCTGCCGGGGACTGCAGGGAAGCCCGTCCGCGACCGGCGCCGGCGGCAGGGTGGGGGAGTCAGCGCCGGGCCAGTGCCCGGTCAGCGCCGCGTAGAGGAGCATTCCCAGCCTGCGGGTATCGGCGAGCGCCGGGTCCTCCGCGGTGGCGCCGGTCAGCGCTGCGTTGATGCCGAGACCCGTGATCTTAACGCCGCCCCCGAGGGTCCAGCGCAGGGAATCCGGAGCCAGGCACAGGTGGGCGAGGCCGGCCGCGTGCGCCACCGAGATCGCCGCGGCCGCCTCGGCGATGATCCGCGCGCCGCGCGCCGCGTCGGGCGGGCCAGCCGCGAGCATGTCATCGAGGGAGTCCCCGGAGGCCCACTCCATAACGATGTAGGCGTGATCCCAGTCGTCCTCGACGTCGAATACCTGCGCGAACCGAGAGTCGTTGAGTCGGCTGGCCGCGCGTGCGGCGGTCACCACCTCGTGAAGTCGCGGGAAGCCCGGGGCGAACGTGAGCACGGTGACCGGTCGGGCCAGCGTCTCGTCGATGGCCTTCCAGGCAGCCCAGCCAGCAGCTGCGGCGACCCGGTCCTCTAGCCGGTACCGGCCGCCGAGCCGCGTTCCCGGCTCAGATGTAAACGTACTCACATGCCTGCGACGAGCGGAGCGGCTCCCGCGCCTCCCTCCTGGCCCCGTAGGTGACGAACCGGATGAGACAAGACCATCATGCTGTACAACATGCTAGGCCGCGGACCGCCCCCCGGCAGTCCCCGCGCAACCTACCATTGCAAACCGTTACCACCAAGAAACACTGGCCTCTGCTCCCGGAGCTTGCTCCGGGGCGGGGGGTTGAAGGGGGGTCGTCCCCCCTAGGGCAGGCACTCCCGGAGCTTGCCCGGGGGCGGGGGTTTCGCGGGGGGTTCCAGGGGGTTGCCCCCTGGACTAGCACTGTCCCCCGGGCCAGCTCAGCGCAGCCTCGCGCGGACGGTGCTGGTCAGGTCGGTGAGCTCGCGGACGCCGAAGGCCTTGGCGAACAGGACATAGAGCAGCATCGCCCCGCTGCCGCCGACCGCCACGGTGAGGAGGGCGGCGATCCGTCCGCCCGGGATGACGGCGCCTATCATGACCGACACGCCAATGGCGAAGATCACGCCCGGGATCGCCGACGCGTGCATCCGCACCAGGCTGGCGCGGATCGCGTAGCCATCGAGGCCCCCGGTGCGCCTGCCGAGCACCCGCCACGCCACCGCGGTCCCGGCCACGCTCGCGATCCCGAAACCAGCGCCCAGGCCCGCGACGACATGCCCCGGCGGCAGGATGGCCAGCGCGATGAGGTTGGCCGTGATGTTGATCGCCATCGTGACCAGGCCGATGAGCGCGGGCGTGCGACTATCGTGCATCGCGTAGAAGACCCGCAGCAGCAACTGGAACAGCGTGAACGGGAGCAGGCCCAGCGAGAACACCGCGAAGATCTCGCCGAGGTAGCGGGCGCTGGCCGCCGACGTGCTGCCGTACCCGAACACCCCCTCGGCGAGCGGCGCCCCGAGCACGGCCAGGGTCAGCGCGGCGGGCACCACGACGACCGAGGCGAGCCGCGTGGCGGTGGAGAAGTCGGCCGAGACGAGCCGGTACCTGCCCTCGGACGCGTGCGCGCTCATCCTGGGCAGCATGGCGGTGATCACCGAGATGCCGACGATCGCGTAGGGCAGCTGGAAGAGCATGTACGCATTGCTGTAGGCGGCGAACCCGGCGCCCGCAGCCTGCTGGGACACCCGGGCGCCCGCCGAGTTGGCGACCCGCGTGGTGACCAGGAACGCGATCTGCGTGGTGATCACGTAGCCGAACATCCAGCTGCTCATCCGGCCGATCTCGGAGACCTCGGCGTGCCGGAAGTCGTACCGGGGGCGCCAGCGGAACCTGACCTTGCGCAGCGAGGGGATCAGCGCGACGGTCTGCAAGACGATGCCGAGCGTGGTGCCGATGCCCAGCAGCTGGACCTCGCCCGTCGAGATGCTCGCCGGGGTCTGGTTCAGGCCGGCGGTCGCGATGAACGCCAGGCCGACCAGGATCACGACCAGATTGTTGATGACCGGCGTCAGCATCGGCGCCGCGAAGCTACCGCGCGCGTTCAGGATGGCCCCGGCCAGCGAGCTGACCCCGTAGAAGAAGATCTGCGGGATGAAGAAGTAGGCGAAGATCACCGTCAGGTGGTACGTCTCGGCGTCACCGCCGATGTTGCCCGCGTACACGCTGGCGATCGGCACGGCGGCGGCCGTAGCGACCACGGTGATGGCACCGAGGGCCAGCACGCCGAGCGTGAAGATGCGCTGGTCGTAGGCCTCGCCGCGGTCGCGGTCCCGCTTGGCCGCGTTGACGAGCAGCGGCACCACGACGCTGCTGAGGATGCCGCCGAGGGCGAGGTTGTAGACGATGTTGGGCAGCGTGTTGGCGACGTTGTAGGCGTTGCCGAGATCGTGGGTGCCGATCGCGTAGATCAGGATGGCGGAGCGCACGAAGCCGGTGACCCGCGAGGCGAGGGTGCCCACCGCCATGGCCCCGCTGGAGCGCAGCAGGCTGGAACTTGCCGGACCAGGGGCGTCGCCGGCCCTGCTGGGGTCGCCGGGCGCGCTGGGGTCGGCGGCGCGGCCGGGGTCGGCCGCGCGGCCGGGGTCGGCGATCGCGCCGCCGCCGCGGCCGGCTCCGGTGGCGGTGCCGGCTCCGGTAGCGGCCCAGCCGGTCCCGGCATCCCGGGCGGACTTCGCGTTCTGGATGGTGCGCGCGATCCTGGCGTTCAGGGCGGCTCCCGCCGTCCGCTCGTCATCTCGGGCGGTATCGGCGGCGTGGCGCGGCCGGGTCCGGCCCGGGCTCCGCCGCCCGGGCTCCGGCCGCGCGCGGTCCGGATCGAGGCCGTAGTCGGCCTCCGCGGCAGGAATGCCGTCGCCTGGATGCGAGCCCGTGCGTGGACCAAGGTCGCCGTCAGCGGCGGTCGGTCCAGCCCGGCGCCCAGGCGTAGTCATCTGTCTCCTCCGCTTCCGGTAGATCGGGGGCCGCTAGCGTGGCCGGGTGGTGAATGGGCCCGTGGTTGACCGGCCCGTGGTTGACCGGCCCGTGGTTGACCGGCCCGTGGTTGACCGGTCAGACACGACGGTATCGGTTTCGCCCGGCTCATCACGCCAATCGGGCTGGTCCGCGGACGCGTCGTGCGGTGCACGACTCGCATCCGCCGGTACCGGCGCAGCCTCGCGCGGCCCGCGGGACGCTTGTGCCTGACCGGCGCCGGCCGCGGAGTCGCGCCCTCTCCGGCCACGACGCCGGAATGCCCTGGCGCCTGAGGTGATCATGAATGCCCCCAGCACGGCGACGATGATCACGAACGCCAGGGTGCCGTAGTGCGTGGCCTGGATGGTCGTGCTGGCGCGCGCACCGGGGATCGGAGTGCCTTCGGGCGTGCGCAGGCTGAGCGTGAGCGTGGTCGAGCCGACCGAGGTGGCCGTCACGCTCAGCTTGATGAGCACCTGCTCCCCGGCCGGAACTGTCATCACACCGGGCTGCCTCCGGACCGTGACCCCACCTCCGGGGTCTGCCTGCAGCCGGACGTTGACGTCATAGCCCAGCCGGTTGGAGATGGACACGGGCACCGTGCCGGTCCTGCCGGTCAGCTGCTCCCGCGGGGTGACGAAGATCTTCAGCCTGGCCTCCTGGCTGGCCAGGTACCCGGACACCTGCTGCGCCAGAGCCCGCTGCCCAGCCTGACCGCCGCCGCGCCACGCGGAGGACTCGATGGCGAACATCGCGCGGTCAAGGCCGGGGGGCGGGGTCGACTGGACGTTGCTCAGCAGCCGTACCTGCTGATCCAGCTGGCGCACCTGATCCACCAGAGATCGTCCCAGCTGGGCACCGCTGACCCTTCTCTGGAGGGCCTGCCGGCTGACCTGCCCCGTCGGATGTCCGGCGGCCGCCAGCTGGCCCAGGCTGACCGGCCGCAGCCACGGAGCGCTGACCGTCTCCGCGAGCAGGTCCCCCGCCAGGCCAGCGGGGGGATCCCAGCGGCGAGGCGGAGCGACGACGATCGACCGGGCCAGGTTAGGCCGCTCCGCGGCGATCATCGCGGTCTCGGCCAGGTAACGCTGCTGGACGGAGAATTTCGTCGCCTGCGAGTCGGACGCGGAGTTGGCCAATCCGATGACCGACGTGATCCTGTCGTCCGAGAGCAGGACCTTCATGCCGGAACCCGTGCCGTCCGGCGCGGTCGCCTGCGCGCTGGGCGTGTAATTCCGCTGCGGCGACGGTGGCATCGCCGTGCTGTCGAGCACGACCGTGGTGATGCCGTAGCTCGCGGCGAGGCTGACCAGGTCCGCGTGGTTGAGGCTCCCGTTGGCGGGCCACGCGATCCCGTTCGGGCTGGCGGGGGTCCCCGCCGCCGGGGCGCTGAGGCTGCTGCCCAGGGCCTGGCCGGCGACCAGGCGGCCAGCCTTGAACGCCTGATCCAGGTCGGCGTTCAGGTTGTACCGGAGCAAGGCCGCGAGGTCAGCGTCGCCGTACGGCGTCACGAACACCTGCTGCGCGGCAGTCGCCGACTTGAGCTGCGCGAGCCAGGCTTTCGCCGCCCGGCTCGCGGGCTCTGGGGCGGGCTGTGGCGAGCCCTCGCGCAAGCTGCGGCAGCCCGCGACGCCCCCGGCGTGGTACGGCTTGGTCATGGTGGCCGCGTTGGCGAGCAGGGCCGGGTCGATCGCCCACGTCAGATGCGCGCTAGCGGAGTACTGGTGGCCGGCCTCCAGCAACCCGGATAGCCGGCCGCCCTGGCCGAAGCTGGCCGCCAGGCCATTGTTCAGTAGCCCGGCGCACATCGCCTGGCGGGGCTGGTCGATCAGCGGCCAGATCCACGCCACGTCCTGCCGCTGGGGGTCCAGGCCCTGCTTGCCGGGCCAGAACGGCAGGAAGGTGCGGCTCACGGCGAGCTGGGTCTGGTTGGCGCTGTCGGCCTCGGCGGCGAGCGGGTAGACGCCGAAGCCGGTCATCGGCAGCTGGCTGCCGGGCAGCGTGACCGACCAGCCGGCCGTGGCCCGCGGCGCGAGCGGCTTCGTCAGGGCCGTGACCGCGCCGGACATGGGCGAGTCCGCGAAGGGATCCGTGCCGTCCGCGTAATGCTGCAGCTGCGTCCTGTTGTCGAACGCGCCGCCCGACGAGCGGAGCTGGACCGACAGGCCCGTCATCGTGTCGCCCGAGATATTCGTCAGGGTCCCGGAAACGGTCACGGGCTGGCCCGGCGTGGCGTAGTCGGGGCTGACCGAGGTGATGGCCAGGAGGACCGGCACCGCCCCGCCGGCCTGCCGCGTCCCTGCCACGCTGGCCGCCGCGCCGCTCAGGTTCAGACTGGAGAGGGCCAGAGCCCACGGGGCCAGAACGGCCAGGGTCACGACGCGCCGGGCCGGACCGCGCCGGGCCAGGCCGGAAGCGCGGATGGCCGCGGCGGTGGTCCTGGTCAGCAGCGGGCGGAGCATGTCGGAAATGCTATTGCGGCCGGCCGGCTGGGGTGAGCGAGGTTGGGCGGAGTCGCCTGCATCGGCTCCCTTGGCGCTCTGTCTTCCGCTCGCCGCCGGGGCGCCTTTGTGGCACTGCCTTCCCTCGTCGCTCGTCCCTCGCTCCTCAGTCCAGGCAGCGCCGCGCCCGTCGGCTCGTCCGCCGGGTTTCCCAAATCTTACGCTCAGCACCTACCCTCAATGCCCGTGCTGGATTCCTCGTCACTGGACTCACCAGAGCTGGGCCCGAAGCAGCGAAAGGCGGTGGCCGGCATGCTTTCCGAGATGTCCCCGGCCGCCGGCGAGCTGGGCGCCCGGTTCGCCAGCCAAGGCCACGAGCTCGCGCTCGTCGGCGGTCCGGTCAGGGATTTCTTCCTGGGTCGCCCGCGCGGTGACCTGGACCTGGCCACCGACGCTACGCCCGCCCGCGTGCTGGAGATCGTCAGCGGCTGGGCGGACGCGGTGTGGACGATCGGCATCAAATTCGGCACGGTCGGGATGCGCAAGGGCCGCGAGGTCCTCGAGATCACGACTTACCGGAGTGAGCAGTACGCGCGGAAGTCACGCAAGCCTGAGGTCCAATACGGCCAATCGCTCACCGATGACCTGTCCCGTCGCGACTTCACCGTTAACGCGATGGCGGCGCGGCTGCCGGGGTACGAGCTCGTGGACCCGTTCTCCGGGTTGCGCGACGTGAAAGGGAAGGTGCTCCGCACACCGGGCCGGCCGGAGGACTCACTCGGCGACGATCCGCTGCGGATCATGCGGGCCGCCAGGTTCGCGGCGCAGCTGGGCTTCACCGTGGCCCCCGAGCTGCGCGCGGCCATGACCGAGCTGGCGCCGCGGCTGGCCATCGTGTCGGCCGAGCGGATTTCCGCCGAGCTGTCCAAGCTCATGCTGGCGCCGCTGGCCGGGGGACCGCGGCGCGGCATCGCGCTGCTCGTGGACACCGGCGTGGCCGGCCAGGTGCTGCCCGAGGTCCCCAAGCTGCGCCTCGAGCGAGATGAGCACTACCGGCACAAGGATGTGTACCTCCATTCGCTGACCGTCCTGGACCAGGCCATCGACCTCGAACCCCGGTATGACCTGGAACCGGACCTCGTGCTGCGGCTCGCCGCGCTGCTCCACGACATAGGGAAGCCGAAGACCCGAACCCGGCTGTCCGGCGGCAGGGTGGCGTTTCACCATCATGAGGTCGTCGGCGCCAAGCTGGCCCGGGCCCGGCTGACCGCCCTGCGCTTCCCGAAGGACGTGGCGGCCGATGTGGCCCGCCTGGTCGAGCTGCACCTGCGGTTTCACGGCTACGGCACCGGCGAGTGGACGGACTCAGCGGTGCGTCGCTACGTCAGGGACGCGGGCCCGCTGCTGACCCGGCTGCACGCGCTGACCCGGGCGGACTGCACGACCCGGAACGCCGCTAAGGCGCAGCGGCTGGCCCGCGCCTACGACAGCCTGGAGGAGAGGATCGCCGCGCTGGCCGAGCGCGAGGAGCTGGCGAGCATCAGGCCGGACCTGGGCGGCAACGAGATCATGGCGATCCTCGGCATCAAGCCGGGACCGCTGGTCGGCAAGGCGTACGCGTACCTGCTGGAGCTGCGCCTGGAGCACGGCCCGCTGGGACCGGAGCGGGCCACTCATGAGCTGCTGGCCTGGGCCGTGGACGGGGGACTCGACGTCCCGGGCTCGCCGCCCGCCGCAGGCTGACGGCTGATGATCCAGTAGCCCGCGGCCGCGACCGCGTACCCGACGGCCACCAGGGCGATGATCGGCGGCGACTTGCCGCTGTGCGGCATGAAGACGGCGCTCAGGTCGGCCCCGGCCACGTACGTGACGTTGAACATCACGTCGTAGAAGGCGAACAGCCGCCCGCGATAGGCGTCGTCCGCCTCCTCCTGCAGGATCGTGGTCGCGCAGATGGCCACGCCCTGCCGGGCCAGGTACAGGCAGAAGCCGATGGCCAGGAACGCGATCTGGTCAAAGGTCTCGCCCAGCGCGCCGGTCACCACCGCGCCGAGCGCAAGCAGCAGCGTGACGCAGGTCGGCTTGGACAGCCGCCTGGCGGCCGGCGGGATCACCAGTGCGGCGCAGCCGTAGCCGACCGCCGAGACCGCGGCCAGCACCGCGTAGTGACCCTCGGCCACAGAGGCGCTGGACGGGTAGAAGTAGTTCCGGTATAGCAGGATGGACATGAGGGACAAGATCCCGAACAGGAAGCTGCCGGCGCCGGTGGCGCCGAGCGCGCTGGCCGGGCCGCGGCGCCTGAGGAGATAACGCGCGCCCGCGGCCAGGTCGGCCACGACCGAGGCGAGCTCGCTGAGCAACCGCCCGGGCGGTGCTCCCGGCTCGAGGTTCGGGCCGAGCAGATCCCGGCGCATGGTCATGGCGACCAGGCTGGCGGTCGCGTAGCAGCCGCCGGCGACCAGCAGGGTGATGGCGGCGCCGCGCTCGGTGTCACCGGTGGCCGCGTTCAGGCCGAGGGCAACGATGCCCCCGATCGCGGCCATCATGCCGCCCGCGGTCGGTGACACCGAGTTGGCCATCACCAGCTTGTCGTCGTCGACCACATGCGGCAGCGCCGCCGACAGCGAGGCCAGGAAGAACCGGTTCACGCCCAGCACCAGCAGGACCGCGATGTAGAGCGGCGGGCCGCTGCCGCCCGAGGCCATGATCGCCGCGGTCAGCGCCACGAAGACGGAACGGAACAGGGCCGACAGGGCCAGGATCTGGCGCCGTGACCACCGGTCGATGAATACGCCCGCGAACGGGCCGATCAGCGAGTACGGCAGGTACACGACGGTGAAGGCCGCCGCTCCCTTCGCCGGGCTCGTGAACGTGGTCGCGTTGAAGAATACGTACGTGCCGACCCCGGCGGTGAAGACGCCGTCGCCGGTCTGCGAGATCAGCCGGGTCGACAGCAGCCGCCGGAAGTCTCGCCCGGCCAGCACGACCCGCAGATCCGAGACGAAGGCCGACCGGGTTATCCAGCTCATCACTGCGCCATCAGCTCATCCAGCCGGCACCCTGTCCCGGCCGCAGCCAAGCCCGGTGCGGCGACCCGCCTGGAGAGGCACCCACCCAGCCTACGGTGCCGCCGGGCCAGCCGCAGGTCTGGCTTGCTGGACCGAGGGATGGCCACAGCGGGCCATCATGGCGGGCCGCTCGGCTCAGCGGTCAACCTCACCGCGGATGAACTTGTCCACCAGGTCGCGGGCGACGTCGTCGCCGTACTGCTCTGGCGGCGACTTCATGAAGTACGACGCGGCGGAGAGAATCGGGCCGCCGATCCCGCGGTCACGGGCGATCTTGGCGGCCCGGACGGCGTCGATGATCACGCCGGCCGAGTTCGGCGAGTCCCAGACCTCGAGCCGGTACTCCAGGTTCAGCGGAACGTCGCCGAACGCCTTCCCTTCGAGCCGGACGAACGCCAGCTTCCGGTCGTCAAGCCAGGGCACATGATCGGACGGGCCGATGTGCACGGCCGCGCGTTCCATCTCGTGCGGGATCTGTGAGGTGACCGACTGCGTCTTGGAGATCTTCTTCGACTGGAGCCTGCTGCGCTCCAGCATGTTCATGAAGTCCATGTTGCCGCCGACGTTGAGCTGGTAGGTGCGGAGCAGTTCCACCCCTCGGTCCTCGAACAGCTTCGCCAGCACGCGGTGCGTGATGGTCGCTCCCACCTGCGACTTGATGTCATCCCCGATGATCGGAACGCCGGCCTCCGCGAACTTGCGCGCCCACTGCGGGTCCGAGGCGATGAACACCGGGAGGGCGTTGACGAACGCCACGCCCGCGTCGATGGCCGCCTGCGCGTAGTGGCGGTCGGCCTCCTCCGAGCCCACGGGGAGGTAGGACACCAGCACGTCGGCCCCGGAATCCCGGAGCACCTGCGCGACGTCGACCGGTCGCTCGTCTGACTCGGTGATGACCTGCAGGTAGTACTCGCCCAGCCCGTCCAGGGTGGGCCCGCGCTGAACCGTCACACCCGTGGGAGGCACGTCGCAGATCTTGATGGTGTTGTTCTCGCTCGCGACGATGGCCTCGGCGATGTCCCGCCCGACCTTCTTGGCGTCCACGTCGAACGCGGCCACGAATTCCACGTCCCGCACGTGATACGGGCCGAACTGCACATGCATCAGGCCCGGCACCCGGCTGCCCGGGTCGGCATCCTTGTAGTACTCCACGCCCTGGACGAGGGAACTGGCGCAGTTCCCGACTCCGACGATGGCTACCCGTACCGAACCCATTCGGATTACTCCTTATCTCCCGCCCTGCGGCACTAGCGAGTGTCGGCCTCAGCCGGCCGTGCCGCCTCGGCCGCTTTCCATGTGATCTCCGGCGCGCCGTCCGGGCTCCGGGCCCGACTGCCGCTCCGAGGCGATTAGTTCATTGAGCCAGCGGACTTCCCGTTCGACCGACTCCAGTCCGTGCCGCTGCAGTTCAAGCGTGTAGCTGTCCAGCCGCTCCCGGGTCCTGGACATTGCCCCGCGGAAGCCATCCAGGCGCTCTTCAAGCCTGCTGCGCCTGCCCTCGAGGATCCGCATCCTGACGTCCGCGCGCGTCAGGCCGAAGAACGCGAAGTGGACGCCGAACCCGTCGTCCTCCCAGGCCGCCGGGCCCGCCTGGCCCAGCAGGTTCTGCAGCCGCTCCTTGCCCTCGGCGGTCAGCCGGTACACGATCTTCGACCTGCGGCCGGCCAGCGGCTTGGCCGGCGCCGCCGGGACCTCCTCGGCGATCAGGCCCTGGCGGAGCAGTTCCTTCAGGCACGGGTACAAAGACCCGTACCCGAACGCGCGGAACGCGCCGAGTACCGAGTTGAGCCGCTTGCGCAGCTCGTAACCGTGCATCGGGGTCTCATGCAGCAACCCGAGCACGGCCAGCTCGAGCACGCCCGATCGCTGATTGCTCATGCCGTGTTTCCCGCTCGCCTACGGGGCGCTCGCCTACGGGGCGCCTCGAGGCACCGTCTTCCCTCGTCGCTCGTCCCTCGCTCCTCAGTCCAGACGGCGCCGCGCCCCTCCAGCTCGTTCACTGGCCCGTCCCTCCCTCGGCTGCGCTGTGATCTAGCATCCACACCAGGACGCTTATGAGCGCGGTGTCTCGGATCGATGTATCGAGCCGATACATCGCAAAGATATGCGCTCCGTGATCGCGGCGCAAGTCCGCCTGGCCGGTCCTGGCCTCTGCTAGCCCCGGGGGCCGACCCCCGGAGCCCTCCGCTGCCATCCGCCGGGCCGGCCAGCCGGCCGTCGTGGCAGGCCCAATTGGGCCGAGCGCCCGACCAGGGCTCCGCGTAAGCGCGGTTCCGTCGTAACCTGTCGGGCATGAGGCGATCGATCGTGGACTACGGGCTCGCGCGGCGGGCCACGCTCGCCTCCGTGTTCTCCGGGCGCACCACGGTCACCGACGTCTGCGACGCTCATCCGTACCTGCTCCGCGCCGCCAAGTTCCACGGGGAGCCAACCGACACGGCCTGTCCTATCTGCAGAAAGGCCAAGCTCACGCACGTTACGTATGTCTACGGCGATGAGCTCGGTCGCTACGAGGGGCGGGTGAAGCAGGCCCCAGAGTTGGCCGAAATGGCCGCGGAATACGCGGAGTTCCAGGTCTACGTGGTCGAGGTCTGTCAGAGTTGTGCCTGGAACCACCTCGCGTCGTCCTATGTTCTCGGCACAGGCGAACCGCAGACCCGGCGCAGTCGGCGCGTCCGTGCCGGTGACTGAGGCAGGTCGCAGATTCAGGTCGACTTCTGCGACGAGGCGGGACGGCCAGGGTGTGACTCGCGATAAGTGCCGGGACGGCAGGTGCCACCGGGTACCTTGAAGGCTCGGCGGGACCGCTGCGCGTGACCCCTATCCCCCGACCAGCGAGGATGCGTGAGTAACCCAGATACCCCGGGGCCATACCGGCCGGAGCCGGACTGGCACGAGCCGGCCGGTGGCAGTCGGCGTGGCAGTCGGAGCAGCCTAGGCCGCGAGGACCCGTACGGCCGCGATGGCGGTTATGGCGGACCCGGCGGCAACGGGCGCCCGAACGGGTATCGGGCCGGCAATGGCCGTCCGGCAGGTTACGACCGTCCGGCTGGCAACGGCGCTCCCGACGGATACAGCCGCCGCGATGGGTACGGCCCCGACGACGGCTACGGGCCGGGCAGCCGCCGGGCAGCCGGCCGCGGCCCGGGCAGCCGCGGCCCTGACGGCGCCGACGGCCGGGACCTCGCAGGCTCGGAAGATCCCCGCGGCGGGCCGTATGGCCGGCGTCGGCCCGGCCGCGGCACGCGCGGCCGAGGTGCTCAGATCGGCAGCGACCTCAGGTCAAGGCTCGGCCTCGGGAATGGCGCACGGGATGCGGGCGGCGCGCGCGCCAGCAACGGCGCCGGGAACCGGAACGGCCAGGACTGGCTGGACGGCGAGGGACGGCGGCCCGGCCCGGACCCGGGGTCTCGGCTGGGCTTTTCGCAGCGGGGCACGCGGGCGGCCACGCAGCTGAGGGCGAGGCTCGGGCTGCGCGGCGGGCCGGACCCGGCATCCCGGCCGGCATGGGGTGGCGCCGGCGGTTACGGCGCCGGCGCGAATGGCTCCAGGGGCGGCGGCGGTTACAACGGCGCCTCCGATGGCTATGGCAGCGGTTACGGCGGCGGCAGCAGCGCCGATACCGCCGGCTATCGCGGTCCCGGCGGCACGCGCAGGGCCACGGCCCTTCGAGAGCTGGGGACCGGCCGCTCTCCGGACGGCGGCGGCCCCGGTGACGGCTGGGACGGCGGGCCGCGCCCGCGCCGCAAGGGCGACTGGTGGCGGCACTGGACCTGGAGGAAGGCCCTGGCGGTCGTGGCCGGGGGGATTGCGGGGATGATCCTCCTTCTCGCCGCCGCCGTCGTGTACGAGTACCAGAAGACCCAGATTCCCACCGCGGTGTCCGAGGTGGCGCTGCAGCAGTCATCGAATGTCTACTTCAGCGACGGCAAGACCCAGGTGGGCACGTTCAGCGCCAACGGCATCGACCGGCAGATGCTGGCCGTTGACCAGATCCCGACCGTGATGAAGGACGCCATCGTCGCGGCGGAGGACCGGAACTTCTACCACGAGGGCGGCATCTCGATCACCGGCATCCTGCGCTCCGCATACCACGACCTCTCCAGCAGCGGCGGCCTGCAGGGCGGGTCCACGCTCACCGAGCAATTCGTGAAGAACTACTACACGACGGTCGGCACCTCGCGGTCGGTCAGCACCAAGCTCAAGGAGATCTTCGTCTCGATCAAGCTCTCGCACCAGAAGTCCAAAGACTGGATCATGACCCAGTACCTGAACACGGTCGCGTTCGGGAACAACGCCTACGGCGTGGCCGCGGCGGCGCAGATCTATTTCAATGAGCCAGCCGCGAAGCTCACCGTCGCGCAGGCCGCGATGCTCGCGGCCCTGGTCAACCAGCCGGGCCTCTTCAGCCCCGACCCGCACGCCGGCGACGGCTATACGGCGCTGGTCGCGCGCTGGCGTTACGTGCTCACCAACATGGTCCGGGACGGCGCGCTGACCCAGCAGCAGGCGGACGCGCAGACGTTCCCGAAGGTGTCGGCGGTGAATCCGCTGGAGGCCAGCTGGACCGGATTCAAGGGCTACATCATGTCGGCCGTGCAAAGCGAGCTCGAGAACACTTACGGCTATACCCCGACGCAGATCGACAGCCGCGGCCTGAAGATCGTCACCACGATCAGCCTGCAGAAGATGAGGGCGCTCTACCAGGCGGTGAACGAGAACCTGGCCCAGTTGAAGGCCGACGGCACGCCGCTGCCGTGGTACGCGCACGTCGGCGCCGTGCTCGAGCAGCCGGGGACCGGGGCCATCCTGGCCATGTACGGCGGGCCGAGCTACAGCGCGAACCACTGCGCCAAGATTTTCTGCCAGCTCAACATGGCCACGCAGAACCGGGAGCAGGTCGGGTCGTCGTTCAAGCCGTACGTGCTGGCCACCGCCGTGTCAGAGTGGATGAACGTATCGAACAGCATCATCAACGGGATCGAGCCGATGTGCGTGCCTCCCGACTCGACGCCGCAGACCCGGGCTGAGCTGTCGTTGCAGACCACCAACTGCCCGCCAAGCTTCTTCCCGGTCAACATCGCTGGTGAGAACAGCGGCAAGCTCACCGTGCCGCAGGCGGCGGCGATTTCGTCCGACCCGGGCTTCGAGGATCTCATTCACCGGGCCGGCACCCAGGCCACGATCAAAATGGCCCAGAAGTTCGGCGTCGACACGAGCAGCGGCGCGTCCGGCGGGTCCGGCTTGCAGTCCAAGGTCGGCGAGGTCGGGTTGGCGCTCGGCATCGCCTCGCTCACGGTGGAGGAGCAGGCCACCACCTTCGCCACGCTCGCCAACGACGGGGTGTACGTGACGCCGCACGTGATCGCCCAGATCACCGACAACGGGAGCCTGGTCCCGCTGAAGATCACCCGCCGCCAGGTGCTCAGCCCCGCGCAGGCGGCCGATGTGGACTACGCGCTGTCGTTCGACACCAACTGCAACGCCCCAGCGGGGAAGAGCACCGCCTGCGGGACGGCCGTCCCGAACGGGATACTGAGCCCGGCGCGGCCGACCATCGGCAAGACCGGCACCACCGACAACTACCAGTCGGCGTTCTTCCTCGGCGCGATCCCGCAGTACTCGCTGGCGGTCGGGATGTTCACCAACCAGCAGAACGGGTCGAAGACCGGCGAGTCGCTGAGCGGCCTGGCCTCGGTCGGCGGCCAGGGTGGCGGGTTCGGCGGCGCCTGGCCGACGAACATCTGGCACACCTTCATGCAGAACGAGTTCGCCAGCCTGCCGATCCTGCCGTTGCCCACGCCGGACTACACCGGATTCACCCAGTGGGTCCAGGTGCCAAAGCAGGTCCCCAGGCCCAGGAAGCACCACGACCAGAACCCGAACCCGAACCCGAATCCCAACCCGAACCCGTGCGGGCAGGGACACAAGCACCACGGGCAGCCCTGCCCGCCACCCACCGGGCCCAACCCGTCGCCCTCGTCGTCCCCGCCGAGTCCGTCGCCCTCGCCCAGCAGCACAACGGCGCCCCCATCGCCCCTGCCCACGGGAGGCGCCGCGCAGAACACGAACGCGACCGCCGCGGTGTTCGCGACCGCCGGGGTGCTGCTCCTGGCCGCCGAGGAGCCGACGACGCTGCCGGTCCGGCTCCCGGGCGGCGGCTAGCCTTCCAGCTGGGCGCGCAGCCAGCGGATGTCGCTGGCCGGGTCGGGTGTCTCGCAGACGACCGGTGCGCCGGCCGCGCGGACAACGTCAACGATGAGCGCCGGGTCGATCGTTCCTGACTCGAGGTCTGCGTGCCGGTCCCGGCCGGAGCCGAACTCGTCCCGCGAGTTATTGCAGTGCACGAGGTCGATCCGGCCGGTGATCGCCTTGAGCCGGTCCACGACCGTCTCCAGTTCCTCGCCCGCCGAGTACGCGTGACAGGTGTCCAGGCAGAACCCGACCTCGCCGCCGCCGCCGGCGGCATCTGTGATGACCTCCCAGAGGCGGGCGATCGCCTCGTAGCTTCGTGCCATCGCGCCGTCGCCGCCCGCGGTGTTCTCGATCAGCATCGGCAGCGGTCGCTCGATCCGCTGCACGGCCTTGCGCCAGCTCTCGTAGCCCTCCTCGGGATCCACCCCTGCCGTCACGTAGCCGCCGTGCACGATCAGGCCCTTGGCACCGACCTCGGCGGCCGCGGTCAGCTGCTGCTCGAGCAGCTTCCGGCTGGGAATCCTGATCCGGTTGTTGGGCGAGGCGACGTTGATCACGTAAGGCGCGTGGATGTAGGCATCGACGCCCGCGGCGGCGAAGGCCGCGCGGACCTCGGCGGGCTCGCCGGGGAAGGTGGGGGCCTTCCAGCCCTGCGGGTCGCCGAGGAAGAACTGGACGACCTCGGCGTCGGCCGCCCGCGCCGCGGCCAGCGGGTCGCCCTCGTGAAGGTGGACTCCGATGCGGACCATGCCCCCGAGCCTAGTAGCCCCGTTCTCCTAACGCCCGCCATCAGTCGGGGATGGTCAGCGAGCGCGGGCTGCGGGCGGCCTGCGCTCAGCCGAAGCCGCCGTGCGCGATGCTCAGGCCCATGCCGACGAACGCGGCGATGATGCCGGCCATGATGAAGACCCGCTGCTCCCTGGTGGCGGAGATCATCTGCGCGTACAGGCCGACGGCGAAAGCAGCGAGGCCGAGCACCGTGCCGACCAGGTGGGCGCGGACGATGAACCCGACCGCGAACGCCACGATCCCGGCCGCGAACGTGAACGCGGTGAGGGCATTCTGCAGCGGATGCCGCTGGCCGTCACTGTTCAGCGTGAGGCGCGGCAGGCGAGCACGGGACCCGCTCCTGATGGCCTCGGGCATGGCATTGACCCCCTACCGCTACCTGGTGGGCACCTTGTCCACTTAGTCTGTTCCCACGCCGGTTAGTCTGTTCCCACGCCGGCCGAGCCGGAATCGCGCCGCCGCGGCCGATGGCGAACAGCCTAGCGGTCGGGGACTGTCGTTGCCTGCTGGTAGGCTGGCCCAGCCGCGCAGGGACGCTGCCGTACCAGCAAGGTCGGTACAGGCAAGGGCAGCGGCGACGCGTGGCTCCTCCTGTCACGGAGAGACCGTGACCGCATCAGTCCAGAGGAGGCAGGTTAAGCGCATGCGTCACTATGAGATGATGATCATCCTCGATCCCTCGCTAGAGGAGCGCACCGTCCAGCCGTCGCTCGAGCAGTTCCTGAACGTCGTCACGACCGGGGGCGGCACCGTCGACAAGGTGGATGTCTGGGGCCGGCGACGGCTCGCGTACGAGATCGACAAGAAGTCCGAGGGCATTTACACCGTCATCGACCTGATGGCGGAGCCGGACACGGTCAAGGAACTCGACCGCCAGCTCAACCTGAACGAGGCGGTCCTGCGAACCAAGATCATCCGACCAGAGAAGAAATGAACGCAGGCCCGGCGGCGAGCCTTGGCCTGATGCCACCCGAGTGACCGGGAGGACCCGATGGCAGCAGGAGACACTCAGATCACCATCGTCGGCAACCTTGTCGATGACCCGCAGCTGCGTTACACGCCGACCGGCCAGGCGGTCGCCAATTTCCGCGTCGCCTCCACTCCCCGGTACCTCGACAAGGCCACGAACGAGTGGAAGGACGGCGACTCGCTGTTCCTGTCCTGCAACGTGTGGCGGCAGGCGGCCGAGAACGTCGCCGAATCGCTGCAGCGCGGGATGCGGGTCATCGTGTCCGGGCGGCTGCGGCAGCGGTCGTACGAGACCAAGGAAGGCGAGAAGCGCACGGTCTACGAGATCGAGGCGGACGAGGTCGGCCCGTCGCTGCGCAACGCCTCCGCCAAGGTGACCAAGTCCAGCCGGTCCACCGGCGGCGGCGGCTTCGGCGGCGGCCAGTCCGGCCCGTCCGGGGGCGGCGGCCAGTCCGGGTATGGTGGAGGCGGCGGGCGCCCGGCAGCCGACGACCCGTGGGCCAACGATGCCGGGGGCGGCGACGGGTTCTCGGACGAGCCGCCGTTCTGACCCGCTGGCGAGTCGCTGCTGCGACCTGCTGACGCTGCCCGAACCACGCCACGCCTATTACTTGCGCCTCACCACGACTACCTACGCCCACCACGACCCAGCCGATCGCATCGACCATCCCCGCCGCGGGCGGGGCTCTGCCAAGGAGCACCACGATGGCCAAACCACCGATTCGCAAGCCAAAGAAGAAGGTCTGCCTGTTCTGCCAGGAGAAGATCGCCCACGTGGATTACAAGGACACGGGGCTGCTGCGGAAGTTCATCTCCGACCGCGGCAAGATCCGGGCCCGGCGGGTCTCCGGCAACTGCACGCAGCACCAGCGCGACGTCGCCACCGCGATCAAGAACGCGCGCGAGATGGCGCTGCTGCCCTACACGAGCACGGCCCGATAACTGCCGAGGAAGGTAGCGCACCGATGAGCGGTACGCCGATGAAGCTCATCCTGACCCAGGAGGTCACCGGCCTCGGCGCCCCCGGCGACGTGGTCGAGGTGGCCGGCGGCTACGGCCGCAACTACCTGGTGCCGCGCGGGCTCGCGATGCACTGGACGCGCGGCGCGCAGAAGCAGATCGAGCTGATCAAGCGAGCGAGGTCCGTCCGCGAGATCAGGGGACTCGGCGACGCCAGGGACGCTGCGAGCAGGCTCGCGTCGCTCGACGTCCGCCTGGAGACCCGCGCGGGCGGCGGCGGCCGGCTGTTCGGCTCCGTGTCGCCGGCCGACATCGCGGCCGCCGTCAAGGCCGCAGGCGGCCCCGAGCTCGACAAGCGCAGGATCGAGATCAAGAACCCGATCAAGACCGTCGGCGCGCATCAGGTGACGGTCCGGCTGCACCCCGAGGTGGCCGCCACCCTCGACGTCATAGTCACCGGCGTCTGAACGGTCACCGGCGCCGGGCTCCGCGCGCCCAGCGCGCGTGGCCGGGCGAGCGTACGGTGAATGTACTCGTTGGGCGGCCCCTGGATCGCCCTCGCGTACATCCATGAGTGGGGTGTTCAGTCTGCGGCCGCGAGGTAGCCGGGCAGCCGCTTTGCCAGTTCAGGATCGACATCGGCGATCATCGCCCAGATCGCGGCCAGGCGGTCCGCCACGTCGTCACCTGCTGCGGTCGTGCCAACAGCCGGAGCCCGGCCAATCACGGCGCCACGGCCCGCCAGTTCCTCGATGGCCCCGCTGATCAGGGCGATCCGCGCGGCTGTTGTCGAACACATGCTCGAACCCTAGAGCGTCCGGCGCCCGGCTGTCCCCCAAACGGGCGGATCGACGGTGGGCGCAGCGTGGCCGTCCGGGAGCTCGCATGTAACGTCGGACGTGAAATTCCTAATGTGGATAACTTCTCGCCATTGTGGACGGCCCCCGAGGGCAGGACTTTTTCCTGCGCACAACCGGTGGAAGGCATAGTCCCAGGCAGGAGCGCCCTTCCGGCCGGTCGATCCGGTATATCCACAGCGCTATCCCCACGCTGCGCACAGCGACGGCGGCGTGTCTGCACAGGCTATCCACAGGCCTGTGCACAGCAGCGCTGGACGTCGCCCTGCGCTGGGGCAAGACTGTCGGAGCCGTCCGGTAGAACGGAGCCAATGGCCGCGCGGTCAAGTCGCGGGAATGCTGCCGCAATGGGGGAGGTGGGCATCGGTGAGCGTCACGGAGATAGCGCCCCGCGGGGGGGAATTCGAGCGGACGCCGCCGCACGACCTCGCCGCTGAGCAGTGCGTCCTGGGCGGGATGCTCATGTCCAAGGACGCGATCTCCGACGTGCTCGAGGTGATCCGGCCAGCCGATCACTACCGCCCCGCGCACCAGCTCGTGCACGAGGTCATCCTCGACCTGTACAGCCGGGGCGAGCCGGCCGACGCCGTCACCGTCGCGAACGAGCTGACCAAGCGGGGCGAGATCGCGCGGGTGGGCGGGGCGCCGTACCTGCACACGCTGATGGCCTGCGTCCCCACGGCCGCGAACGCCGCCTACTACGCCCGCATCGTGCGGGAGCGGGCGATCCTGCGTCGCCTGGTGGAGGTCGGCACCCGCATCGTCCAGCTCGGGTACTCCGGCGACGGGGACGCCGACGAGATCGTCGACCGTGCGGAAGCGGAGGTGTACGGGGTCACCGACCGCCGGGTCAGCGAGGATTACCGGTCGCTGTCCGAGATCATGCCCGGCGCCCTCAACGAGATCGAGGCCATCGGCAGCCGGGGCGGCGCGCTGACCGGGGTGCCCACCGGCTTCGCCGACCTCGACGCCCTGACCAACGGCCTGCACCCTGGCCAGATGGTTGTTATTGCTGCTAGACCGGCTTTGGGCAAAGCCATTTCGCTTAATACCCGGCTGCCAACCCCCTCGGGCTGGACGACGATGGGCGAGGTCCGGGCCGGGGACTGGCTGCTGGGCGCGGACGGGAAGCCCACCAGGGTCCTAGCGGCCACCGAGGTGATGGAGGGGCGGCCGTGCTACGAGGTGAAGTTCGACGACGGGACCGTGATCGTTGCCGATGCTCAGCACCAGTGGCGAACGGACACCCGCGCCGCCAGGCAGCAGAGGGCCGAGGCGCGCACCTCCTGGTACTGGCCGGATTCGTCGCGGCGTCGGTTGCTCAGCGCCTGGAAGGCCGCGCTCAGTGAGCCCGACCGTCCGGTCACGGCCCGGGAGATCCTGGCTGCTACCGGGCCGGAGTTCCGCGCGATCATGCATACTGCCGGGCGCGGCGTCGGCTTGGCGCCGGAGAGGATTCTGGTCGAGGCCGTCGGCACACAGCGTTCCTACTGCTGGCATGCTCCCGCCTATGCCTCGCGTCATTCGCTGCTCACCAGAATGGTTCATATGGCGGAGCGCCCCAAAAATGCCTCTACCACCGCCGTACACGATCCTATTGTCACGACGGAGCAGATCGCGGCGACCCTGAGAGTTGGCAGCGATGTACGCCCTAATCATTCGGTCGCCACTGCGCTTCCGCTCTGCCTGCCGGACGCGGACCTGCCGCTGCCACCGTACGTGCTCGGCGTATGGCTGGGTGACGGCACAAGTTCCAGCGCACAATTCACATCCGCGGATCCCGAGATAGCCATGCTCGTGGAAGGCCAGGGTCTCGAAGCGCCGAAGCTAAAGAGCCGCCTTCAGTACGCCCTGCGACTCCCCCGCACGAGGCAGCCTGTGGCTTCTGCTGCCAGGACGTGCCCGGTCTGTGGCAAGCAATTCATCCCGGCCACGTCTGAGGTCATGACGTGCGGTCGCGCGTGCGGCCGCAAAGCGTTCG